>Ga0207678_10000193_pt1 | contig 52686 bp, 52 predicted proteins | sample KBSC63metaG_FD_184319 | JGI IMG/M metagenome (GOLD analysis project Ga0207678, IMG submission 184319) | Corn rhizosphere microbial communities from Kellogg Biological Station, Michigan, USA - KBS C6-3 metaG (SPAdes) (version 2) | ecosystem: Host-associated > Plants > Roots > Rhizosphere > Soil ... | reverse complement strand
GCAGTTCTGGCCGTGATGACCAAAATGGTGAAGCAGCGGCGCGATTCGATCGAACAGTATACCAACGGCGGCCGGCCGGATCTGGCGGCCGTCGAACAGGCCGAAATCGCGATCATCGAAGCCTATTTGCCCAAGCAAATGGACGATAGCGCCGTTGCGGCCGCCGTTGCCGCGGCCATCGCTGAGACCGGTGCCGCATCGGTCAAGGATATGGGCAAGGTGATGGGCGTACTGAAAGCGAAATACGCCGGGCAGATGGATTTTCAGAAGGCGAGCGCCGCCGTCAAAGGGGCCCTCGGCTGACGTGCGAACGCAGAATCGCCGGTTTCAAGCGCGGGCAAGCTGTGGAAAGCGTGCACGCACCGATGCGAGAGGCATTGGAGGTGCGAGGGTCTTAGGCGAATCACCTATTGAAGTCTCACATCGCTTCTACATCGATTCACCAAGGCTCCCACCGAGGCTTCCTAGGGCCCCATGCGATTCAGTCCGAACTTTCTGGATGAAATTCGCGCCCGGCTGCCTGTGAGTCAGGTCGTCGGCCGAAAGGTCGCGCTGAAGAAGGCGGGCCGTGAGTACAAAGGCCTGTCGCCCTTCAAGACGGAGGAGTCGCCTTCGTTCTTCGTCAACGATCAGAAGGGCTTCTATCACTGCTTTGCCTCCGGCGAGCACGGCGACGTTTTCACATTCCTGATGAAGACGGAAGGCCTCGAGTTTCCGGAAGCCGTCGAGCGTCTTGCGGCGGAAGCCGGCCTTCAGATGCCGAAACCCACCGAACGCAACGTCGAGCAGGAAGATCAGCGCGACCGGCTCTATCGCTTACTCGAGGCTTCAGCGGTCTTTTTCGAGGAGAGCTTGCGGTCCGGCAGCGGCACCGAGGCCCGCCGCTATCTCGAAAAGCGCGGCCTCGCGAGCGAGACGATCCGATCGTTCCGGCTTGGTTTCGCACCAAGCTCGCGCAGCGCGCTGACCGCACATCTGAAAGCCAAGGGCTTTTCGACCGACGACATGGCCGCCAGCGGAATGCTGATTGCCGGCGACGACATTCCAGAGCCTTACGACCGCTTCCGCAACCGCGTCATGTTCCCGATCCTCGATCTCAAAGGCCGGGTCATCGCTTTTGGCGGTCGGGCGCTCGATAAGGACGCGCCCGCCAAGTATCTCAACTCACCCGAGACGCCGCTTTTCCATAAGGGCCACCTACTGTTCAACGCCTCGCGCGCCCGCGCTCCGGCGCACGACAAGGGTCGAGTAGTGGTCGTCGAAGGCTATATGGACGTCTTGGCGCTCGCCGAAGCGGGCTTCGTCGAGACGGTCGCGCCGCTCGGAACGGCATTGACCGAAGATCAGTTAAAGCTTCTGTGGCGGTTCGCGCCGGAGCCGATCCTTTGTTTCGACGGCGACACTGCCGGACGCAAAGCGGCGGACCGGGCGATCGAGATTGCGCTCCCTTGGCTGAAGCCTGGACAGAGCGTCGCGTTTGCCTTCCTGCCCGAAGGAGTGGACCCGGATGATCTTATCCGACAGCAGGGGGCAAGCGCCGTATCGGACGTGCTCGCGAAGACGCGGCCCCTCGTCGACGTGCTTTGGGAGCGCGAGTTGCGCTCGGGGACATTCACCACACCCGAGCAACGCGCCGCCCTCGACGCACGGCTACTGGGCTTGGCAATGACCATCCAGGACGCATCGGTGCGCTCGCACTACCAGCGTGAGCTGCGCGACAGGTTGTATCAGCTGGGGCGGGAGCGCGCCCCACGCCGTGGCCCCGGCGAACCCTACGGCCGCGGTCCGGGATCAAACCACGGGTCGTACGCCCGCCCCATGATGGCGCCCGACTGGAAGGGACGTGAGCGCAAACGACTGGCGGGACCCAATGAACGCCGTTTTGCAAAAAAAACGCCCTTCCCAGAAATGGTTAATGCCAGCCCTGAACTCTCAAGCCATTTTCAGAGCATTTCGCCGCGAGAGGCCCTCATCCTTAAAACACTGGTCAATCATCCGTGGTTGATCGACGATCATTCCGAGGCAATTGCCTCAATCGACTTCGTTTCGACGGCGCTTTCGGCACTCAGGGACGAGATTTTGGCCATACACGCTAGGCAAAATTGTCTTGACACAGCGACTTTACGCTCCCAACTGAGCAAATCGGGGGTTGCAAAGGTGGTGGACCTCATCGCGCGAACGATTACGCACGCCAGCGACCGTTTTGCCGAGCCAGAAGCCTCCGCCGCCGACGTCGAAGCCGCCTGGGACCATATTCTTGCGCTGCATAAGCGGCAGGACGCTTTGGGGCGTACTCTGAAGCTCGCCGAAGAGGAATGGTATCGGGATTGCACTGAAGAGGCCGAGACCCGCCTTTTAGACATCAAACGCCAAATTGCCCGCGAGGCGTCGATGGATCAGATAGACGACGAAATTGACCGGCCCGGGAACGGTGCTCCGATTGTAACGCGTGCCGACTAGGCGCGTGAAGGTAATCCGGTAACGGATGCTGCCGTATGGCGGTGCCGATATCGACGAATGATGATTTGCCGGTTCCCCCTCTGGAATTCGGCACAGGCGATAAGGAAACCAGGATGGCACGCGCGCAGCAGGCAGTCCAAAAAACCGATGAAAAAGAGCAACCGGCGGCCGACGCGCAAGAGCGCGACAGCCCCCTGCTCGATCTTTCCGATTCTGCCGTTAAGCGCCTTCTGAAATCGGCCAAGGCGAAGGGCTATGTAACGCTCGACCAATTGAACTCGGTGCTGCCGTCCGAGGAGGTCTCCTCCGATCAGATCGAAGATCTCTACGCGACGCTCTCCGACATGGGCATTACCGTCGTCGAGACCGAAGAAGGCGAAGAGAAGGAAGAAGCGGCCGAAGACACTCCCGAGGAGGAAGAGGGCCGCGCGCTGGTAGCGCCGAACGCCGTCGTCAAGGCCGAGACCAAGGCCGAACCCACCGAACGTACGGACGATCCGGTGCGCATGTATTTGCGCGAGATGGGTTCTGTCGAGCTTTTGTCGCGCGAAGGCGAAATTGCCATTGCAAAGCGCATCGAGGCTGGCCGCGAGGCGATGATCGCCGGGCTTTGCGAAAGCCCGCTGACGTTTCAGGCCGTCATCATCTGGCGTGACGAACTCAACGACGGCAAGATTTTGCTGCGTGACATCATCGATCTCGAAGCGACCTACGAAGGCCCCGAGGCCAAAGAGGTTCCCGAGACGACCGATGAAGCAGCGCCTGCGATCGAACAGCCTGCTCCCCGCGCGCCCGGCGCGCCTGAGGGCGATGTCGACGATGACGATGAATTCGAAAACGCCATGTCGCTCGCCGCGATGGAAGCGGAACTGAAGCCGAAGGTCCTCGAGACTTTCGACACGATCGCTGCGACGTACAGGAAGCTGCGCAAACAGCAGGACAAGAAGCTCGAGCAGCAGCTTGTCGGCGAACAAGGTTCGCGCCAGCAGCAGAAGATCTACGAAAAGGTGCGCGACGAAATCATCGTCGACGTCAAATCGCTGTCGCTGAACAACAACCGTATCGAAAGCCTCGTCGAGCAGCTTTACGCGATCAACAAGCGGCTGATCGGTCTCGAAGGCCGCCTGATGCGTCTCGCCGACAGCTACGGTGTTCCGCGCCAGCACTTCATCGACGAATATTACGGCAACGAACTCGACCAGACGTGGCTCGACCGCGTCGCCGGCAATGGCAAGAAATGGGCTCAATTCGTCAAGAGCGAACGCGAACACGTCGAGCGCATTCGCAGCGAAATCCACCAACTCGCGACTGAGACCGGGCTTGAAATTCCCGAATACCGCCGCATCGTCAAGGCCGTGCAGAAGGGCGAGCGCGAGGCTCGTCAAGCGAAGAAGGAAATGGTCGAGGCCAACCTGCGTCTCGTAATTTCCATCGCCAAGAAATACACCAATCGCGGCCTGCAGTTCCTGGACTTGATCCAGGAAGGCAACATCGGCCTGATGAAAGCGGTCGACAAGTTCGAATACCGCCGCGGCTACAAGTTCTCGACCTACGCGACGTGGTGGATCCGGCAGGCGATCACGCGTTCGATCGCCGATCAGGCGCGCACGATCCGCATTCCGGTGCACATGATCGAGACGATCAACAAGATCGTCAGAACATCGCGCCAGATGCTGCACGAAATCGGCCGTGAGCCGACGCCTGAAGAACTCGCTGAAAAGCTCGCGATGCCGCTCGAGAAGGTGCGCAAGGTTTTAAAGATCGCGAAAGAGCCGATCTCGCTCGAAACGCCGATCGGTGATGAAGAAGATTCCCACCTTGGCGACTTCATCGAGGACCGCAACGCCGTGCTGCCGATCGAGGCGGCGATCCAATCGAACCTTCGCGATACGACGACGCGCGTGCTCGCATCATTGACGCCGCGCGAGGAGCGCGTGCTGCGCATGCGCTTCGGCATCGGCATGAACACCGACCACACGCTCGAAGAAGTCGGCCAGCAGTTCTCGGTGACACGCGAACGCATCCGTCAGATCGAAGCCAAGGCGTTGCGCAAGCTGAAACATCCGAGCCGCTCAAGGAAGCTCCGGAGCTTCCTCGACAACTGAGCTGAAATTGAATAGGGCCGCGAAAGCGGCCCTAAATATTTTACGGGGATTCAAACGACAAAACGGGTGGCACCTACTCGATCTTCGTAATCTCGGCTTCGCCGCCGCCCGCCTTCACGACGTCGCCGACGCTCTTGCCCATCAACGCCTGCGCCAAGGGCGACGTGTAAGAGATCGTGCCCTTGGTGGGATTGGCTTCGTCCTCGCCGACAAGGCGGAAGATTTGAACCCGTCCGTCGTTTCTCTCGAACGTGACCGTTGCACCGAACGAGACCTCTGACAAATCACCGGGTGCAGGCTGCACCTCGGCGGTTACCAAGCGTGCGTTCCAATATCGAAGGTCACGCGACACGCGTTGTATCGCGTCACGCTCTTCGGCCCGCTGCGCCTCGCCGAGCTCGACCTGCAGCCGCGCGACTTCCTCCTCGATCATCGCAAGGCCTTCCGGCGTGACGAGGTTGCGATGCTCCGAAACGAGCTTCTCGGGAAGCTCGTCCACGGCATCGGTTTCTTTGACGAATGCTCGGCTCATCGGCTTAACATAGGGACTTTCACAAGCCGGTTCCAGCATGCGCCAGTATCAACAGACGTTAACACTCAATACAGACGGCCAAGGCTTGACTGAGTTTACCGATGAAACGGCGCGTATCGTTGCCGCTTCGGGCATTATAACCGGTCTCGTGCACGTCTTTTGCCGGCACACGTCAGCGTCACTGCTGATCCAGGAAAACGCTGATCAGGACGTGCAGCGCGACCTCGTCGCCTTCTTCAAACGGCTGGTACCGGATGGCGATCCCTTATTCATCCATCGCTCCGAGGGAGCGGACGATATGCCGGCGCACGTCAAAAGCGCGCTGACCGAGACCACACTGACGGTCCCGGTAGCCGGCGGCAGGCTCATGCTCGGCACCTGGCAGGGCATTTACCTCTTTGAGCATCGGACGAGGCCACATAGCCGTAGCGTCGTCGTTCACGTCGTTGGCGAATGATCGCAACGGGTGGAAGACGCGAGGGCGACCTGCTAAACACCGCCGCGAACAATTCAATGCGAGCGAGAGACCCCATGTCCGACACAACGCCAGAATCGCAGGCCCGCGCCGCCACCGCGGCTTTGATCCGCGACTACTACGCAGCCTTCAATCGTGGCGACACCGACGCCATGCTGTCCTACCTCACCGATGACGTCATTCACGACGTGAACCAAGGGGAGCGGCGCGCCAGCAAAGAAAAGTTCCGCGCTTTCAACGCCCGCATGACGCACAACTACAAGGAAGAGCTGAGGGACATCGTCGTCCTCGTATCGAAGGACGCGACGCGCGCCGCCGCCGAATTCAACGTTCACGGCATCTACAAGAACACGGAAGAAGGCTTGCCGGAAGCGATGGGCCAGAAATACGTGCTGCCTGCCGGCACGTTCTTCGCGATCCGCGACGGCAAGATATCGCGCGTCACAACTTATTACAATTTGACCGACTGGATCGCACAGGTCGCGGGCTAAGGGGAAATACGCGGCATGGCGGTCGTATCTGGCGAGCGCAAGACGCTCGACGTCAAGTCGATCACGGGCGAGGAGATTCATTCGATCCTTCCCGATCTCGCGCGGCTGCGTATCATCGTGTTTCGCGACTGGCCATACCTCTACGACGGCACGCTCGAGTACGAAGAGAAGTATTTGAAGACATTCGCCGCCGCCAAGGGCGCCGTCGTCATCGCGGCCTATGACGGCAGCGAGATGGTCGGCGCTTCGACCGGCGCGCCGATGCTCGAGCACGCCGACGAGTTCGGCGAGCCGTTCAAGAAGGCCGGATACGACATTTCGAAGATCTTCTATTGCGGCGAAAGCGTGCTGCTGAAAAGCCATCGCGGCTACGGTCTCGGGCACGCTTTCTTCGACGGCCGCGAGGCGCAAGCGCGCCGCCTCGGCGGCCTCACGCATTCGACATTCTGCCGTGTCGTCCGGCCAGAGGACCACCCATTGAAACCCGAAGATTATGCCCCACTTGATCCGTTCTGGAAGAAAAGGGGATATGCCCCCGTCGAGGGCATAATCGCGACCTACGACTGGAAGGATATCGATCAGCCGGGCGAGACACGTCACGAGATGCAATTCTGGATGAAGACGCTCTGATGAGCCAACCGACGACCCTCAAAATTGCGAGCGCCCAGTATCCGATAGGGCAGCCGAAAACGCTCGCCGAGTGGGAAGAGAAGGTCGCGCTTTGGGTCCGGAAGGGCGCCGCGACGGGTGCCGAATTTCTGGTCTTTCCCGAATACGCCGCGATCGAACAGGCGGCTTGCTTCGGTCCGGAGGTTTACGGCGACCTCCCGCACACACTTGCCAAGGTCGCGGAGTTGGCGGCCAGCCGCGTGCAGTTTCATAGCGACCTCGCCAAAAAGCATAACGTACACATCCTTACTGGATCCGGTCCGGTGCTGAAGTCAGACGGACGCTTCGTCAACGCCGCGCAACTGATCACGCCCGATGGCGCCGTCGGCGAGCAGGAAAAGCTCGTCATGACGCCTTTCGAGCGCGAATGGGGCGTGTCGGCAGGAGGTCCCGTACGCGTCTTTCAGACGACGCTCGGCGTTTTCGCAATCGCCATTTGCTACGACAGCGAGTTCCCGTTGCTTGTGCGGGCAATGGCGGAGGCCGGTGCGGATGTCGTGCTGGTGCCGACATGCACAGAGCGTGTCTCGGGTTATCACCGCGTCCGCACGGGCGCGATGGCGCGTGCCCTCGAGAACACGATCGCGACGGTGCAAAGCCCGCTGGTCGGCGATGCGCCGTGGTCACCGGCCGTCGATTTCAATGCCGGCGCGGCGGGGATTTACGTGCCATCGGAACAGGGTGTGTCGGACACCGGCATTCTCGCCGAGGGAACGCTGAACGCCGCCGAGTGGGTCACGGCAACGATCGACCTTGCGCGGCTAAAGCGCGTGCGCGAGACGGGCGAGATGCACAACTACGGCGACTGGGCGCTACAGCCAGGCGTACCGACGACGAAAGTGACGGTCGAAATCGTCAAACTGGCCTGAGAGCATCGCCTGACTTCAAATCTCGCTACTTCAACGCCCACGTCGCCGTAATGCGGGCTTCGAGTGTGCTGGTGCCGCGTTCGATCGGAACGGACATCTCGGCTTTGGCAAAGCGAGGTGAAGCGTAGGGAACTGGCGCATTCGAGCTCACCTCTTCGGATATCTGCAACACCTGCCCGACTTCGGCTCCGGCGGCGGCGGCGAGCAGCTTGGCGCGGCGCAGCGCGTTGGAGACGGCCTCCTTGCGCGCTTCGTCCTTCAGCGTGTCGGCCTTCGAAACCTCGAAAGATAATCCTTGCACCTGATTGGCACCTGCCGTGATCACGTTGTCGAGCACGGTTCCGAGCTGGCCAAGATCGCGGACGAGGATCACCACCTGATTGCTGACACGATAGCCCCTCGTCTTCGGCGGTTGACCGTCCTTTGAATAGTCGATGACCGGCTCGACGTTGAACGACGCCGTCTGAATGTCTTTGGCGTCGATGCCTTTGGCCTTCAGTTCCGAGATGACCTTGGTCATAGCTTCGCTATTGCCGGTCAACGCCTCGCGCGCACTCGTTGCTTCCGTCGTGACTCCCGATGTGACGCGCGCCTGATCCGGTTCGGCCTCGACGGTGCCGGTTGCGGATACCGTAATCGTGCGTTCCATGGGTTTTTCATCCGCATGAGTTACCGACGTCTGAAATGCAGCGACGAGCGTTGCCGCGACAAAAGCTCGAAGCAGAAGTGCGTGCAATGCCGGCGCTATGAACGCAGGCCGTAAATGGCGCGGCATGTGTGTCTCCTCGTTGGTGATCGGCCGTGTCGGTATAAATCCTTCGCGGAAAAATGAGGGCGAAACGCTGTCGGTCAGATAAATATCTGGTAAGAGGAGCGCGGCGGAGGCCGAATTGGGACGATCAGGGATGAAGATGGACACGAGCCTGTTTCAGGCGACGGATCGGGCTGGCTTCGCAGCATTCATCAGAAGCGGCGTTGCCGGGACGCGTCAATGACAGCAGGTACAAATTCCGGTCCTGACGAGACCCGCTCGTCGCATGCCGATCTCCTCCGGCTTTTCGGTTCGAACCTCATCGTGATCGGATTTTTTACTCCGGACTACGCGGAGGCGGCATCCACTTTTGCGGCGAACCTCATCGAACACCGCGTGTCGCACCATCTTTATGCTTGCGCCAAGGTCGAAGGCGGATGGCGGGCCCAAATATTCCAGAAACCCGCAATGCTCGCCGTCGCGCGACGGGACTATCCGGATGCGGTCCTTGTCTTCATGGATGTCGACTGCAGTATCCGCGGCGACATTTCCAAAATTGTGGAGACGCGAGGCGATGTCGCGTTGCGCGTCAAAGGTAGGGCGGTCGGACGAGGTTATGCGCTGAAGTTCAGCTCCCGCGTCATTGTCGTCATGCCGACCCCGGGTGGCGCCGCGTTCGTCGACGCCTGGAACTCGGAGTGCCGTGACCACGAAATGGGAACGGAATCTGCTTTGGTTCCCACCATCGAACACAGCGCCGGCGGCTTTTCGCTCGCGGCCTTGCCTCTGCGCTACGCCGGCATGGAATTGCGCGATGCTCCCGCCGATGCGGTCATCGTGCATGACAGCATTCACGACCCGCAGCGTCCGGGATGGGCGGCTCGAAAGGGTGCCGAAAAGCTTTTCCGAATGGCTCGAAACGGGGCATTTCGCTTGACCACCGGCCAGAGCTACGACGAACGCCGAAAAAGGTGAGGCCGATCGCGCGAAACTCGGCGCCGATGCTGGCTTACGGCGCAACTTCTGTTATGAGATGCGCCGCGTGGGCCCGTAGCTCAATGGTTAGAGCTGACGGCTCATAACCGTCTGGTTCCAGGTTCGAGTCCTGGCGGGCCCACCAATGCACGACCATACCTATGCACAAGTCGGTCTCGTCCAGAACCGGCCCCCCCACTGTTGCCGGCGCAACAACGTGCCCCTTGTTTGGTTTCGGCTGACCAGTCGGGCTACCGATCAGGGTTTCCTAATTCAGATTGTAGGTGTATGGCGCCGGGGCGGTTTAGTTAGCCCTATCCGCGCAACTGGCGCAGGGTGGGGAAGATGAGCACTCTTTGCATTGTCGGGATCACCCGATTTTCCGTGCTTAATAAGCAGTCTCTATCGTCTTTTCATCAGACACGCTCGGTGTCTCTTGAGGCAGCCAAAGCCGTCGTGTTTAGCCCTAAGCGGCTTTCCAATCGCTTCCGTCTATTTCGAACTTTTGCGCTTCCCAGTATCGCGGCAATTGCTGCAAGTCATCGTCAATTCCAGCACATCATCCTGACTTCCGCAGAACTCCCGCAGGAGTGGAAGACTAAGCTCTACGCGATCGCGTCACGCGCGCCGTGGCTCAAGATTGTCGAGATAGCCCCTGCAGATAGTCACATCGTGGCGGCACGTGATGCGGTTCAGGAGTTTTCCAGCAGTTCCCGCACATTCACGTTTCGCCTCGACGACGACGACGCGCTGAGCTCGGCATACGTGGACGCTATCGTATCAGCAACGACGCTTGTTCCGGATAATACGGTGCTTTCGTTCGATACCGGCTTCAAACTTCAACAAGGCCGATTTGGCGGCCTTATTTTAAGTCAACGAGTTCGTGCGCTAGGCTCTGCGGGCCTCGGATACGTTCGAAGCGGAAGCGACACTAAAACCATTTTTGATTTGGGTTCACACACCGAGATCGGTGGCACGAACGCCGTGCATCATATTGCGGACAAACCGTATTGGATACGCACTTTCCACGACACTAACGACACAGAGCGTAACCGTCGTATTATCCGTCGATATACTTCTTTTCGACACCTGCGTAGCGTACTAGCAAAAGACTTTCCGTACGTGAATCCAACGAGAGCGGTAGCGGTCTTGGCAAGACTTTAATCGTCGCTCGGATTCGGCCTTCAAATGCGCGAGTCGAGGCGCCGGGCGCCGGCATGTATCGTGCCATCGGGACGCGGAAGAACTCCTTACGAAAATTTTGGGTATTGATACGCGAGCTTTCAAATTCCGCATGGCGGTCGCGTTCGAGCGCTGGCACGTCCTCGCTGTAGAGCCGTTTCGCCGTAACGACGCAGACGCGCCGCTTAGTGCAAGCCCGTCCCCTCGGCGACGAGCGCGGCCAGTTTTGCATCGAGTGCTTCTGACGCCTTGAGCAATGGTGGATTGTCGTCGATGACCATCAGGGATGAGGGGAGCACGTAAGTAACCGTCGTCCCACCTCCGTCAACGTCCTCGGTGATAAGCAGCTCCACTGGGGCAAAGAGGCCCGCAGTTATATCGTGACGAATCATCGTGATCGCATAAAGCGGATTGCCGAGGATCCAGCGAACGGCTCGCTGGGTAATGCCGTACTTGGGAAGCCAAGCGCTATGATCTATCTCAGCAAAGAACATGAAGCCGCTCTTGCCCACGTACCGCTCCCCGACTAGGCGCGCAAATTCGCCCTCGCTGATCGGCTCCTTCGCCAAAGCGTTGATTTCACCTACTGTCGTCTTTCCCATGAGGAGGCGAAGGCTATTCAACACGCTATCGAAAGCGTGATGGGTTTGAACGACAATGCGCGATCCGCTGAACAGTTTGGTCTCGATACCAGGGCGACGATTCATTGCCTTGCTCCTCTATTACATTATGGTATATGCCAGTATCTGGAGGTGCCCACTTTCCGTTTCAAGGCCCTGTGCCGGTACCGATGCCTATGGGCAAACAACGACGCCAGAAATCAGTGGCATATGCCTTGTAAGTTCTGCGTGATCGACCCAAATTCTCTGCAGGAGGTTCCATGCCAAGTCCCTGCAACAACGCAATGCTACGCCGTGCCAGCCGCATGCTGGGACAAGTCTACGATGAGGAACTCGCAGCAAGCGGGCTCAGAACAACTCAGCACAGCCTCCTTGCCCAGATCGATAAGATGAAGGGGCCAACTCTCCGCGAGCTTGCGACGGAGATTGTCATGGACCTGTCCGCTCTGGGACATACTCTCAAGCCCCTGATCAGGGACAGGTACGTGATTCTGGTGCCAGATAAGGACGATCGGCGTGTGAAGCACGTAACGCTTACCAGGTCCGGGAAAAGCAAGCTTAAGCAGACTAGCAAGCTCTGGGCGCGGGCCCAGCAGCGCTTCGAGGCAGTCTTTGGAGATGAGCGGGCGGCACAGCTTCGTGACGTGCTGGGAGAACTATCCTCGGAGACTTTTCGCCAAGCCTTCAAGCGCTCTTAGATTGATCAGCCCGTCAGCGGCCTATGTCGCGCAGCATAGAGATTCGTGGCGCCATCAGTGGCGTCGGCCGCAGCTGATCGCAACTGTTATAGCCGGATATCCGACGAACTGAACCTTCCCATGTCCCTCCCTCAGTCGTTTTTATCGATGTTGATAACGGCATATACCCGTAATCGAAGAGTCCCAACAAACAGGAGTTAAGCAAAATGTTGATGAAAGTTCTCAGTGTTCTTGCACTTACGTTCGCCCTTGCAACTTCGGCAGTTGCGGCTCCGTCCCAGACTCCGTCCCAGGACGGTTGCCACACCTTTCCTGCGCGAAGGCCCGGAGCATAGCCGCCGGAGCGGCCGGGAGCGAGGTCACGAAGACGCCATTTGCACGTCCGACCGAACCCCGAGCAACCACTACAAGTCGCATTCGCATTGACGCACATCGCCAGGGAAAAGGAGAATACTCATGATCGTCAAAGCCGCAGCGGTGCAAATCAGTCCCGTCCTCTACAGCCGCGAGGGCACCGTGGCCAAGGTCGTTCGTAAGATTCACGAACTTGGTAGTCAGGGCGTGCAATTCGCCACCTTCCCAGAGACGGTGATCCCTTACTACCCATATTTCGCGTTTGTGCAGCCGGCCTATGCGATGGGCGCGCAACATCATCAGCTCATCGAACAAGCTGTCGTCGTGCCCTCCCTCACTACTCACGCCATTGGCGAAGCCTGCAAGCAGGCTGAGATGGTAGTGGCCATTGGCGTCAACGAGCGCGATGGCGGATCGCTTTACAATACTCAATTGCTGTTCGATGCCGACGGCACTTTGATTCAGCATCGCCGCAAAATTTCCCCCACCTTTCATGAACGGATGATCTGGGGCCAGGGCGACGGCTCCGGCCTGAAGGTAGTCGACAGCGCCGTTGGGCGCATCGGTCAATTGGCATGCTGGGAGCACTACAATCCGCTTGCCCGGTACGCCCTGATCGCCGATGGCGAGCAGATTCACGCAGCTATGTATCCGGGCTCTTTCGCGGGCGACACTTTTTCCGAGCAGACCGAAGTCAACATCCGCCAACATGCACTTGAATCCGGTTGTTTCGTCGTCAACGCGACTGCCTGGCTCGATGCCGATCAGCAGGCGCGGATCATGCAGGATACCGGCTGCCCCATCGGCCCAATCTCAAGCGGCTGCTTTACCGCGGTTGTCTCCCCCAAAGGAGAATTGCTGGGCGAGCCTCTGCGCAAAGGCGAAGGCGTAGTGATAGCTGATCTTGACTTCACTTTGATCGACGAGCGCAAACGCCTCATGGATTCACGCGGCCATTACAGCCGTCCCGAGCTGCTCAGCCTTCTAATCGACCGCACGCCTGCTGCGTATCTACACGAACGCAACGCTCCAAAGATCCCCGCTAGCGACGAAACGTTCGGGTAACAACCCAACTAGTGCATTGCCGGTTGATATCGAATAAGTGGTTTGGATGAAAGTCTTCGGTGTGATTGCACTCACGTTCGCAGTTGTGACTGCGGCGGCCGCGGATCGGCCCAGTGATCCGGTCGAATACCGCACCTTTACCCCGGATGATCTATATGGGTGCCGCTAGATACTGCCTAAGCAGGAGTTGGAGTCGACGCAGCCTTCGACGCGATTGGCGGCGCGCATTTCGCGCGGTCTTTCGCTTGCCTCGCGCCCGGCGGACTAGGACAATCACCTTTGAGACTTTCTCGTCTCCAAGTGCAAGGTCTGAAATCGACCCATAGGCGACTGTCCGCCGACGTCCAGGTTGCCCCGCTTCGAGCTCTTAAACAGACCACCGATTTTGATGCTCATTGCCTATAGACCTGAGCACCAAGCGAAGGCTCCAGATTGTAGACACGAAGTCGATCGAGTGTCTCCGGCTACCAGCTGTTCAGCTTGTATGTAAGCCCTATTCGGGTGACCCACTCGCTCGTATCCGTTTTGATCTCCCCACCCGACACGGGATCGTTAGGGGTGAAAAAGGTGTTCTTGCCGTAGTCGACGTACAGCGTTTCGGTCTTGATCGACCACCTCTGGTCGAGGGCGTTTTCGCTACCCCAACCAACTGTCCATCCCGATGCCGTGTTTTCGTCCCGGCCGGTTGTTTGAACTCCAGGGATGTAGTTCCTCGCTTCAAGCCCTGCCCATGCTCCACCTGCCGTTACATACCACAGTGTCGGGACGTTAAAAATTAAGCCCCGATCCATCGCATAGCCGACACGCCCGCGCACAGTGGCGAACCAGTCGCTTTCAATCCCAAATCGATAATTCGGAAAGCGCGTCTCTACCACGTCTTCGTCGAGGTTGGCGAATGCGCCGTCACCCAAAATACCGAACACCCAATTGCCAGTCTGCCAATCGCAACCCAAGCCCCCGCCAACCCCAAAACCATTTGGATTTAGGTCCTTGGTGGCGCGCAGCCCATCCAAGTTGTCGCCCGGACGAGCCCCATACGCAGTGCTCACGTTCATGGTGTCGTAGCTGCCCTGGATCGTGGCATGGCAACCTGACCAGCGGTGAGCCGGGCTTGAGAAATCAGCGGAACTGCTAGGCGTCGCCATCAAAATAACTGGCACGCACAGCACAGATGCCCGGCGCCAATTCATTGGCAGACCTCGTCGCGGTGGCGATCAAGCGCAAGCATTTATGCTGAAATTTGGACTTGTACAATGCTGGACCATGGGATGTGGACCACTTACAAGATCGGCGATGCTATCAGGTAACAGTTCCGTCTCATGCAGAGCACTTCGCGTTCCGCAACTGTCAGCCGGACCAACATTCGAAAAAAAGATCAGCGTGAACCTGTCACATTTGGCACGAGACCGATCAGCTTCCAGTCCATTTCCCTGAATCCCATTTGGATTGTTAGGTCAGGCTCGGAGTTTGAGGCGTCCCTGGCGATGCCAATCTCGAAGCTGGTGGGGCTCGTGAAAGCAAAGCGTTTGATATTGGCGAGGCGTAACGGCGATGGCTTGGCGCTCCCGGCGCTGCCCGCTCCATCGGTTGCTGTCCCGAGTTCCCTGATCTCTTTGACGTCCTTGAGGACCTGCGAGATGTCGCCGCGCCATGCGTAGAGCGAAGCAATGCTCTGTGGCGTCACGACCTTGTTGAGGACGGTCTCCAAGAGCTTCGGGCCTACCTGCTGCCTGAGGCGTCCATCGCGGAGCCGGCCAGCAGCATCACCCATTGTTCGATCGAGCGTCTTGTCGACCTCGGCTCTAATGGCGGGCTTGAGGGAGTCTCGCACGCTCGGAAAATCGATCATTCGCTCTAGCGTGGGCACATCGTTTTCTTCGAGCGCGTCATAAATCCGGTAGATGGACCACGCGGGCCAGCCGACATAAAAAACAAGGAGAAAGCCAAGCAGCAGGACAAGGAGCTTGTGCATAGAGCCGCCAGTTCAATCTGATGTGCCTGACTCAGGCCATTGGCGTTCCGCCAACGTCGAACATCCGTTTGCTTAAAGCAATATTGAATACGTATCCGCCAAACAGATCCGTCGCTGTTACCAATAGGAGGAGTAACGCGGCCGACCATCGCCCTGGCGTGTCCAACAGATGTGTGCGTCCAAATATCACGACGACCACGATCAAGAGTGGAAGCAATGACGCCATCCCATCCAACACGCCGATGAAACGGCCTCTAGACGCGCGCATCGCGAAAGGGATCGAGACGAGTTGGAAGGCAAGATAGACAGCGGTGATCCAGGCCAATTGAAAACCTAGCTCGTTCGAGATGAACCACCCCAAAAAACCCTGCCACCCGAAGAAGAAGAACAACACTTCCCAGACCGCAAGAGCCACCGCCAGGGCTATGCTTAGTCCACTTACGGATAGATTGAATCTCTGCATTGTGGTCGTCTCTCGGTTATGCCCGTCCGGGGACCGCCAGTGACCTCTTCGGCTCATAATGCGTCGTCTTGACGAATAAGGCGCTGGTCGTGCTTTTATTCGAGACCGCATTGCTGGAACGACTTATCAATTACTTTGTCCACGTTTCGGCGCACCGCTGTCGTTCATGGCTTACTCCGTTCGCAATCGCTCCGCAGCAGCCCCTTCCGTCAATCAAAGGCTTAGAATACAAACTGAATGCTGACAATCGTTCTGCATTGGTTGATCCGATCGAGCGGTCTCGCCCAGTGACGCTGGCATGATCAACCTCGCCCTGCCGGCGTTTATGACGGCATTCAACCGCTTAAAATCCGTTGCGATTATTCCGGGAGAAGCGGCTTTGGTAGCTGGATAACCTTCCACATCCACCGGCCGTGCTGATAATTGACCAGACGCCTCCCCGTCTGCCCTCTTCAGCAAAGCAGGGAGGCGCTCACGGTGCATGGCCGCTGCGGGCGCGGGTGCGCACCGTGAAACTGGTCAGATTGTGTGGATTTCCCCCCGCGGAGAATCTCTACGAAGTCTACGTGTGACCCGCTTAACGGGTTCCTAACCCGTGCCCAAACCATCTTGGCGTCATTTCCCTAAGACGTGCGAGCGACGCGCCACTACCATTCGGGCAGCGACACCTGAGGACGACCGGCTGAAGCTCCCGTTGATTAAAGAGGAAATAGAAACACCCCGACAGCCCTCTGTGCATCGGGGTGTTCCTGCCGCCGCAGTCGGAGGGACAAGCACGGGGGAGTGCTATCTGCGGCACCGCATTATACTTGATATGGAAATTTTCGAAAGGAAATATCGAATTGGGTCGGAGCATTTGGCGTTGAAAGCCAATTCCCATCAGGCGCATTGATGGGCTGTCGTCGCGAGTTCTTTCAATTCAACTTTTTAACGGCCGGCGGTGTCCACGCGCCGTCGACGACCGGCGTTTTCGGCCAGTACGCGCGACCAAAAAGGCTGAAGTCGGCGCCCTTCGGCGCGGGCAGCCAATTGTCGCGCTGCGCGGCAGGCGGCGCGTCGGCCTGCACATAAATCGTCAACGAGCCGTCCGGATTGTATTTCAGCGCCTTGTTCTTCGTTCCCGTCGAGTAGCGCTTGATCTCGTTCGGCACGAAGAAATGATGCTCGTTGTAGAGCGTCAGCGACCAGAACCCGTTGACCGGCGGCGTCTGATCCTTCGCGAAGGTGACGGTGTAGCGATTGGCGCCGTTGAGCCGCGCGCCGCTTACGTCGAGGTCTTGATAGAAATATTTCGTTTCATTCGGCGCATTGACCAGAATGTTCGCCTTGGCCGCCGCTGTGCGCGTGAAATAGTCGGTGCCGAATGCGGCTCCGTTCGTGATCGTGCTCCAGTTATGCGGAAGCTGCTGGCCCCAGTTGCGGAATTCGAACAGCGGTTTGACGATCTGTTCCTCAGCCTCGGTGGCTGCCTTGATCGCCGGCGCCTTCAACGCTGGATTGCTCTTGATCGCTTCAAGCAGCGCACGCATTTGGGCGTAGCGGGATTCCTCGCCGGGCAAAGGAGGCGCGTCGGCAAGGACGTCAGGAAGTTGGTCGAAGAACTTGTCGGGGAACACCCACTTCGTTTCCGCTTCACCGGCTGCCGCGCCCGGGACTTTTTTGATCTTGCTCCAATCGGTGCTTTTCATTCGCCCGTCGAATTCCGCGAGCGGATACATAGTGATCCACTGGATCACACTCTGGATCGCCTTCTTGTCCTCAGACGTGTCGTCCTGAAACACCCGCGGGCCAGCAAAGCCGGTGTTAGTCGGAGAGCGGAAGACCTTGGTAATACCTTTCGGAATGTCGCCCTGCCACGTCGGCCCAACCAGCAGATAAAAGCCCGGCGTCGTGCCGTACATCTTGCCAAGCTGCGCGAAACCGTCGGTGCGCAGATCGACCATCTGGTACACCCAGAAGCGGTCGCCAAAATCAGGAACCTGTATCACCACAGGAGAGAGATCGAGCGCGAGCGAGCCTGCGCCGTAAACCACGTCCTGATTGGGACAGGCGACCAGGCGCTGTCCCGGATCAATATAGTCGGTGAGCATCGCCACCCGATTGAGCGGCGCGGCAGGACCTGGCCCCACCATCATTGGCTCGGGAACGTCCTTGAAGTTCAGACGCTTGTTGTAAATGTTGACCAGCGGCCATGCCCAGAAATAGGCATCACGTGCGATCATCGCTGCATAGGCCTCGGTGATCTTTACGCTGGTGTCGGGGCCCGTCGGCAACGCGAGCGCCCATTCCGGCGATGGCGGAATGGGCTGCGGATTGAGCGAAGAGGTTTGTGCGCGCGCAGGCGATCGCGCGAGGGGGCCGAGTGTCGAAGCCGCGGCCAAGGTAGTTCCCGCCAACAGGAGGCTGCGCCGATCAAGCTTAGACCCATTCTTGTCGCTCATGTTGTCCTCACTTTTAAAGCCGCAACTATGCCCTTTCTGGGAGTGCATCGGGAGCGCGTCGCACGCCGCTGAAGGCGAGCACTATGCCCGCGAAATAAACTCGATGAACAACGCCTGTCCAATTAACCAGTTGTTTTTTCCTTCGGGGATTGGCGAGTAGTAAAAACTTGGCCAGATCGTATCGAAAACGAAGTAGCCGGGATAGCCAACTGCGAAGACGCCGAGCAGCCCAATGATGCAGAGCCATGGCGCCGTTTCGCTTGGACCATCGAGCGCGCCCGGCAAGCCGCGTGCCGCCACAATCTGAGTGAGACCGAGCGCGACCATGCCGAGACCTCCGGCCTGCACAGCAGCGACCGACGGCGTCCACGGACACGCCCACCATAGCGAGATGTTCTGCATAAACAGCACGCCGTTCGACCAGCGTGCGCCAATGCAAGAGTGCGCGATGATGCCGAAGGTCAGGAACACGCCGAAGACGAAGAGCTCCAGGCCCCACTGGCGAAGCGGCTTCCGATTGCCATCACTTCCTCCTCTTACGTCAGCGCTTGATCAGCGGCGGCGGGAAATACGTGGCGTTCGCCACGCCTTCCGTCGGCCGGTAGAACCGGAACGTGAGGCGGTACTTCTGCCCTTTCGGCGTCGGCAGCCAATTGCCGTCGGGCGCGTCGGCGGGCTTCTGATCGGCAAAATAGAGCGTGAGCGAGCCGTCTGCGCCGTATTGCAGCTTCGACTGGTTGTTGATCAGAAAGCGGTTGATCGGATTGGGCAGCACGCGGAAACGGTGGCCGTCCACGGCGATCACCGACCAGAAGAACGTGGCATATTGAGCTGGCAGCCCATCCCTCGGGAAAGTCAGCGTGTAGACGTTCGCGCCCGACAACTCCGCGCCGACCTGGTCCAAGCTCCCTCGGTAGTAAAGAACTTCCGGCTTGATATTGGCCCAGATGCCCCCGTTGTTGACCAGCGTCCGCGCCAGATAGTCGAGGCCATATTCCCCAACCACGCCGGGACGCGCCCAGCCATTCTGCACCGTGCCGTGGCCGATGATGGCTCCGGCCTTACCCAAATCGGCGAAGGCTCGGGTGCGGATCACCTGATCGATACGCGCGCGCTCGGCAGGGGCCTTAACGGCTTTGGCGATGGCGCGGGCTTTCTCACTTAGCGCTTCCAGCCCGACGCTGAGATCAGCCTCGCTGTCGAGCGCGATGTCGGCGGCATCAAACGCTTCGACGCCCGGCAGCGCCTCCAGTTCGAAAATTGGCGTCTTGGGAATTTCAGGCAGCTTCGGTGAACCCGTCGCGCTCAACTTAAATTCATGTTGCAGCTTGATGGCCGTCTCCGGATCGGAGCCAAGCTCGATGCGGGCCAGCACGCGAGAATATTTCACCGGCAGATCGATGCGCGTCGCTCCGGCAGGAGTAGCGACCTTCGATCCTTTATAGCAAATGGCAAAATCGCCGAACGGCCGCTTGGGAAAGAGGCGCTCGTTGATGTTGGCAACCGTCTCGCCCCAGCCGTTGAGGAAGTGGACCGTATAGTAGCGCCCCTCCACCTTCGGCACGCTGACAATCGTGCAACTGTTTTCGTCGGCCGCGACCCATGCTTCAGAATAGGCCACGTCGAGGTTGGGGTTGGGCCAATCCACCGCGCCAGGCTTGCGATGCACCAGTTCGTTCCACTTGAACCCTTCCTTGAAATCAAGCTGCTGCTGACGCATGACCAGCAGCCGGCCAAGCAGGTAGATATACGCGTCGCTGATGTCCTGATCCGAGAAGGCACGCGCTTGCGCCAGCCCCGGTCCCGCGAGAGTCAACGCAAGGAGTGACAGCAGGACTTTCTTCATTATTTTCTCCTTTCTTTTCCAAAGGCGAACACCGTCTTCCAATCCTGCTTAATGGCCACCACGGTCCAACCTGCTGCAGCCCGGCAACGGTTAGCCGCGATTGTCATTGCGCCGACTCCACAACTAGGCAGTTTCAGAGTTGAAACGCTTCTCCGCCTTTCAATTTCGAAGGTGACGACGCTAAACGTCGATCCCATCGTCATCGGACCAGCCGTGATCATCGGCATCCTGATCTTCATCAAGGGCGGCATCGTCGGACGCCAGTTGCCGCTTAGCTTCCACCGCTTCATCCTCGGCATCTTGGGCGTCATCCTGGGCGCGATCAATTGCAGCTTGGTCGCTGGCTTTTGCCTCTGATTCACGCGTACCGCCGCCGAACAAGCTGCGAATGGCGTCGGCGATGAACACGCCGCCAGCGACACCACTCGTTGTCGACAGAGCCGAGGAGAGAAATCCGGCCGACCGTCCACCCGCCTCTTCAGGCCGCGCAGCCCGCGACCATGGGCCCTCCTCTGGACCCGACGCGGCGACGGGCCGCGTTGGAGACTGCGCCCCGGCGAGAAAACTGCCGCTTCCGGATGGGACGCTTTCGCGATGTTGCATTCGGCTCAGCTTCTCTTCCAATTCTCTGATGCGCTCCTCGGCGCGTTCCAGGCCTTGCGCCTGCACGATGACCGTCTGCACGAGGTAATAAGGCGCGTCCGGAAGCTTTCTCAATGCATCTCGGATAAGCTGATCTGCTGCTTGATCCTTTGCTCCGCCTGCAACGGACGCCAGCCGGTTAAACACGTCTTCGATTAGCTGCTTTTCTTGCGGGTTCATTGGCTCAGCTCCTTAGCCATCGCAAACCCAATTGTTTGCGTTCCGTTGCATTAGGTAGGCGGTGAGCGGGAGATTGCACCATGACCCCGGATTACAAATGCGATTGCGCGGGCGGTTACATCGCGAACGCCGCAGCATGTCCGATGACATGAAACAATTCGCGGGCAAGGCGTATGATCGTTCAACGTGGCTTAGGTGCAGGTTCGAGCATCAGTTCATCGACATAGCACCAACCCCAGTCTTCGCGGGGCTCTAGACTTGCCATGATGGGGTGTCCCGACTGATGGAAGTGCTTAGTCGCATGTTTGCCGGGTGAGTCATCGCAGCAGCCAACATGGCCGCAGGTGAGGCAAACGCGCAGATGAACCCACGATCCACCGGTCCGGAGGCATTCCTCGCATCCTTCAGGGGTTCGGGGGCGAATGTCGTGGACTTGATTGAGATGTTTGCATTGGGTCATCATCTCTCCTCGGGCGAACTCGCCGCCATAACGTCTGGCAGCTTCACGGTTCGCATTTGAACAGGTTGCGGTAGCGTGCGGGCTGTGACCGCAGATACTGCTTGGGCGCTTTTACAGTCGCGCCAAGATGCGCCGCCGCGTGCCAGGGCCATCGTGGGTCATAGAGCATGGCGCGGGCGAGAGCGACGAGATCAGCATCAGCGGTCCCGACAATCGCTTCGGCTTGGTCATAGCCCGTGATTAGGCCGACGGCGATGGTCGGCAGATTGGTTGCCATCTTGACGGCGCGCGCCAGCGGCACCTGATAATTGGGCCCCGAAGGGATCTGCTGTTCTGGCGTCAAGCCTCCACTCGATACGTGGACGGCGCTGCAACCGCGTGCTTTCAGCGCCTCTGCGAAGGCGATAGTCTGAGCAATATCCCAACCGCCTGCGGCCCAGTCGGTGCCGGAGACTCGCATGCTGACCGGCCGCTCAGGGGGAAACGTTGCGCGCACGATATCGTATACTTCAAGCGGAAAGCGCATTCGGTTTTCAAGACTTCCACCGTAGTCGTCATCCCGATGATTGCTGAGCGGCGAGAGAAATTGATGCAGCAGATAGCCGTGTGCGCAATGGATCTGAATTCCGTCCAGCCCAAGCCGCGCCGCTCTCTTTGCGGCCGCTCCGAAGGCGTGGCGAATGTCCGAGATCGAGTCACGATCGAGGGCAACAGGAGGGTTCTCGCTCTTCATAAAGGGAACCGCCGATGGCGCGACAGTCTGCCAGCCGCGATCATCGTCGGGGGAAATCTGTGCGCCACCTTCCCAGGGTACGCGTGTCGAGGCCTTGCGCCCGGCGTGGGCGAGCTGGATGGCGATCGGCATATCCGAATGGCGTCGCACCGTTTCAAGAACGTGAGCTAATGCCTCTTCGGTTTCGTCCGACCAGAGGCCGAGATCGTCAGGACTGATCCGTCCGTCGGGCAACACCGCTGTGGCTTCGATGATAAGAAGGCCAGCGCCAGAGAGGGACAGGTTGCCGAGATGGATCGTGTGCCAGTCGGTCGCTCGGCCCTCGTCGGCCGAATATTGGCACATCGGTGCAATCACGATGCGATTGCGAAGTTCAAGCGAGCCGACCTTGTAAGGCGTGAATAGCTGGCTCAATGCGCGCCTCCGAGGGTGATCCAATTGCGCCCCCCAATGGCCGATAGGGAATTCGTCGCTTTTAACGTGACTGGCGCCCTCGGCTGCTTTGGAGCGCGAAGGATATACCGAACTTCTCAACGGCCATTGCGCCGGCAAGTTCCAGGGGTTTGCGTATTCAATCGTTTTTCCAATTACGTCGCATCTGTAGTGCTTACTGGCAGTAACCGTGAAAGTGGCAAGCCGGCGCCCAGTTCTCTGGGTGACCATTGCGAGCCCACAGCCACCGGCGAGATATCTCTGAAGTTCTGGGTGAAACGCGTCATCCAGGCAGTCGGGCCGAAGCCATGCTAAGATACCGGCGTTCGGCTTAGTCCATGTTGGCGGCCGGTAATCGCCGGCCGCCAATTTCGAGCAATGTCATGCCATCCGGTTGCGAGAAATCCCCTGACTACTGCGGCAAGCCGCCACTAAACGGCCGCCGTGCGTTGGCGGTAGTCTTCTACGGGATTGTCATGGGGGTCATTGTCCTACTGTCGCGGTAGCTCTCGGCAAAAAGGTTAGCCGCGATCCACTCTGCATGGTCCGCAGCGATGGTTTTACGCTGTTGGAAGTACGTTAAAGCCGGTTCCGACGTCATCATTCACTTCGCACACATCGACGCCGGTGACCAAGGCTGCCGCTGGCCCTTTCCGACAGCGCTCGATGAGTGCGGCGACGTCGTCGGGTTTACCCTGAAACACCGCCTCCACTGAACCATTTCGCCGATTTCGTACCCACCCGTCTACGTCGAGTTGGGACGCGTTTGTCTCCACAAACGCCCGGTATCCAACTCCCTGCACTTGGCCCCGGGCGCAAAAGTGGACGGTTCGCTTATTCATTTCAGGTCCGATAGGCGCTACTCCTCGTGAGGCAGCTCAGACATTTCCAACTAAGCTTTAGCGCTTAGTGCCACTGCATGGCCCGGGCTGGAGCGGACATCGACGGTCAATGATCGATGGCGGCGTCGCGCCAGCGTGCAACGAAATCGCTAAGTTCGCTCTCGGCAACATCCGAGACGGCAAAATAGTCGAAATCCCGTCCCCGCCACCGGATCACGGAATATCCATCGCGGGTCTCCGGACGTGACGGCGCCGCGGTGTGCTCTCCCGTATGAGGCACGGCGACAACACTGATGACGTGCGCTCGACGCTGATAAACCAGGACTGGGACGGCCTTCCCGTCCAAAATTTCTACGCGCCCTCCCGCGAGCGGAAATCCCCAGGCAGCCAGATCGACCACCTGCGGTGAGAGAGCAAGCTTGCTATCAAACCAAGGTTTCACCGTATGCCGATCGCTCGAAGCGATGTCGTAGGGTGTTGCCGCCAGCAATGCGCGTCGGTGATCGGAAACGATTGCCGCGACATCATTCGATACAGGATCTTGACGTAGAAAACTGTACGTCCCCGTCCCTGCAACGAAAGCTGCCAGCGCTGCAGCCATAGCCAGCCGACGCCAGCCGTCACGTGCTTCGAACCATGAACGAAGCGGTACGACGACCGCCCCAGGCGGATCGGCAATTTCAGCAATACGACGCCTTAAATCATCCGAGGCTCGCTCGTCTGCGACTTGCGATGCCAAGGCACTGCGCAACTGCCTGAGACGATCGTGCTCGGCCTTCAGCGCCGCGTCGCTCTCCAGACGTCGCTCCACGTCCAGTACCGATGCCGCATCGAGTTCGTCGTCGATGTAGGCGTTCAGCAGAAGAAGCGATTCCTCCCGAGAGGACCATGACGTAGGTTTGATCATGCGGCACCCGCCTTTCCGGTGCCTGCCATCCCGATGCGCTGAATGAGCAGGCTGCGGGCGCGAGCAAGTCGCGACATTGCTGTTCCGATGGGAATCGAAAGAGCCCTTGCGATCTCCTGATAGCTAAGCCCTTCAATCTCTCTGAGCACCAAGACCTCACGATACGCGATAGGCAGTGCCGCGATGGCCTTATGAAGGTGCTCGGAATCTGCTTTCTCAATCAGCATGGTTTCTGGCGAGGCTTGCGGTTCAACCATTTCCAAGCCGGCTCGCTCGAACGTTCCTTCGTCATCGGTCATCACCATGACCTTGGGCCGATTCTTGGCGATCCACGTGAAGGCCGTGTTGCGGACAATGGCGAGAAGCCACGCGCGTGAATTGGCGTCGCGGGTAGATGAGATCGCACGGAAGGCACGTATGCAGGCTTCCTGCACGACATCTTCAGCATCGGTGAGATTGCCCGTGAGCCAACGCGCCAAAGCCAAGGCGTCGTCAACGTGGGGCAGCACCGCTTCCGCAAATAGTTGCTTATCGTCCATGCCGCCTCGCGCGGGCATTACCCTGAACAGAATGGATGTAGCATACTCAATCGGGCTAGCGCGCTCGCTCCTTCAAATATTCGATGACGTCCGCACGATCCTTTGCGGCGTCAAGATGAAAGAACATTTTCGATCCGGGACCGAGCTTCTGATGGTCGGTCCACCACTTGTCGAGGGTCTCCTCATTCCACGTCAAGCCAGAATTCTTCAAAGCCGGAGAGTAGCTGTAGTCCGGGACCGAGCCGGATTTCCTGCCGAAGACACCGCGATGTTTCGGTCCGAGATCGTTTGTATCCAGCGAATGACAATCCTGGCAACTCTGATAGACCTCTTCGCCGTGCGATGCGTCCGGTGCTGCGAGGGCATGACCGGAGGCAAACAGGCTCAACACCGCTATAGCGGCGCATTTCGTTATCTGAATCATGTCGAAAAATCCCTAGTCCGCCAATGACGTGTCGGTGATGGTCAGTGGCGAATTACTTCTCTTGAACGCCACGTTGGTAATGCCGAGTACGCTGCGAAGTTTGTCAGCCGGCACCCGGAGCGGCCCGGGGGAAGGCGCTGCACCAGGTGCCGGCTGTGGGAAGGCCGTGGAACGCGCCGTATGAAACGTCACGTTTCCTTCGACCTTCTGCATAAGTTGATGAATGTGGCCGTTGAGGACGGTCACCGATCCGAAGCGTTTCAGATAGCTCAGCGCAACGGCCGCATCGTCCGTACCCCATCCCCACGTCGGATAGATCGACCATAGTGGAATATGCGCAAAGAGAACGATTGGCGTCGAAGACTTCAGCGGTCGCAAGTCGTCCTCAAGCCACGCAAGCTGTTCCGGTCCCAGATATCCAAGTCCGAATTGCTTTAAGTTCACAACGTTGTTGAGACCGATGAAATGAACGCCATTGTCGTCGAAGCTGTACCAGCCGCCACCTTTGGAGCCTTTGCCGTAGCGTTCGAGATAGGCTTTTTCGGTTGCCTCATCGGTGATGTCGTGCTCACCGGGAACGTAGTGCACGTTGAGACGCGTGCTGCCTATGATCTGGTTTGCATCATCGAATTCCGCGGGCTTTGCACCATGCGTAATATCGCCGGTGTGCAGTAGGAACGCCGGTTTTGCAGGCATCGCGTCAATCCGGCCTATCGCTTCCTTCAGCGTGTCAACGGCATGCGGATTGGCCGGTTTGTCAAAGCCGACGTGGCTGTCGGAAATCTGCATAAAAGTGAAGCCACTCGTTGCCGCCGCGGCCGCCTGAGCATCATCGAGCAATGAAAGTGACTTTGGAACACCGCCCGCCACCGTCCACAAAACGCCCGTGCCGGCCCAGAGCATGCATTCCAATGCATGCCGTCGATTTACCTTGGGGCCGTCTGCGCTATCGTCCATGAGAGCTCCCTCCTTCAACACCGTGACATCGTGGTGCGAAAGGTAAGACTCAGGGATCCGACGTTTTATTCCGCCTTCCTCAAAAAAATCCGACGACAGCCCCGTGCACCTGAGAGCCAAAGGCTGTGACGGGAATAAAGCTCCGCGCCACCGAGTCTAGTTCAGCCAAGCCCAATCTCCAAAAGGAGGACTTATGTCTCGGTGTCTCAAGCCTTGCAGAGGATGCGTTGGAATGGCGTGCGCCGCTTCGCGTGCGCGCGAAGCAATCGTGTGCGACAGTGATTTCCAAATCGTAGACGGTATGAGCGTCTTTACGCCATACTATCAAAACGAGAGTTTAGCCGTCGAAGCGTTGGGAGCGGAAGTTCGTCCTCACCCCGAAATCAAGCGCGAAGCCTGTTTACTTGCAGCACCGACTGACGAGGCGACTTGCGCCGCCTATACGAGCGACTAGTGCTCGGCCGCCGACGCCTGCTCGTGACCCAACTCAGACTTGAGGCCCGCCGGATAATATGCTCCCTTCGTGAGTGGGAGCGTGGGCAAAATGTACTGCAGCTCGCACGTACTTTACCGTCACCGTTTGAAGCAACCCACTGAACGCGACTTGCAAATCGTAGCGCAGGAGTGAGCCGTGAAGAGAATTCCATACTCGCAGCCTGTAATCATTGCGGTATCGCTCGCCGTGGCAGGCGGCTTGGCCCTCGCCGCTCAGGACAAGTACACGGTGAAAGTGCCGAATGGGCTCGCGTTCTCTGAGTTCAAGGGATACGAAGACTGGCCGCCTATCGCCCTCAGCCATTCCAAAGAGCTGGTTGCAGTGATCGTCGGCAATCCCATCATGATCGACGCCTATCGTGCTGGCATTCCCGGTAACGGCAAGCCTTTCCCCGACGGCGCCAAGATGGCGAAGATCCATTGGACTCCGAAAAAGAACGAGGAGGCGCCTGGTCAACCGACGGTGCCGGGCGTCCTGCATGACGTCGACTTCATGGTAAAGGATAGCAGGCGGTTCGCAGACAGCGGCGGATGGGGATATGGCGCGTTTAAATATGACGCTGCGTCCGACGCGTTCACGCCGGCCACCACAGCTGACCAGCCGCCGCAGGAGCACGACGCCAAGTGCGGGTTCGCGTGCCACACGATAGTGCAGTCAAAAGATTACGTTTTCACGGCGTACCCAAAGAGGTGAATGGGCAACAGGATTGCCACCATCGCCATCCGATTTGACAACGTCTCCTCCACGGCAGTCGTCGAATTCGTCCTCGCACTCAGTTCTAGTATACCGAACTCGAAGTTCGCATGAGGGGCCATGGCTTCGTGAGCTATTGCGCATGTGGCAGAAAGCTATTTTCCGACCCATGACTCAGTAGGGACATCTTCAGGTTTTGGAAGGGACTTGAGATAAGTCACCACCGTCCACACGTCCTCGGGCGACATCAATCCTCCAAAGGCTGGCATTCCTTTTGGACGGCCAAAATAGATTGTCTGGAACAGCTCGTCGTCGGCGCCACCATAGCGCCAGCGTCCGTCAGCGAGACTGGGTGCGGCAAACCCAGTCGCGCCCCCGCCGTGGCATCCGTCACAATTCATTGACGAAAACATTTGCTCGCCCGTCGCTATGACTTTCTTGTCACCGGCGAATGGATTGATGAGCTTCCCTCCGTCCGGCAAAGCTCCGCCGGCCGCAATGTGGGCTTCATAGCGAATTGTTGGCGGCGTATACGGAGTGGACTTAGACGTGCTTTCCGCAGTCTTATCAGCGGTTCTCGCCGGTCCGACCGTCACTGCCATCGACATGACGACCAAGACGCTCAACAAAGCCCTACTCATGACCTTTCTCCCGGTCCAATTGCTGCGCACCAACGACGCGCTAAAGACCGAATATCCAGACTATTCCACCGTGGCTGGTATGACGCGCCAGATCTGGCATGAAATCAGCTGGCGGGCGAACGTCCGTAGCGTCTGCGGAGGTATCATTGGCGAACAACGATAAATCTCCGCCGATACCAGCGTACACGGCGACGTACTGTTTACCGTCAGGTCCGCTGTACGTTATCGGATTGCCGACGACCCCGGAGCCAATCTTGAATTTCGACAGCACTTCGCCCGTCTTGGCGTTTACTGATTTGAACCACCCGTCGAGGGTCCCGTAGAAAGCTACGTCGCCCGCCGTCACGAGCGCTCCGCTCCATGACAGGAACTCCTCCTTCGTTCCCCAGACGCGTTTTCCGTTCACCGCATCCCAAGCTATGAAGCCACCGAGATTCTTGCCCGCTGGACCGACGTGATAGGGCGTGTTGCCGCCGATGTACGGAGTGCCGGCAAAGCGGGCCGACGGCGTCGCTCCAAAATCCATGCAGAGATTGTTGATCGAAGTATAGAAAAGGCCCAACTTCGGAGAATAGGCAGGTGGAGCCGCAGGACTGACGCCTCCCTCAAGGCTCGGACATACGTTTTTGATAAGTCCCTTCGACGCGCCGGTTAGCTTCGCCTCAACGACGGAAGGGCGCCCAGTAGCAAGATCGACACCCGTTGCCCAATTAACGTCGACGTATGGTTTAGCAGAAAGCAGTTCGCCGGTGGCACGATCGAGAGTGTATTGAAATCCGTTCTTGTTGAACTGGATCAGCACTTTTCGGGACTGACCGGCGATCGGTAAGTCAGCCAGGATGAGCGCTGAAGTCGCATCGTAGTCCCAGCCATCATGCGGCGTGAACTGATAGGCCCAGATAAGGGAGCCGTCAGATGGCCGGCGTGCCAGAACGCTCGCAGTCCATTTGTTGTCGCCCAATCTCTGCTCAGAATTATAGGGCGATGGATTTCCAGATCCATAATAGAGCAGGTCAAGGTCGGGGTCGTACGAAATCCAGCCCCATACGGGGCCTCCGCCCGAGGACCACGATTCACCGTCCCAGCTTTTTGTACCTGTATTCTCTACTTCTTTATCGTAGTGCGGCTTGAATGAACCGGGCTTCACTAGCATGTCCGCGTCTGGACCTAAATTGTGACCGGTCCAGACGATCGCACCTGTCTTTGCGTCAAGCCCCTTGAGCCAGCCATAGATTCCAAACTCACCCCCAGAAGCTCCGACAATGACGCGATCCTTTATAACAAGGGGCGCCATAGGCGTTGTCTCGCCCTGCGCCATATCGGCAATTTGCGTCTTCCAGAGTTCCTCGCCGCTTTCGGCATCGACCGCAACGGTGTGCCCGTCGAGCAAATTGTAAATAATGCGACCATCAGCGAAAGTCGCTCCACGATTGATGGCGTCACAGCATGCGACGCCAATCGCATTGGAACTAACCGTTGGACGATATTTCCACTTCAGGGGATAGCCTTCCTTGGTCAAATCAAACGCGTAAAGAACGTTTGGATAGGGCGTAACGACGAACATCGTGTTGTTGACGACCAGGGGCTGCCCCTGATGGCCACCCAGCACGCCGGTGGAAAAGGTCCAGACCGGGTGTAGCCCCTTCGCGTTGTCCGAGGTTATTTCCGCCAGTTCGCTGTAGCGCGTCGATGAGTAATTTTTGCCCGGCATGGTCCACTGACCACCATCGGCAGAACGCGCCGCAGGCGAAATAGCGATCAAGGTGGTGAGTAATAAAATTATCGACAAGGACGCTCGATAAACGCTGGTCATGACGACCTCAACACCATTCCAGGTGCCCCATATTCGAAGGCTAAGCTTACGGCTTTAGCTTGTCAATTCGCGCTCCACTTGCGGGCGTTGTTCTGAACAAAGCTTTGACGATCCTCGTCGACCTTAGAGTTAATGAAGCTCGTCGTCCGGTGCCGCGGCGGCGCACCTCTAGCCACTTATGCGTACAAGAGACGACCCGGCGAAAGCGTCTTACTCAATAGGCCGCAAAGTTTATGCCGGCGCCTGACGCGTGATGGACTCGTGAAATTGAAGACGGCCAAAGCCCGCATGCAACGTCGGACGAGCTGGCGCGTTGGGCTGTGCAAGAAGGCCGACGGTGGAGACGCCGATGAACCAAGCCGGGTTTTCGCGACATGAGATCGCGAGTCCGTATGCCGCGCGGCTGGCAAGCGCCGCACGGTCCGCAACCCCGGCTCTGCTCTTCGGCTTGCGCCTCTGGGGTGCTGTGTGTCTCGCGCTCTACGTAGCGTTCTGGCTCCAGCTCGACAACGCGCTATGGGCCGGCACGTCTGCGGCGATCGTCTGTCAGCCGACTCTTGGTGCCTCGCTGCGCAAAGGGTCGTTCCGTGTGATCGGGACGGTGATCGGAGCCGTGGCGATCGTCGTCCTAACTGCGTGCTTCCCGCAAAGCCGCACCGGGTTCCTCCTTGGCCTGGCGCTGTGGGGCGCCGCCTGCGCCTTCTTCGCGGCGATCTTGCGTAACAACACTTCCTACGCCGCCGCGTTGGCCGGCTACACGGCGGCGATCATCGCCAGCGATCTGCTCGGTGCAACAGGTGGCGCGAACGGCTCTGTGCTCCTCCTTGCGATCGATCGCGCTACCTCGATCTCCATCGGCATCGTCTGTGCAGGCATTGTACTCGCGGGGACAGACTTCGGAGGCGCGCGGCAGCGGCTCGCGTCGCAAATTGCTGCAGTTACCGCGGAAATCGCCGGCCGATTAGCCGGCACGTTCTCCTTAGTGGGGCCGGACCAAGCGGCGACGCGGCAGGTTCGACGCGGGCTCATCGCGCGGGTGGTCGCGCTCGGGCCAGTCATCGAAGAAGCGATCGGCGAGTCCGCCGGACTGCGCTATCGCGTGTCCGTTTTGCGCACGGCGGTCGACGGCTTGTTTGCGGCACTCTCCGGCTGGCGCACGGTGGCCAACTGCCTCGAGCGGATGCCAAACGAGCAAGGCCGCCGGGAAGCGGATCTCATCCTTCGAAGCCTTCCGCAGGCATTGCGCTTGGCGACGACGCGGGGCGACGCGGCAATCTGGGCGCGCGAGCCATCAATGATGTGCCAACTCTGCAGAGCCGCAGTGCGAGCCTTGGTGGTGCTTCCGGCGGGCACGCCGACGCTACGGCTCATGGCCGACGCGACGGCCGCGGCGCTGCTCGGCATATCGCATGCGTTGGATGGGCTGGCACTGCTTGCCGATCCCGCCGGACCAGTGCCTCGCCGACGCGTCGCCAGGTTCCGCATGCCCGATCCGCTGCCAGCTTGTATCGGTGCAGTACGCGTGTTCGTCACGCTCGTTTTCGTCGAGCTCTTCTGGATCGTGACGGCATGGCCCAACGGCGCCTTGGCCATAGCCTTCGCCGCGATCAGCATCATTCTGCTCTCGCCACAGGAGGATCGGGCCTACGCCGGCGCCAAGACTTTCATGTTCGGCATCGCCTTCGCGACAGTGCTGGCGGGTATGGTCAAATTCGGAGTGCTGCCGGCTGTGCAAACCTTCCCCGGCTTTTGCCTCGCGATCGGCATCGTTCTGGTGCCCGTGGGCGCCCTTTCCTTCCAGCCCTGGCAGGGGCCGGTTTTCACACTCACCGCCACCGTATTCTTTATTCCACTCCTCGCCCCCGCCAATCAGATGACTTACGACACCAAAGAATTTTACAATATTGCGTTAGCCATATTCGCGGGCGTAGGCGCTACGATGCTGGCTCTGGTCCTACTGCCGCCGCTATCGCAAGCAGCACGGGTTCGACGCCTACTGGCCCTCACATTGCGCGACGTGCGGCGTCTGGCGGCGGGCAGAATCCAGCCGACGTCCGACGACTGGGACGTTCGAGTGTACGGCCGCTGCGCGGCGTTGTCGGGCCAGGTAGAACCATTGCAACTGGCGCGGCTCGTCGCAGTGATATCAATGGGAACCGAAATCATCCGGCTGCGCCGCATGGCGCACCGGCTCGGGTTAGACCCCGACATCGACGAGGCGCTCGATGCGGTGGCCCAAGGCAACACCATGATTGCAATGGAGCGCATGGCCGAAATCGACCGCATTCTCACGGAGCTGCCCGCCGCTGGCCCGAGAGCGGCAGACCGTCTCCGGGCGCGCGGCAGCATCCGCGCGATACAGGAAGTACTCGCACACCATGCCTCCTATTTCGATTCAGGAGTACCCAGATGAGGTTCACCGAAATCGATCTGTTCGGCGTGTATGTCGCGCCGATCTCGTTGATGATGATCGGTGCGTGGTTGATCCTGATCCCGTTGCGCCGGGCCGCGGACCGTTTTGATCTGTTGCGGCAGGTCTGGCACCCTGCCCTGTTCTGGTTCGCGGTCTACATGATTGTGCTCTCAACCATCATCCTTCTTGTCGCGCTCTGAGGTCGCCGATGTCCGATATCCAGCTCAAGTCGGAAAAGGAGCAGGTAAGGCCAGAACGCGGCGATGGAGTCCTGTCTCCTCCCGGCGGCCGCAACAAACGTCGGTCACGCATCCGAGCCGTTCCGGTTCTGGTCACGCTCGGCACTGTCGCGCTGGCGGCTCTACTCTCTTACGCGATGTGGCGGGCTTACGTAGCCGCGCCCTGGACGCGGGACGGCACCGTGCGCGTCTATGTGGTGACGTTGGCGCCGGAGGTCGCCGGACGAATCGTTGAGTTGCCGGTTGCCGACAACCAGTTCGTGCGCAAGGGCGACCTCTTGATGGTGATCGATCCCACGAACTACGAGATCGCCGTCCGTCAAGCCGAGGCGGCCGTGGACCAAGCGAACGCGACCGCAAAGAGCGCACAAGCGCAGTCTGAGCGCCGGCGGAAGCAGACCACCCTGTCAGTTTCGGAGGAGGAGCAGCAGGTTTTCGCGAGCAATGCCCAGAGCGCCAGTGCGGCCTATCAGCTGTCCCTGGCCAATCTCGACCAGGCGCGGGCAAACCTCAAACGCACACGCATCCTGTCCCCGGTTGATGGCTACATAACCAACTTGCTGACGCAGCTCGGCGACTACGTCAACGTCGGGGACAAGAGCATCTCCGTGGTCAAAGCGAACTCTTTCTGGGTCGATGGCTATTTCGAAGAGACCAATCTCAGCACGATCCGTGAGGGCGACCCGGCAACCATCAAGTTGATGGGTTACAATCAAATCGTTCGCGGCCACGTCGACAGCATCGCCCGCGGCATCAACGTCGCGAATGCGCAGCCGGACCCGTCGGGCCTCGCCTCGGTGAACCCGATCTTCACCTGGGTGCGCTTAGCTCAGCGCGTCCCCGTTCGCATCCACATCGATCAGGTCCCGGACGGCGTGCGCTTGTCAGCCGGCATGACGGCTACCGTGCAAATCGATCCGCAGTCCAAAGCGGACAAATGACCATAGCGATTTGTGAAATGCTGAATGGCGGGAAGCGTTATCTGGATGATGATCCAGAGGTGGCGTCGTTCGAAGGGGAGTGAGCCCTGAAGCTCAGAAATATGCCATTGCTTCAGGGCTCAACGAGCTGCTCTTATAAGGCGCGAGGGACTGCCCAGGTGGGGGATACCAGGGGCGCGAGAGCAACTATTCAGTTCGCCAAGGTACCAGCATCGACACGCGGTCCTTATAGCGGCGGTATTCGTCGCCGAAGAGATCGATCAAATCGCGCTCTTCCAACATTATGCCAACGAAGATGTATGCGGTCGTCCCAACCGCGAACACCAGGTGGCCAACAGTCATCGTCGGCGCCGCCCAGAATGCGATGATCAAGCCGAGGTAGATCGGGTGCCGCACGAACTTGTAGAACAGCGGCGTCCGGAAACTCGGTGTCTGCGTTTGATTGCCAGCGAGATTGCTGGCCACTTGATGCAGCCCGAACAGTTCGAAGTGGCTGATCAAGAACGTGCTGGTCAGAGCGAACAGCCAGCCTGCCAGCGATAAGCCTGTTACCGCTGCTGCGGTCTGCGGATTTCCAATCTGCCAGACCACTGCCGGTATTGGCTGCCATTGCCAGAGCAGCAGGGCAAGCGCCAAGCTGGCCAACAGCACATAAGTGCTGCGCTCAATTGATTTTGGCACGAATTGCGTCCACCATCGTTTGAACTGCGGGCGCGCCATCACGCTGTGTTGGATGGCAAACACTGCCAGAAGCGACATGTTGATTATCATCGCTTCGGCCAACGGCGTCACGTCACCAGAATCGATAGTCTTTGGCACTACTAGCCCGTCGACGAAGCCTATGGCGTAGAGAAAAGTGACGAAGAACACGGCATAGGCCGCGACTCCATAAATTAAAGCAATCGTCCGATTAATCAGGCCTTTCTTGCCGGCAAATGTGGACTGCTTCGCTGATCCTTGCGAAAGCGTGCCGTGAAACTGAATCATGGTTCGCTCCATTTAATTCGCATCGGTGGCAGAGCTCAGGCGGTGGAGTTTGCGTCTATCGGATCGTCGCGAATGACGACGGTGTTGACGACCGGGAAGATCTCATTTCCGGGCATGCCGACGCGCCGCGCGTGCTCGCGGATCGATTCAGGATCTCTCGCCTGGTAAATGCAGAACGATCCGAGCCGTCCGTCAGCCTCCTTGACTATATAGCTGCGGATCCAGCGGACCCGGTCGGACATCTCTTCGTTGCCGATCTTGGCCGATTTGGCGCCAGCGGCTTCGAGTTCAGCCAAGTCCGCCCATGCGCTCGGGCGGCGAATGACATAGAGATCCATGATGTTTGGTCCTATCTTGGAGGCGATCGCGACGGTCGGTTTCCTAAGCTGCATGGCAGCGGACGCGAATGACTAGGCGTCCGCGATGCTTGACGCGGCGTCGGAAATCTCGGGTCTTTTGATAGGACGTCTTGATCAGATGCTCGGGCGTCTGGCGGAGATAGAATGGCAGCTGACGCGCTATCTGATGTCTTGAAGACGGTTCGGCTTACCGGCGCGACGTTCTTTGACGTTGTTGCAGCGGCTCCGTGGGTCGCCGAGTCGCCACCGCGAGAAATGATCCTGCCGAAAATCCTGCCGGGTGCCGAGCATCTGATCGCGTACCATGTGATCACCGAAGGCCGTTGCTTTGCCAATATCATCGGCGAAGAACCGATCGCGATCGAGGCCGGCGAAGTCATAGTCTTCACTAGAAGCGATCCGCATATCCTATCGAGTAGTCCGGGCATGCGCGCCGACCGCGTCGCGCCCGACGCTCTTGACGCTGCTGCCGCCGGCCAATTGCCGTTCTTCATCAACTACGGCGGCGAGGGGCCAGTCTCGGCCAAGTTCGTCTGCGGTTACCTCGCCTGCGACGCCCAACCGTTCAATCCGCTTCTCGACAACCTACCGCCGGTCATCAAGGTCAGAGGCAATCAAGGCGACGACGCAAACTGGCTTAGCCAGTTCATCCGCGTGGCGGCGCTCGAATCCGCGAACAAACGCGCCGGTGGGGAAAGCGTGTTGGCCAAGCTGAGCGAGTTGATGTTCATCGAGGTGATCCGTCGGCATCTGGAAGCGCTCCCGCCGGAGCAAGCAGGATGGCTCGCGGGTCTGCGCGACCCGTTCGTCGGCAAGACTTTGTCACTGATGCACGCAGAGCCAGCATGGAACTGGACGATCGAGGAGTTGGCCAAAGACGTAGGGCTGTCACGCTCGGTGCTGGCGGAGCGCTTCGCCGACCTCGTCGGCATGCCGCCCATGTACTATCTCACAAAATGGCGCATGCAGATCGCGTCGGGACTTCTGAGCGATGGCAACACCAATATTGCAACCGTTGCAGCCGAAATCGGTTATGGGTCCGAGGCGGCCTTCAGCCGCGCGTTCAAGAAGTTGGTGGGGGTACCACCCTCTGCTTGGCGTCGCCGTCTCGACGACGACGGGTCGCGGCGAAACGTCGGGCCACTTTCCCCCGATCCTCGGAGTCAGAAACCCTAGCAGTGGGGCTGGTTCCTCGCACCGAGTGGATACGTATGCCTTGCGGTGCGGTTGCTTGCATGCCGCGCATTGGAGCGCTCTCAATTGAGCGCCACTCAATTCTTGGAAAATGCGGAAAAGCCCGGCTGAAAGCCGGGCTTCTCTATTTATGTGCTTGATGCGCCGTGGTGTCCTGCGACTACCGAAAGCGATCGCTTCTCAAAAGTTGGAAGTGAGAGACACGAAGAATGTTCTGGGCGCGCCTGGCGTCAGATTGTCGTTTCCGTCGGCGCTTACGATGTAGCCCTCGTTGAAGAGGTTGGTGGCGTTAAGCTGAACTTTCAGATGATCGTTGATGCGGTAATACAGCGCCGCGTCGACGGTCGTAAAAGCTGGAAGCTCGACGAGATTGCTTTCGGGCTGCAGCGCCGCGAAAAACTCCGAGTGATAGACGACTCCCACGCCTAGTCCCAAATCGCCCGTAAGCTGGTAACGGTTCCACAACGAGAAGGTGTCGCTCGGCAGCAACGGAAGCGGGGTTCCCGCAACGAGTACAGTTGAAGTTGCGCTCGTCAGCTCGCCCGTCTGATGGCCGTATCCCGCAGCGACCTGCCACCTGTCGGTGACGTAACCCGTAAGCGTAACTTCGACGCCCTGGACTTCCGATTTTCCTGTCTGCAGGAAAGTGCCATCCGGCTGAGCGAAACGCACGTTCGTGCGATCGACTTCATACGCCGCCGCCGTGAATGCCAGCGATTCGGAGAGATCCCACTTCAAGCCGACTTCGTAGTTCTCGTATTTTTCCGGTTCAAGCTTTTGCGTCGCCGTGGTGACGCTGCCGAACTGATCACCGGAGGCCGGCAAGTAGGTCGTGCTGTAGCTGGCGTATAGTGAAACGTCGTCGGTAGGCTTCAAGATGACTCCGGCGCGAGGCGAGTAAAAGTTGTCTTCCTGGCCGAACCGGCCTGGAGCGCCGGTCCCTGGAAACAGGTTGGTTACCTCAGTGTTAAAAGAATCGTGGCGAACCCCACCAACGATTTCCAAGTAGCGCGTTATCTCAATCTGATCCTGAACGTAGAACGACTGCACGTTGGAGCTGACGCTGTTGTGTGTGGTTGGAATCGCGAAGGACACCGGAGGCGAGTAGATCGTCGGATCGGTAAACTTCACAAAGCAGGTGCCGGTCGGCAGGCTATTGCCCGGACCAAAGCTTACGCACTCGCCGTTACCCCCCGAGATATCGAACTCCCCGCTATGACGGAAGTTGAACGAGTTCTGATGGCCGAACTCGGCTCCAGCCAATACGGTATGACGCATCCAACCGTCGCCGAACTTGTAGGTGAAGTCGGTTTGGTTGAAGAGGTTTTCCCGGTTGTTGATGTTGTTGTAGGCAACGATCGGCACCAAGCCAGTGTTGGGATCGAAGGGGCCTCCGGCGTAGATGTTTTGATACATCCTGTCGTAATTTGCGTATTGCGTGACGTTGCGGACTTTGAGGCCGAAGTCGGTTGTGTGCTCGATCGTCGCCGATGTGCGGTCTACGACGGCGTTGACGAAACTATCGTCCGGATTGCCGAAGAAGGTGGAATACGCAGCCGGCGAAGGTCCGACGATGCCCGTTTGACCTTTCACACGTTCCGATGGAATTCCGCGATCGGCCGTTCGGTGATCCTCGTAGTGCTCGTAGTCCAAGACGACCGTCGTGCGATCCCACGGCCTGAAAGCCAGCGTAGGATTTATCCCCCAACGCTGCAAGTCGACGCCGTCGCGGTACGAGCCGCTGTCCTCGAACATCGATGTGATGCGTGCGCCGAAATCGGCCGTGATCTTGCGGTCAACGTCGATGACAGCGCGCTTATGATCGAAGCTTCCGACTTCCACAGTTGCTTCATCGTGTGTCGCGAAGTCAGCTTGCTTGGTAACGCGATTGAGGACTCCTCCGGCACCGCCGCGGCCGAAAGCCAGCGCCGCCGGACCCTTCAGCACTTCGAGCCGCTCGGTGTTGTACAGGTCGCGAAAAACCTGGGCGTCGTCGCGAACCCCGTTGACGAAGAAGTCCGCGGTCGAGGCGTTTTGACCGCGTATGGATATTTGGTCTCGATTGCCCTCGCCCTGGTGAACTTCGATGCCGGGCACGTATTTGACGACATCGCCGATGCTCTGACTGGCCTTGTCCTTGATTTCCTTGTCGGTGATGACCGAAATCGATTGCGGAATGTTGCGCAGCGGCGTGTCGGTTTTCGTTGAGCTGCTTGAACGCGTGGCTCTGTAGCCAATGTCGCCCTGCGCGTCGGGTAGAGGAATGCCGATGTCGCCGTCCGGATCAGCGTTGGCGCTAGCATTAGCGCCACCACCTTGCGCCGCTTCCGCGGGCGGCGCCTTCTTTGCCGTCGCTGCCGGCTTCGATGAATTGCTTTTGCTTTTTAGCTTTGGGGGCTTTTTTGTTCCCTTGCTCTGATCGCTGACATCGACTGTAACCGGCGGCAGCTCAACCTGCTTTGACGCGTCCTCGGCCAGTGCGGCTGAGTTTGTTAGGGCTGTAGCAAACGACGCTAGCGAAAAAAGCAGACCTGACGAAGAACGGCACATAAGCGCCGCACACGAACGCAACATTGAGTTCCCCCCCGGAAAAAATTTATCGCGCGAAGCGACACTTATGGGGGCATAGCGTAAGTGTACCTAAAAAGTAAACAATCAATATTCAAGTGCGGGAAGATGTCGCCGCCGTGCAGCGCTTACGTAAAACGACATCATTAACTTAGGACGGATGTCGGGTTCTTGCCTTTAGCGACGTCCATTTTGTCGTTTGACTACGGTCGCACGAAACCGCGCTCGAGCCCAGTGTCTGCGGAGCTCAGTCCGAAACGTCGAAAAAGCCCTCGGATGTCGACGGCGGTTCGGAAAGTCGGAGGCGGAATGTGTCGGTCACAGCGGCCTCGCCATTGCGAAGCCAGCTTCGTGATCCGGGTCTGAGATTTTTTCACTCGTGTGGACTTCGCTTCTGCGAGTTTCGTGGCTAACGAAGGTGGGCCGTCAGATCGAACAGCTCCACCCTGTTAAGTACGAGCGCCTGCCATAGCCTCGGTACTTCACAGACGCATTTTTCGCTGGCGCTACTGGTTATTCCGTTGACCGCTTAAGTCCGCCAAGGCAGTCTGGCAGAGCTAGGTGGGTCAGGTTCTACGTATTCCGTTAGAAGCTACCTGGGAGAAGACCATGATCAAGTTGATTGGTGTCACTGCCATTGCTTTAGCCATCGGAGTGTCGGCACAAGCTATGCCACGGGCGCCTCTTCATCAGTCCGACGGCGTGACCACACAAGTCGCCTATGGATGCGGATTGGGTAGGACACGAGTTCGTGGTGTCTGCGTATCCAGAAGAACCATACGCGGCGTCCGCAGATGCGCGGTGTGGGGTGTGGGCCACGTTTGTCGTCGCTGGCGATGGTATTGAAACACGCAGGACGCGTTGAGGTCTGATTTAGCGATGCGTCCTGAAATCGGCCCGACATACTCCGTCGATGACAATGGGGCGGGGTCGGGTGCCTCGCATGCGCTCTCATTCGGAATCGGTCAGGAAATTCTTGGCGGACTGTGTGATCGTTTGAGGCATCGACTCCGCCTCGTCCTTCAAGTGCACGCCAGAGATTTGCCGGCGACGCGCTTCGTTCATCAGGAACAAGAGTTTGTGTGCGGCAACGGCGTAACTCAGGCCCTCTTTGCGTACATTCGAGATGCAATTTCGGGCTTCGTCGGTAAGGCCGCTGCGAGGGTTGAGCGTCATGTAGATGCCGAGGCTATCGGGTGAACTGAGGCCCGGGCGCTCACCGATCAAGACGACGACCATCGACGCGCAGAGGAGTTCTCCGACTTCGTCGCCCACCGCCACCCGCGCTTCCTTTACGACAACTATCGGCGCCATGCGCCAGCCGCCACTTCGAAGGGCCGGTATCGTGGCCGCGAGAAACGGCGCCGCGTTTTGTTCGATTGCGAGCGCGGAGAGGCCGTCTCCGATGACAAAGGCGACATCATACGGCTCGCTTGGCTTCGGCAAGGCCGCAACGGCTTGGCGCGAAGCCTCGTCCAGCATTCGTCCTTTGTCGGGACGTTGCAGATAGACGGGGCGGCAGTCGGCAGCGCTGTGTGTCACGACGACCTCAAGTCCTTGCGCCTGAAGCTCGGCTCGCAAGGCCTCTATGTCGAGTTCGTGATGCACGGCTTTGCGGGCGCGCGCGTGAGCCAACTGAAATTCAAGATGCGGTTTCGTCGGCAAACTCGTGCCCGAACGGCCGAGTGCAATCCGCGCCGGCGTATATTGCCGAAGCTTCGCCCACGGGTTCGAAACGACCGTCGGACTTCGATCGTTGGCCATCAGGTGACCTCAGTGAAGATGCGCCAAGGCGCGTTGAAAGGCCGGCGCCAGGGCATCGGAAAGCCCGATCTGCTCGCCGGCGGTGAAAATTCCGGACTCCTGCAGCCAATCTTCGAATTCCGGCGCAGCCTTCAGGCCGAGCACGCGACGTGCATAGAGGGCGTCGTGGAACGACGTCGTCTGGTAGTTCAACATGACGTCGTCGGAGCCGGGGATGCCCATGATGAAGTTGACGCCCGCCACCGCGAGCATCGTCAACAGCACGTCCATGTCGTTCTGGTCGGCCTCGGCATGGTTTGTGTAGCAGATATCGCATCCCATCGGGACGCCGAGTAGCTTGCCGCAGAAATGGTCTTCGAGGCCGGCGCGGATAATCTGCTTGCCGTCGTAAAGATATTCGGGGCCGATGAAGCCGACGACGGTATTCACGATTAATGGCTTGAACTGACGCGCTACCCCATAAGCTCTTGCTTCAAGGGTCTGCTGATCGACGCCGTGATGCGCGTTGGCTGAGAGTGCGCTGCCCTGACCGGTCTCAAAATACATGACGTTGTTGCCGACCGTGCCGCGCTGCAGACTTAGCCCTGCCTCGCGGCCTTCGCGCAGAGTTTCGAGAGTGATGCCGAAGCTTCTATTCGCGGCTTCGGTTCCGGCAATCGACTGGAACACAAGATCGACAGGTGCGCCACGATTGATCGCCTCGATGCTGCTCGTGACATGTGTCAACACGCAGGACTGTGTCGGGATGTTGTAGCGTGCGATGATCTCGTTCAGCATCTTGAGCAGAGTGGTGACTGCTGAGATGCTGTCGGTCGCAGGATTGATGCCGATAACCGCGTCGCCGTTACCGTACATCAGCCCGTCGACGATACTGGCGGCAATGCCGGCACTATCGTCCGTCGGGTGGTTGGGTTGCAGGCGCGTCGATAGCCGCCCCTTGAGCCCAATGGTGTTGCGAAACTTGGTCACGACACGACATTTCTGCGCGATGAGTACGAGGTCCTGGTTGCGGCTGATCTTCGACACGGCAGCGACCATCTCAGGCGTTAAACCTGATGCCAGCGCGGCGAGCGATTTCTCCTGAGCGTTATCCGACAACAGCCAGTCGCGGAGTCCGCCGACGGTCAAATGCGATACCGCGGCGAAGGCCTTTGCATCGTGCTTATCGACGATGAGGCGCGTGACCTCGTCATCCTCATAGGGAACGACGTGTTCGGTGAGGAATGACTTCAGCGGTACGTCCGCTAACGCCATCTGTGCGGCCACGCGCTCTTCGTCATCTCCGGCGGCAGTGCCCGCGAGATAGTCTCCAGATCGGGCGGGGCTGGCTTTCGCCAGCAACACCTTGAGGTTTTCAAAGATGTATCGATGAACATCGACTGTCTGCACATAGCTCATCGCGTCCACCCGCAATTTGTCAGATATGAGCTTCTTCACCCGGAGCGGCGGCTACCAGATGATGGCGGCTGTAGAATGCAAAGTAAGCAATGAAGATGGCGTAGACAATGGCAACGCCAATGAGTACGCGCGGATCGACGAGGAAGCCTGCCACGACGGCAATGCACGCCAGGATCAGCGCTACCCCCGATGTTATCATGCCGCCGGGGGTCCGGTACGGCCGCGGAAGGTTCGGTTCGCGGATCCTGAGCGCGATGTGCGACGCCATCATCATCACGTAGGAAACCGTCGCACCGAACACGGCCACGAGGATCAGCAGATCGCCCTGCCCCGTGATCGACAGCAGGAACCCGATGATGCCGGGCACGATCAACGCCACGTACGGCGTCTGGCGCTTGTTGGTCAATGAGAGCACGCGGGGCAAATAACCGGCACGCGACATTGCAAAAACCAAACGTGAGTACCCGTAGATGATCGAGAAGAAGCTCGCGATAAGTCCTGCAAGCCCGACGAAATTCACGAACCGGCTGACGAGCGTCGGTCCGCCGAAGACATTCGGGGATTCCAAAGCCTCAACGAGGGGATTGCCGGAATTCTGCAACGCGGCCGATCCGGCGCCACCTGGGCCAAATATCAGGATCAAGGCGCACGATGCCAGCAGGACCAGCATTCCGCCAATCAAACCGCGGGGCAGATCGCGTTTGGGATCCTGGGTTTCTTCCGCCGCGAGGGGAACACCCTCGATCGCCAGGAAGAACCACATCGCATAGGGGATCGCAGCCCAAATACCGAGGTATCCGAAGGGAAGAAACGGGCTGGCGCCCGCGGCGTCGGTCTGCGCAATGTCAAACAATCTGTCAGCACTGAAATACGGGATCATCGAAACGATAAAGACGACGAGTGCGATAACGGCCAGCGCCGTAATCGCAAAAATGAGTCTCAGGGCTTCGCCGGCGCCGTAAACATGAATCCCGAGAAACACCACGTAAAACCCGAGGTAGACCATCCAGCCATCGATGCCGAACAGCGATTTGCAGTAGGCGCCTATGAAGACGGCGATGGCTGCCGGCGCGATGGCGTATTCGATCAGGATCGCGATGCCGCACAGAAAGCCGCCCCATGGCCCAAAAGCGCGGCGTGCAAAGCCGTATCCTCCACCGGCCGTCGGCGCGATCGTCGCCAGCTCCGCAAGGGCGAAACACATGCATGTGTACATCGTCGCCATGAGGAGAGACGCGAGAAAGAGACCGCCCCAACCGCCCTGCTTCAGGCCGAAATTCCAACCGGCAAAATCGCCGGACACGACGTACGCGACACCCAGGCCCACGAGCAGGAGCCAGCCGGCCGCGCCGCGTTTCAATTGCCGGTTTTCGAAATAATCCTTCTCGACCTTTTCGTAGCCGATGCCACCTGACGCCGTTGGTTCCATGTTGGTTTCCCTGCCTTTTGGGGACGCCGCAGGCTGATTCAAAATTTCGACTGCGGTCGAACTTGCGGTAACTAATCGGGTTTTCTGATCTGTCTACGAATTCAAGTCGGGCAATGACGAAAATATTCTTCTCAGAGGCAACTCTGACTATCCGTTTTCGGCAGCGTCGAGCCGTGTAGTTCATTGTACGCCCGATCTAACAGCGATCGGGGCACCCGCGCTATCCGTTTTCGGCACCTCCGGCTTTGGGTTGTTGCCGGAATAAGATTCAAAATGACCAATCACCGGGCTTTCAGCTCGCCCTACAGTATGACTACAATGGCTCATCGGAGTTGGGAGCGGGTCTTTCCCCAGGAACCTCGGGGGCAGCACCCGGAACACGATGGATATTGGCCAACGCCACGTGGGGGCAGTTTATCCGGCGGGCCTGTTCGCAGCCCTCAACTTTGCACAAACGCAAGATATCGATGAACAAGCGGCATTTCTGAAGGGCTGGAACCAGACCTATGCCCAGACATCGTCCGGGCGGTTCAGGGGCTCAATTTTTGAAGTGCAGCTCGATGATATCCATCTCTTCAAGGAAGAGACGGGCAGTTCGCTGTATCAACTCGGCGCGCTTCCCAACGATCTCTATGCCATCGGTGTGCCGCTGAAGTTGTCGGGCCTTGCCACGTTTTGTGGGGCGCATTGCGACGGTCAAAGCCTGCACGTCTTCTCGGGAAGCGACGGATTCGAATTCCTAACGCCCGGCGGCTTGATCATGTCCGGCGTCGTCATTACGAGGGCCGCGCTCGCGGATGCCTTGTCGGACGATGACAAGCAGGCGGTTTTGCCGAGCCTGCGCCGGGCGCATCTGAGGCGCGTACCGCCGGATCGCCTTCGGGGCTTTCGCGACGTGCTGGCGGGGATCTTCGAGCTTTTCCGGGTATCACCGGACCTCGCGAACGACGCCAATGTCATCAATACGTTGCGCCGTTCGCTGATCTCGAACCTCTCTTGTGCGCTGATGGACCATAGCGAAATCGACCAGCCATTCGTTGCGCCGAGCCGTAGATGGCAGATCGTACGGGATGCCCTAGAACTTAGTACTCAAGAATTCGACAAGCCGCTCACCGTCGCGGAGTTGTGCCGCGCACTCAGGGTCAGCCGGCGGACGCTACAGTATTGCTTTCAAGAAGTGCTTGGCATCGGGCCGGCCGTTTTTCTTCGCGCCGTACGTCTCAGCGGAGCCCGGCGCGCCCTGAAGACGGCTTCCTCGGTCACCCAAGCCGCTTCGCTTTGGGGCTTTCTGCATTTCGGACGCTTCGCGCATGACTATAAGTTGATGTTCGGCGAAAGGCCGTCCGATACGTTTCAGCGCTTTCACGCTGCGGCGCGCGGTTTTTGAACGACGCCGCGAGAACTGAAAATGCCTGTTCAGTGATCGGCCACGACGCAATCGCGCGTAATGCTGCCAATCGTTTGTACGCCTGCGAGCGCCATTGTGACATCGAGTTCCTTGGCGATGATGTCGATCGCCTTACTCGCGCCCGGCTCTCCCGCCGCACAGACCCCGTAGAGATAGGCGCGGCCCAGCAGGCAGGCCCGCGCCCCGAGCGCCAGTGCCCGAAACACGTCCTGACCGGAGCGAATACCGCTGTCGAATAGGATTTCGATATCGGACCCGACGGCATCGGCGATGCGCGGCAGCATCGAGATCGCAGACGGCGCGCCGTCGAGCTGGCGGCCGCCATGATTGGAAACGACGATGGCGCTGGCGCCAGTCTTGACGGCTTGGCGCGCGTCGTTGACGTCGAGGATACCTTTCAGGATCAGTTTGCCGGGCCATTGCTCGCGCACCCAGGCGACATCATCCCAATGGAGCGTCTGATCAAACTGGCTATGTATCCACTCCATGTAGGATCGCAGATGCTCCGTGCCGGCAATGCGACCGTGCAGATTGCCGAACGTCTTACGCTTGCCGAGCAAAACTCCCGCAATCCAGGCGGGTTTCGAAAGAAGATGTGCGATCGTTCCAAGACGAACGCGCGGCGGTACGAAAAGGCCGTTACGAACATCGCGGTGGCGCTGGCCGAGAACCTGCAGGTCGACGGTCAGAACCAGGGCGCTGCACTTGGCCGCGCGGGCACGGGTGATGAGGTCGGAGACGAAGCCGCGATCTTTCATGAAGTAAAGCTGGAACCAAAAGGGCTTCTCGACAGCCGCCGCCACATCCTCGATCGAACAGATCGACATGGTGCTGAGCGTGTATGGGATGCCGGCCCGTTCAGCGGCACGCGCAGCGGCGATTTCGCCATCACGATGCGCCATTCCCGTCATGCCGATCGGCCCCAATGCGAACGGGAGCGTGATTTTTTCGCCGAGAAGCGATTGAGAAAGTTCGCGGTTCGAGGCGCCAGCCAACACGTGTTGGCGAATTTTGATTTGCGCCAGATCGTGGCGATTGGAGGCGAGCGTCGCTTCGGAATAAGAGCCGGACTCGTAATAGTCCATGAAGTCGCGCGGAACCTTGCGATGCGCGATCCGGCGCAGATCATCGATGCAGGCGACGGATTTAAGCGTCACACCTTAAGTCCAGGACGACTACCGAACTTCGCTTCAGCCATCGGCTTCATGGACGGAAATCGCAACGCCCGGATGTACCGACTTCAATTGCCGGACGTCGTCGAGGGCCTCGGCCCAGACGTTGCACGGGCCTGCGAGGCGGATCTCGCCGCGCGTGCGCGATAACGGCGTCGGTCCAAATCCGATGGCGATGGCGTCACCGTCGGGCCAGAAGACGATATCGCCGGCTTTGACGACGACGCGCGCATCGGGTTCGGCAGCAGACGTCACCGGCGCGTCGAAATAGATTTCCTCGCCCCACGTTCGGGCGGCCGCCTCGATGGGCAGAGCGGCCCAGATCCTTTCGGCGGTTGGAGTGTCCAATAGTCTGGCACGAATGGCCACAGCACCGGCCCGGATCACGATCTTTCGCATGCCGCCTCAATACCGCTGAATACCCACGACAAGCGCAGCGCCGCGGCCGCGAGGGACCAATGTCTCATCGTGTGGAGCCGGGTTCAAGGGTTTCGAAGCATCGTCGCGGAAGTAAATGCTTCGAAATTGCAGGATGGGGCCTAAAATCGTCGTTCTGGCCCGCGATGCCAACTTCATCAGAAGGTGCGACATGATCGCCGTACCGAAAACGCGACGAGATGCTCGCGAGGAGGCGTTGCCTTCAAAGGTCGACGGGCAACGATGTCAGGCTGGCGCAGGCCCGAAGATGAGCACGGCATTCAAGCCGCCAAACGCGAACGAGTTCGACATCGTGTAGGAGATGTTCTTGGCGCGGCCGACATTCGGTATGTAGTCGAGATCGCAGCCCTCGCCCGGTTCATCGAGCCCGATCGTCGGCGGCAACCAGCTCTCGTGCATGGCTTTGATACAGGCAACGGCTTCGATGCCGCCGCCGGCGCCAAGAGGGTGGCCGTGCATTGATTTCGTCGAGGAGATCGGAAGCTTGTAGGCGTGGTCCTTGAAGACGTTCTTGATCGCCTTGGTCTCGTTGATATCGTTGTCCGCGGTCGCCGTGCCGTGGGCATTGAGGTAGTCGATCTGTTCCGGTGCAAGGCCGGCCTCGTCGAGCGCCATCTGCATTGCGACGCTCGGGCCCTCGATCGTGGGCTTGACCATATCCTGACTGTCGGACGCCATGCCGTAGCCGCAGAGCTCGGCCAGTATCGTTGCGCCGCGTGCCTGCGCGTGCTCGAGGCTCTCGAGCACCAGGATGCCGGCGCCTTCGCCGAGTACCGTGCCGTTGCGCTTCTTTGCGAACGGGAAGCAGCCTTCCGGCGACAGCACGTGCAGCGCCTGCCAGGCTTTCATCGTTCCATACGTAATGACGGACTCGGAAGCGCCGGCAATCGCGACATCGACAATGCCGTCGCGGATATAATCACGAGAAATGCCGATGGCGTGGGTCGCTGTCGAACACGCCGAACAGGTGGCGAACGTCGGACCTTTGATACCGAACTCGATGCCGACGTGAGCCGCCGCCGACGAGCCGATGATGCGCAGCAGCGTCAGCGGGTGCGTGGCGCGCTTTTGGAGGATGAAGAGATCGCGGTAGGCCGTTTCAAATGTGACGAGACCGCCGGCTCCGGAACCGATGATGCAGGCCGACCGGTAAGGGTCCTCGAGCGGCATCTCGAGGCCGGCCATGCGAACTGCTTCGTCGGCTGCAGCAGCTGCAAACCATGAGTACCGGTCAGCGAGGGTAATGATGCGATCGCGCTTGAAATGCTTGAGGCGCTGTTTCGGATCGAAATCCTTGACCTGCGCCGCAATAAGAATCTTCAGGTCGTCGAGCGGAAAGCCGCCGAGCGGGCTAACGCCGGACTTCCCGGTTTTCAATCCGCCCCAGAATTCGTCGACATTCGTTCCAATCGGGGTCACGACTCCGAGGCCAGTGACGACGACACGGCGTCCTGGCTTACTCTTCGACATCAGCAACGATCTTTCTTGTCTCGTGAGAGCACGGCAAACCTTTGATGGCGCCGACGTTCACTTCAACTATTCTTGGATGGTCCGATGCGCCGGCTCAAGCCTTGGCGGCGGACGCCTGTTTGGCAGCAATCAGTGACTTCACCCGATCGACAACCGAGCCGACCGTCTTGAAAGCTTCGACTTCTTCGTTGGCGTTGTAAGGGATCTCGATCCCGAAGCCATCTTCGATGTCGAACACGATCATCGCAAGATCAAGTGACTCGATCTTGAGATCAGTCAGAGCCGTATCGAGCGCTATGTCGTCGCGCGGCTCCTTCATATGCTTCTTAAGGATATCAACAACCTTAGTCGCGACTTCGTCCATTGGCCTCTCCCACCCTCGCGGAACATCGCGATGGGCCAGTTTTTCTTGGCTTCTACCTAGATCAAGACAACTTTATCAGCAAGCGGGGGGGTCACTTATCCTTAAACGAACAGCAAGTCCAGGTGCGGACCGTCGCGGACGGAGCGTCGAGCTCGGCGACATCGATGAAGCGGGACCCTCAGTCCGCTACGGAGGCCGATCAAATGCTAGCCATCTGCGGCGAAAAGTTGTTCAATCTGACGTGTAATGCGTCCCCTGGAGACCGGCCCCGTGAGTTGCAGACGCTTCGCTGGGCCCAAAGTGATCGAGCCGGCCAGCCATGACGCCCGAAGCCGTACTATCGCCTGCGTCAACTTCGCTGCCCTGGGCTGCCGCTTATCCTGCATCGGTCGATTGGCATATGCCGATCCCGACAGGCCCGGTCCCGGACCTTCTGGACAGAGCAGCTCGGCAATTTCCCGATAATCCGGCGATCAGTTTTTTCGGCCGCGTCACGCGCTATGCCGACCTCGCTGCTGAGGTGGATCGGGTCGCGGCTGGCCTGCAGAAGATTGGCGTAAAACGTGGGAGCAAAATTGGCATTTTCCTGCCGAACACACCGACATTCATCGTTTATTACTTCGCAATACTCAAGGCTGGCGGCACCGTCGTCAATTTTAACCCGCTATATACTTTGGAGGAGCTGGCCTTTCAGGCGAGAGATAGCGAGACCGAGATCATGGTCACGCATGATCTCGCGGCGCTCTTTTCCAAGATCGAAGATCTGATGGACCGCGGCGTCATCGCCCGCGCCATCGTTGTGCCCTTCGCGCCGTTGCTGCCGCCTATCAAGTCGGTCCTGTTCCGCGTTTTCAAGAGGCGCGACATTGCCCCCGTTTCATCGTCACGCGTCGCGCAGAAAATCATCAGCGGCGCGGCGCTAGCGGCGACCGCCGAGCGGATGAAGCCTGTCGCGATCGATCCAGCCGAGGACGTTGCCGTCCTGCAGTACACCGGCGGGACTACTGGCACGCCGAAGGGCGCGATGCTGACGCACGCGAACCTGACCGCCAACACGGCGCAGATCAGGGCGTGGGCGGTCGACCTGGAGCCCGGCAAGGAAACGATTTTGGGTGCCCTGCCGCTCTTTCACGTCTTCGCCTTGACGGTGGTGATGAACATCGGCGTCGACATGGCGTCAAAAATCATTCTGATGCCGCGTTTCCAACTTCTCGAGGCGCTGAAATTGATTCACCGCGAGAGGCCGACAATGATGCCGGCCGTGCCGACGATTTTCACCGCGATGCTGAACTGTCCAAATATCAAATCCTATGATCTTTCCTCACTGCGCTTTTGCATCTCTGGCGGTGCGCCGCTGCCGGTGGAAATCAAGCTGAAGTTCGAAACCGTGTCCGGCTCGAAGGTCGTCGAGGGCTACGGCCTGTCGGAAGCCTCGCCCGTCCTGACGTGCAATCCGATTACCGGCGAGCCGGTTCCGGGCTCCATCGGGCCGCCGGTTCCTGGCACGATCATTTCGCTTCGCGATATCGACGATCCGACGCGGGAAGTTCCGCAGGGCGAGCGCGGCGAACTTTGCGCCAAAGGTCCGCAGATCATGAAGGGCTATTGGAAAAAACCGGCAGAGACCGAGAAGCAATTCGTTGGCGACTTCCTGCGCACCGGCGATGTCGCGATCATGGATGAACGCGGCTTCTTCTCGATCGTCGACCGCATCAAGGACCTGATCATCTGCTCGGGCTACAACGTCTATCCGCGCCGCATTGAAGAAGCGATCTATGAGCATCCCGCCGTCGAGGAAGTAACCGTCATTGGAATTCCCGACGCCTATCGCGGTGAAGCGCCGAAGGCCTTTATCAAGCTGAAGACCGGCATGACGGCGACGGCAGCCGGGATCTTGAAGCATCTCGAGTTAAAGATTTCGAAGATCGAATTGCCGGCCGAAATCGAGTTTCGCGACAGCTTGCCGAAGACGTTGATCGGCAAGTTGTCGAAAAAGGAACTCGCGGCTGAAGAGGCCAAGCGCGGCAAGCGCGCAAAGACCTGAAGGCGAGGATGCAGCTTCGATCACCGATAGAGATCGGCGCGCGTCGGCGGCAGCACCGGCGTTCGCTTTGCGGATTTTGACGCCAAAGTCTGAAACAGTCTGAGCGTTCCGCGTGAGAAGGCGAGACTAACGCCCGCGAGATAAGCGACCCAGATGCGATATTTTTCTTCGCCGACGTGACGGATCGCTTCGTCCTTGTTGGCGGTCAGCCGTTCGCACCAGAGCTGGCAGGTGCGAGCGTAATGCAGGCGCCAGCCTTCGACGTCTTGCACTTCGAAACCGGCGCGCTCCATCGCCGCAATGGAGTGCCCGATATCGTCGAGTTCGCCGCCCGGAAAGATGTACTTGGCGATAGCCTTCTTCTCGGGCCGCATCGGGCGCTTGAGCCATGTCTGATGCTTCGAGGCGCGCCTCGAGATGGCGTGATTGAGGAACAAGCCATCGTCGCTTAGCAGCGAGCGTACCTTACTCATGTAAATCGGAATGTTCTTGATGCCGATGTGCTCGTACATGCCGATCGAGGCGATCTTGTCGTACGTGCCCGTCACCTTCGAATAGTCGGCAAGCGCAAACGTCACGCGGTCGTCGAGCCCGAGACGTTTAGCCTTGTCCTGCGCGAATGAAAGTTGCTCTTGCGACAGCGTGATGCCGTGTGCCGTCACGCCGTAGTTCTTGGCCGCATGGCAGAGAAGCCCGCCCCATCCCGCGCCGATGTCGAGCATACGATCGCCCGGCTTCAGGCGGAGTTTGCGGCAGATCATTTCGAGTTTGTCGCGTTGCGCCTGCTCGACGCCGTTCGACCAATCCGTGTAGTAGGCGCATGAGTAGACCATCTCGGGATCGAGAAAGAGCGCGTAGAATTCGTTCGACAGATCGTAGTGAAATTGGATGTAGGCCTTGTTGTCTTCTACCTTGCGATGTTCACCCGTAATGTCGCCGCGAAATCCGTACGCATCGCGCGTCTCATGCTTTTTCTGGAAGAGAAACGGCGTGAGTTTCAGCCCGATGGTCGCGATGTCGCGCGGCTTGAGTTTTAAAGACGTCTTGCCCTTTTGAAGTCCGCTGCCGAAGTCGACGAGCGTGCCGCCCGAAAAATCGATGCCCTTTTCGACGTATTGACGGATGATCGTATCGAGCCGCGGGCTTCGAAGGATAGCGCCGATCACGCCCGGATCGCTGATGGCGATTTCGAAATTCGATGTTGGGGCCTTGCCGAGCGGCAGCCGCGTGCCGTCCCAAAGCCGGGCCCATGCGTTGAGATCGAGCCGATCGGCGAGATCGCGAATGAGCGACCGCGCTGCCTCGAGTTGCTTATCGTCTCTCGCGCCCATGCGTCTTTCCCCGGCTGGCTTTGACCGCAAGGTGCATAGCGCATCCGATCGCCGCCGTCTCGGGTAGAGGGCTCGGGTGGCGCAGGTCTGGGTCGAGGTAACTCAGGCCGCAGCGCGGACGTCGATCGACTTCGGTGCCTCCATAATGGCGGCGACGCCCATGCCCCCGGCGGTGCAGACCGAGATCAGGCCACGGCCGCCGTTGACCGAGAGAAGCTTTGCCATCTTCGCGACGATGCGCGCACCCGTCGCAGCAAAGGGGTGTCCAAAGGCGAGGGAAGATCCCTTGACGTTGAGTTTTGCCCGGTCGATCGAACCGAGGGGAGCATCCTTCCCCAAGGTCTTCTTGCAGTAATCGGCATCTTCCCAGGCTTTGAGCGTGCACAGCACTTGCGCTGCAAACGCCTCGTGGATTTCATAGAAATCGAAATCCTGCAGCGTCAGGCCGGCGCGATCGAGCATCTTCGATACGGCAATCGTCGGCGCCATCAGCAAGCCGTCGCCGCCGACGAAGTTATTGCCGATGTGCTGGCCGTGCGTGAGATAAGCGAGCACCGGAAGATTGTGTTTCGCGGCCCAATCTTCAGAAGCGATCAGCGCGGTGGCGGCGCCGTCGGTCAGTGGCGTCGAATTGCCCGCTGTCAGCGTGCCGCGTTCGGATTTCTCGAACGCGGGTTTTAGCGTCGCAAGCTTTTCCAGCGTGATGTCGGCGCGCAAATTATTGTCGCGAAAGACGCCCGCGCACGGCACGATCAAATCGTCCATGTAGCCTGAATCATAAGCGGCGGCCGCCTTCTTGTGGCTCTCATACGCGAACTTGTCCTGCTCGGCGCGCGGAATTTTCCATTCCTGCGCCATCAGCTCGCAATGTTGACCCATTGTAAGACCAGTGCGCGGCTCGGCAACGCTTGGCGGTTGCGGCGCCAGTTCAGCGGGCGAAAGTCCCTTGAACACCTTGAGCTTGTCGAGCGCCCCTTTTTGCTGGCCCAGCTCGACGAGACGCTTTGAAAATTTCTTCGTGAACACGATCGGTGCGTCGGAGGTAGTGTCGGAGCCGAGGGAGATCGCACTTTCGATCTCGCCGCTCGCGATCTTGCCCGCCGACATCAGCGCCGCTTGCAGGGATGTGCCACAGGCTTGGATCAGCGTGACGCCGGGCGTCGAGGGCGCGAGCTGTGATGACAGAACGGCTTCGCGCGCCAGATTGAAATCCTTCGAATGGGTCACGACGGCGCCGCCGACGACCTCATCGATGTGCTCTCCCTTGAGGCCGAAGCGATCGACGAGACCATTCAACGCCGCCGTCGCCATGTCGAGGTTCGAAAGGTCCGCATAGAACGTGTTCGAGCGGCAGAATGGGATGCGCATACCGCCAAGCACCGCAACGCGCCGAAGTTCTCGTGTCATCTCGATCTCCGATGTCCTCTTCCCGTAAAAAGC
>Ga0207678_10000192_pt1 | contig 52866 bp, 46 predicted proteins | sample KBSC63metaG_FD_184319 | JGI IMG/M metagenome (GOLD analysis project Ga0207678, IMG submission 184319) | Corn rhizosphere microbial communities from Kellogg Biological Station, Michigan, USA - KBS C6-3 metaG (SPAdes) (version 2) | ecosystem: Host-associated > Plants > Roots > Rhizosphere > Soil ... | reverse complement strand
CGGCACGGAACTGGCGTTCGACATCGGAACCGGAACGGGCGTGCTCGCCGCGCACGCGATCGCGCGGGACGAGGTGTCCGTCGCCACCACCCGGGCCACCCCGCGGTGGGCCAGTACCGCGGCGAGCACGCCCGTTCCGGTTCCGATGTCGAACGCCAGTTCCGTGCCGGGCAACGGCGCCCGGGCGACCAGGTCGACGTACTCCTGCCGTACCGGGGCGAACACTCCGTAGTGCGGGTGGATCCGCGCCCCGAGGGCCGGGACGGCGACGCCGCGGCGACGCCATTCCGCCGCACCGAGGACGCCGAGGAGCTCCCGCAACGGCACCGCTGCGACATCGGTGAGAGGCCCGTAGGCCGCGAGGCACGCGGCCCGCACGTCCGGCGCCCGCCGCAGGGGGACGACGTGCCCGGGATCGAGGGGTACGTACAGCTGGGAGAGGACCCGCGCCCGGCGGGCCCGGTCCGCGCGGTAGCGGGGGTAGTCATGCGGCGGGGGTGGCGGGATTCGCCGGTTGACGGCGGTGAGCAGGCGCCGCGCCGCCGGGTAGTCGCCGTGCCAGAGCAGGGCGACGCCGTCGGACATCGTGCGGAGGGCGGTGTCGGCGGACAGGTCGTCGCCGGCCGCGATCGCGGTCCGCGAAGGCGGGGAGAAGAGCCGGCGGTCGGGTTCGCCGGGCAGGACGAGATGAGCCACGGGAAGGGGTTTCCGTTCTTGCTGCGGGCACGTCGAAGAACCCGCGCGAGAGGCGCGGGGTGTGCGAAGGACCGGAGCGGGAACTAGCTCAGGACGGCAGCATGAACGGGACTCGTCACCCTTCGACCCTAGCTGTGGGCCCCGGACCATGCGTACAAAGGACGGAAGAGGTGATGCCCGATGGTGTTGCGGCACGGGAAGCGGCGCCGGTGGGCGGTCGTCGCCGCCGTGGCCGGCGTGCTCGTTTCCGCGCCGTCGGTCGTCTCCGCGCTCGCCCCCGCCGGAGCGGCGGCCGACCCGGAAAAACTACGCGCGCTGGTGCTCGATTCCAGCAAAAAGCCGTACCAGGGTTACGCCGAAAGCACCGGCTCGCTCGCCCTTCCGGAGCTGCCGAACCTCGCCGCCGTCACCGCGCTCTTCTCGATGCGGACGCCGATGCGCGCCTGGTACGCCGGGCCCGACCGGTACCGCGTCGACATCCTCGGGACCGCCGGTGAGCACGACGTCTACCGGCTGCCCGACGGCGAATACACGTGGGACTACGGCGACAACACGCTGACCGAGCTGATCGGCGAGCCGGGCGTCCGGCTGCCGCGGGCCGGTGACCTGCTGCCGCCCGAGCTCGCGCGGCGGGTCCTGCGGGCCGCGGCGGGCGATCCGGTGAGCGCGCTTCCGGGGCGGAACGTCGCCGGGGTCGCCGCTTCCGGGCTGCGGCTCGTGCCCGCCGATCCCGACACCACCATCGGGCGGGTCGACGTCTGGGCGGATCCGGCGACCGGGGTGGCGGTGCGGGTCGAAGTGGCCGCGCGCGGGCAGGCGGCGCCGATCCTGGTGACCGAGTTCCAGGAGCTCGAGCAGACGACACCGGTCGTCGAGGCACCGCGGCCGGTGCTCGGGTCCGGGTTCACCGTGGCCAGCGCCCCGGACGTCACCGACACGCTCGGTGCGTTCAGCCAGGTCCCGCTGCCCTCGTCGCTCGCCGGGCGCCCGGTGGTGTCGGAGCGCTTCGGGGGCGTCCAGGGCGCGGCGCTCTACGGCCGCGGGCTGGCCGCCTTCGCCGTGATCGCCGTGCCGCGGACCGTGGCCAACGCGGCGGGCGACGCCGCCGGGAAGGCCGGTGCGGTGCAGGTCAAGCTGGCCACCGGAAGCGTTGTGCAGCTGTCGATCACGCCGCTGTCGCTGGGCATCGTCCGGTCGTCGGTCTCCCGGCGCTCCTACCTGCTGGCCGGGACGGTGACGCCCGGCGTCCTGAAGTCCGTCGCCGACGAGCTGTCCCGGCTGCGCCGGAGCGGCCCGTGATCGTCACGCACGCGCTGACCAAGCGCTACGGCCGCACGGTCGCCGTCGACGCGGTCGGCCTCGAAGTCCGCGAAGGCGACCGCTACGGCTTCCTCGGCCCCAACGGCTCGGGCAAGACCACCCTGGTCCGGATGCTGCTCGGCCTGGTCTACGCGACCGCCGGGGAGATCGAGGTGCTCGGGAAACCGGTGCCGAAGCGGGTCGCCGAGGTGCTGCCGGACGTCGGCGCGCTCGTCGAAGGCCCGGCCGCGTACCCGCACCTGTCCGGGCGCCGCAACCTGGCGCTGCTCGACGCCGCCGGCCGCGGTGGTGGCCGTCGCACGCGACGGCGTCGCATCGACGAAGCCCTCGAACAGGTCGGGCTGGGCGGGGTCGACCAGCGGCCGGTGAAGGCGTACTCGCTCGGCATGCGGCAACGGCTCGGGCTCGCCGGCGCGCTGCTGCGGAAGCCGCGGCTGCTGATCCTCGACGAGCCGACCAACGGGCTCGACCCGCAGGGCATCAAGGAGATCCGGGAGCTGCTGACCGAGCTGAACGCGGGCGGCACCACGGTGTTCCTCTCCAGCCACCTGCTGGCCGAGGTGGAACAGCTCTGCACGCGCGTCGGCGTCGTCGACCGCGGCCGGCTCGTGCTGGAGGAGGACCTGGCCACGCTGCGGGCGGCGACCGGCCGGATCCTGGTCGGCACGCCGGATCCGGCCGCGGCGGCCGCGGTGCTCGACGGGCAGCTCGAAGCCCGCGACGGCGACCGGCTGGTCATCCGGCACGGCGATCCGGCGGCGCTGAACGCGCTGCTCGTCGAAGCGGGGGTGCGGGTGACGTCGATCCACGCCGAGCAGCGGACGCTGGAACAGGTCGTCCTCGACGTGACGGGTCCCGGGTCGGACCGGTTCGGGGCGGCGGGATGATCGGCGTCGAACTGCGGAAGCTCGCGCTGCGGCCGCGGGTCTGGTTCAGCGTGCTGCTGCTGTGCCTGCTGCCCGCGATCGTCGGCGTCTTCCTGGCCACGGCCGACTTCGCGCCGCCGCCGGGGCAGGGCGGGGCGTTCCTCTCGGCGGTGGTGAACGACGGCGCGCTGTACCCGGCGGCCGCGCTCGCGCTGGTGCTGCCGCTGTTCCTGCCGATCGCGGTCGCCGTCACCGCGGGCGACGCGATCGCGGGCGAAGCCGCCACCGGCACCCTGCGCTACCTGCTGGTGCGCCCGGTCGGCCGGACGCGGTTGCTGGGCGCCAAGATGGTCGCGCTCGCCGTGTACGTCACCGCGGCGATCGTCATCGTGGTGCTGACGTCGCTGGTGCTCGGGGTGATCCTGTTCGGCACCGGCGGCAACCCCGGCGTCGCCGGGCCGGGCGGGCAGCCGACCGGCGTGACGTCGTTGTCGGGGCAGTCGCTCAGCTCGTCCGCGCTGGGGCTGCGGCTGCTGGGCGCGGTTTCCTACATCGTCGTGTCGATGCTCGGGTTCGCGGCGATCACGATGTTCCTGTCGACGGTGTCCGACTCGGCGCTGGGGGCCGCGCTGGGCGGGCTGGCCGTGCTCATCACGAGCTCGGTGCTGGAGACCCTCGACGCGGCCGCGTCCGTGAAGCCGTACCTGCCGACGCACTACTGGCTGTCCTGGATCGACTTCTTCCGCGATCCGGTGCTGTGGCGCAACATCGACCACGGGCTGCTGCTGCAGGCCGGCTACATCGTGGTGTTCTTCGGGGCCGCGTGGGCGAACTTCGCGACGAAGGACGTCACGAGCTGAGGCACTCGGCGGGCGCTTCGAGCGGAGTGGTGCCGAGGGCCTGCAGGACGATCTCGGTGACGGCCGGGTCGGTGGGCAGGTCGCCGTGGCCGGCCGCGTTGCCGGGGCAGACCTGCTGGAGGGAGACGTTGACCGCGCCGTCGAGCCGGGCGGTGTCGGGCGGGGTCACGGTCTCGTCGTTTTCCGTCCAGAGCGACAGCCACGGCAGGCCCGGCGGGAGCGGCTGCTTGGCCAGCTCCTGCAGGAGGCTGCTGCCCGGCGCCAGCTGGACGCACGCGGGGGGACACCCGCCCGGGACGAGCGCGCCGCCCGCGGTGGCCAGGCCGGTGCCGTGCATCGGCGCGCCGAGCGTCACGACCCGGCGGGCCTGGTGCTCGCCGCCGTCCCGGCCGGCCCACAGCCGGGCCACGACACCGCCCGCGGAGTACCCGACGACGTCGACCGAAGGCGCGCCCTGCTGGTAGGCCTTTTCGACGGCTTCGGCGAGGACGGCGGCCTGTTCCACGAGGTCGCCGGTGCCGTCGCCGGCCAGGGTGAGCACCTCGGCGGAACGGCCGGTGGCCTGCCGGATCCGCTCGGCGAGGGTTTCCAGGCCGCCCCGGCCGCCGCCGTAGCCGGGCACGAGCAGCACGGGACCGGGCTTGTTCTGGTCCGGCGTCCCGGCCTCGGGCGCGGCCTTCGCCCCCGACGTAGCGACGACGGCGGCGACGACCACGGCCACCACGGCGACGGCGACACCGCTCAGCATCAGCCGCCGCCGCGGGCTGAGCCCGCCCCACCAAGCCGTGATCCGCACCCTCCCATGATGACGCGCCCCGGGCCTCGCGGGCATCACCCGTGCTCCAGCGGGCATCACGCGTGATTGGAGAGGCATCACGCGTGATTCCACGGGCATCGCGGTGATGCCCCGCCAGTCACGCGTGATGCCCGGCCAGTCACGCGTGATGCCTCTTTGCGCACGGATCCCGGGGTCAGCCGGCGCCGTAGCAGACGTAGCTGAAGGCGGCGGGGGAGTCCGGGAGGTCGGACTGGGCTCGGGCGAGGGCGGCGGCCGGGGTGAGGCCGGCCGCGAGGTGGCGGTGGTGGCGGACCATCAGGGCGCGGCCGGCGTCGTCGGGGATGGGGAGGACCGTGGCCACCAGGCTCGTCGTGCCCATGGCCAGCAGGGCCGAAGCCAGGCCGAGCAGCTCGTCGCCCGCGTGGATCGCCGAACGGCCGGAGTCGCAGCCCGACAGCACCACCTGACGCGGCGGGCGGGTCAGCCGTTCGAGGTCGTACACCGTGAGGGGACCGTCGGCGAGCCGGAGCGCCGAGAACAGCGGGTTGTCCGTGCGGAACACGCCGTGTGCCGCGATGTGGCCGAGCGCGGCGCCGTCGAGTGCGGCGAGCACCGGCTCGACGCGCGCGGTGCGGCCGGTGAACCGCCGGGCGCCCGGGTAGCGGCGGGCCAGCGCGGCGGCTTCCGCGGCGGCGTGGGGCAGCCCGGGACCGGCCACGACGACGTGGTCCCCGCCCTCGGCGTGCGACGCGGTCGCCGCGCGGTGCCACAGCGCCGCCGACGGCGCCAGGGACACCGGACGTCCGTAGCAGCCCGGCAGCGCCGGCCACGGCAGTTCGTGCAGCCGCCCGGTCGGCACGATCACCAGCGGGCCGTCGCCCAGCGGGAGCGGGGCGAGCAGCAGGTCGCCGAGGCGGCGGGCCGTCCGCTCGGCGAGCCCGGCGAACGAACCGAGGCCGAACGCCGACCGCCGCAGGGCGAACCGCAGCTCGTCCAGGCGTTCCGCGGCCTCGGCTGCCGCGCCGAGTTCGCACCGCCGCAGCCGGCCGCCGCCGAGGACGAGCGCGGTCAGCCGCCCGTCCAGTTCCAGGTACTCCACCAGCGTGGCCGGGCCCAGCGCCGCGGCGAGCTCGGCGCGTGACGGGATGCGAGTGTCCGAAGTGGACGCTCCAAGAGCGTGCCGGGCGCGGTCGCGCACCGCCTTCTCCAGCCGGGCCTGCCGGCGCAGCAGCGCCTGCGCTTGACCGGTGCCGGCGGCGAGGTCGACGGCGGTCTGCCGCAGCGCGGCGAGGTCGGCGGCCAGGCCCTCGTCGTCCGGCGGCCGGGCGGGCCGCAGCCGCAGCGCGCCGGCGTGCCGCTGTTCCGCCCAGCGCAGCACGGCCTCCGGGTGCCCCGCTTCGACGGCCAGGCGCAGGCCCAGCCCGGTCAGTTCGCTCGCGTGGCCCGACGCGTGGGCGCGCAGCTCGCTCGCGCCCAGCCCGGCCCGGAACCGGTCGATCACCCGGACGCCGGCGCGCAGGGCGGCGTCCGCGCCGCGCCGGTCGCCGTGGACCAGCCTCAGCAACGCCGTCGCGTGCCAGGCGCGGGCCCGTAACTCGGCCGGGCCGCCGCGCCCGGCCCGGCCGACGGCCGTCAGCTCCGCCTCCGCGACCGACGGCCGGTCCAGCGCCAGCGCCAGCGCCGCGACGATCAGCCGCGCGTCCAGGGCCGGGACCACCCAGCCGGCGTCGGTCAGCGCCGCCACCGTGCGCCGTCCGGACCGGAGCATCGCCGCAGTCCGCAGCCCGCTGTCGCGGCGGGCCCGCAACGCCAGGTAACCGCCGAGCGCGGCCCAGCCCGGCCGGTGCTGCCGGGCCGCGGACCGCCGCGCCAGCGAGGCTTCGCGCAACGCCGTTTCCGGATCGCCGTCGAGCAGCGCGACCTTCGCCAGCAGCAACCGCGCCTGAACGAGGTCGACGGCGTTGCGACGGCGTTCGTAGTCCGCGACGGCGGCTGTGGCGGCTTCGCGCGCTTCGGCGATCAGCCGGACGGAGAGCAGCGTTTCGGCACGCTCGATCGGCAGCAGCCCCTGGTCGGTTCCGGCCGCTTCGTAGCGCGAAGCGGCTTCGTCGTAAGCGGTGAGCGCGGCCGGGACGTCGCCGCGGACGGTGGCGGCGAGGCCGCGGTTCTGCCACACCATCGCCGTCCGTCCGACGTGGCCGGTCGCGGCGAACCCGTGTTCGGCCCGGCGCAGGTCCTCTTCGGCGCCCCGCCAGTCGCCGAGCCGGGCCAGCACGATGCTGCGGTTGGTGCGGATCGTCGCCTCGATCAGGGCGTCCCCGCCCGCGGCGCGCAGCGTTTCGAGCGCGACGGCGAACTCCGCGGCGGCGTCACCGAACCGGCTGATTTCGGTGAGCACGACGGCCCGCTGCATGCGCAGCCGCGCGGCCGCCGCGCCGGTCAGCTCCGGCATCGCGCGGTCGAGTTCGCGCAGGGCCTCGGCCGTGCGCCCGGTCAGCGTCAGCACGTAGCCGAGCACCCCGCGCGTCTGCGCGGCTCGCTCGCGCAGCTCGGCGCCGTCGGCCAGCCGGACCGCTGCTCGCAGCCGGGTTTCGGCGTCGGCCAGGCGGCCGGTGGACACCCCGGCGAGGCCGAGCGCGTGCTCGGCGACCGCGGCGGCCTCGGCATGGCCACCGGCTTCCGCGAGCGCGGCCCCGGCCAGCGCCCGCGCCTTGGCCGGCGCGGTGAACGCCAGATCCGCCGCGGCGACGGCCTTGGCCAGGGCGGTGGTCATCGCGGCTTGTGCCCGTTTCGGACAGTGTGTATCTGATTGAGGGGTTCGCGGATCGGGTTGTCGACCCGTTCATCCATGACCGGTCCCGGAGGGGGACACATGACGCGATACCGCCATCGAGCCGGCGAGCTGCTGGTCCATGCCGACGATTCTGCCGCGATCCGTTCGGAACTGGCAGGGTTCGGCTACCACCCGGACGGGGGTACCGGCCCGCTGCGCCGCTTCACCGGCACCCGCCCGGTCCCCGAGGTGCTGGCCGCCCTGCGCGGCCGCGGCGCGAGCCCGAACCACGTCTTCGGGATCGACCGCATCATCTGGGGCGACCTGCGCCCGAGGCCCACGAACCTCGACCTGACCCCGGTGCCCGCGGCCGAGCACATTCAGGTGCGTGCCGGTGTCGTCGACACCGGCATCGTGCTCCGCGACGGCGAGCCGCACGAATTCCTCGGCAAGCGCGTCTGCTACGACCCGGAGGACACCGTCCGGGTCGTCCGCGGCGAAGACGGGAACCCGGTCGGTTCGGCCGGGCACGGGACGTTCGTCGCCGGGGTGGTGCTGAAGCAGGCCGGGCCGGAGGTGGGCGTCCGGATGAAGGGCGTGATCGACGAGCGGAGCGGCGACGCGGAAGACCTGGCCGTGGCGAACGCGATCGACGACCTCCGCGAGGAGGGGATCACCCTGATCAACCTGTCCTTCTCGGGCGAGACCTTCGAAGACCGGCCGCCGAAGGCGATCGAAGCCGCGCTGGGCCGGCTGTCCCCGGAAACGGTGGTGGTGGCCTCCGCCGGGAACCGCGGGCTCCGGCAGCGGGTCTACCCGGCGGGGATCCGGTTCGCGCGCTCGTTCCCCGGCGTTCCCGACGGCAAGCACGCCCTGGTGCTCCCGGTCGGCTCGGCGGATGCCACGACCGAGCCGCGCGTCGCCGACTTCAGCAACTACGGGCCGTGGATCGCGGCGTTCGCCGACGGGGTCGACGTGCTCGGCCCGTACTTCCACCCCGGCTACCCGAAGCTGCCGGGCGAGCAGGAGTTCAACGGGTACGCGGTCTGGAGCGGGACTTCCTTCTCGGCGGCGATCGTCACCGGCAAGATCGCCGCGCAGATGGGCCCGGACGTCACGGCCCGGGACGCGGCCGAGAAGCTGCTGAAGGCCGCTGCCGCGATCACCCTGCACGACATCAACGGCTGCCTGGAAGTGTCGTACCTGGGCGGGTGAGCTAGAGGCTCGCCCAGCCGGTGGTGACCGTCGTGCCGTCCGCGGCGGTCACCGTCACCCGGGTTGCTCCGCGCGGGAGTCCCGTTGCCGTGAACCAGCCCTCCTCGCCGATCGGGCGCGTGTGCCGCTCGCCCGCCACCTCGATCACCGCCTCGCTCGTCGCGCCGGTGATCAGGCCGCGCAGCGAGACGCGCCCGCCCGCGTACTCCACCTGAAGCTCCACCGACACCCGCGCCGACTCGAACGACAGCAGCCGGACGTCTTCGCCGTCCGCGCGGACCGTGCCGGCCTCTGCCAGGTCCGAATCGAAGGTCAGGTCCGCCAGCTCGGCGTCGAGGTCGCGGGTCGTCAGCGCCGCGCGGGCCTGGCGCAGCACCAGGTCCGGCACCGGGTCCGCCCGGTCCGCGGCCGCGCGCAGGACGTCCATGAGTTCGTCGTCGGCGGTCATGCCCGGTCCTCCGTTCCGAGCCCGGCCTGGCCGGCCCGCTCGCGCAGCCGGCCCAGGCAGCGTTGGCGGGTCGGGCCGATGCTGCCGATCCGCATGTCGAGGGCGGCCGCCACCTCCGCGTACGACGGCGGGGGCGTCGCCATGAGCACGCGCAGCAGCCGGCGGCACTGGTCCGGCAGCTTCTCCAGCGCGCGCCAGAGCGCGGCGTCGCGCTCTCCGAGCAGCAGGGAAGCGTCGACGGCCGGGCCGGGGGCCGGCTCGCTCTGCCAGACCTGGTCGTCGGTGGGGCGTTCCCGGTCGGTGCGGCGGATCTGGCGGAGGCACTCGTGCCGGGCCGTGGTGGCCAGCCAGCCGGGCAGCCGCTCCGGGTCCTTGATCCGGCCGAGGTGCTCGACGAGCTTCAGCCACGTCGTCTGGACGACGTCGGCCGCGTCGGCGTCGGAGAGCCGGTGGGCGCGGGCGATCGACCAGAGCAGGCCGGCGTACCGCTCGACCAGGGCGTCCCAGGATGCCTGGTCGCCGCGCGCGGCCGCCTCGAGCAGGGTCGTGGTGTCCACATCACCTCCGCTTGACCCACTCAGCCTAGCCAAGAGCAGCCCTTCGGACCGGTACGCCATCGGGGGACTCCTTCCCGTTCTTCCCCCGCTCATCCGATCCGGTGAGAGGGCGGGAAATACCTGAACCGGCCTCGCGACGGCCTTCGTGTGCCCGGTGGGAGTGGTGGAGATGGTTCGGGGTGAGCCGGTCGTGCGGAGTGTCGTGGTCGTCGTCCTGGTCGTGGAGCTGGTTGCCTGCGGCCCGCCGGTGGAGGAGGTGAGAGGCCGGGCGCAACCGGTGCCGGTGCGCGCCGGCGCGCCCCCGGGTGAGCTGCTCGGGGACACGCCGGTGGCGCCAGGCGTGAAGCTCTAGTCGAACGGGTCCAGCGTCAGGTAGGCCGTCGCCGGGTTGCCGTCGTCGACCAGGGATTCGTGGTGGCCGACGTCGTCGAACGCGAAGGCGTACGCCTTGCCGTCCGCCATCTGCGCGTGGATCTTGCGCGCGTAGTGGTTGGTGACGGCGTCCTGGTAGAAACCGGCCGAGCTCGGGTCCGGCTGGTTCGCGTTGGTCAGCAGCGTCGAGCGGTTGAAGCCCGCGCAGAGCGTGCGCGAGATCTGGCCGCGGACGTCGTTGGGCGCGTCGAGGTTCTTGTAGCAGCCGAAGACGCTGTCCGAATCCGGCTTCTGGAACGCCGTTACGAAGCCGCCGGAAGTGTTGGTGAAGTTCATGGTGTTGCCGGAGACCCGGCCCTGGTACTTGACGTTCGGCTGGTCCGCCACCGGCGTCACGGTCAGCGTCGAGGAGCTGTACTTCGTCCAGACGCGGTCGATGTAGTCCTGCAGCACGTTCGCGGGCAGCGCGCCGGCCTCGATGCCGTGGCTCGGGGCCAGTGCGCGCAGGACCGTGCCGTCGGGCCGCGTCCGGATCAGGTTGGCCCAGCCGCCCGGCTGACCGCGCAGCGCGGTGTAGAAACCGTTGTAGCCGCCCGGTTTCAGGTGCCCGGTACTCCTCGTGGTACCGCCGACGGGCTGCACGCCGACCGCGTACGGCGCGGAAAACATGTCCACCTGGGTGCTGTTGATCCAGAGCCCGCCGTCGTTGAGCGTGTACTCGGACCAGTTGAAGAGGATGTCGACGTTCGGGTCGGACGGGTTCTGGACCGCCGGCTGCACCAGGCCGCCGGTGGCGAGCTTGAAGACCAGCTTCTGCCCGTAGGAGAAGTAGATCCGGCCGGAGAACTTCGGGATCCGGATGGTGATCGACTGGCCGTTGGCCGGGCCGGGGATCGATGCGTCGGGCGCCGGGATCGGCGGCACCGAGCCGCCCGGCCAGGCGTGGAACCCGCCGTTCGCGTCGGCCCAGCCCTGCTGCCCGGTCGCCAGGTTCGTACCGAGGTCGTAGAGGTGGACGGGATCGCCGCGGCCGGAATTGTTGGTGATCTTCAGGGGAATCGTGGCCGGTACCGCTTCGGCGACGGGGGCGGTCGCGGTGACCACCGCGAGCGCCGCTCCCAGCGCCGCAAGCCGTTGCCGGAAGGACGTCCTCGTGCGCACGGGCGCCTCCTCGTCGAGGCCGATGATCGCAAGTTGTTCAGACCATTTCAGGGTCGGTGGCCCGGCGAGCGGTTGTCAAAGGCTGATAATTATCAGCCCCCGTCCGGACCAACGGCCGCCGTTGCGCGGCCACGACGGCGGCCAGCACGATCGCCGCACCCAGCAGCTGCCACGCCGTCAGCCGCTGGCCGAGCGCGAGCCAGCCGAGCAGGGTGGCGACGACCGGGCTCAGCAGCCCGAGGAACGTCACGTGGGTGGCCGGCAGCGCGCGGATCCCGCGGAACCACAGGGCGTACGCGAACGCGGCGCCGATCAGCGAGAGGTAGGCGTAACCCGCGAGGTTCGCCCCGGACAGCGACGCGGGCGGCGCGCCTTCGACGGCCAGCGCGACCGGCACGAGCACCAGCCCGCCCGCGACGAGCTGCCAGCCGGTCGTGGCCAGCAGGGGAGCGGGGGAGGTCCAGCGCTTGCTCAGCACGACGCCGAAGGCCATCACGATCGCCCCGCCGGCCGCGGCGGCGACGCCGATCGCGTCGAGACGGGCGCTCGACTGCAGCACCAGCAGGCTGACGCCGACGACTCCGGCGACGCCCGCGAGCACGGTGCGCCGGGTCAGGCGTTCGCCGAGCAGGCCGGTGGACAGGCCCGCGACGAGCAGCGGCTGCAGGGCACCGAGCGTGGCGGCGACCCCGCCGGGCAGCCGGTAGGCGGCGACGAACAGCAGGGCGAGGAACGCGCCGATGTTCAGCGTGCCGAGCGCGAGCGACCGCCACCACCAGTCGCCCTTCGGCAGGCGGCGGGTGAGCGCGACCAGCAGCAGTCCCGCGGGCAGCGCCCGGATGACGGCGGCGAGCAGCGGCCGGTCCGGCGGCAGGAACTCGGTGGTGACGAGGTAGGTGGTGCCCCAGATGGCCGGGGCCAGCGCGGTGAGGAGCAGCGGTTTGTTTAGCACTAAGGCAGATTACCTCAGTGCTAAGGTAGTTGGCTACCCGTTCGCTTACTACTAAGCCATTGGCTACGCTGTGGTGATGGCGGACCACGTGGACCGGGTACTCGCGCAGTGGCACGCCGAACGTCCCGACCTCGACGTTTCCCCGATGGGGGTGATCGGGCGGCTGGCCCGGCTGAGCGTGCTGGTCGACGCGGAACTGCGCCGCACGTTCGCCCGCCACGGCCTCGACCGCGCCACCTTCGACGTCCTCGCGACCCTGCGCCGCAGCGGGCCGCCCTACCGGCTGACCCCGACGGAGCTGATGCGCTCGGCGATGGTGACGTCCGGGGCCATCACCCAGCGCCTCGACAAGATGGAGGCGCGGGGCCTGGTCGAGCGCACCCCGAACGAGGCGGACGGCCGCGGGGTCCGGGTGCGGCTGACCGAAGCGGGTGGCGAGCTGATCGACCGGGCTCTGCCTGAGCACGTCGAGACCGAGCACCGGGTCCTGGCCGCGTTGGACGCCGGTGAGCGGGAGGAGCTGGCGGCGAAGCTGCGGACGCTCCTGGAGAGCCTCGGCGGCTCGGCCTCCTAGGAGATCTGCCGCACCGGCTCACTGTCCAGCAGCAGGTCCAGGTCGATCCGCCCGCCCGCCGCCGCCAGGACCGCGTCGATCGCCAGGTCGACGTCGAGCTTGCGGCCGTGCTGGTCGGCGTAGGCGCGCATCAGGTTGCCGATGTGCCGCTCCGGGTTGCGCCACGACGGCCAGCGCAGGGACGCCTGCTTCGCCAGCTTCGTGAAGTTCGACTGGCGCACCGTCGCCTCCAGCAGCCACTCCAGGTAACCGCGCATCGCGTGGAACGCCGTGTGCGCGGGCGTGGCCACCGGGCCGTGGCCGGGGACCAGGGTGCGCGGGCGGAACGTGTCCTGGAGCCAGTCGAGCGCGTCGAGCCAGCCGGGGATCGAGCCGTGCACCGCCATCGGGGTGTCGCCGATGAACACCAGGTCGCCGGTGAACAGCGTGCTCGAGCGCGGCTCGTGCACCACCAGGTCGCCCGCCGTGTGCGCGACACCCGGCACGGCCACGACGTCGACCGTCGCGCCGCCCAGGTCCAGCTCGTGCCGGCCGGTCACCGGCCGGACCGCGTCCGGCTCCGGCGGCTCCAGCACGCCCCACCGGGTGTAGGTGAAGACGTTGCCGTAGGTCTGCGGCCCGGCCTTGACCAGGTCGAGGCTGCCTGGCGCGGCCAGCGCGGTGCCGCCGTCACGCAGCGCGACGCCGAGTCCGTTGTGGTGTTCACCGTGCGCGTGCGTGATGACGACGGTGAGTTCCTGGTCGCCCGCGTACTTGCGGACGTCGCGCAGCAGCTCCAGGGTCGCCTGCTCGGTGCCGCACGTGTCGATCAGCGCGACGCCCTCGGTGCCCTGGATCCAGCCGCTGTTCGCGACGAACCACTCGGCCGGGCTCTTCACGTACGCCACCACTCCCGGCCGTGCGTGCCGGAGCGGGACGATGTTCGATCTGACGGCCGGCATGGCTTCCTCCCCTGAACGGACGATGCGGTTAACGAGAGCGGCCGGGACAGGTTGCGCGGATTCTCCGGAATGTTCCCGACAATTTCTGTCGGCCGACCGGTCGAGAATTTTTCGGATTGTCCCCGCTCCTGGGTCTTGACAGTCGATCACGACCGTCCATACTGGTATATACCTTTATGGGAGGGTCCGGGAGAAAAATCCAGGGGGACTTCGCGCTCGTGGGCCGACGGAAGGTCTGAGGGGTCCTTCCGTCGGCCGCGCGAAGGCCGGTCACCGGCAGTGTTGACACACATACTGGTACGAACCAGTATGTCTCCTGCCGTCCGGGAGGAGAAACATGGCGGGGGCACACGTCCGGATCGACAACCGGCTGATCCACGGGCAGGTCACCGTCGCGTGGACCCGCCGCCTCGGCGTGCGGCGGCTGGTCGTCTGCAACGACGAGGTCGCCGCCGACGAACTGCAGGTCATGCTGCTCCCGCAGGCCGCCCGCGGGCTGCCCACCGACGTGTTTTCGGTCGACGCGACGCTGGCCGCCGAGGCCGGCGACGGCGTCATGATCATCGTCAAACACCCCGAGGACGCCTTCCGCCTCGTCGAGGGCGGGCTGCGGCCCGAGGTCGTCAACGTCGGCAACGTGGCCCCCCGCCCGGGTGATATTGCCACCATGGTCACCCGCTCGGTCGCGGTCACCGCCGACGAGGCCGACGCCTACCGCAAGCTCGCGGCGGCGGGCGTCCCGCTGGTCACGCAGCTGATGCCGCAGGACAAGCCCACCGAATTCGTTCCACTGCTCGACCGGAAAGGGCTGTAGCTCCAGCATGCTCGTCGCGTTGGCCCTGACCCTCTGGGCGATCTACTGCACCTACGACGGGCTCGGCCCGTTCCTCATCTACGCCCAGCGTCCGCTCATCGCCGGCTCGGTGGCGGGCCTGATCATCGGCCACCCGCTGCTCGGCCTGCTGATCGGCGCGACGCTGGAGCTGGCCGCCCTCGGCGTCTACACCTACGGCGGCGCCACCATCCCGGACTACCAGACCGGCGCGATCGTCGGCACCGCGCTGGCCGCGGGCGCCGCCGGTGCCCCGGCCGCGCAGGCCGCGATCGGCATCGGCGTCGGGCTGCCCGCGGCCATCCTGCTCTCGGCGCTGGACCCGGTCGGCAAGATGGTCACCACCGCGCTCGTGCACCGGGCCGACGGCTACGCCGCCGACGGCAACGCACGCGGCATGGCGATGATCCACTGGGTGAGCCTGGTCCCGTGGGTGGCGGTGCGCGCCGTCCCGACGTTCCTCGCCGCGCTCGCCGCGTCCGGCGGGCTGGTCAAGGACATCACCGCGAGCATCCCGGCCGGGTTCGTGCAGGGCATGACCCTGGCCGGCTCGCTGCTGCCGGCGGTCGGCTTCGCGCTGCTGCTCGGCATGATGGAGCTCTCGAGGTACTGGTACCTGCTGCTCATCGGGTTCGTCGGGTTCGCCTACCTGCACCTGCCGGTGCTCGGGATCGCGCTGATCGGCGTCGCGGTCGCCATGCTGTTCGTGACGCTCAAGCGCGACGAACCGGTGCTCGCCGTCCCCGAAGCGCCCCCCGCCGAGCCCACTGTGGATCCCCGGCTGACCAAACAGGACCTGCGTCGGGTGTTCCGCCGGTACTTCTGGTCGAGCCAGATCTCCTGGAACTACGAGCGGATGCAGGCGCTCGGGTTCGCGTACTCGATGGAGCCGGTGCTGCGCCGGCTGTACCCGGAGAAGGCCGACTACGTCGCCGGCCTGCAGCGGCACCTGCAGTTCTTCAACACCTCGGTGCTCGTCGGCGGCCCGCTGATCCTCGGCTCCAGCGTCGCGCTCGAAGAAGCCGGCACGCCGAAGTCGGCGGCGAGCACCAAGGTCGCGCTGATGGGGCCGATGGCCGGCATCGGCGACACCGTCGTCTTCGCGCTGTACAACAGCATCGTCTTCACCATGGGTGCGTCGTGGGCGCTGCAGGGCAACTGGCTCGGTCCCGCCTTCGCCGCCGTGATGGTGCTCGTGCCGTACGCGCTGGTGCGGCGCTGGCAGTTCGGGTTCGCCTACCGCGAAGGGAAGCGGCTGGCCGGGCACCTCGCCGCCGGGACGCTCGCGCGGGTCGCCCAGGGGGCGACCGTGCTCGGGTTCGTCGTGCTGGGCGGGTTCATCCCGTCGATCGTCAAGGTCGTCACCACGCTGACCTACCGGCAGACCACCACGGTCCAGGGGCAGCCGGTGACGCAGTCGGTGGCGATCCAGAACCAGCTCGACGAGCTGCTCCCGTTCCTGCTCCCGGTGCTGGTCACCGCCGGGGTGTACCTGCTGACGGTCAAGGCGCGGCTGCGGCCGGTCTGGGTCATCGGCATCGTCGTCGTGGCCGGGGTCGTCCTGGGGTGGCTCGGCTGGTTCGCGCCATCGGCCCCGGCGAAGAGTTAGGAGCACGCCTTGTCCGTTCCGATCATCCTCGCCGGTCATGGCCGGCTGCCTTCCGGTGTCGGGGAAGCCGCCGAGATGATCCTCGGCCCGCAGTCGCGGCTGAAGGTCTGCGAACTGAGCCCGCGCGACAGTCCCGAGGAGTTCGGCGCCCGCGTGCTCGCGCTGGCCGGCGACGCCTCGGGCGTGCTCGTGCTCGCCGACCTGCACGGCGGCTCGCCGTTCAACGCCGTCCGCACGCTCGCCGCCGGGCACCCGCGCCTCCAGCTGGTTTCGGGGCTCAACCTGCCGATGCTGCTGGAAGTCCTGCTGCACACGACCGACGACGTCACCGAGCTGGCCGGGGTGGCGCGCGCCGCCGGCCGCGACGGCGTCGTCGACGTCCTGGAATCGACCTGGTGACCGCCGCACTCCTGCTCGCCGCGCAAGACGTCCGGATCACGCCGGGGCCCGGGCATCCGCTCGGCGGCTACCTGGCCCGGCACGGCGTGGCGACCGGCACGCACGACGACCTCGAGGCGTCGCTGATCTGGCTGTCCACAGAGGACGATCCCGGCGTGGTGTGGGTGGCGCTGGACGCACTGGCCGTCGACGCCGGGCTGACCCGCACCCTGGCCGACGCGGTCGCCGCGGCGGTGGACATCGACCCGGACCGGGTGCTCGTCTGCGCGTCGCACACGCATTCCGGGCCCGAGGGCTGGACCGGCCAGCTGCACCCCGGCCTGCCGGGGCGGCGCGACGCGGGGCTCGTCGGCGGCATGGCGGAGAAGGTCACCGGTGCCGCGCTGCGGCTGCGCGCCTGCCGCGGCCGGGTCCGGGCCCGCTGGCACGCGGGCTCGACGGAAGCCGTCGGCGGCAACCGCTACCGGCCCGACGGGCCGCACGACACGTCGTTCGGCGTGCTCGAACTGCGGCACGACGACGGCAGGCCGGCCGCGCTGCTGTTCGACTACGCCAGCCACCCCACGGTGCTCGGCCCGGACAACCTCGCCTGGTCCGCGGACTGGCCGGGTGCGACCCGCCGCGAGCTGGCCACGCTCGTCGGGCAGCCGGTCGCGGCCTTCCTGCAGGGTGCGGCCGGCGACGCCAGCTCCCGGTTCGTCCGCCGCGGCCGCGACCACGCCGAGGTCCGCACCCTCGGCGGCCACCTCGCGACGTCGATCGCCCGCACGCTGGCGGCGGTGTCGTCCCCGGCCGCGGCGGCCGGCCCGGTCCGCCTGACGCGGTCGACGCTGCACCTGCCCTACCGCGAGGTGCCCTCCCTCGAGGCCAGCGTGGAGCTGCGCGACGCGGCGGAGGCGGAGTGGCAGCGCGAGCTGGCCCACCACGGCGAAGACCACCCGGCGGTCCGGATCGCCCAGACCCGCTACGAGGGCTGCGCGATGCTGGCGACGATGGCCGCGGGCGGCCGGCCGACGGGCTGCGCCGAAGTGCCGGTCAGCGTGGTGTCGCTCGGGGAGATCGCCTGGCTGCACACGCCGTTCGAGCTGTTCGCGTCCCTGGGCCTGCGCATCCGCCGCGGCAGCCCGTTCCGCCACACCCGGGTGATCGGCTACACGGACGGGTACCTGGGGTACCTGCCGGACGCCGAGGGCCACCGGGACGGGATCTACGAGTCGTACGTGACGTTGTTCGGCCCGGAAGCGGCCGATCGACTGGTGGAGCACTGCCTGAAGGTGTTGCGGGCGCACCAGGTCAGCCGCTGCTGAGCGGGCTGCGCTCTCGGCACCTCCGGGTTGCCCCTCAGGACGCCGGGCTGCGCCGCGCCTGCGTGAAGACGGTGTAGCGGTCCGCCCGGTACAGCGACCGGCCCGCCTCGATGACGCCGCCGCTCTGGTCGTGCAGCGTGCCCTCGATGATCAGGCACGGCTGGCTGGTTTCGATGCCGAGCAGGGCCGCGTCGTGGCTGTTCGGCAGCACCGCGGAGATGGCCGTGTCGTTCCACTCCGGGCGCACGCCCCAGCGTTCCTCGATCGTGCGGTGCAGCGACTGGGTTTCCCAGTCGAACAGCTCGATGTCCGGGAACCGGTCGACGGAGAGGTTGGTGCGCTCCACCGCGAACGGCTCGTCTTCGACGTAGCGGAGCCGTTCGAGCCGGAACACCCGGGCGCCCGGCGGCACGTTCAGCCGTCCGGCGATGCGCGGGCCCGCGCTTTCGACTTCGGCGTGCAGCACCTTCGTCTTCGGCACGACGCCGCGGGCCTGCATGTCCTCGGTGAAGGAGGTCAGCATGTCGATGTGCGCGGCCTGCCGTTCCGCGGTGAAGGTCGCGGTGCCGTGCTGGCGGTACAGGACGCCGTCCGCGACCAGCCGGTTGATCTCCTGCCGCACGGTGCCGCGGGCCACCTGGAAGTGCTCGGCGAGGAACCGTTCGGACGGCATCAGCCGCCCCGGCCCGGCTTCGGTGGCGACGCTTTCCAGGATCTCGCGCAGCTGGTCGCCCTTCGGCCGCCCCGGCTGCAGCGCGTCCGGGAGGCGCAGATCGCTCGCGGGGACGTGTTTCGGACGGGGCATGGCTTCAGTATGTCGCGCCACGGCCACGGAGGTAACACCCGCCGCGGCTGAGCTGTGGTGCGATCGCCGGGAATTCCACGGCTCGGTCGCACCGGTCGGCGTGTGTGCCGGGGTGGGATTCGTGGGTGGTTGTGATCGGTGTGGGGCGGCTGGCTGGGGTTTCGTCTGGGCCGTGGCGAGTTCGTCGGTGTGGTGGGCGGTTGTGATCGGCGTGGAGCGGCTCGCTTCGGTCCCGTCTCGGCCGCGGCGAGTTCGCGGGCCCGTGGGGCAGCCACCAGCCGTGTGCCCGTCGTGGCTCAGCCGGTGGCGCGGTCGCCCAGGTCGGCGAGGAACTCCGCGGCGACCGCCTCCCCGGTCACGTGGCCGACCGCGCGGTACAGCGCCTGGGATTCCCTGGCCGTCCCGGCGGCCAGCATCGAGCGGCCCGCCGCCGCCTCGACCGCCGCCAAGCCCAGCAGGGCCGCGGCTTCCACCAGGCGGAACCCGCCGGCCCGGGCCGCGTCCAACGCCGTGCGGGCGTGCTCGCCCGCCTCGGCCGCGCGGCCGCACGCGGCCAGGACGCGGGCCAGCGTTGCGGCCGCTTCGGCCAGCTGGCCGCGCAAGCCCGACTCCGCCGTCAGCGACCGGGCCTCGCGCAGGACGCGTTCCGCCGCGGCCAGGTCGCCCCGGCCCTCCTCCGCGCGGCCCAGTGCGATCAGGGCCGCCGCTTCGACCTGCCGGTCGCCGTCGCGGCGGACGCACTCGAGGGCCGCCTCGGCCGTTGCCACCGCCTGGGCGTGCTCGCCGCGGGCGATCTGGAGGGCGCTCACCACGTTCAACGCCGTTGCCTCGCCGAAGCTGGAACCGAGGTCGCGGAACGCCCGCAACGCCTGGTCGAGGACCTCGCCGGACTCCGCCAGCCGCCCGGTGGCCAGCAGCACCCAGCCGAGGTCGGCGAGGTTGGCCGCCTCCCAGAACGCGAGATCCTCCTTGCGGGCCAGCGCGATCGCCTCGACCAGGCAGTCCTCGGCCTGCTCGAGCCGGCCCAGCTGCCGGTAGTGGCAGCTCAGCGAGTTCAGCGCGAGGGCCTCGCCCGACCGGTTGCCCAGCTCGCGGAACAGCTGGATCGCGCGCCGGCTGTGCTCCACGGCTTCCGAAAGCCGGCCGGTCCACTCCAGCATCGCCCCGAGGTTCGCCACCGCCGTGGCCTCGCACTGCCGCCAGCCGCACGCCCGGCTGGCCAGCACCGCCTTCTCCGAGTGCCGGATGCCCGCTTCGTGCTGGCCTTCGCGGAAGTACGCGCCGCCCATGGACAGGTGCACCAGCGCCTCGGCGGGCTGGGCGCCGTGGTCCTGCGCCGCGCGCAGCACGATCGGGGCCAGCTCCAGCCACTCCGCGCGACGGCCGTGGTCGTGGAAGAACCGCCGCAACGCGTCGGCGAGGTACCACGCGCTCGGGTACGGCCCGCGCGCCGCCGCCTGCCGCAGTGCCGCCGACAGGTTGGGCACCTCGACGTCGAGCCAAGCCACCGCCGAGGCGGCGTCGGCGAAGGCGACCGGGCTCGGCGCCGAGGGCGCGTCCTCGCGGGGGAGCGCCACGATCCGCGCGCCGAGCAGCGCGACCGCGGCGTCCGCGGCCGCGCAGTAGCCGGTGAACAGCCGGTCCCACGCCCGGTCCCGCGCCGGTTCGTCCTCTTCGGCGCGGACGCACTGCTCGGCGTAGCGCCGGGCGAGGTCGTGGAAGCGGTAGCGGCGAGGAGCGTGCGCCTCGAGGAGGTTCGCCGCGGTCAGCCCGCGCAGCCGCCGTGTCGCCTCCACGGCAGGCACGTCCAGCAGGGCTGCCGCGGCGACCGCCGTGAAGTCGGCCCCCGGCACCAGCGCGAGCAGCCTGAACGCCTGCCGCAGCCCGGGTGCCAGTGCCTGGTAGGAGACCGAAAACGCCTTGGCGACGGCGCTTTCGCCGTCGAAGCCGAGGTGGGCCAGCGGGTCGCCGCGCAGCTCGTCGACGAGCTCGCCGATGCTGGCGACGCCGGTGTTCGCCGCGGCGATCCGCAGGGCCAGCGGGTGGTGACCGCACAGGCGGGCCAGCTCGGCCGCCGCTTCGGGCTCGGCCGCCGTCCGGTCGCCGAGCAGGGCGGTCAGCAGCGCCCGGGAGTCGGCCTCGCGCAGCTGCGTCAGGCCCAGCGACCGCGCGCCGACGCGGGCCACCAGCTCGTCCAGCCGGTGGCGGCTGGTCACCAGCACCCGGCCCGACGACGGCAGCAGCGGCAGCACCTGCGCGGTGTCACGGGCGTTGTCCAGCACCACCAGGGCCTGCCGGTCGGCCAGCAGCGAGCGGTAGAGCTTGCTCTGGTCGTCGACGCCCGGCGGCACGTCCCGCAGGTCCACGCCGAGGGTGCGCAGCAGCTGCGCGAGCGCGGCGGCGGGGGTGAGCGGCTCGTCGTCGGCGTCGAAGCCGCGCAGGTTCACGTACAGCTGGCCGTCGGGGTAGCGCGACCGCGCGGTGTGGGCCCAGTGCACGGCCAGCGCGGTCTTGCCGACGCCGGCGGTGCCGGTGATCACCCAGACGTCGCCCGGTTCGTCGAGGGCGGCCAGTTCCGGTGCCCGGCCGGCGAAGCCGCGGACGTCCAGCGGCAGTTCGGCGGGCCGCGGGGTGACCGGGGCGGGGGCGGGCGGCGCCGGTTCGCCCTCGCCGCGCAGGATGCGCATCCGCAGGTCCTGCAGGGCCTGGCCGGGTTCGATGCCCAGTTCGTCGACCAGCAGGTCGTGCGCCCGCGTGTACGTTTCCAGGGCTTCCGGGGTGCGGCCGCAGCGGTGCAGCGCGAGCATCAGCGCCGCCCGCAGGCGCTCGCGGAAGGGGTGCTCGTCGACGAGCTGCCGCAGTTCCCCGACCACTTCGCCGTGCCGTCCCGAGGCGAGTTCCTGCTCGTACAGCTCTTCCAGCGCGACGAGCCGGCGTTCGGCCAGCGCCGGGCCCTCGTACTCCGCGAGCGACCCGCTCACCCCGCCGAGCGGGCTGCCCTCCCAGAGCGCCAGCGCGGCCCGCAGGTGCGCGACGGCGTCCGGCCCCGAGGTGGCCCGGGCCTTGGCGACTTCGTCGTCGAAGACGTCGAGGTCCCGGTCGCCGGGCGCGACCTCGATCAGGTAACCGGGCGCGCGCCGCACGATGACGTCGCGGCCGAGCAGCTTCCGCAGCTCCGAGATGTGCACCTGCAGCCGCCCGCGGACGCTCGGCGGCGCGTTCTCGCCCCAGGTCAGGTCGATGAGCCGGTCTTCGGAGACCACGCGGCCGGGGTTCAGCAGCAAGGCGGCCAGCACGGACGTCTGTTTCTGGCCGCCGGGGCGGACCGGGCCCGTGTCGCCGAGGACCGTGACCGGTCCGAGCAGGCGGTAGCGCACGAATTGCCCCCCGGAAGACGGACCGAAGCGAAACGGAAGTGCTGTGGCCGACCCTATCCCCGGGCAGGCGGTAAGGGAGGCCACGGGTGGACCGAGACGACGTACAGCGTCTGTTGTTCGTCTGTTTCCCGGACGCCGGGGAAGCCGCCGGCCGCTACCGGGCCTGGCGCGATCCGCGGATCGCCGTACAGGTCGTGGAGCTGCCCGGGCGGGGCGAACGCCGGGACGAGCACCAGTACCGGGACATGTGGCTGCTGGTCGAGTCACTGGCCGCGGAGCTGGCGGATGCGCTCGAAAGCCCGCACGTGCTGTTCGGGGCCGGGCTCGGCGCACTGGTCGCCTACCGGCTGGCCCAGCGTCGGGTGGCCGCGGGACTGGGGGTCTCGCGGGCACTCGTCGTGGCGCACCAGGCGCCGCCGTCCCGGGCCGCGCGGGCGGTGCCGGAGCAGGCGGAACGCGCCGACGTCAGCCTGCTGGCCAGCGACGCGCACCTGGCCGTGGCGCCACCGCTGCCGTGTCCGATCCGCGGCTTCGGCGAGCCGCACGTGATGACCGGCTGGGGCGAGCACACGAGCGCGGGCTTCGTGCTCACCCCGGCCCGGGCGCAGGACAGCGCCGCCCTGCTGCGCGACGCGGTCCTGCGGTCGGCTCACCTGATCTCGGCACTGGCCGTGCCGGCGAAGGCAGCCGAGGCGTAGCGGCCCTACGCGACCTGGACGGCGGTCGTCCGGACGGCCGTGCCGATGGCGGCCTGGAAGGCACCGGGTGTCATGGATCTGCTCCTCTTGCTCGGTTCGGGGCCCGATGCTGCCCGGCGTGACTTCCGAACCGCTTCCGTGCTCGACGGCGGCTTCCCGCAAACTGTATAAGCGCTGTTACAATACCGCGTGCCTCTGAGTCGCGCCCTCGTCGACATCACTCCGTTCCGCTCTTCACCGGCGTTCCGGCGGCTGTGGCTGGGCCGGGTCTTCTCCGGCTTCGGCAGCCAGATGACGCTCGTCGCCGTGATGTTCCAGGTCTGGGAGCAGACGCGGAGCACCGTGTGGACCGGGGCCGTCGGGCTTGCCCAGGCGCTGCCCCTCGTCGTGTTCGGGTTGTTCGCCGGCACCCTCGTGGACCGCGTCGACCGGCGGAAGTTCGCCCTCGTCGCCACCACCGGGCAAGCCGTCTGCTCGGTCTTCCTCGCCGTGCAGGGGTTTCTCGGGGACGTGCCGGTGGTGGCCGTGCTGGGGCTGGTGGCCGTCCAGTCCTGCTTCGTCGCCGGTGGCGGGCCCGCCGCCCGCACCTTCGTGTCGCGGTTGCTGCCGCCGGAGCAGCTGTCCGCCGGGCTGGCGCTGAACCGGATCGCCTTCCAGGGCGCGATGCTGCTCGGCCCGGCGCTCGGCGGGCTCGTCCTCGGCCGGTTCGGCGTCGGTGGCTGCTACCTCGTCGACGCGATCACCTTCGGCATGGCCTTCTACGGCGTCTTCGGCCTCCCGGCGATGCTGCCGGGCGGCGAACCTTCGCGGCCCGGGCTGGGCGGCGTGCTCGACGGGCTCGCCTTCCTGGTGCGGACGCCCGTCGTGCGGGGTGCGCTGCTCACCGACCTCGCGGCCACCGTGCTGTCCATGCCGATCAGCCTGTTCCCGCTGGTCAACGCCGAACGCTTCGGCGGCGACCCGCGCACGCTCGGCCTGTTTCTTTCGGCCGTGGCGGTCGGCGGAGCCGCGGCGTCGGTGTTGTCCGGGACGTTCACGCGGCTGCCGCGGCCGGGCCGGGTGATGCTCGCCGGGGCGGTCGTCTGGGGCGCCGCGCTGATCGGGTTCGGCCTGGCACCTGACCCGTGGCTCGGCCTGGGCTGCCTGGTCCTCGCCGGGGCCGCCGACACGGTTTCGGTGGTCTCGCGCGGGGCCCTCGTCCAGCTCGCGACCCCGGACGCCCTGCTCGGCCGGGTCTCCGCGGCCGAGCAGATCGTCGGCCAGGCGGGCCCGGACCTGGGCAACCTGCGCGGCGGTCTCCTCGCGGGTGCGACGTCCGGGGCGTTTGCGCTGGTGAGTGGTGGGGTGCTGTGTGTGGTGGCGGTGGTGCTGGTGGGTGCGGCTACGCCCGGCCTGCGGCGGTTCGCGACTCCGGCTGAGGCGGCCGAGGGTTAGCCGAGCCGGGCGGCCAAGCCGTCCAGCACGCGGTCCAGGCCGTAGCGGAACCCGTCGCCGCGGGCGGTTGTGGCGTTGTCCTCGTCCGCCGTGGCCAGGGCGTGCAGTCGTGGGTAGGGCCTGGTCGCTTCGAGTGCCGCCGGGCGCAGGCGGTCGACCCAGTCCTGCTCCGTGTGGCCGCTGCGGGCCAGCGTCGTGAGCCACGCCGCCTCGGTCGTGCCCATCCCGATCACGTACGCCATCACCGTGCCGAGCGCGCGGTCCGCCTCGGCCAGGCCGAACCCCGCGGCTTCGAAGAGGGCCAGCATGCGTTCGTTCAGCCGCATCACGTTCGGTCCCAGGTACGCCAGTCCGACCTGGCCGAGCACGGAGGCGATCCACGCGTGCCTCAGCAGGACCGCCCGGACGCTCTCGGCGCAGCCGGTCACCGCGGTCCGCCAGTCCCCGTCCCGGACGTCCGGGACCTCGATCTGCCCGTAGACCTCGTCGACGACGAGTTCGAGCAGCTCCTCCTTGTTCGCCACGTGCCGGTACAGCGACGTCGCGCCGGCGTCCAGTCGCGCCCCGAGCTTGCGCATGCTGAGCGCTTCGACGCCGTCGGTGTCCAGCAGGCCGAGGGCCTCGGCCACGATCTGCGCCCGGTTCAGCGCCGGCTGCTCCCGTCGCCGCTGCGGCCGCGTCCACACCGACACCACCGGCTGCTCGTCGGCCACCACCCGGCCTCCTCTCGTCGCGGCGAGCCTAGCGCACGTCGTACGCCTGTTGCGTACGACGTTCGACTGTGCGTACACTGTACGCAGTTGCGGAACACTGTACGCACGAAGGGGACTTCCGATGACTTTCGACTCCGCCCGCTGGCAGCGCCGGTTCGACGAGCTGCGCGCCGCGCACCACGTGCCGGGCGCCACCCTCGCCGTGCTCGTCGACGGCGAGGTCCGCGAACTCGCGTCCGGCGTGCTGCACCGCGGCACCGGCGTGGCCACGACGACCGGCTCGCTGTTCCAGGTCGGCTCGATCACCAAGATCCACACCGCGACCCTCGTCATGCAGCTCGCCGAGGACGGAAAACTCGACCTCGACGCCCCGGTCCGGGCCGTGCTGCCGGACTTCACGGCCGCCGACCCGGCCGCGGCGGAGACGATCACCGCCCGGCAGCTGCTGTCCCACACGAGCGGGCTCACCTGCGACTTCACCCACGACACCGGACGCGGCGACGACTGCCTCGCCGCCTACGTCGAGGCGGCCGGGGACGTCCCGCTCGACTGTCCGCCCGGGACCGGCATCTCCTACAGCAGCGTCGGCTACAACGTGCTCGGCCGGATCGTCGAAGTGCTCACCGGGCAGACCTGGGACGCCGCGCTCCGGGATCGGCTCTGCGCGCCGCTCGGCCTCGCGCACACGGTGACCCTCCCCGAAGACGCGCTGCGCTTCCGGGTCGCCATGGGCCACCTCGGTGCCCCGGGCTCCGACCCCGATCCGGCACCGGTGTGGAACCCGCTGCCGCGTTCGGCCGGGCCGTACGGCGGTGTCCTGTGCGCCACCGCGGCCGACGTCCTGCGGCTCGCCCGGATGCACCTCGACGGCGGTGCCGCGCCGGACGGAACCCGGTTGCTGCGCCCGGAGACCGTCGCCGCGATGCAGCGGCGCGAGGTCGGCTGTCCCGACAAGTGGACGGTCGACTCCGACGGCTGGGGGCTCGGCTGGACGCTCTACGACTGGGACGGCACTCCCGGCTTCGGCCACGACGGCGCCACGATCGGCCAGTACGGCTTCCTGCGCGTCGTCCCGGAAGCCGGGGTGGCGGCGGTGCTGCTGACCAACGGCGGCGGCGCCCGGCGGCTCTGCTCGGACCTCTTCCGCGAGCTGCTCGGCGAGCTGGCCGGCGTCCGCATGCCCGCCCCGTTCGGCCCGCCGGCGGAGCCGGTCCCGGTCCGCCTCGGCGAGCGGGCGGGCACCTATCGGCGGGAGGGGGTCGAGATCACCGTGTCGGAGCGCGACGGCGTCCCGCACCTGCGGTACGCGTTCGTCGGCGGCATGGCCGGCCTGGCACCGGCGATCGAGTCGGACCTCATCGCCGTTTCGGACACGGTGTACGCGGGGCGGGCCGACGGCGCCTTCAGCGACGACTGGATGCCGGTCGTGTTCTCGGAGCTGACGGACGGCACCGGCTGCGTCCACATCGGCATGCGGGCGACGAGGAAGGTCGCCTGAGCTCTTTTTTGCCGTGCCGGAGCGGGGTGCGTAATTCATTTTCCGCTATTCGAACGCGGGTGCGCGATGCGTTTTCGAATGGCACGCCGAGTGCGCAGCGTGACAGGGAGATCACGCGCTGCTGGCGATCATCCGTACTGATGCGCTGGTCCGGTTGGCGGACATCGATCACACTCTGTGGTGGATTCTCGTGGGTTTGTTTCCTGCTGTGATCATGAAGACGGCAGTTCCCGGCAACAATTTGCGGACGCGGAAATCGTCATCTACAGTCCGCTGATCACGGCCGAACGAGCCGTAATCCGTGATTCCCGGAATCTTCCCCGAGGAGTGGCATGCTTCAACGCCCCTCGACCCGACGGCTCGCCGCGGTCGCCATGGCCACCGTCCTGCTGCTGAGCGGGTGCAGCCAGCTGAAGGGCTCTTCCTCCGCCGGCGACGTCGAAAAGCCGTCGATCCGCGTCGCGATCCTCACCACCGTCGACCTCGCTCCGCTGTGGCTGGCGCAGGAGGCAGGGTTCTTCAAGGCCGAGGGGCTCGAGGTGCAGACCGACGTCGGTGCCAGCGGCCAGGAGACGCTGTCCCGGATGACGAGCGGCCAGGACGACCTCGCGCTGTCCACCTACACCCTGTTCTTCCTGGCGAAGAGCAGTGGTGTCGCGGACGTGAAGCTGGTGACCGACGGCACGTCGGCGAGCCCGCGCAGCAACGAGGTCGTCACCGTGCCGAACTCGCCGGTGAAGACGGTGGGCGACCTCGGCGGCAGGCGGATCGCCATCAGTTCGAAGAACGCCGCTTCGGACGTGCTGACCCGGTCGGTGATGCGCGACCACGGCGTCGATCCCGGCAAGGTGCAGTGGGTGCCGATGCCGCTGCCGGAGATGAGCACCGCGCTGTCACAGGGCCGGGTCGACGCGGCCTACCAGCCGGAGCCGTTCCTCACCCAGGCCGCCCGGACGTCCGGCGCGTACCCGGTCATCGACGCCGCCAGCGGCAGCACCCAGAACTTCCCGCTCACCGGCTACGGCGCCACCGCCAAGTGGGTGCAGGATCACCCGAAGACGATGCGGGCGTTCCAGCGCGCGATGCTCAACGCCACGCGCGCCGCGGTCGACCGGGCCCGGATCGAACCGCTCGTCGTCCGCAACGCCAAGGTGGACCAGGACATCGCCAGCCTGATGGTGATGCCCGCGTTCGGGTCCACTCTGGACGCCCGCCGCATCCAGCGGGTGCCGGACCTGCTGCAGCAGCTGGGCGTGATCCAGACGAGGCTCGACGCCTCTTCGATGATCGCCCCGCAGACCGGTACCGGCTGAGCCCGGCTCCGCCACCAGGTGACCTGAAGGGGACCTTCCTCGCGCCCGCGGCGAGGAAGGTCCCCTTCCGTGCGCGAGTTGGGAAGAAAGTCCCTTTCGGTACGGCCTTGACTTAGCCGTCGGCGCAGCCCACCCTCTTCATACCGACCGCGCGGTACGACGAAGTCCACATGGTGGGATGGGAGAGCCGATGACGCTTCTTGGTGAGGCACTGCCCGGCGGAGACCTGCTCGTGGTCGACGGCCTCACCGTGCGCTTCGGCGGTCTCACTGCCCTGCACGACGTCCACCTGGGCGTCGACGCGGGCACCGTCGTCGGGGTCATCGGGCCCAACGGCGCGGGCAAGACGACGCTGTTCAACGTCATCTGCGGCTTCGTCCGGCCCCAGGCGGGCCAGGTGCGGTGGCGCGGGCGGCCACTGGTCCGGCACCGCCCCGAACACCTCGCCCGGCTCGGGATCGTCCGGACGCTGCAGGGCCTCGGCCTGTTCCCCGGGCTGACCGTGCTGGAGAACGTGCTGGCCGGCGCGGGCCGCCACGCCCGGACCGGCGTGCTCCCCGCCCTCGCCGGTGCCGGCCGTTCGGCGCGCGACGAAGCCGATCTGGCCACCCGCGCCCGCGAAACCCTGGGCGAACTCGGGATCGCCGACCTGGCCGGCCGGCTGCCGGGCGTGCTGCCCTACGGCGTGCGGAAACGCGTGGCCCTCGCGCGGGCGCTGGTGGCCGAACCCGACCTGCTGCTGCTCGACGAACCCGCGAGCGGGCTCTCGGCCGCCGAGCTCGCCGAGCTTTCGACGTTGATCCGCTCGCTGCGGCGGCAGATGGCCGTCGTGCTGGTCGAACACCACATGGACCTGGTCATGCAGGTCTGCGACCGGGTGGTGGTGCTCAACTTCGGCGAGGTGATCGCGGCGGGCCCGCCCGTGCAGATCCAGGCCGACCCGCGCGTGGCCGAGGCCTACCTCGGCGACCCCGCCGAGGAGGCGCCCGGTGCTTGAGATCGAAGACCTTTCCGTGGCCTACGGCGCGGTCCGGGCGCTCGACGGCGTGGGCATCACCGTCGAACGCGGCGGGATCACCGCCGTGCTCGGGGCGAACGGCGCCGGCAAGACCACGCTGCTGCGCACCATCAGCGGCCTGCAGCCCGCCCGCGGCGGCCGGATCACCTGGGACGGCACCGAGCTCACCGGCCGGGCGCCGGACCGGATCGCCCGGGGCGGGGTCGCGCACGTGCCCGAAGGCGGCGGGGTCATCACCGAACTGACCGTCGACGAGAACCTCCGGCTGGGCGCGCTGTGGCGGCGCGACCGCGCCGACCGGGCCGCCGCGCGGAGAGAGATGTACGAGCTTTTCCCCGCGCTGGAAGAACGTTCGGCGAAACCCGCCTCGACGCTCTCCGGCGGGGAACGGCAGATGCTGGCCATCGGCCGGGCCCTGATGAGCCGGCCCGGGCTGCTGCTGCTCGACGAACCGTCGCTGGGACTCGCGCCGCTGATCACCGCTCGGATCATGGGCATCCTGCGCGACCTGCGCGCTTCCACCGGGCTCACCGTCGTGCTCGTCGAGCAGAACGCGCACAGCGCGCTGTCCATCGCCGACCGCGGGTACGTCCTCGCGCTCGGCCGGGTCGTGGCCGTCGACACCGCGGCGGAACTCCTGGCGGACGACGGCCTCCGCCACGCCTACCTCGGCTTCTGAACCACTCACCAGGAGGTGAACGGTCCGGTATGCAGGACTTCTTCGACCTGACCCTCGGCGGGATCTCGGCCGGCGCGGTGTACGCGGCGCTCGGGCTCGCCCTGGTCATCATCTACCGGGCCACCCGGGTGGTGAACTTCGCGCAACCCGCCCTCGCCCTGATCTCGACCTACCTCGCGTACTCGGTGACGAAGGCGACGGGCAGCTACTGGCTCGGGTTCGCCGTCGCCATCGTCGCCGGGACCGTGCTGGGCGTCGCCACCGAACGGCTGCTCGTCCGGCCGCTGCGGCACCGCTCCGAACTGAGCTCGATCATCGTCACGCTCGGGCTGCTGCTGGTGCTGCAGGCGGTCGCGGGCATGATCTGGTCCAACGAGCCACTGGCGTTCCCGTACGCCTTCGACTTCCGCGGCCGCTTCTCCGCCAACGACCTGTTCGTCGTGCTGGTGGTGCTCGCCATCGCCGGGCTCGTGCTGGTGCTGTTCAAGTACACGCCGCTGGGCCTGCGGATGCGCGCGGCCGCGTTCGCCCCGGAGGTCGCGCGCACGCTCGGCGTGCGGGTCGGGCTGATGCTCACCGCCGGCTGGGGCCTGGCCGCCGCCGTCGGTTCACTGGCCGGGCTGCTCGCCACCCCGCCGTTCCTCTTCCCGAACGTGCTGGACGGCGTCTTCGTCTACGCGCTCACCGCGGCGGTGCTCGGCGGCCTCGACAACCCGCTGGGCACCATCGCCGGCGGGTTCGTCCTCGGCGTCGGACTGTCCTATGTGTCCGGTTACTTCGGACCGGAGATGGTGACCATCGCCGCGCTGGCCATCCTGGTGATCGTGCTGACGCTGCGGCCCAGCGGGCTGTTCGGCCGGGCCAAGGTGAGGCGGGTATGAGCGTGCGCACGGAATCCCCGGAAACACGGGTGGAGCCGGCGCGGAAGCGCCGCACGCTGCCACCCCTGCTCGTCCACGTGCTCGCCGCGGCCGGCGCGCTCGCCGTCGTCGTCGCGCTGACCCTGGTGACCGACGAGTTCACCAACCTGCGCATCGCGACGATCGGCTACTACCTGATCGCGGTGGCCGGGCTGACCCTGCTGACCGGTCTCACCGGGCAGGTTTCCCTGGGGCACGGCGCTTTCATGTTCATCGGCGCCTACACGGTGGCGCTGCTGGTGCGGCGCGTGCCGTCGTTCCCGCTGTGGGCCGACCTGCTGCTGGCCTCGGCCGCCGGCGGGCTCGCCGGGCTGCTGGCCGGCGCGGCGGCGGCCCGGCTGCGCGGCCCGTACCTCGCCGGGGCGACGCTGGCTCTGGCCGTCGGGCTGCCCGCGCTGACCCGGAAGTTCCCCGACTTCCTGGGCGGCAGCAACGGGATCGACTTCACCGTCCACAGCAGACCGGCCGGCATCGGCGTCCCCGAACTGCGCTGGCAGACCTGGATCGTCTGGCTCAGCGTCCTGCTGGCGCTGGTGCTGGTGGTGAACATCGTCCGCGGCCGGCTCGGCCGGGACTTCCGCGCGGTCCGCGACGACGAGGTCGCCGCCGCGCTGAGCGGGATCGCCGTCGGGCGCACGAAGATCCTCGCGTTCCTGGTCAGCGCGGTGTGCGGCGGGCTCGCCGGTGGCCTGCAGGCGTTCCTGCTGGGCACCGCCGCGCCCGGCTCGTTCACGCCGGCGCTGTCGCTGAGCCTGCTGGCGGCCGTGGTGCTGGGCGGGCTCGGGTCCCTCTGGGGCGCGCTGTGGGGCGCGGTCGCGCTCGTGTACTTCCAGGCCTGGTCCGAAGACCTCGCCGACGTCCTGCACCTGAACACCGACGTGGCCAACAACCTCCCGCTCGCGGTGTACGGCGTGATCCTCATCGTCGTCGTGCTCGCCTTCCCGCGCGGGATCCAAGGCGGCTTCCACCGGCTTGGCGCACACCTGAAGTCGATCCGCCGAGGAGGAAAAGCATGAGAAGGTCCAGTATCGGCGCGGGTTTCCTCGCCGTCGCCCTGGCGCTGACCGCGTGCGGTGGTGCGGGGGAGAGCGACGGCGGCGGGCAGCAGGCCGCCGATTCGGCCGTCGGCGTCACCAAAGACACCGTCGTCATCGGCACCCACCAGCCGCTCACCGGGCCGGCCGCGCCCGGGTACAGCAAGATCTCCGCCGGCGCCCGCGCGGTGTACCAGGCGATCAACGACGGTGGCGGGATCAACGGCCGCAAGATCGACTACAAGGTCGAGGACGACGGCTACAACCCGACGAGGACCGTCGAGGTCGTCAAGAAGCTCGTCCTGCAGGACAAGGTCTTCGCGATCGTCGGCGGCCTGGGGACGCCGACGCACTCGAAGGTCGTCGACTACCTGAACTCCGAAGGCGTCCCCGACCTGCTGGTGTCGTCGGGTGCGCTCGCCTGGGACAACCCGCAGAAGGCGCCGATGACCTTCGGGTACCAGGTCGACTACACCCGGGAAGGCAAGATCCAGGGCAAGTACGTCAAGGACACCTTCGCCGGCAAGAAGGTCGGCTACTTCACGCAGAACGACGACGTCGGCCGCGACACCCAGGCCGGGCTCGACCAGTTCGTCAAGGACCAGGTCGTCGTCAAGCAGGGCTACGACAGCGCGAACACCGATGTCACGCCGCAGCTGTCCGCGCTCAAGGCGGCCGGCGCCGAGGTCGTCGTCTGCGCGTGCATCCCGGCGTTCACCGCGCTGGCGATCCTGGCCGCGGCGAAGATCGGCTACCAGCCGCAGTTCGTGGTCAGCAGCATCGGCGCGGACCCGGCGACGCTGTCCGGGCTGCTGCAGGACTTCGCCAAGCGCGGCGGCGCCAGCGTGTCCAGCGGGCAGCTGCTGGCCGGCCTGATCGGCACCGGCTACCTGCCGGACGTCGCCCAGACGTCGGACCCGTGGGTCGCCTACTTCAAGGGCATCCACGACAAGTACATCCCGAAGGAGCCGTTCACCAACACCGTGCTGTTCGGCATGGTGCAGGCGTACACGTTCGGGCAGGCGCTCAAGGCGGCCGGGCCGGACCCGACGCGGCGGAAGGTCGTCGAGGCGATGAGCTCCGGGGCGCTGAAGGGGCCGGGCCTGACGCCGTTCGGGTTCTCGAAGGACTCGCACGCCGGCTACACCGGCGCGTACGTGTTCAAGATCAACCCGGACACCACGACGGCGGTGATCCGGCCACCGGCCGTGACCGACCGCGGCACCGGGGCGATCACGCCGTACTCCGGTGAGCGAGCCACTCCCGAGCAGGTCAACCTGGTGAGCAAGTGACGATCGGGCCGGCTCGTGGGCGCCGCGGGCCGGCCCGGCCGCTCACATAGGGTGGCGACATGAGTGTCAGGGAGAAGGTCGTGCGGGCGGCGGTGCGGCTGTTCGCCGAAAAGGGCTTCGAGGCGACGACGGTCCGGGAGATCGTCGAGGAGGCCGGCGTCACCAAGGGCGGGCTGTACCACTACTTCGAGTCCAAGGACGACCTGCTCTTCGACATCTACGCCGCGATGCTGCGGATGCAGACGCGGCGGATGGTGACGATCGCCGAATCGGACCTGCCGCTGCCGGAGCGCCTGCACGCGATCATCGCCGACGTCGTGGTCACGAGCATCGCCGACCTCGACGCGGCGACCGTGTTCTTCCAGTCGTTCCCGCTGCTGGAGAAGTCCAAGCAGGTCCAGGTGCGCGCCGAGCGGCGGACGTATCACGAGCGGGTCCGCGACCTGGTCGCCGAGGGGCAGCGCTCCGGGGTCTTCCGCGCCGACGTCCCGGCCGACCTGGTGATCAACTACCACTTCGGCGCCATCCACCGGCTGGGGATGTGGTACCACGCCGACGGGGAGCTGTCGGGGGAGCAGGTGGGGAAGCACTTCGCGGACCTCATGCTGCGCAGTCTCCGTCCTTAGTGGACTCGTACGGCGCTGGTAGAGTCGGGGGCATGTCGAGCCCCGAAGCGTCCAGGACCGGGCTGCCGGTCTTCCCGGCGGCCCGATAACCTCCCGTTCCCGGGCCACCGGGTGACCACGAAATCGTCGTGTCGATCTCGTGATCCCTGGAGCTTCCGTGCCGTTGTACCTCCTTGCCCTGGCCGTGTTCGCCATGGGCACGTCCGAATTCATGCTCGCCGGGCTCGTTCCCGGCATTTCCGCCGCCTTCGGTGTCTCGACGGGGCAGGCGGGTTACCTCACCTCCGCCTTCGCCGCCGGGATGGTCGCCGGAGCGCCGGTGATGGCCGCCCTTTCGCGGTCCTGGCGGCGGCGGACCGCGCTTTTGTGCTTCCTCGCCGTCTTCGTCGCGATGCACGTCGTCGGCGGCCTCACGACGTCGTTCGGCGTGCTGGTCGGGACGCGGCTGGTCGCCGCGGTCGCCTACGCCGGGTTTCTCGCCGTCGCCCTGACCGCCGCCGCCGTGCTGAAAGCGCCCGGCCGGGCGCTCGCCGTCCTGCTGGGTGCCTCGACGGTGGCGTGCGTCGTCGGCGTTCCGGGCGGGGCGTTGCTCGGGTGGCGACCGGCGTTCTGGGCCGTCGCGCTGCTGTGCCTGCCCGCTTTCGTCGCGCTGTGGTGGATTCCCGACACCGCGGCGGGCCCCAAGCCGGACGGCTTGCGGGCCGAACTCGCCGTGCTGCGGCCGCTGGCCGGGGTGCTCCTGACCGGTGCGCTGGTCAACGCGGCCACCTTCGGCGTCTTCACCTACCTGGCGCCGGTGGCCGCGGGCGTCGCTCCGGCGCCGGTGGTGCTCGGCGCCTTCGGGCTGGGCTGCTTCGCCGGGATCACCGCGGCCGGACGGCTCGCCGACCGGTGGCCCGGCCGGGTCGTCCACGCCGGCGGTCCGCTGCTGCTCGCCGGGTGGGTCGCCGCGGCGACGGCCGCGCACGTCCCGGCGGTGCTCGTGACCCTCGCGTTCACCCAAGGAACGTTGTCCTTCGCCGTCGGCGGCACGGTGATCACCCGGATCCTGCGGCTGGCCGAGGGCGCCCCGACGATGAAGGGGGCCTACGCGACCGCCGCGCTCAACGTCGGGGCCACCGCCGGTCCCGTGCTCGCGGGGACGGCGGCGAACCCGTTCTGGGTGGCCGCCGGGTTGGTCGCGGTCGCGCTGGTGGTGGCGGTGGTGCTGCGTGGGGCGTTCACCCGGGTGCCCGGTGGCACCCATCGGAGCTGAGCCGCGTCACCAGGTGACGGGCAGCGACTTCAGGCCGAACACGACGCTGTAGTGGCGGAACTCGGCCGGCTCGGCGACCTCGAGCCGGGGAAACCGCTTCAGCAGGGCTGGGAAGGCGATGCGCATCTCCATCCGGGCCAGCGGTGCCCCGAGGCAGTGGTGCAGGCCGTGGCCGAACGCGACGTGGCCGGCCGCGCCGCGGGTGATGTCCAGCGTGTCGGGCTCGTCGAGGAAAGCGCCGTCCCGGTTGGCGGCGGGCAGGGACGGCAACACGAGGGATCCGGCGGGGATGTGGTGCCCGGCCAGTTCGACGTCGGTGGTGGCCGTCCGCGGCGGCAGCGAATGCACGATGGACAGCCAGCGCAGCAGCTCCTCGACGGCCGGCTCGACCCGCGCCGGGTCGTCGCGGATCATCGCCAGCTGGTCCGGGTGCTGCAGCAGCGCCAACGTGCCCAGGCCGAGCATGTTCGACGTCGTCTCGTGGCCGGCCAGCAGCAACAGGCTCGCGACGCCCACCAGCTCGTCGGTCGTCAGGTCGTCGCCGTGCTCGCGGACCAGCATCCCCAGCATGTCCTCGCCCGGCTCGGCCTGCGCCCGGGCGACCAGGCGAGCCATGTAGGCCCGGTCCTCGCGCCGGGCCGCGACCCGGTCCTCCTCCGGCCGCGAGAGGTCCAGGAGGCGCACGGACCGGTCCTGGAACTCGGCCCGGTCGGTGTACGGCACGCCCAGCAGTTCGCAGATCACCAGCGACGGCACCGGCAACGCGAAGTGCGCCACCAGATCCGCCGGTTGCCCGGCCCGTTCCAGATCGTCCAGTGCGGACTCGACGATTTCGGTGATCCGCGGCTGGAGCCGGCGCATCCGGCGCACGGTGAACTCCGGGGTCAGCAGCCGGCGCAACCGCGTGTGCTCGGGCGGGTCGAGCCCGATCAGGTTGCCGGCCCGCATCGCCGCGCGCTCGGCCTCGCTTCCCTGCGGCGCGCCGGGCAGGCCCGCGAAGACGCTGCTGAACCGAGCCGCGTCCGACAGCACCTCCCGGACGTCCTCGTGGCGGAGAACGAGATACGCGTCCATCCCGAAGGGTGTCACGAGGCGCAGCACTCCCTCACCGTCGCGGGCGCGCGCCAGTTCCGCGGCCGGCCCGAACCCCTCACGCCGCATCTGCAGCGGCACTTCCGGCGCTTCCGTCATCGCCTGTCCACCCCTTTCCCCCTCGCCTTGGTGCCCAGGTTGCCACCGTTGGCACAGTGTGTCAAACAAGTCTCTATGTGCCGGAAAGAGCGCGAGGTAACATCCCGGGCGTGGACACGACGATCGCCGAGCGGAAGCGCCGGCTCGTGCGCGACGAGCTGACCGAAGCCGCGGTGCGGCTGCTCGCCGATCGGGGTTTCGACGAGACGACGGTCGACCAGATCGTGACGGCCGTCGGCATGTCGCGCCGCACGTTCTCCCGCTACTTCGAGTCCAAAGAGGACGTCATCGTGCACATGCTGGCGGGCGCGGGAGCCCACCTGTGCGCGGAACTGCGTGGCCGGCCCACCGCCGAGCCACCCGCGGAGGCCCTCCGGCACGCGCTGTCCGTGTTCACGGCCATGTGCGCCGCCGATCCCGCCAAGACCCTGCTCGTGAGCAAGCTGATCCTCGGCACCCCGGCCCTGCTGGCCCGCTTCCTGGAACGGCAGTCCGTCTGGCAGGACGACCTGACGGCGATCCTCGCCGAACGCACCGGTCTCGAGCCGGACACCGACCTGCGGCCGACGCTCGCCGCCGGAGTCGCCCTCACCGCGTTCAACGCGGCGCTCCGCCGCTGGGTGGCCGGAGACGGTGCGGCCGACCTGGACGAACTGGTGGACCAGGCTTTCGCGGCGGTCGCCCCGGCACTTGAACCGGCCGCCGGCGCAAGCTGACGACAGAAGCGGCGATCAGGCGCTGTCCCGCGCCCCCGGTTCCGCGTCGAAGATCAGGAAGAGCAGCGCCCCGCCCGCCGCCGCCGGATGTGGTGGGCGACCAGGCCGGCGATGGCCGCGATCGCGATGGCACCCGCCGCCATCCGCACCGGCAAACCCAAACCCGCCAGGGGACCCGCCGCGTTGACGGCCGAACTGACCACCAGGACCGGCCACAGCAGAACCGGGCTCGAAGTGCGCGTCGAAACGTTGTCGTTGTTCATGCCGTGAACGCTAAAGAACCGCCGCGGCCACGAGAATGCCGTGCGCACCCGGATACCGGGTAGTGCCTGCGCTACCCCGCGTCCCGGCCGAGGTAGGCCAGCACCGCGAGCACCCGGCGGTGCCCGGCGCCCTCGTCGGACGGCAGCCCGAGCTTGGCGAAGATGTTCCGGATGTGCTTGAGCACCGCGCCGTCGCTGACGACGAGGAGTTCGGCGATCGTGCTGTTGTTGTAGCCCTCGGCCATCAGCCCCAGCACCTCGCGCTCGCGGGCGGTCAGCGCTTCCAGGGGGTCGGCGGCGCGGCGGCGGGCCATCAGCCTGCCGATCACCTCGGGGTCCATCGCCGTGCCGCCCTTCGCGACCCGCTGGAGCGCGTCCAGGAAGCGCTCGACCTTGCCGACGCGCTCCTTGAGCAGGTAACCGACCCCGCCGACGCCGTCGGCGAGCAGCTCGACCGCGTAGCTCGTCTCCACGTGCGCGGACAGCACCAGCACCGGCAGCGCGGGGTGGATCTCGCGGGCGCGGACGGCGGCGCGCAGGCCCTCGTCGCGGTGGGTCGGCGGCATGCGGACGTCCATCACGACCGCGTCGGGGCGCTCGCCTTCGATGAACGCCAGGAAGTCCTCGGCGTTGTCGACCGCGGCGGCCACCTCGATGCCCGCGGTCTTCAGCAGCAGGGCGAGGCCTTCGCGCAGCAAAGCGTCGTCCTCGGCGATCACGACCCGCATGGCAGCTCCACTCGCAGCACGGTCGGCCCACCGGGTGGGCTGGTCAGGGTGAGGGTTCCGTCGAAGGCTTCGGCGCGGCGGCGGATGCCGGCCAGCCCGCTGCCGACGGCCTCGTCGGCGCCGCCGCGGCCGTCGTCGCGGATCTCCAGGCGCAGCAGCGAAGCGGTGCCGCCCAGTGTGATGTCCACTTTGGACGCATCGGCGTGCTTGGTGACGTTGGCCAGTGCCTCGGCGACGACGAAGTAGGCGGCAGCCTCGACCGCGGCCGGGCGGGCGGCCTCGTACTCGACGTCGACGGCCGCCGGCACCGGGCTGCGCTCGGCGAGCGCGCGCACCGCCCCGGCCAGCCCGCGTTCGCTCAGCAGCGGCGGGTGGATGCTGCGGACCACCGTGCGCAGCTCGGCCAGCGCGTCGGTCGCGGTGTCCTGGGCCTTGAGCAGCAGGTCGCGTGCCGTGGCCGGGTCGCGCTCGTAGAGCTGGTCGGCGATCCCGAGCTGCAGCACCACCGCCGCGATCCGCGCCTGCGTGCCGTCGTGCAGGTCACGCTCGATGCGCCGCAGTTCCGCGCCGTGCGCCTCCAGCGCCGCCGCCCGGGTCGCGGTCAGCTCGGCGACCCGGTCCGCCAGCACGACACCCGGGGCGGGGGAGAGCAGCCGCTGCGCGATCCCCGCCTTCCACCGGGCGACGCGCGGCACCAGGAGGAACGACGCCGCCATCGCGATCCCGATGAGCACGCTCAGCCCCGCCGTCGGCCACGAGTTCACGACCAGGCCGAAGGAGCCTTCGATGCCGCCGGGCACCGACGGCCAGACGAAGGCGAAGACGACCTGCTGGAGCGCGCTCAGCGGCAGGCCGAACGCCAGCGCACCGATGATCGTCCCGGTCGCCGCGTGGATCGCGAGCCACGCGAGGTCACGGCGGGTCGCCGGGTCCTTCAGCGGGGAGCCGTCGCGGTAGGGCTCGGGGATCGGTTCGCCGAGGTGGCGCGCGGCCCGGCGGCGGTCGACCCCGACCGGCCGGCGTGACAACCGGATCATCGGGGCCAGCGACGGGATGCCGATGCCGAACGGGCACAGCAGCAGCACGGCGAACAGCCCGGTGAGGGCGAACATCGACAGCAGCGAAGTGCCGGCGCCGACCACGAGGTAACGAACCGCCGACCAGCACTCGCGCAAGCGGGTCGTCACGACGACAGTGTCCCACCCCACCACCGCGGTAGTGCTGGCGCTACCCCGGATCCACCTCTCCACGGGATCGATCCGCCGGCCGCGCCGCCCTAGTTTTCGTTGCGAGAGAACGAAGGGGATCGAAATGAGCACAGCGTATGCGCTGGAACTGACCGGGGTGCGGAAGGTGTACGGGGCCGGCGACGGCGCGGTCACCGCACTGGACGGGGTGTCGGCGGGCGTGGCGCGGGGGACGTTCACCGCCGTGATGGGGCCGTCCGGCTCGGGCAAGAGCACCTTCCTGCACTGCGCGGCCGGCCTCGACCGGCCGACGTCGGGGCAGGTGCTGCTGGCCGGCACCGAGATCGGGAGGTTGAAGGAACGCGAGCTGACGGAGCTGCGGCGCACCCGGATCGGGTTCGTCTTCCAGGCCTACAACCTGCTGCCGTCGTTGAACGTGCTGCAGAACATCACGCTGCCGCTGCGGCTCGCCGGGCGGAAGCCGGACCCGCAGTGGCTGCGGGAGGTCGTCGACGGCGTCGGGATCGCGAACCGGCTGGAGCACCGCCCGGCGGAGCTGTCCGGCGGGCAGCAGCAGCGCGTCGCGATCGCGCGGGCGCTCGTCACCCGGCCCGAGGTGGTGCTCGCCGACGAGCCGACCGGGGCCCTCGACACCCGCACCGGGCGGCAGGTGCTGGACCTGCTCCGCGCGATCGTCGAGCAGATGGGCCAGACCGTCCTGATGGTCACGCACGACCCGGTTGCGGCGTCGGCCGCGCACGGCGTGCTCTTCCTGGCCGACGGCAAGCTGGCCGGGCACCTCGCGCACCCCACCCCCGAGCGGGTGGCGGAGCGGATGACGCACCTCGGGGAGTGGTGAGCGTGCTGGACCTCGCCTGGCAGACGATCCGGAGCAGGCTCGGCGGGTTCGCCGGCGCCTTCATCGCGATCCTGTGCGGCACCGCCCTGGTGGCGGCCTGCGGGATCCTCATGGAGTCCGGCCTGCGCGCCGGCGTCCCCACCCAGCGCTACGCCGCCGCGGCCGTCGTCGTCGGCGGGGCGCAGTCCGTGCGCCCGCCCGGCGCCGACGCCCTGTCCACCGAGCAGGTCGGCGAGCAGCCGGCCGTCCCGGCGGCGCTGACCGGGCGGATCGCCGCGGTGCCCGGGGTGCGCGCGGCGGTCGCCGAGCAGAGCTTCCCGGCGCAGGTCGTGACCCGCGACGGGCGGGTGCTCGCCGATCGGGAATCGCTGGGCCACAACTGGGACGCGGCCGTGTTGGCGCCCTTCACCCTGCGCGGCGGCGGCGCGCCCGCCGCCGCGGACGAGGTCGTGCTGGACGCCGATCTCGCGCGCCGGGCCGACGCCGTCGTCGGCGGGCAGGTGCGGATCACCACCCGGTCCGGGCCGGTGGCGTTCAAGGTGAGCGGGGTCGTCGACGGCCCGTCCCGCCAGTCCGCGCTGTTCTTCACCCCGGAACGGGCCGCGGAGCTGGCCGGACGGCCCGGCCAGGTGCACGCGATCGGCGTCCTCGCCGACCCCGGGGTCGCCCCGGAGACCCTGGCCGAGCGGGTGCGCGCCGTCACCGGCGGCGCCGAGGTGGCCACCGGTGTCGAGCGCAGCAGCATCGAGTTCCTCGACGTCAGCCAGACGCGGGTGCTGCTGCTGGCGATCGCCGGCTCGTTCGGCGGGTTCGCGCTGCTCATCGCGGTGTTCGTGGTGGCGAGCACGCTGGCCCTCACCATCAACCAGCGGCGCCGGGAGTTCGCGCTGCTGCGCGCGGTCGCGGCGACCCCACGGCAGATCCGCAAGCTCATCGGTACCGAGACGACGCTGATCGCGCTCGTCGCCGGCGTGCTGGGAAGCCTGCTCGGCCTGGCTGTCGCCGGTGGGCTGCGGGACGCGTTCGCCGCGATCGGCGTGATCCCGGCCGACTTCGGGCTGGCCATCAGCCCGCTCCCGCTGCTGGCCGCGGTCCTGCTCGGCCTGGGCGCGGCCCGGTTGGCCGCCTGGGCGGCGGCGCGGCGGCCGTCGTCGATCCGGCCCGTCGAGGCGCTGGGCGAGGCCGCGGTGGAACGCCGTGAGCTCGGCCGGGGCCGCCTGCTCACCGGCTGGGGGCTGGTGCTGGCCGGCGTCGGCGGCGCGCTCGCCCCGCTGTTCCTGCGCGGCGACATCGCCGCCGCGACATCGTCGATGGCGACGCTGGTGATCGTCGTCGGGCTGGCCGTGGCCGGGCCGCAGGTGACCGGGCTGGTCATGCGGTTCCTGGTCCCCGTGCTGGCGCGGCTGTGGCGGATCAGCGGGTACCTGGCGGGCGCGAACGGCCACGCCAACGCCCGGCGCGTCGCCGCGGCGGTGACCCCGCTGATGCTGGCGGTCGCGTTCGCGCTCGTGACGTTCTACGGACCGATGGCCACCACGACAGCGGCCCAGCAGGAGACGACGCGGTCGACGACCGCCGACTACGTCCTGACCGCACCGGGCGGGCTTTCGCCGGAGGTGGCCGCGGCGGCCGGCCGGGTGCCGGGGGTCGCGGCGGCGACGCCGGTGGTCCGCACGTCCGTGATCACCGCGACGCCGGTGGGCGACAGCGTGGAGGTCCAGCGGACGCCCGCGCAGGGCCTGGCGGGCGAGGAGGCCGGGGCCGCGCTCGAGCTGGGCGTCGACGCCGGGCGGCTCACCGACCTGACCGGGGACACCGTGGCGCTGAGCCGTTCGGAGGCGGACTGGCTGGACAAGAAGCTCGGCGACGAGGTCGAGTTCTACTTCGGCGACGGCGTCCCGGCGAAGCTGCGGCTGGTCGCCACCTACACGCACGACCTGGCCTTCGGCGACTTCGTGCTGCCGGTCGCACTGGTCCGCGAGCACATCGGCGGCCGCCTGGACGATTCGGTGCTGGTCCGGCGGCAGCCCGGCGCCGACGCCGGTGCGGTGGCTTCGGCGCTGAGTGCCCTGCCGTACCCGGGTTTGGGGGTGGCCCCGGCGTCCGTCATCGCCGCTCCGGACGGCGGGGAACGGCAGGCGCAGTTCTACCTCAACCTGGTCGCGGCCGGTGTGATCGTCGGCTACCTCGCGATTTCGGTGGCCAACACGCTGGTCCTGACGACCGCGCAGCGCGGCCGCGAGTTCGCGTTGCTGCGGCTGGTGGGCACGACCCGCCGCCAGGTGACCCGCATGATGCGGCTCGAAGCGCTGGCCACGGTGGGGATCGCGGTCGCCACGGGAACCCTGGTCGCCCTGATCCCGTTGGCACTGCTCAACTTCGGGCTGCGGGGCAACCCGGTCCCCGCCGGGCCGCCGGCCGTCTACTTCGGAATCATCGGCGGTGCGGTCCTGCTCGGGATGGTGGCGATCGGGGTGGCGACTTCGGTGGCGCTGCGGGCCCGGCCGATCGACGCGATCGGATTGCGCGAGTAGGGAAAGCGGGGTGGGCCCGGCCGGCCCACCCCGCGCCGCGGGATCATCGAAACTTTCCGAAAGTTATTGCCCCACCAGCGGAACAGCTCGCATGCTTTGGCCATCCTGGCTCGCCTGCCAGCCTCGACGAGGAGGAAGCATGCTCACCAAGAAACGCGGCCGCAGCAGGGTGTTCGCCGGCGGCGCCGTCCTTGCGCTGATCGCCGCATTCCTGCCCGGCACCGCCTGGGCCGACACGGTCATCACGACCAACCAGACGGGCAACAACAACGGATACTACTACTCGTTCTGGTCCGCCGGCGGCGGTTCGGTCTCCATGACGCTCGGCTCCGGCGGGAACTACCGGACGAACTGGAGCAACGTCAACAACTTCGTCGCCGGCAAGGGCTGGAACAACGGCAGCCGCCGGACGGTGAACTACTCCGGCAGCTTCAACCCCTCCGGCAACAGCTACCTGGCGCTCTACGGCTGGACGTCCAACCCGCTCGTCGAGTACTACATCGTCGACAACTGGGGCAGCTGGCGGCCGACCGGGACGTACAAGGGCACCGTGACCAGCGACGGCGGCACGTACGACATCTACCAGACGACCCGCTACAACGCGCCGTCCGTCGAAGGCAACAAGACGTTCAACCAGTACTGGAGCGTCCGGCAGCAGCGGCGGACCGGCGGCAGCATCACCACCGGCAACCACTTCGACGCCTGGGGCCGCGCCGGTATGCGGCTCGGCAGCTTCAACTACTACATGATCCTGGCGACCGAGGGTTACCAGAGCAGCGGCAACTCGAACATCTCGGTGGGCTGACGATGCGCCGCTGGAGCACTTTCCTGGCCACGGCGGCCATCGCCGTGGCGAGCACTGCCGCCGTCGTCACGCCCGCGCACGCCGCCGCGTGCAACGGGTACGTCGGCCTGACGTTCGACGACGGGCCGTCGAACGCCCACACCCCGGCCATCCTGAACGCGCTGCGGCAGAACGGGTTGCGGGCCACGATGTTCAACGAAGGCCAGTACGCGGCCGCGTACCCGGCGCAGGTCCGCGCCCAGACGAGCGCGGGCATGTGGGTCGGCAACCACAGCTACACGCACCCGCACCTGACCCAGCAGAGCCAGGCCCAGGTGGATTCCGAGATTTCCCGGACCCAGCAGGCGATTTCGGCAGCGGGCGGCGGTACGCCCCGGCTGTTCCGCCCGCCGTACGGGGAAACGAACGCGACGGTCCAGTCGGTGGCGTCCCGCTACGGGCTCCGCCAGGTCATCTGGGACGTCGACTCGGGAGACTGGAACAACGCGAGCGTCAGCGCGATCGTCGCGGCCAACGCCCGGCTCACGAACGGCCAGGTCATCCTGATGCACGAATGGCCGGCCAACACCCTGTCCGCCATCCCGCAGATCGCCCGCACGCTGGCGAGCCGCGGGCTGTGCGCGGGGATGATCTCACCGCAGACGGGGCGGGCGGTCGCCCCGGCCTGAGGTGTGCGGTGGCGCGGCGGTTGCACCCCGCCGCGCCACCATCCGATCCTCCACAGTGGATCCCCGCCGGCCGCGAGCGGTGGTAGCCTGCCACCCGGTGGCGGGAGGGGGATCATGGGGCAGCCGCGGGTGATCAGGGTCGTCGTGGTGGACGACCAGCAGGCCGTGCGCGAAGGTCTCGTCGCGCTCATGGGCCTGCTCGACGACGTCGAGGTGGCCGGTTCCGCGGCCGACGGCGCCGAAGCGCTCGACCTCCTCGGCCGGCTCGACCGGATCGACGCCGTGCTCATGGACCTCACCATGCCGGTCATGAGCGGGGTCGAAGCGACCGGACGGATCGTCCGCGACCACCCCGGCGTCGCCGTCCTGGTCCTGACGACCTACGCCGACGACGGATCGATCGCCGGCGCGCTGGCCGCAGGCGCCCGCGGCTACCTGACGAAGGACGCGGGCCGCGGCGAGATCGGGGCCGCGCTGCGGGCCGTGGTTTCCGGGCAGCTGACCTTCGGGGCCGGCGTCTCGGGCCGGGTGGCGACCGCGTTGTCCGGCCGAAGCGCGAAGAAGGACCGCCTGCCGGACGGGCTGACCGCGCGGGAGGCCGAGGTGCTCGGCCTGATCGCCGCCGGGCTGAGCAACGGCGAGATCGCGGCCGAGCTGGTCATCGGCGAGGCGACGGTGAAGACGCACATCAACAACGCGTTCGCCAAGATCGGCGTGCGCAACCGGATCGAAGCGCTGCGTTACGCCGTGCAGCACGGTTTGGGCCGCGGCTTCACGGCTTAGCGCCGGGACGGCAACGAGCGCGCAACGGCCGCTGCGGTCCGCAGCCGATCACCCGTAGCGTGCCGGGCGCGGGCCCGGGTGGGCCCCGAACAGGGGGATCCATGCGTTCGACCATTTCGCGGCGGGTGTTCCGGGGCGTCGCCGGTGCGGCCGTGACCGGCCTCGTCCTGGCCACGGCCTCGGCGTGTTCGGTTCCGCCCGATGCCGTCGCCGGTGTCTCCGTGACCGAGGACGGGCATCTGCTCGGTGTCATCCAGGTCTGCGGGCACCACATCGACGGCGCGGTCCTCTACTACGACGAAGAGGCTGACGACCTCCTCGACGACGTGGTGGGCACCAAGTCCGTGACGGTCAATTCGTGGACCGCCGACCGCCCGCTCGAGCCCGGTCTCTTCACCTGGCCCCTGGAATCGCCCGCGGCCGGCTGGACCGCGGAGCACGCCACGACTCCGCTGTCCGCCGAGATCACCTACACCTTCTTCGGCGGGACCGAGGACAGTTCGTGGTCGGCGCAGTCCGTCGAATTCACCCTGGCCGACCGGGACCGGCTCACTCCCGGAATGGTTCGCTACTTCAACGCGAACGGACCCACGGGCGACGAACCCACGGTCACCGTCCCGATGGCGGAGTTCAAGGCCGGTGCCTGCGCGACCTTGCGACCCTAGCGGCCCAGTTTCTTCAGGACGATCGCGACCACGCCGAGCAGCAGGACGAGCAACAGGATTCCGCCGCCGATGACGGCGAAGCGGAGAAACATGAAACCGAGCACTTCGTTCATGGCATTCCTTTCCGGGTGGTTCCGACGGAAGGGAAGTTAATGGGGCACCCGGGTGGATCGGGACCACCCGGCGGTGGAGATCGGGGTGGATCACTCGGCCGCCGCGCGAGCAAGGCGCCGGTTGACGGCGTTCACTCCGGGCGGCTGCTGCCTACCCGGGTGCACGCCCCCGATCAGGTGCCGGGCGCCGTCGTCCTGTCCGCGGAATCGGACGGCTGACCGGCCACCGGGAGGCTCCGCGCGGGCCTCCGGTTTCGGTGGCTTGTCCGTTTTGGTGATCAAGAACCCGCCGTAGCCCGGCCGCGGCGGTAGAACTCACTCGATCGTGTGGTTTGAAACTACGAAAAGCGGCCGCGCATTCACCCGTCTTCACCAGGTGTGTCACTCTCTCCGGCTTCTAAGCTCACCCACAACCGTCTGCATTGGACAGTGGCCGTTGCGGTCCCGGCTGTGTGGAGTGAACGTTGAAGAGACTGATGGCTTTCGGGGCGGTCCTCCTGCTCGCCTCGGCGGTTTCGCCGTTGACCGTGCCGGCCGGACCGGCCCTCGCGGACGCCTCCGACGGCGCGTTGACCGTCCGGGTGATCCGTGACCTGAACGGCAACGGGAACTACGAGCCCGCCCTGGAGACCGGCGTCGCCGGGATCCCGGTGAAGGCGACCGATCCCGCGGGCGGTACGGCCGCCGGGACCACCGGCGCCGACGGCACGGTCAAGCTGGCCACCACGGGCCTGGCCGGCGGGAAGTACCGCGTCGAGGCGAGCGTTCCCGCCTCGATGCCCTACCTGAAGCCGGCCCCGGCGGGCGGCGGGCTGAGCAGCCTCACCTCCTTCGTCGACGTCTCCGGCGGCAAGAAGGCCGACATTACGACTGCGCTGTGGAACCCGGCGGACTACTGCCAGGACAACCCCACGCTGGTCACCGCCTGCCAGCGCAACGCCATCGCGCCGGGCATCGATGCCAAGGCCCGTTCGCTGGTGAGCTTCCCGTTCACCGCGCGGGGAACCGGGACGCCGCCCACCGCGCTGGCCACCCAGGGCGACACCGGGACCGTCTACGGGATCGCCTACCGCAAGGCGGACAAGCGCGTCTTCTCCAGCGCGTTCGCCAAGCGGGCCGCGGCCTACGGGCCCGGGGGCCAGGGCGCCATCTACGTCACGAACCCGGCGACCAAGGCCACCAGCCTGTTCACCAAGGTGCCCGGCGCCGGCGGCACCGCGCACGCCATGCAAACGGACTTCGACCAGGCGTTCGCGAACGTGGTGGGCAAGGAAAGCCTCGGCGCGCTGCGCATCAGCGAGGACGGCAGCACGCTGTTCGTGGTGAACCTGGTCGACCGCAAGCTCTACCTCTACGACGCGACCGCGGCGACCGCGGCCACGCCCAAGGCGAGCTACGCGATCCCGGACCCGGGTTGTCCCGCGGCCGGCGACTGGCGGCCGGGCGGCCTCGGCGTGCACGACGGCGTCGTCTTCGTCGGTGGGGTGTGCTCCGGCGAATCGACGCAGAAGACGACCGACATGCGCGTGGTGATCCGCACGTTCGACGCCGCCGCCGGCACGTTCGGCGCGGTGATCGTGAACCAGCCGCTGACCTTCAAGCGGGGCGACGCGCTTTGGGACGGCAGCAACACGCACTTCTGGACCCCGTGGCAGGCCACCTACCAGGCGCCGGCGCCCCAGGGCGGAAAGCTGATCGCCCACCCGGAACCGCTGCTGACCGACATCCGCGCCGAAGCCGGCGGGGACCTGGTGCTCGGCTTCCGGGACCGCTTCGGCGACCAGGGCGGGTTCGCCATGCCGAACGCGGGGTCCGCCGCCACGTTCGACACCATCAGCGGCGGCGACCTGAACCGGGTCTGCAAGCAGGCCGGCGGCTACGTCTGGGAAGGCACTTCCGGCTGCCCGAACAACAACAGCGCAGCGGCCAACGGCGGTGGGGAGCCCACCGACGTCGTCGAGTACTACCCCGGTGACTACTTCAGCAACCAAGCCAACGGAAAACCGCACAACGAGACCGCGCAGGGCGGCATCGCCGTCGTGTACGGGGCCGGGCGGATGCCCGCGACGATCATGGACCCGACGGACATCAACACCGGCGGCATCGGCTGGTTCGACCGGGCCAAGGGCACGATGATGGCCGACGGCTTCCCGAACGGCTACCTGCTCAGCGACACGAAGACCGAAGGCTGGGGCAAGGCCAACGGCCTCGCCGACCTGGAGGCGCTCTGCGACAACGCGCCGGTGCAGCTGGGCAACCGGGTGTGGTTCGACACCGACGGCGACGGCGTCCAGGGCCCGGCCGAGCCGGCGGTCGCGGGAGCCAAGGTCCAGCTGCTGCCGTGCGACGGCAAGGGAGCGGCCCTGGCCACCAAGACGACCGGCGCGAACGGCGAGTACTACTTCGGCGCCGCGGACGGGCTCAAGGCCGACACCTGCTACACGGTGAAGTTCGACTACTCGGGCATCGACACCGCCGCGCTGCCGGGCGCCCCACCGGTGTCGAGTATCAAGTGGACGGTCGCGAAGGCGGGCGGAAACCCGGCCATCGACTCCGACGTCGACCCGGCCACCGGCACCGTCAAGGTGACGATGGGCCCGGCGGGCTCGGTGGACCACACGGTCGACGCCGGCCTGGTCGCCGCGCGGAACCGGCTCGGGGACTTCGTGTGGGCCGACACCAACGGAAACGGCCTGCAGGACCCGGGTGAGCCCGGGGTGGCGGACGTGCCGGTGACCCTGAAGGACGGCAACGGCAAGCAGGTCGCGACCACGAAGACGGGTCCGGACGGGAAGTACCTGTTCGACGGCCTGCCGGACGGCTCGTACCAGGTGTGCTTCGACCTGAAGAAGCTGCCGGCCGCCTACGCGGGTTACCTGGCGACGAAACCGAACGCCGGTGACGACACGAAGGATTCCGACGCCGATCCGGCGACGGGGTGCACCCCGGTGACGACGCTGGGCCCGGACAAGCGCGAGGACCTCACCCTCGACGCGGGTATCCGCCCGCCGGACCGGGTCGGGGACTTCGTGTGGGCCGACAAGAACGGCAACGGCCTGCAGGATCCGGGGGAGCCCGGGGTGCCGGACGTGCCGGTGACCCTGAAGGACGGCAACGGCAAGCAGGTCGCGACCACGAAGACCGGCCCGGACGGGAAGTACCTGTTCGACAAGCTGCCCGACGGCACCTACCAGGTGTGCTTCGACCGGTCGAAGCTGCCGGCGGACTACGCCGACTGGCAGTGGACCAAGCCGAACGCCGGTGACGACACGAAGGACTCCGACGCCGACACCGAGACCGGGTGCACGCCGCCCACCACACTCGGGACCGACCGCCGCGAGGACCTGACCCTCGACGCGGGGCTGGTCGAGCCGCGCAACCGCGTCGGCGACTTCGTGTGGCTCGACGGCAACGGCGACGGCCTGCAGGACTCGGGTGAGCCGGGCGTGCCGGACGTGCCGGTGGTGCTGAAGGACGGCGACGGCAAACAGCTGGCGACGACGAAGACGGGTCCGGACGGGAAGTACCTGTTCGACAACCTGCCGGACGGGTCGTACCAGGTGTGCTTCGACATCGCGCACCTGCCGGCGCCGGTGGCCGGCTACCGGCTGACCAAGGCCGACGCGGGTGACGACGGGAAGGATTCCGACGCCGATCCGGCGACCGGGTGCACGCCCGTGGTGAAGCTCGGCCCGGGCGCGCGGGAAAACCTGACCCTGGACGCGGGTCTGGTCACGCCGCCGAACCGGCTCGGGGACTTCGTGTGGGCCGACACCAACGGCAACGGCCTGCAGGATCCGGGCGAGCCCGGCGTGCCGGACGTGCCCGTGGCCCTCAAGGACGGCAACGGCAAGCAGATCGCGACCACGAGCACGGGGCCGGACGGGAAGTACCTGTTCGACAACCTGCCCGACGGCTCGTACCAGGTGTGCTTCGACCGGTCGAAGCTGCCGGCGGACTACGCCGACTGGCAGTGGACGAAGGCGAACGCCGGTGACGACGCCAAGGACTCGGACGCCGATCCGGGCACCGGGTGCACGCCGGTGGTGAAGCTGGGTCCCGGCGGCAGGGAGAACCTGACCCTGGACGCGGGTCTGGTCGAACCGCGCAACCGGCTCGGCGACTTCGTGTGGCTCGACCGCAACGCCGACGGCCTGCAGGACGCCGGTGAGCCCGGCGTGCCGGACGTGCCGGTGGTGCTGAAGGACGGCAGCGGGAAGCAGCTGGCGACGACGAAGACGGGTCCGGACGGGAAGTACCTGTTCGACGGCCTGCCGGACGGCTCGTACCAGGTGTGCTTCGGCGTCGATCAGCTCCCGGCACCGGTAGCGGACTACGAGCTGACCAAGCCGAACGCCGGTGACGACGGCAAGGACTCGGACGCCGATCCGGCAACGGGGTGCACGCCGGTGGTGAAGCTGGGTCCCGGCGCCAGGGAGAACCTGACCCTGGACGCGGGTCTGGTCGCTCCGCCGAACCGCCTCGGCGACCTCGTCTGGGCCGACACCAACCGCAACGGCCTGCAGGACCCGGGCGAGCCCGGGGTGCCGGACGTGCCGGTGACGCTCAAGGACGGCAACGGCAAGGAGGTCGCGGCGACCAAGACGGGCCCGGACGGGAAGTACCTGTTCGACAACCTGCCGGACGGGTCGTACCAGGTGTGCTTCGACCGGGCGAAGGTGCCGCCGCAGTACGCCGGCTGGCAGTGGACGAAGCCGGACGCCGGTGACGACGCCAAGGACTCGGACGCCGATCCGGCGACCGGGTGCACCCCGGTGGTCCAGCTCGGCGTCGGGAAGCGGGAGAACCCGACCGTGGACGCTGGTCTGGTCGAACCCCGCAACCGGGTCGGCGACTTCGTCTGGTCCGACCGCAACGGCAACGGCCTGCAGGACCCGGGCGAGCCGGGGGTGCCGGACGTGCCGGTGACCCTGAAGGACGGCAACGGCAAGCAGATCGCGACGACGAAGACCGACCGTGACGGGAAGTACCTGTTCGACGATCTGCCGGACGGGCCGTACAAGGTCTGCTTCGACACGGGCAGCCGCAAGCTGACCAAGCCGGACGTGGGTCCCGACGACACGAAGGACTCCGACGTCCAGCCGTCCGACGGGTGCACCCCGGTGGTCACCCTGGGCCCGGCGAAGCGCGAAGACCTCGGTCTGGACGCCGGGCTGCTGACCGCGCCGGGATCTTCGGTGCCGCCGAAGGCACGGCCGCTGTCGAGCACCGGGTTCCCGGGTGACTGGCTGGCGGCGCTGGGTGGTCTCGCGGTGGCCGCGGGTATCGCGGCCCTGCTGGCGGCTCGCCGGGCGCGCGGAACGAGGTGACGGTCAGGGGGTGGGCGCCGCGGGTGCCCACCCCCACCGGCCGTTCAGGCGAACAGTGCGTGGCCCAGCGGGACCTCGGCGCTGAAGCCGGGCAGCACCAGGAAGGTCGCCGACGCCGTCGTCGTCGCGTAGCGCAGCAGGGCGTCTCCTTCGCTCATCCGGTGCTGGGTCGCCACGAACGTCCGCAGTTCCCGCTGGAACGAGACGAACAGCAACCCCTCTTCGGAGTTGTACCCGCGCCGCAGCATCAGGCCCGCGCCGACCGTGAGCGGGTGGGCCCGCCGCACGTGCGCGTCGGCCGGGATGCGGTACTCGCCGTCCGGGGTCTTCGCGCCCAGGTCGAGCTCCGGGCCGGACAACGGCTCCGCCGTCGCCTTGCGGCGGCCGATCACCCGTTCCTGCGCGGCCACCGGCAGGGCGTGGAACGCCGCGGTGTCCAGCCGGATCGCGCGCACCACGGCGATCGTGCCGCCGCGGACCGCGGGCGGGCCGTCGAGCCACACGCCGTCGGCCAGCTCGGCGTTGGTCTTGGGCAGCACGATGCCGTCGGCGAAACCCAGGACGTTGCGCGCCGATCCGTCCGAAGAGGACGGACCGCGGAAGCCGGTGCGCCGCCAGCGCAACGACATCCCGGTCCCGGAGGTCAGCTCGGTCGTCGTCCACGCGGCGACGAGGGGTTCGTCCGCGCAGACCTGCAGCAGCAGGTCGCCGCCGCGGTCGCCGGGTTCGTCGCCGGGGAACACCGGAAGGTCCTGCGCCCCGGGCAGCTCCGGGCCGGCGGCCGCGACGACCCGCGGGCCGAGCCCGACCGTGACCGTCAGCCGCGACGGGGGGAGGTCGGCGAGCGCCGGGTCACCGCCCGCGCCCAACGCCGCCGCCCGCCGTCCGAGCGCGGCCAGCAGCGCGCCGAGCTCCGCCCGGCCGGTGCTCTGCGGCAGGTCCCAGACGGACAGGGCCGCGTGGCGCTGGGGCGGCGCGGGCCGCACGATCCCGGCCTGCTGGGCCCCGAAGGCGGCCACGACGTCCGGTTCCGGCGCCGCGGCCGGCGCGGAACAGGCGGACAACACGCCGGCGGCACCGGCGCCGAGCAGCACCGAGCGGCGGGACAACGGGGGAGGAGTGGCCACGCGCGGATTGTGCCGCCTCGCCGTCGCGAAACCGGCGCTTGTCACTCCACCAGGTGGCATTTCGCGTCGTGCGGGCTGCGCGAGGCGGAACACTCCTATTGTTTCGCCGTGCGCGCGCTTTCCGTTCTCCTGGTTTCCGTCCTGGCCGTCGCCGGCTGTTCTTCGCCGCTCCGGCCGGACACCGCCGGGTCCGCGACCATCCGCGTGCCGCAGGACGCGCCGACCGTCCAGCAGGCCGTGGATTCCGCGCGCCCGGGCGACCTGGTGCTCGTCTCGCCGGGCGTGTACCGCGAATCGGTCCGGATCACCGTGCCCGACCTCGTGCTGCGCGGCACGGACCGCAACCAGGTCGTGTTCGACGGCGAAGTGCGCCGGGCCAACGGCATCGTGGTCACCGCACCCGGTGTCGCGGTCGAGAACCTGACGGTCCGCGACCACGTCCTGAACGGTGTTCTCGTCACCGGGATGGCCGACGAAACCGGCGGTCTTGCGCGGGGGAGCGACGGCTACTCCCGCCTCGACCCCGCCCGGTTCCCGCCGGTGCAGGGCTTCCGCGTCTCGTACGTGACGGCGAGCAACAACGGGCTGTACGGCGTCTACGCGTTCGACTCCCAGCACGGGGTGATCGAGCACAGCTACGCCTCCGGCAGCGCGGATTCCGGGTTCTACGTCGGCCAGTGCCGTCCGTGCGACATCGTGGTCCGCGGCAACGTCGCCGAACGCAACGCCGTCGGCTACGAGGGCACCAACGCGTCCGGGCAGCTGGCCGTGGTGGGCAACCGGTTCGCCGGCAACCGGGTGGGCCTGTCGACGAACTCGGACTACCAGGAGGCGTTCGTGCCGCAGCGGGACGCCGCGATCGTGGGCAACCTCGTGGCGGCGAACGCCCAGCCGGGCAGCCCGGCCCAGGCCGACGGCGGGTTCGGCGTCGGCATCGGGATCGCCGGCGGCACGCGGAACCTGCTGGCCCGCAACCTCGTGACCGGCAACCCCGGTGCCGGGATCGCCCTCGCCTCGGCCGAGGACCTCGCGCCGTCGGACAACCGGCTGGTCGGGAACGTGCTGTCCGGCAACGGCGTCGACGTCGCCTACGCGGCTTCCGAGCGGGCCCCGGGGAGCGGGAACTGCCTGCAGGACAACGTGTTGACGACCACGGCGCCGGCCGGGCTGGCCGGCACGATGGCGTGCCCGGGAAGTCCCGGCGCGGCGGCCGGGGTGCGCCTGGCCCTGCCGCCCGCGCCACGCGGAGTGCCGTTTCCGGACGTGGCGGCGCCGCCCGGGCAACCGGGTCTGCCCGACGCGGCGACCGCGCCTCCGCGGCCCGCGCGCGGTCTGCCCGGTCTGGTCGACCTGGACAGTTACCCCGTGCCGCCGATTGCGCTGCTGGCCGAGCACGCCGGGGTCAAGCCGTGAAGCGCCAGGCGGTGTTTGCGGCGGTGCTGCTGGTGGCCGCGTGCAGTGCGGAACCGCAGCCGCGGCCGCTGTCCACGGGGGAGGCCGAGCGGCTCGCGCTCGCCCGGTTCGCCAACTACCGGTTCCGGACGGAGAACTTCACGGCCACGATCCCGATGATCA
>Ga0207678_10000190_pt1 | contig 53015 bp, 37 predicted proteins | sample KBSC63metaG_FD_184319 | JGI IMG/M metagenome (GOLD analysis project Ga0207678, IMG submission 184319) | Corn rhizosphere microbial communities from Kellogg Biological Station, Michigan, USA - KBS C6-3 metaG (SPAdes) (version 2) | ecosystem: Host-associated > Plants > Roots > Rhizosphere > Soil ... | reverse complement strand
CCTCGTGAAGTTGGCATTTTAGTTTTGCCCGCTTGGCTATAATGGAAGGAGAGCTAAAGAAAGCCTCGGCCAACCGCCGAGGCTTTCCTCTTTCAAGCGAGGCCTCCATAGGTCGTTTTAGATCAGGATTATGCGAGTAACTTGTTTGTAATGAAGACTTTATCAAGACGTTAGACGGTAAGTGATTGAATCGAGATACTTTAGCCACACGCCTCCACCCGTGGTCTACACCTAAAGTATTTGAATATAAGACTTTACGTACTTTTGGGGGAGAGGGGGGATCCCTCGGAAGCGTGTCTACCGACTGGAAAGAACTGAGAAAATCATCGAATCGTTTGCCGGATAGTCTCAGGACAGCTACTAAGACGAAAGACCGTACCTCTTCATCTTATAGCGCAGAGCATCGCGGCCGATCCCAAGCCGTCTGGCAGCCTCCGATTGATTGCCTTTGGACGCCTGTAAAGCCTCTTCGAGCAGGCGCCGCTCTTGCTCTGCCAGGGGAGATGGTGTGTCCGCTACGTTCGCGTTCGGTGTTGCGTCAACGTGTACAAGATGCTCCGGCAGATCCTCAACGTCGAGCATGGTCCCGCCGGCCAACATGCAGGCCCGGCCGATAATGTGTTCAAGTTCACGCACATTGCCCGGCCAATCGTGTCGCTGTAGAACCAACAAAGCCCGAGGAGTCAATCCTTCGATCCGCTTAGAGTACTCACGGCAAAACTTCTGAACGAAGTAACGCGCCAAAAGCGGAATATCTTCAGAGTGGTCCTTCAGCGGAGGAACCGTCAACTCCACCATCGACAAGCGGTAGTAGAGGTCCTCACGAAACCTGCCGCTGGCAATCGCTCCCCGCAGATCGCGATGTGTCGCGGCGATAATCCGGACATTCACCTTGCGAGAGGTAAGTGAACCCACAGGAAGAACCTCTTGATTCTGCAGCACACGGAGCAGCTTCGCCTGGGTTGGGAGCGGCATGTCCCCAATCTCGTCCAGGAAAAGGGTTCCTCCATTGGCAAGTTCGAAGAGGCCGGTCTTGTCCCGGTCGGCGCCCGTGAACGCACCTCTGACATGCCCGAACAGCTCGCTCTCAAAGAGGGTCTCCACCACGGCGGAGCAGTTCAGCACGACAAACTTACCTGCCACCCGGCTACGGCGATGGAGAGCACTCGCAACGAGGTCTTTCCCCGCACCCGTCGGCCCATGGATGAGGATGGAACGGTAATGCGGAGCCACGCGCTGAATCATTTCGAAGAGGTCCCACATCTGGTTGCTGTTCGCCACCAGGCCCTCGAACTCCAGGTCGTGTACTCCGTCAGCAATGCCGGACCTGACTTTGTTTCTGCGATTGGCCGACTCGATCAGCGCGGCAACCCGCTCGCGAAGAGCCGCGATTTTGACTGGCTTTTGCAGGTAGTCTGCAGCTCCCCGCTGGATGGCGGCGACGGCTGTTTCGGTGGTGTAGTGGGCCGTCATCAGGATGACATCGATGGAGGGGTCGAAGCTGACGATATTCTGCAACACCTCAATGCCGGTCATTCCGGGCATCACAAGATCGGTTATGACCAGGCGGGGACGATGCTTTCGTACCAGTTCCAGCCCCTCAACTGGAGTCGATGCCGTGTAAACCGCGGCGTCCGAGCGGACAAGTGCCTCCGATAGGAGTTCGAGACTGCCCGGGTTATCGTCGATTACGACAATGGAGACAGTTTCATGCATGGCCATTCGCATCATATCGCGCTGGAGCCCGGTTGACTCATTGGGTGATATGGCGCAGGTGCTGCGTGTCCTCACTCTACACTCATGTCTCAAAGTGCATACCGCACCATTGTAAGTGATTGGAATCACGAGGAATCGAATTTGGCATTGAGATTGCCTTTACGTAGGCAGACTTCACCTGCGGAGGAACCAAATGTCCAAGTGCCTGAATTGCTCACAAACCGGAACGCACCCCTTCTGCAACCTCGGTCAGGAGTCCCGGGACTTCTTTGAATCCAACTCCGTCCGTATGGAATATCCGCGTGGCTCCGTCCTCTTTCGCGAGGGAGATCGCACCAGCGCCGTGTTCGTGATGTGCTCCGGCCGGGTCAAGGTTTCGGCGACCTCAAGGGACGGTCGCACCATGATTCTGCGGATCGCCAATGCCGGCGACGTGCTGGGCATGAGTGCGGCCCTGGCCAACAGCGAGTATGAGGTCACGGCAGAGGCTCTGGAGCCATGCAGTGTTCGTGTCCTTCATCTCAGACATTTAACGACCATGTTGCAAAAGTATAGCGACGCGAGCATGGGAGCGGCGAAGGCGTTGGCGGAAGACTATCGCGCAGCTTTTGACGAAGCAAGGCTGATGGGGCTTCCGGCGTCACCGGCAGGGCGAGTCGCGCGGCTGATCTTAGATTGGGCGGACGATGCCAGGAAGAGCTCGAGTGCCTTCATCACGATGTCTTTGACCCACGAAGAAGTTGCCTCGATGACTGCGACGACACGGGAGACAGTCACGCGCACCCTCAGCCGGTTTCGTAAAGACAAGATCATCTCCACTCACGGAGTTGCGCTCACCATCCTCCAACCCAGAGCTCTCGAACAATTGTCTGCCTGCTAAGGGAAGATGTGCGACCCATGCGCGATTTCTATTACAAGGTCTCACATCGAGGCATCGATCCTGGCCTTAGGCTTGCAGCATGATGACACCGCCGCCCCGAGGGCGCAATGGGTCGCCACCTGCTGGCGAAGATTGGCTAACTTATGGCCCGGATGTACAAGACATCGACGGGAAGCAATGAAAACCACAGTCAGGCTGCGGCATACGATAAGACTTGCGCTATCCATCCTGGTTCTAATGAGCGCTACTCGGAGTCAAATACGGGCTGCTCCCCTAGTGGAGCTTCCGGAGTATTGTCATTCTACTTCCGCAATAAACGAAGAAGACCATCTTCTAAGCGCGAAGATTGCAATGAGCCTATCGTTGTTGCCCCCATCAGACGCACGGCTGCTTGGTGCCTTCTATGGAGTTTGTGACGATGCTCCCGCCTGGGTGTCGACCGGCAAGGTTACCCCTTCGGCGCTAGCCATGTTGCAGGTGTTCCGAGATGTGGCTGGAAGGGGATTAGATCCAAAGGATTATCCCACTTTTTTAGCTCCGTCTCCTGGGAGTATGGGCACGACACCAGATTCCGTTGCCACTTTTACCAACTTTGAACTCCAACTCAGTATTGGAGCCTTGCGCCTTGCGAGCGATCTTCGGTGTGGACGGATCGATCCCCATGTTCTTCATGCCGATCTGCCTTCCTCCTGTGAAGGCTTCCAGCCTGCTGAATTCGTCTGGAGGGTCTCGCGCGGCCAAAACCCATCAGCAGAGTTCGATTCCTTGGAGCCAGCGGCCCCTGGATACTTGAGGACAAAGATTGCATTGCGTCGGTATCTCGACTTCGCTCATACACCTCAGATGATTCTTCCTCCGCTTCGGGGAACGGTGCATCCAGGCCAATCCTCCGGCAACATCGTAGCTTTACGAGCGGTATTGACCAGGACTGGCGATTTCACCGGAATTCAAGATGCTACCAATCCGCTGTACGACGATCCAATGGTTGATGCCGTCCGGGCTTTCCAAGTGCGACACGGTCTCCCGCCGGACGGTCTGCTGACCGCCGAGACATACAAACAGCTCACGGTCCCAATGCAAGGCCGGGCGGCGCAACTCGGGCTTACACTGGAGCGCTGGCGATGGATTCAAAGATCCTTTACCCAACCACCCATCGTGGTCAACATTCCAGAGTTTAGGGTTCGCGCGTACGACAGCGACATGCGGGTTGTACTTTCCATGAAGGTGATCGTCGGTGGCGCTTACCACCGCAAGACTCCTGTCTTCGAGAACCAGATATCGTCCGTCATCTTTCGGCCCTACTGGAATGTCCCTCCGAGTATTCAACGCAACGAAATCGTCCCTGCGATGCGTCGCGATCCGAAGTATCTCGAAAAGCACGGATACGAGATCGTGCATGGGGAGGGTGGCAGTGTTCGCATTCGGCAACGACCGGGAGATCAAAACGCTCTTGGTCTACTCAAATTCTCCTTGCCAAATGTGCATGACGTCTATCTTCACGGCACACCGGCACAAAATCTATTCGATCGACCACGGCGTGACTTTAGCCACGGATGTATCCGGGTCGAAGATCCTGCAGCTCTCGCAGTTTGGGTCTTGAGACAGAACGCTGGTTGGACACGCGAGAAGATCGAAGCCGCCATGCACGGTTCAGAGACCCGATCCGTTGCTGTGATGCACCCTATTCCTGTTCTCATCGTGTATGGAACAGGGTTCGCCGCGGAAAATGGCGCGGTATATTTTCTTCCTGACATCTATAACGAGGATGCGGTACTGCTTGCGGCTCTTCGAAAATTGACGGTCCGGAGACAGGAAGAAGTTCGCGCCATCACGAATGCCGTTCGCCGATAGGTCGTAGGAATAGAAACCTGGTGGTTGCTATGCAACCCCTCATGGGACCACTTCTTCATTGAAATGTATGAGGTTTCGTAAAGTGAGGCTGTGACAACAGTTACCTAGCTTGCGATGTCTCGAATTTGGTGTCAGAGAGAGGAGGTGCCGTATCCGCGCCCGGCATCTGGCGAACGTAATTGAGAAAGCCGCTTCTGCTCTCTGCTGATGCGACGCTTAACGTTGTCTTGATCGCGGTATCGGGGTTGAGTGAGATGGAGTCTATGCCCAATTCAACCAGCCACTCCGCAAACTTCGGGAAATCCGAAGGTGCCTGCCCGCAGATACCGATCGGCTTGTTCGCGAAGTGCGCGGCTCGAATGGCTTCGGCTATCATACGTCGCACTGCGACGTTATTTTCATCAAAGAGATAGGACACGGTGCTCGAATCCCGATCGAGACCAAGTGTGAGTTGGGTTAAATCGTTAGAGCCGATCGAATAACCGTCGAAGACCTTCAGAAATTCATCGGCCGCAACTACATTGGCTGGGATCTCGCACATAGCATAGATTTTTAACCCATTCCGATCTTGAACTAATCCATTGCTGGCCATGATTTCGACGACCTTGTGTCCCTCATCGACTGTGCGGCAGAAGGGAATCATCACGATTAGATTTGTGAGGCCCATTTTGTCTCGCACGCGGGACATAGCAGCGCACTCCAAGGCGAAGCCGGCGGAGTAACGCTGGTCGTGGTAGCGCGACGCTCCACGGAATCCGATCATGGGATTTTCTTCTTTTGGTTCGAATTCGGCGCCTCCGAGAAGACCGGCATATTCATTGGTCTTGAAATCGCTTGTTCGCACAATCACAGACTTGGGATAAAAAGCCGCAGCGATGCGCGCCACACCCTCGCTGAGGCGACGGATAAAATACTCTCGCGGATCTTCGCCGTTGATCCGTTTACGGATCTCGATGACAGCTTTCGGGTCTTTCAGGTTAGGGAATTGAGCGAGCGCCATCGGATGAATCCCGATATGATTGGTCACGATAAATTCAATGCGGGCTAATCCAACGCCATCATTGGGAATTGCCGCCAAGTGGAACGCCTGACTCGGATCACCGATGATTAACATGATTTTGGTACGAGTCTTTGGGACGGCGCTGGCATCAATCACCTTGATGTCGAATGGTATTCGACCATCATAGACATGGCCCTCACTCCCCTCAGAGCAACAGACCGTCACTTCGCGGCCATCTTCTAGAACGGAGGTCGCACTGCCGGTACCGACAATGCATGGGATACCGAACTCACGCGAGACGATTGCCGCGTGTGCGGTACGACTGCCCTGGTTGGTAACAATCGCGGCTACCCGCCGCATCACGGGCTCCCAGTCCGGATCTGTGCTCTCGGCCACCAGGACCTCTCCCGCTTGCACCTCTTGGAGCTTGGTGATGTCGGTAATCACGCGGACCGGCCCGCCCGCGATTTTTTCACCGACGGCTTGACCTGAGACGAGAGGTGCCTGAGGCTTCAGGCGCAATTGATAGACTTCGGCACTCGCCTTAGTCGCCTTGGCTGAGTGTACAGTCTCCGGACGAGCTTGGACGATAAAGAGCTCTCCGGTCACCCCGTCCTTAGCCCATTCAATATCCATCGGCTGTAGCCGTTTTGCGACTTGGGAATAATGGTCTTCAATCAGGCAAGCCCAGTGTGCTAACTGAACCACCTCCGCATCGCTCAGGCAGAACCGTTCTCTCTCTGAGAGTGGCGTTGCCTCACTTTGCGTAGAGCGGGTGCCTCTTGCGTATACCAATCGAACCTCTTTTGATCCCAACTGCCGGGAGATGATGGGATCAAAGTCTTTGCGCAAAGTCGGTTTGAATACCAACCATTCATCAGGAGTCACGACACCCTGAACTACAAATTCGCCCAGTCCATAAGAACCTGTGACGGTTACGACGTCGCGGAACCCTGATTCTGTATCGAGCGTGAAGATGACGCCGGAGCTGGCAAGGTCTGACCGGACCATCGGCATGACGCCGACAGAGAGTGCGACTTTCAATTGCCCATATTTCTGCCGCGCGCGATAGCTGATAGCACGGTCAGTGAACAACGAAGCAAAACACTGGTGTACGGAGTGTAGAAGAGCTTCTTTGCCACGGATATTGAGGAAGGTTTCGGCTGCGCCAGCAAACGAAGCTTCCGGTAGGTCTTCTGCGCTAGCGGAGGAACGAACCGCCATCTCGACCTCTCGTCCGAATCGTCCCACTAACTCCGTATACGCGCCCGAAATCGAGAGTCGCAGGTCGTCCGGTAGAGGCGTTTCCAAAATGCTGCTACGTGCAGCTTGTCCGGCGGCGGCCAACGTCTGTAGATCTTCCGGATCCAGGCCCTCGAAGATTCGCTCTAGCTTGCCGCGTAGCCCCTCTTCTTCCAGCAGACGCCAGTAGGCGTCCGTAGTAACGGCGAATCCATCCAGAACTCCTACACCCTTTGGTTTCAACACGGCAAACAGCTCGCCTAGTGATGCATTCTTTCCACCGACGCGGGATAGATCGCTGATTCGAATGTCCGAGAACTTCAAGGTGAATGCGCGGTCCATGGTAACCCCTTTGCGTCTTAGAAAAGACACAATTGAAACAGTAGCGAGCGCCCTATGGAAGGGGATGTGATGCCAATCACATTGGCAGAGGTTCAATACATCTGTGATTGCCATCACTGTGGGCGCGATGGTTTTGGCTCACTGTCAATTCGGCGAGCAAGAGGGAAGGGAATCTGTGACGGACGCATCTCTGTATGGGCGGGCACAGGAAATGCCAAACGCCGATCTTTTCGACGCATTGATCAAGAACGCTCAATGCCAGGAGGCTATCTCCGTTGCTGTTTGTTGGCCATGTAGCAGGGTCGCCCTTGCGGGCGCCATCGAAGCTGCCACCGCTGGGCTCATTGACCCTTTTTTTATCGGACGGAAATATGACCTTGTAGCAGTCGCAGACGAGCTCGGCATCAGTCTCGATGAGAGCTCAATCGTCGAAGTGGATTCGGAACAAGAGGCCGCGGCTCGAAGCGTTGAATTATGCCGAACCGGTCGTGCGGCGGCGCTAATGAAGGGCAGTCTACACACCGATCTGCTGATGCACGCTGTTCTGAAGGGAGATGCCCTGAGAACTACTCGCCGCATGAGTCACGTCTTTGTCATGGAAGTCCCGCTGTATCATCGTCAAGCACTTCTCATCACCGACGCGGCGATTAACATCTACCCTTCTCTTGAAGACAAAGTGGATATCGTACAGAACGCAATCGATCTCGCCCACGCTCTTGGAATTCAGGAACCTCGAGTAGCTATTCTCTCCAGTATTGAGACTGTCAGTCCGCAGATCACATCAACCCTGGATGCGGCCGCCCTTTGTAAGATGGCCGATCGCGGTCAGATCACCGGCGGAATCCTCGATGGTCCATTAGCGTTCGATACCGCCGTAAGCGCAGAGGCGGCACGAGTCAAAAATCTAAAGTCGCCAGTGGCAGGAGACGCCGACATTCTGGTCGTTCCTGACCTCGATGCAGGCAACATGCTCGCTAAACAGCTCGAATATCTGGGAGGAGCTCTGTCGGCGGGGATCGTGATGGGCGCAAAAGTACCGATTATTCTCACCAGCCGTTCCGATTCAGCCGAGTCGAGGGTCGTATCGTGCGCGATAGCGTCGGTGCTTGTACACCTTCAAAATGCTTGATCACATACGCATACCAGAATAGGCACTAGCTTTGAATTGTCTGACAACATAAGAGGTGAATCACAATGACTACAGCCGAATTGGATATGAAGAACACAACCTCCGCCCCTACGCCTCACTCCTTAATGAAGGCGCTGGTTTATCACACATCTGGGCATGGTCCCGGGAGTTCCTCTTGGGAGGACAAGCCATACCCTTCGATCAAGGAAGCAGGAGATGCAATCGTGCGCATTACAACTACGACGATCTGTGGTACGGATCTCCATATCCTAAAAGGAGATGTACCTACGGTGACCGATGGCCGTGTTCTAGGGCATGAAGGCATTGGTGTTATTGAGCAGATTGGAGCAGGTGTTACGGAGTTTATGGTAGGCGATAAAGTGATAATTTCGTGCATCACTTCTTGCACGAAGTGTCATTTCTGCAGACGAGGTATGCCTTCGCATTGCATACATGGAGGCTGGATTTTGGGGAATCGAATCGATGGAACACAGGCCGAATACGTTCGTATTCCCCATGCAGATGGAAGCCTCTACCACTTCCCAGAGGGAGGTAATGAAGAAGCCCTGGTCATGTTGAGCGACATTCTGCCGACCGGATTTGAGTGCGGCGTTTTGAACGGACAAGTGAAGCCTGGGGACACAGTCGCGATCGTAGGTTCTGGCCCGATTGGACTCGCGGTCTTGCTAACGTCACAGTTTTATTCGCCGGCAGCAATTTACATGATTGATCTGGATGACAATCGTCTGGCCGTGGCAAAGCAGCTTGGTGCAACGACCGTGCTCAATAGTTCGGACGGAAAAACCGTTGCTCATGTGATGGAATTGACCGGCGGAACGGGTGTCGATGTTGTTGTTGAAGCAGTTGGAACGCCCCAAACCTTTGAGATCTGCCAATCGATCGTTGGTGCCGGTGGGCGGATTGCGAACGTAGGCGTTCACGGTAAACCTGGGACGTTGCATCTTGAACAGCTTTGGGACCGCAATATTATGCTAACGACGCGCCTAGTCGATACCGTCACTTTGCCCATGTTATTGAAGGTTGTTTTGTCGGGCAAACTCCAGCCGAGCAAGCTAGTCACTCATCGGTTTAATTTGGCTGACATTCAGAAGGCGTATGAAACCTTTGGCAATGCCGCCAAGGAGAACGCCTTAAAGGTTGTGCTTAAGAATTGACATAGAAATTGTTGCCTGCGGTATTCTCGCAGGATATGTGTTCAAAGCACCAACAGATGCTTGCAATGCTGACAGTCCAAAATACAATTAGAGTATGAAGCAGGCTGACCTAGAAACTCAAGAAAGTTATAGCTGTCTTGTGAATAAAGCCGGCGTGACTCTAAACAGACCGTAAATACAAGTCAGTGGCAGATATTCTTCGGATTCATACGGTGGGAGTCATAGGCTCGAATCGTGCTTTGCCTAACATAGAATCAATCATCTGCATAAGAACTAAAGAACAATTCGTGCTACTCAGCCATCTGCAGTTTGATTTCCACCATCTCGCAGATGGTGTGCAGTAACAATTTGTGCGCTTCCTGAATACGTGCCGTGATCGTGCCGGAGACGACCAGTTCTATGTCAGCCAGCCCCGCACATCGGCCACCATCTTTACCTAGAAATGCAATGCTGGTCAGACCCGACTTCTTGGCTGCAATAAGTGCGCGGCGAATATTCTCGCTCTGTCCACTAGTGGTGAAAGCCGTCAGTACGTCACCCTTGCGGCCGAATGCTTCTACCTGCCGGCTGAAGATATCCTCGAACGCATAATCATTTCCGATCGCTGTTAAATCTCCGCCATGGGTTGCCAGCGAAAGTGCAGCGTACGGCTTGCGATTATTGTGGTACCGGCACACAAATTCCGTGGTCAGGTGCGACGCATCTGCGGCGCTGCCGCCGTTGCCGGCCGCAAGCATCTTGCCGCCAGCCAGTAGAGACTCAGCAATGGCAGCCGTTGCTGCGTCGACCTGTGGCCTCAGGGTTTGCAACTGCGGCAACATTGCCTTCAGGTCTTCAATATTTTGCATCAGGAAGTTCATCTTCCATCCTCTGTGAGAGAGAATCCGCGGTAAGTCCGGCTACGGACTCTCGTAATATGTGGCGATGTAATCTGCCACTGCGTCTTCTAGACTGGAAAATTCCGCCGTATAGCCCGAGCTGCGCAATTTCGTCATCTCGGCTTCAGTAAAGTATTGATACTTTCCGCGTAACTGCTCCGGCATCGGAATAAACTCAATCTGCGGTGCTATTTTCATCGCTGAATAGACTGCCGTCACTAGATCTTTCCACGTGCGCGCCTTCCCCGTGCCGCAGTTGAACAGTCCGCCCTTGCCACGGCTGAGAGCAAAGTGCAGTGTCACTGCAACCACATCCTTCACGTAGATGAAGTCACGCATCTGTTCGCCGTCTGCATACTCTGGCCGGTAGCTTTTGAAGAGCTGCACCTTGCCCGTGTTCTTGACCTGCTGATACGCCTTGGAGACCACGGAGCGCATATCGCCTTTGTGATCCTCGTACGGACCAAAGACGTTGAAGTACTTCAGCCCGACAATCTTGTCGAAGAGCCCGTGCTTGAGCGCCCACAGATCGAACATGTGTTTCGAATAGCCATACATGTTCAACGGATGCAGACTTGTCGTCGCGGAGTCTGCGTCCGAGTATCCCTGCGCCCCGTCTCCATAGGTTGCGGCACTGGACGCATACACAAAGCGCGCGTTGTTCTTCAGGCTCCACTCGCACAGCATCCGCGTGTAGTGATAGTTGTTCCGCAGCAAATAGTCAGCGTCTTGTTCGGTGGTTGAACTGCATGCACCCAGGTGAATGATGGACTCGGTCGCGCCCAACTCGCCTCTCTCTACCAGGGCGAGGAACGCGTCCGGCGAGAGGATGTCTTCGTAGCGCAGCCCCACGAGATTGCGCCATTTGTCGTCGGTTCCCAGCAGGTCTACCAGAATCAGGTTGTCATAGTCCCGCTGATTCAGCTCCGCCACAATATTGCGGCCGATGAATCCGGCAGCTCCGGTCACTACGATCTGCTTAGCCATTGGCTTCTCCTGATCTTCCGTAGACCGTTAAAATGCGCTCGATGGTTCCGGTGGTTGATTTGCCATCGACCATGTCGGCCAGAACCACCTTGCCGCCATGAGACTCCACGATCTCGCGGCCGCTGACGTAGTGAGCCCAATCGCTCCCCTTTACCAGCACCTGCGGCAGGATCTTAGCGATGATTTCTTTCGGCTCCTTGTCGCCGAAGAGCACCACGTAGTCCACGGCGCGCAATGACCCGAGTACCCAGGCACGATCTTGTTCGTTGTTGATGGGGCGATCGTCTCCCTTATTGCTTCGAACCGAGGCATCGGTGTTCAAGCCCACCACCAGCGCGTCGCCTTGATTGCGGGCAAACGTCAGATAGGTCACATGACCACGATGCAGAATATCGAAACATCCGTTGGTGAAGACGAGCTTCCTGCCCTCAGCCACCAGCCGGTCACGTTCGGCGCGCATTGCTTCAATCGTCAGGATCTTTGGGCTTCCCACGTCCATCTCTTATTGTCCTCTCGAATGTTCTATTCTACTTGCTGCAAGCGCGGTCATTGGAACTGCAATACCTCGAGCAACGCGGACAACTGGCTGAAGTCCGGCACCAGTAGCTGCGCGCCAGCGCGAATTAGCCGTCTCCGCTTCGCCATGTTCCATCCAAACCTGTGCACTTCGTCACTTGCGACACCGATGCAAATGCCTCCACGCTTCCGTGTCTCGCGCATCTCGACCGGGCCGTCGCCGAAGGTTGCAAATTCGCAGCCTGAAAGATTGTTGTCACGGAGAATGCCCTCCAACACGATCTTCTTCGCCTCTGTATTCATGTTGCCAACCGCACCAAAGATGCGCCCTTCAAAAAGATGTGCATAGCCCATCGCTTCTGCCTCGGCTATCACGTCCGCCTCGTCCGTCCCGCTTGCCAGATACAGCTTCACGCCGCGATCGTGCAATACCTGTAGTAGCCGGATGGCATTCCCGATCTGGAAGTCTTCCGAGTTCAATTCACCAGAGGCCAGCTTATCTGTCCTCGTCTTCACCATCTCCAGCAACTCCTGGTTGTAGAGACGCTTGTAGCCTCGTTCGTCGAGAACTTCATTCTTCGGCACGAAGCCTGCCTGACGGACAAGCTTGACCAGCCCTTGCATCTGCACCAGTGTTTGAATGCCGGTCGTGCGGTCGATGAAGTCGTGTGACATCTGCTTTACACGTTCATACGTAGACTGATTCGTCGTATCGAAATGCCCGCCCAGGATGGCGCGCATCATCATCGGCTCCATGATCTGCTCCCAGCCTTCGCGCAGCACGGAGAGTGTTCCATCGTGATCGAAGATGCAGTGCTTGATCGCGAGATTGGTCGGTAGCTCGCCAATTATTTCAATATCCGTCCCCGGTAGTTTTTTAGCGAGGTGTGGCAATTCGGCAAGCTCCGGCTCAAAGATGTAGTTGAGATCTTTGGCCGCGTCTCGTATCTCCTGCGGAGACGCCGTTCCCGTCGTACGAAGTTTGCGCACCGTTACCATGGCGGCTACGTTGGCCAACTCCGCTGCCACTACGGCATCTTGTCCACAGCCGAGCGCCGCCGACAGCGATGCAACCACCGTATCTCCGGCACCGACCGTATCGATCGGATCTACGATTTGTAGGCCGTGGATCGTCGTCACTTTGCCACCGTCTGCAACCAGAATCCCATCCTCCCCGCGTGTCAGGAAGACCGCATTCCCAGTCTTTGCGCTGATGCGTCGTACGAAATCTTGCGCCCTGGCCAGTGGGAGTTTGCCCTCGAAACGTTCGCCTAGAAAGAGTCCCGCTTCAGCCGCATTCAGCTTAAACACAGCGGGTCCATAGGCGGTAGCGTAGTGTCGTGCATCCACGACAAACCTGACCTGTGGGTTCTCTGCCATAACTTCATTGATTCGTTCGATCATCTTTAGATTGCTCAGGCCGCCGGGAACCTGCTGATTCAGGATGACGACGTCGCTCAGTTTCGCTGCTGCCGCCAGGTTCGCGATCAATCGATTCTGCAGTTCTGACTCTGCTAAGTTGAATGCGCCAAAATCGATGCGACTCTCTTCTGTCTCGCCGCGGCATGGCTTGGCGTAGACCATAGTCTGCCAGTCGTCGGCGACTTCGAATTCATCGAGATTGACGCCCCGGCCACGCAATAGATCCATCAACGCAACCCCGAACAAGTCTCTGCCCACGACACCGACTGCACGCACTTCGCCAACACCCAGATCAACTAGATTAGCGACTGCATTCCCGGCTCCGCCAAGGGAGTATCGCTGCTCCCGTACCCGCCGCACCGGCAGGCCGGTTTCCACTGACAGTTCGACCTCGTCCATATCCAGGAGCCAGTACACATCCAGGCAAAAGTCACCAAATACGGTGATCCTCACCTTTGGAATCTTGTTCAGCACGGCTTCCAGCGACGAATCGGTCAACATGAACACTCCATCAAGCCTGTAAGCACAGGTTTCTATAGAACTACTGAGTAAGGGTTGCCTTATTTGTGAAGATATGGCTAACTCTATCGAACTGTCTATCCGGTAATCTATAGTATCTGTCTTAACAGATTTTATGACGAAACATCAACAGCTTTTCGAGACGCTGCAGCACCAGATTCTGCAAGGCAAGTTCGCCCACAATCGCCGCTTGCCGAGCGAGAGCGAACTTGCACTCCGTTATCGCGTATCGCGTCCAACGGCAGCACGCGCCCTTAAGGAGTTGCAGGTACTCGGCGTCATCACACGCCGCGCCGGCTCTGGCAGTTATTTGAAAGCGCCCAGTTCGTCGCCGTCCACGCCGCGAAACAAAACCTTTGGCCTGCTGGTTCCTGGGCTGGGCAAGACAGAGATTCTCGATCCTATCTGCAATGAGATCACCCGTTTTGCGCAGTCGCTGGAGTGTTCAGTTCTGTGGGGCGATGCCGCGCAGCCGATTGCAACTGGCGACGATGCGCTCAATCTTTGCGAGCAATATATACAGCGAGGTGTGGATGGTGTTTTCTTTGCGCCGATGGAGACGGTGCCTGATCGCGCGTTGTGGAATCGTCGCATCGTCGATACTCTCGTGTGTGCAAAGATTCCACTGGTCTTGCTCGATCGCGATCTTTGCGAGTTTCCAGAGCGCAGCAATTTTGATCTGATCGGTATCGATAATTTTCGCGCGGCCATGAAAGTCACACAGCATCTGCTGGATGCCGGTTCCCGGCGTCTATGTTTTCTGGCGCGGCCGGAGTACCCGTCCACAACCGATCTTCGTCTCGCCGGCTGTCGCGAGGCTGTGCTGCGTTCCCGTTGTGATGCTACTGTCTCTCCTGCCTGGGTCAATCCAGAAGATCGGAAGGCGATACGGAAACTCCTGCAGCAGCACAAGCCTGACGCCATTCTCTGCGCAAACGATCAAACCGCCGCGCTTCTGCTCCGCACTCTGAACGAGCTTGGCATGCGCACGCCATCGCCCATTCGTATCGCCGGTTTTGACGACGTTCAGTACGCTACTCTGCTCTCTGTGCCGCTGACCACGATTCACCAGCCCTGTCGTGAGATAGCTCGCGCCGCGACTCTTGCGCTCATGGAGCGCACCAAGGACCTAAGCATTCCGGCCCGGGAGATTCTGCTACCTTTTGAGCTCATGATTCGCCAGTCCAGCGGATCGTGATCCTCATGCGACCTCGACCGCCCTTATCACGCCACCAGTGCAGCGGCAGCACGCCGAGCGTCGTAGCCCTTCATGTAACGCGCGTATGCAGCTATGTATAGCATGCCGAACAGGGGAATAATGAACGCATGCGCAGTGCTGTGAATGGCCTCTGCAAGCAAACCCATCAGCGGGGTCAATACCGCACCGCCAACAATCGCCATGACAATAAACGAGCCGCCGATATTGGTGTTTGGGCCCAGATCCTTGATCCCCATCGCGAAGGTCGTAGGAAACATTACGGACAGGAAAAAACTCGTAAGCAGAAGCGCGGCCAAGCCCATCCAACTGGGGTGGACGATCCCAACCAGTATCAGGCCGGCATTCATCAGACCATAGGCCGTCATAATATTGCTTGGCGAGAAGTGCTGCATCAGCGCTGTGGAGGCGAACCGTCCGATGCCAAAGAGCACCAGGACGCACGCCAGCAGCATTCCTGCGAGTTTGTCGGTCGTATGGGCATACTCCCTGGCATACTGAATAAAGTAGCTCCAGAGACAAACCTGCGAGCCGCAGTAGAGAAACTGCGATAGCACGGCCAATAGAAAATGACGCTGATGGAGCAGATCGCGCCAGTTTCCGCTTACCTCGGCCTTGTGTTCGCGTTCCCGCAGAACGGCGGGAAACTTCGTCAATCCAATCATCACGGCCCAGAGCAGGGCAAAGCATCCGATGACTAGATATGGTGTTACGACCCGCAATGTTTCGGTGTGCATATAAGCCGCATACGTTCCGGCAGCCTGCTTTGCTGCAACCTGAGCCGGCGAAAGTTCTACTCCTGAGAAAATGAACACCGTTCCCAGCAGAACGCCGGTAAGGCAGCCGAGCGGGTTGAAAGCTTGCGCAAGATTCAGTCGCCGCTCCGCAGTCTCCGACGGTCCCAGTTGAGCGATGAATGGGTTCGACGCCGTCTCAAGAAATGCAAGGCCGCTCGCTACGACAAACAGTGCCGCAAGAAAGAAGCCATACTTTTCGGAGTTCGCCGCAGGTAGAAACAGAAAGCACCCCGTCGCGAATAAGATCAGGCCAATCAGGAATCCTGATTTATAGCCGTGGCGCTTCATCAGCAATCCAGCAGGCAAAGCCAGCAGAAAATAACCCATGTAAAATGCGGACTGTACTAATCCGGCTTCAAATCGGCTGATTGCGAACGACTTCATGAATTGGCGGATCAATACATCGTTCATGCTGTTGGGAATACCCCAAAGAAAAAAGAGGCTCGTTACGAGCACGAACGAGCGCCCTACGCCAGGTGGGAGCAGTGCGGCCGGTAAACCTGAGCTTGGCTTCTCCGTCTGCGAAGAATCTTCCCGAGGCTGTTTCGTAACGATCATCGATACCTCTTGTGAACTGGTCTGTATTCCGCGAAAAGCAGGATGATGCGATTGCAACCAACTCGTACCCTCTCTTTACCAGTGGACAGTCTTCTCGGATGCTAAGGAGCTCTGCATAGTATGTTCCGCTGCAATTCCTTAATTTGAGTCTCACTGAGGAGGCTTTCCACTATAGCAACCACGAGAACTGCTCACAAGATTGCAGGGGAGCGAATATTGTATATGTCTGTTGTGAGTACCAGTCCTTCAGATTTTTCTCTGCGACTGTCACTTCTACTTTCCATCTGACGATAAGTCCGTTCGATAAAGTGGCCTACGATCGTCGCGCACCCTTCGAGAAATATCTGCTCCTCTGTAGAGAGGGCGGCAGGGTCGTAGCTATCGATATCAATTTCGACCTACCACTGCACCATGGACTCGTATTGGCGCGCGGATCGGAGTCGACGCAGCCGCCCAGCGAACGTATCATGGCCGAAAATCGCAGTAAGCTGCTGTTTTCCTATTGGCATAAATAATTGTCTGTTGAAATTTTACTTGACACTGCATGAATAAGTGAGTTAAACGCTTAGGAGGCGTACTGGTCAAAACCTGCGGGCACGGGGGCTTTTCAGCATGCGCACCGCGCTTCAGAATATTCACGGTCAGGGTTTGAGAGAGCGCAAGCAGAGCTGAATTTCACAGCACAAAGAAGTGCACAGAGCGTGGTGAGCCGTGCCGAATCTGCGCGTGAAGCGTCATTTTTTATGGAGAATTGTCCGATGCACGCAACGGCGGTACACGAGGTGCCACCGCAAGTTCGAGATGAGCGGACGGCGATAGATGCGAGCGTGAAAACGGTGGCAGCACCGCGTAGCTCGCGGATGATGTGCATCGATGCGATGCGCGGGTTCGACATGTTTTGGATCATCGGCGCGGACGACGTCGTTCGTGCGCTCGCGAACAACTCGCACAACCGCTTCATGCAGATGCTGGGCGGACAATTCGACCATGTGGTGTGGGATGGGTGCCACTTCTATGACCTGATCTTCCCGGTGTTCCTGTTCATCATTGGCGTGTCGATGCCATTCTCTTTCAACAAACGGCTGGCGCGCGGCGACAGCAAGGCAAGCATCTACAGGCACGTCTTCACACGCGTAGCGGCACTGGTGCTGCTGGGATCAGTGATCAACGGCAATGTGCTCTCGTTGAACGTACATGAGTTTACGGCGAGCTACAGCGTGTTGATGGTGCTGGCGCTTGGATATCTTGCCGCATCGCTGATCCTACTGAACATGAACCTACGCTGGCAGATCATCACAACGGTGGGGTTGATCGTGGTGTATTGGGCGCTGATGGATTATGTACCTGTTCCTGGCCATGTGGTGGGGATGTATAAGCCGGGCTTAAACCTGGGAGATTGGTTGAACAATTTTGTGTTGGGAAGACTGCAGGGTCCGTGGCACAACGGCTGGATGCTACAGAGCATGACCAATGGAGCAACGGCGATGCTGGGCGTGTTCGCCGGGCACCTGTTATGTTCCCGGCAGACAGAGAGGCGCAAGCTTTTGTGGCTGCTGGCTCTGGGCGTGGCATGTCTCGCCGCGGGATGGACATGGAGTTTTTGGTTCCCCATCATCAAGCGGCGTTGGACGAGCACGTATGTGCTGTGGGCAGGCGGATGGAGCTACCTTGCTCTCGCGGCCTTCTACTGGATTATCGACATGCGAGGCCACCGCAAATGGGCATATCCGTTCGTAGTGATCGGAATGAACGCCATTGTGGCCTATATGTTATGGGGCGTTTTTTCGCGGTCCTTGCGCTTCATGGCGGACACGCTCATCAGAGGGCTTCGGCAATATACCGGTGGCTGGTATGACGCAATCGTATGGTTCGTTGCAATGAGCATCCTGTGGTTCGGATTGTACTGCTTGTATCGAACACGAACGTTCATCAAGATCTGATCGCTGCACGTGCAGAACTCCAACCGCAAGCGCCTTTCAGTGGTGGTGCGATACGGTGAAGACTACCGCCTCATCACCAAGGCGAGGCTTAGAGCGTTTTGCGATCTGCGAGACAGTCGTCGTTGATGGCGTTCCTCAACTGTTTGATAAGAGTCGACGGACCGAGCAGAATGTACGCTTAAGGAGGTAGCATGGGTGATCGCGTTTTTGTTGAGCAACGAAGCTTCGCTTCTGACTGGATCTTCGCGACGAGTGGTAAGAAGCTGGGAGGAGCTTCTGGGACGTCTCATGAACGGCTTATCTTCGATCGATGGACCGCACGAGCGCCTGCGAGAGCTGTCTGGTTGTCTTCAGAAGAGAAGCGATCACGGGAGAGTCTTTTTTGGGACTAAATCTTGAAGCCGGACCGGAGATGCTCATCGCGGCAACAGCATGGCCTTGCGCATCGAGGATCGGAGCGCCGATACAGACAGCAAGTAGAGAGCCTTCACCGCGGTCGAACGCGAAGCCTGCGTTACGGACGCGTTTGATCTCGGATAGAAAATCCTCCGGGCCGGAGATTGTATTCCGAGTTAACTCCTCGAGCCGCCCGCCACGGACAAAGTCCTGTACGACGGTTACGGGCGAGAAGGCGAGGATGGCTTTTCCAAGCGCACTGGCGTGTACCGGTACTGAAGCGCCACGACGCTCCTCTAAACGCAAGGCAAATTCACTGGGGACAACCTCAAGATAGGTCACCTTATTGAAGTGGCGCACGCCCAGATTTACAGTTTCACCATATTGATTGCGCAGCTCCAGCATCATGGGCACAGCCAGGCTGCGCAGAACTTCGCCGGTCGTATCCTCGCCTGCCAGTTGAGCAAGATTTGGGCTGACGCGGTAGTTGCGATTTGCATCGCGCAGAACATAGTCCATCTCCAGGAGCGTATTGAGAATCCGGAAGACCGTGGACTTGGAGATGCCTGTCTTCTGCGTGATGTCTTTCAATCCCAGAAACTCGGCACGGGCGAGCTCCTGCAAAATACGGAAGGTGCTACGTACGACAGGCACAGAGTACTTACCGGCCTGCCCACCAGCTTTTGCAGGCTGCTTCTTCGCAACAACTTTCGCTTTGGTAGTCACATCTGATAGCATTGCATCTTTGTTCTGCTGTTTCAATGGAAAAACTACGATACCTGCGATGAACTTATGGAACGATTGCGCGCTCTCCATTGCGATAGACCGCTTGGATGCCAAGAGGGGCGAGTTGCGGCGACTCATAGGTCGCCGGGCTGTCGATTACATCAGCGCGAAAGGCGACGATATCCGCGAAGTACCCAGGCTTGAGCAGACCTCGGTTCTTCAGCGCATATCGAGCTGCTGGCTTGCCGGTGATCTTATGTACCGCCTCGGGAAGCGTCAGCCAGCCTCGGTCGCGCGCCACGGTGCCCAGCAGGAGAGGGAATGTGCCGTGCAGGCGAGGATGAGGGCGGCCTTTGACGTAAAATCCATCGCTAATGATCGTGGCGAATGGATGCGACAGGCTCGCGCGCAGATTTTCGGTGCTTTGGTTGAAGCAAAGCATATTGGCATCGCCCTCTTCCTGTAGGAGCAGGTCGAGCATCCCATCGACCGGCTCGCAGCGGCTCTCATTAGCAATCTCTTCAAGAGTCTTGCCGATCGCTCCCAGGTTCGCTTCGCTCCCTACGGAGGAGATATGAATGTCGGACCACCGCCACGGAATAGAGCGCTGGACTTCGTCGCGGATGAGCTGCCGCTTCTTCGCATCGCGTAGCCGCTCCATCAGGGCAGAGATTCCTCCATCAAGCGCGCTTTGCGGCAGCAGCTGTGTTAGTACGCTGGAACCCGCTACATATGGGTAGCAATCGAACTCAACATCAATTCCTTCCGCGCGGGCCTGCTCCATAGCGGCAATGGCTTCGCTTTGAAGATGCCAATTGGCTGCGCCAACGGCCTGAAGATGCGAGATCTGGAGTTTGCCACCGCTATGACGGGCAAGTTCAATCTGCTCCTGTACGGCGTTGACAAGCTCGGAGAAGTAGGAACGGATGTGACTGGTATAGATCTTGCCGCGTTCGGCGGTGACATTGCAGAGTCGTTGCAATTCCTCTGACGGAGCGCTCGAGCCCGGCGCGTACATTAGTCCTGTGGAGAGGCCGGCCGCACCGGCGTCAAGCGCTTCGGCTAAAAGACTCTCCATAGAACGTATCTCGACCTCCGACAAGGCTCCCTGCTTATTGCCTGCCACCGCAATTCGCAGAGAACCATGGCCGACGAGGGAAACGACATTGGCGGTGTGGCTCTCTTCAATTGCAAGCAGGTATGCTTCCGTTGATGGCCATCCCCAATGGTCGTCGCCGCAGAAGATTCCGTTGGCAAAGGATCGTAGATCTTCAGGATTCTTCGCGGGCGGATAGGCGGAGAAGCCGCAGTTGCCGACCACCTCGGTGGTGACACCCTGCTGAAGCTTTTCCGTGCGGCCCTCGACGACCTGCAGATCGGAGTGGGTATGGGAGTCGATGAAACCGGGCGTTAGCGTAAGGCCGGTGCAGTCAATCCGGGTCACGTCTGCGACGGAGATATCTCGCTCAACGCGAACAATGTGGTCGCCGTGTATCAGGATGTCGGCAATAAAAGGCGCATCTCCGGTTCCGTCAACGATCGTTCCATGGGAAAAGAGATACTCCGCCATGCATCCTCCGCAAAAATTTCTGTGTTTCTAATGAACGTAGTATATATCTATTGATACTTAAAGCGAGTCTGGAGGGAATGCAATGAGTCAAGTGGAACGGATCAGTGTCGAAGATGCTCCATCACCCAAAGGTGCCTATTCGCAGGTAGTTCGCGCCGGCGATTTTTTGTACGTCTCGGGTCAGGGCCCGATCGATCCTGTCTCCCAGGAGTTTATCTTCAGTGAGATTCGCGGCGAGACGAAGCTTACACTGGAGAATGTCGAACGAGTTTTGGCTGGCTGCGGCGCGAGCAGAAAAAATATCGTTAAGTGCGGCGTCTTCCTCACCGACGCTGAGGACTTTAATGCGATGAACGAGGTCTACGCTACGTTCTTTACGGGGACGGCTCCGGCCCGGACGACCGTGCAGGCGAAATTAGTGGAACCGGGCATGAAGGTTGAGATCGATTGCATCGCCTATCTTCCAGAGAACAAATAATCGGAGATAACAGCGTGTGACGGGCTATTCTCCCGCCGCACGCTCAATGGCATGGAGTGTGCGCTCGATGTCACCATCGCTATGCGCGGCCGAGATATACCAGCGGCCATCAGGCAACGGAAGCACGCCTTCATCCAGAAGCGCCAGTACAAAGTCGCTGTACTTCTGCCCGTCGGCATTCAAGAGGTCGCGATAGTTTGTGGGTTGCCGATCTACAAACGAAAGATGAAATACAGGTCCCTCGCCTGCAAGACACACTTGGTGGTCGCGCTTGCTCAAAATAGACATGAGCTCGAGGCGCAGGATATCACCGCGTCGAAACAGATTGCTGTAGATCTGCTCCGAGTTGCGCATGAGGAGATTAAGTGCGGCGCGAGCGGCTGAGAGTGCGATGAGATTTCCGTTGAGGGTTCCAGCATGAACGACCTTGCCGGATTCAATCAGCTCCATGAACTCTAACTTGCCGGCAAGGACGCTCAGCGGAGTTCCCGCGCCGACCGCCTTAGCATACGTAGCGAGATCAGGGGTAATCCCGTAAAAACCCTGCGCCCCTGCTAGCCCCAGGCGAAATCCTGTAATGACCTCATCAAAGATCAGCAACGCGCCGTTTTGCTTTGTGATCTCACGGAGGAACTTGAGAAACCCCGGCTGGGGAGCAATGCAGCCGCTGTTACACATGAGCGGCTCACAGATAAGAGCGGATATCTCGCCTGCATGCCGCGCGAAGGCCTCCTGTACGCTTTCGACATCGTTCCATTGCGCGATGACGGTTGAACCCGCTGTCGATTGACCCTGGCCAACAGGAACTGGCTGATGATCGTGAGATGTAAGCTGTTCCGCAGTAGGGTGGTAGCTCAACAGAACACTGTCGTCCCAACCATGGTAATGACCTTCAAACTTGATGAACTTGCGCCGGCCGGTCGCCGCGCGCGCAAGACGAAGGGCCACCTGCACGATCTCCGTGCCGCTGTTGGCAAAGCAAACGCGGTCAGCGCAGGGAATGATTTTGGTAAGCATCTCTGCGACCTCATACTCCAGGTCATGCTGAGCGCCGAAGGTGAGACCCTTCTGAATCGTCTCCTGGATCGCCGCAACGATCTCCTGAGGAGCATTTCCCAGAATGTTCGGCCCCCAGCCCAGCGTGTAGTCGAAGTACGTATTGCCGTCGACGTCATGGAGCGTTGCTCCTGTGCCATGAGAAAAGAAGAGTGGATAAGGGCGTGCCGAGCGACGGAGCCCGCTCGAAACACCGCCTGCGAGAGTGGCCGAGGCGCGATGCCAGCGCTCGAGTGACCCCGCGGTCTTTTTGCGAATATTATCTTCGCGAATCTGTGGGGAGAACGGCTGAGAATGATTTATTTGGTCGCGCACGGTACTCCTAGTGTATTTTCGTATTGAACCTATAGTTTCATATGATGTCTTTCGTTATAGTGGGATAAGTTCGAAGGGTAAGTCAAGCGGAAGTCGACAGCTCGGAGGCTGGTTTTGTCCAGTTCTGTAGAAGTATCGGAGCTAAAACGCGTACTCGGTCTGTGGGATCTGGTGTTCTACGGAATCGTGCTGATCCAGCCCATTGCCGCGGTCGGATTGTTCGGGGTCGCGCAGCAGCTATCGCGCGGACACATGGTGACTACTGTTTTGATCGCCATGTTCGCCATGATGCTTACCGCGGTCAGCTATGGCCGAATGGCATCGGTCTATCCTTCGGCCGGGTCTGCGTACACCTATGTCTCACGCGGATTGAACGAGTACCTCGGATTTCTCGCTGGCTGGTCGATGGTGCTGGACTACCTGATCGTGCCGATAGTCAGCACAACCTACGGTGCACTCACGCTGACGCGCATTGTTCCGTTTGTGCCGTATGCTGCCTGGGTGCTGCTGCTGGCCACGTTCACAACGTGGTTGAATCTACGCGGTATTCGCTCCACTGCAAGATCTAATATTATTCTGCTCTGCGCCATGTGTGTGGTGATCGCCGCCTTTTTTGTGATGGCAATCCACTACCTTGTCTTGCACGGGGGAACAGCGGCGTTGTTTAGCCTCACGCCGATCTATAACCGCTCGACCTTTCATTTGCGCGAGGTATTTACGGCGACGTCGTTTGCTGCTCTGACCTACATCGGCTTCGATGGCGTGACGACGCTGGCTGAGGAGGTTGAGAATCCACGAAAAAATGTGCTGATCGCCACCGTGCTTGTATGCGCGATGACAGGCGTCTTCAGTGCGCTGCAGATCTATCTTGCTGCGCGGGTATGGCCCACCTATAACAATTTTCCTAACGTCGAGACCGCATTTCTGGACGTATGTGGGCGCGCTGGCGGCCCGTGGCTCTTTCAGGCGATGGCCGTTACCTTGTTTGTGGCCTGTGTCGGAAGCGCGTTGACGGGACAGGTTGGCGCGGCACGGCTTTTGTATGGCATGGGGCGTGATGGCGTTCTACCTCGCCGCACATTTGGCCGCCTGAGTAAAGGAACGAATACGCCCGCCTTTAACATCCTGCTGATAGGGACGATCACCGTATGCGGATCGCTTACGCTGAGCTATGAGCATGCGGCCGAAGTACTCAACTTTGGCGCATTTCTGGCATTTATGGGTGTGAATGCGGCTGTGGTGAAAAGCTTTTACCTAGTGAAGCGAGATCGCAATCTAGTGCGAGATGTCTTTGCGCCGGTAGCAGGCCTGTTGTTCTGTGTCGCCATCTGGTGGAGCCTTCCGGTACTGGCCAAACGGATTGGCGGCGCGTGGCTGCTTATGGGCATCGTTTATTTGACTGTGCTTACCCGCGGATTTCGCCGCTTACCGGCGCAGTTGGACTTTGCGGAGTAAAAGAATAGAGGCGGGATACGATGATGAATTCTCAACACTGTGAATTAGAGCCGGTCGCTGTCATTGGACTCGGTTTGATGGGGCGAAGTATTGCGGCTTGCCTGCTTGCTGCAGGCCATCGCGTTACCGGCGTTACAGATGACATGACGGCCAGCGCCTCGGCACCCGGGAAGATCGCGGGCCTGCTGGACGAGATGTTTGAGGAGGGGCTCCTCGGTGAGCGCGGATCAGGCGTGATGCAGCACTTTCATATGACCTCGGAGTTAAAGGAGGTTGCGGACTCCGTGATCGTCTTCGAGTCGGTGACAGAAGATCTCAATCTGAAGCGCCAACTGCTCCAGAACGCGGAGCGTTTCGTATCGCCGGCATGCATTCTTGCGTCGAACACCTCCGCGTTGCCTGTGTCGCTTTTACAGGAGGGCGCATGCCATCCCGAGCGCATTCTTGGAATTCACTGGGACGAGCCGGCGCACGTAACGCGCTTTATGGAGATCATCCCAGGCAAAACGACGTCGCAGGAATCTCTCGATCGCGTGGCAAAGCTCGCCCCGCTGTGGGGAAAAGAGCCCTCGATGCTGCGCAAAGAAATCCGCGGATTTATTACCAATCGCATCTCCTACGCGATGTTTCGCGAGGCGTGCCACCTGGTGGACTCCGGTGTCTGCACGGTCGAGGATGTGGACCGCTCTTTGAGAAATGACGTGGGCTGGTGGATTCCGTTCGCGGGGCCCTTCCGGTATATGGATCTGATGGGTGTCGAGGCGTACCATCGCGTGATGCGCGACCTGCTGCCGGATCTCTCGACCGAAAAAGAGATTCCGAAGTTGATGCGTGACGTCGTGGAGAGCGGCGGACGCGGCATCTCGAATGGCCGCGGCTTTTATCAATACACCGAAGAAGAAGCCAAGGCCTGGGAGGCTCGCTTCCTCGAGTTCAACTACAGGATTCGCCAGCTTACCGCTGAATACACAGATGTTCTTTCCAGCGGGGATTCTGGAGTAGGCACATCCCGTGAGCCGAAGGCAACTTAAGGTATTCGTGTCAGCGAACCTTCCCGCGGGCAGCTACTTTGCATGAGCCCATAACCTGTTGGTTGCGAATAAAGAAGACCTCGTCATGCATATTGATACAGGTGCATACATGGTTGGGGATAATAGATAAGACTTCGCCGACATGGAAGCGACGCGACTGAGTCGTATCCAGGTAACCGTGCTCTTCATTCAAACGAAGCAGCGGCACGGTTGGCTCCTCCACGATGTATCCATAGCCCTTCATGGGCCCGGAGCCCAGCGTATCGTGTGATAAGGTCTTTGATCCTGCATCGAGGATGGCTTGATCCGGAATGGCTGTGGAGATCACGGTCGTGATCACGCGAACTGCGCAATCTTCAAGCAGGCACGCTCTCTGATAGTACGTATTCAGATCGTTGAAAACATAGGTTCCTGGGCGTATCTCGGTGAGCCCGGGCATGCGATGAGAAAAGTCGGCTGCAGGAGTCGAGCCTCCCGAGACGATCTCGAGAGGGATGCTCGCGGCGCGAAAGACGTCGACGGCTTCTTCAACGGCCAGGGCAGTCTTGTCTGTCTGCTCTTCGCGCTGTTGCGCTGTCCCCCAGATATTGCCAAAGTAGGTCATCAATCCGCGCATGCTGACGCCGGGCAGTTTCTCGATGACCTGCGCCAGTTGAACGCAGGCCGGACCGGGCGGAAGACCGCACCGCCGAAAACCGGAGTCGAACTCCACGAGAATGCCGAAGTTGCAGCCGTGGCGCACCGCAGCCTGCGATATTGCGCAGACGGTAGCCTCATCGTCCACGGCGATCAGAATATCGATCTCCTGTGCAATTCGTGAAAGGCGCTGCAACTGCTCCTGTCCGAAGATAGGATGCGCGACCAGTATCTGCTTCGTGTTTGATTGCACCATCACCTCGGCCTCACCGACCTTTGCAACCGCGAGGCCCAGAGCGCCGCGCTCCAGCTGCATGTTGGCAATCTCGATCGTCTTGTGGGTCTTCGTATGCGGGCGAAGTTGTAGATCGTGACTTCGGCAGTAGGCAGCCATGCGATCCAGGTTGCGCTCGACCACATCAAGATCAATGACGACCGCCGGAGTTGGAAGCTCTCGAAGATGCATGGCATGTCTCCTTTACAGTACCGGCTTATCGGGAACGACGCCGCTGGATGGGATGATCGCGAAAAGCAGCTTCATCGCGATACATCTGTGAGTGTCTGATTGGAGCTCTGCGAGAGAGTGAAGAGCTGATTCAACGCAGAGTTCATCAGCTCTTCGCCCGCTCCTGGTCGCAGACGTGTACTCATCACCTCGTAGGCCCCCTGCGGATATGCCTCGCGGTTGGGAATGTACCCCAGCGCGCCATTTGCAAGCTCGGCTGCGATTGTAATCGGGAAGGGAGAGTCTTCTTTGAGGGTGAGCCCAAATTCGGCAAACATCTCTCCGGGAAAGCTCACGAATGCGATCTGGTCGCCGAGAGCGATGACCTGCACCTCTGCGTCGAAGGGCTTGCCATGGCGATCATCGATCTCGATGATCTTGGCCGCGCGGACCAGGTCATAAAATGGAGCGGGCTTCGGTGTTCCCACGGTCGCCTGCGTTCGGCGCGCCCACGTGATCTCCTCCGGGGTGAAGTGAGGCAGATCGAGCTTCAAGATTTTCGAGCTCACACGGATATTCGTAACAGGGACCTCGGGTGCGCGTTGAATTGTCTTGAGGACATCTCCGGCAAGAACAGCTCCTATACGAGCGGCCTCGCCGTAGCTGGACTGCGGCTCTTTACGATTGACGTCCAGATGGTTGACGTTTCCCGCACAGCCGATGGTGAACATACTAATCAGCTGCTCTCCCTTGGCCATTTGCAGGATCTTGCCCAGTGCGTAGGAGTAGTCCGCCGAGAAGTTGAGACCGCCGGTCGTATCCTGATGCATGGCAAAGTTTACATAGGACGCTATGCCTTCACCTGTCAGCGTCTCTATGTATACGACCGGGATACTAGGATCGGTAGGCCCGGCGGGGCGCAGAATATTCGGATTCAGCTTGCGGGGATTCCATCCTACGCTGCCGTCTTTCATAAAGTACCGGCGATTGAAGGCAAGGGAGTTCTCTCGGCCAACGGCGGAGCGTATCCGTGCCGGCTGTAGATGGGCGTTCGCCATAATGACAGATTCGGCGATAAGCTTTGGCAGCGCCTCTGTATAGTCCTTGGTGATGCGCAGCATCTCCCCCTGCAGGTTATAGCGCGAGGGAACAGTGAGAATAACCGGACCGGTATGGTCATGCGTCGCACTAATCATGATGTGGTCCGGAAGAATGCCTGTCTGCTGCTGAATGATGTGCCGTGCCATCTCCGAGATCGGTCGAGGCAGGTTAACAAGATCGCAGGCCACTAGCGCGACCTTCACGCCGTCCTTTTCAAAGACGATTGCCTTCGCATACAGGTTGTCATGCGTTCCTTCAGCAACGCGGCTGACGTAATATCCCGCCATCGGAGCGCCCTTCGGTGGGGTAATGACAACCTGTGCTGCACCGGCGCGCAGTGTCTCCGCAGATGCAGTCCCGGCAAGGAGAAGGAAGAGAAGAAGCAATCGCATGAAAGGTACTCCTGGGAGTGAAGGTGAGAGTGAAGCTCCTGGCCGAGCCGCATCGATGTACTGGAAGTTGTAGAGGGGATGATCTGAGGCATCTTCTTTGTAGACGTCAGGTCGAATCTGTCGGCGAATTTTCCTGCGACTTCGTATTTTCGCGCCCATTAAAATCCCATCTTCGATTTCGTGTGTATTATATGATGACTTTCTGTTCTATTAGATGTTTATGCGGGAACAGGAAACTCCCGGCTGTTTTTATAGCAGACCGGTAATAAGCGACGGGAACATTGTGGAGAGAGACGAATGAAGTGGAGATGGATGTGTGGTGTAGTTGCGTTATGTTGCAGCAGTGTATCTTTGGCAGCTCAGCAACCTCATGTACTGCCGGAGCCGCAGAAGATGCAATACGAATCGGGAAGCATCCCAATCCACGGACTCAGCATTACCTTTGCCTCCGCCCCGACCCCCGAGGACCGCTTTGCCGCCGAACAATTGGCACAAGGCCTATCGCAAAAAACGGGTGTTCACGTGCCGGTTCTCAGGTCTTCCGCGGGGCGATCTGTCATCGTCCTCAAGCGCACCGGTTTCGTCGATCCGCTTCCTGTCGTAGGAGAGGAGCCGGGGCCTCAATCGCGTGAGGCCTATCGCCTGCACGTCGGCGCGCACGGAGTTGAGATCGCCGGACGCTCCTCGGCGGCGATCTACTACGGCGTCCAGACGCTCCTTCAGTTGGCCGAAGGGACGGGGAACTCGGCGAGCTTTCCAGATGTGTCCATCGAGGATTGGCCCTCTCTGGCCTATCGCGCAACCCTGGTCGATGTCGGAAGCGAAGGACCGATGTCCACCGTGGAGCAGGTGGAGCGGCAATTGGACCTACTGGCACGATACAAGGGCAACCAGTACTTCTTTTACTCCGAAGCCAACCTGCAACTGGATGGCTATCCGCTCCTTAATCCCCAGGCCCGCTTTACCAAAGATCAGGTACGGCAGATCATCGCTTATGCCCGACAAAGGCATATCGATATCGTTCCAGCGGTTGAGTTATACGGACACCTTCACGATCTGTTTCGCATTGAAAAGTACTCCAGCCTCGCAGACTTTCCCCACGGAGGCGAGTTCAACCCCACTAATCCCAAGGTGCAGGCCCTCTTGCAGGATTGGATCTCGCAGATCTCCGAACTCTTTCCCAGCCCCTTCGTCGATATAGGCTTTGACGAGACCTTCAGCATTGAGAAGGCCGCGGAGAGCACGGGAGCAGGCGCGACGCCGGTGCAGTTATTTATCAAGCAACTCAGCTCGGTGACCAACCTCTTTCAGGCGCACGGAAAGCACGTCATGGCGTATGCAGACATCATGGTCAAATTTCCAGACATCATCTCCCAGCTTCCATCCGGCCTGATTGCGCTTCCCTGGTACTACGATCCCAGTCCCGACCCCGAATATAAACACTGGCTGACTCCTCTTATCGAGCACCATGTCCCTCATCTGGTCGTTCCGGGCGTCAGTAGTTGGGACGAGATTGCACCCGATTTTGATATGACTTTCGCAAACATCGACACTCTGTTAGCCGCGGGCCGAAAATCGCATGCGCTCGGTCTGGTCAACACCGTTTGGACCGATGACGGGCAGATGCTGATGCAGATGTCGTGGCCCGGTATGGCGTACGGCGCAGTGGCCGCCTGGCAGTCGCGTCCTGTGGACCGTGCGAACTTCTTTGCGGAGTACAGCCGCAGCACATATTCACCTCAGGCGGCACCGGAGCTGTCCCAGGCCCTTACCGAGCTAAATGCCGCCGAGCAGAGTCTGCAGGCAGCGGTGGGCATGCAGGAGACGATGTATTCGATGTGGCGTGATCCCTTTATTCCGAACGCGCTGCAGCGAGTAGAGAAACACCGCGAGGATCTTCGCCAGTGCAGACTGCATGCCGAGAAGGCGGAAGAGCATCTCTACCGGGTGCAGGCCTCCGGCAAAGCGCCTGATGAGCTGTCCACTTTCCTGCTGGGTGCCCAGATGCTGGACTATACCGGCATGAAGTATCTCTATGCGCTGGAGATTCAGGACGCCTGGTCCACGCTTCCGCCGCACCCGACAAAGAAGCAGCTTGCAGAGTTGTTGAGCCAGGGCATCTCGTCACAGGTCCACAGCCGTACCGCCGACCTGATGGACGTGATTGCGCTGATGCGGCAGTCCTATCAGCGCGTGTGGATGAAGCAGTATACGGACTATCGTCTGCATACCGCGCTCGGTCGATGGAACGCGGAGTATGAATATTGGAGAAGGGCGCAGACGCGCTTTGCTGAGCTTCGTAATAACTTTCACGATCACGACGCAGTGCCTCCGTTGGAGGCTCTGATCGGGAACAATCCGGCGCAGTGATCATTCAAAAAAGAACAGGCTAGCCGGGGAGGTGTAATTTCCCCGGCCATTGTCTTGTCGCGTTGTCATTATTCGATGTGGAAGGGACTACGCGAAGAAGGCGCAGCAATATTTGCTTGACAGGGACGTTTCCCGATGGTTATTGTATCGAATCAGCGTTCTACTTATAGAACATGCAATTGAAGCTGAAATCTTACATGTTTGGACGTCAATCTGGTCGACTTCTATCGGCCACTTCCACTGGATGGGTTCGACGCCATCGGAAGGCAGAGTGGTTCTGGAAGGGGCCGACCGAGCTATGGAGAAATGCAAGATGATTTGTTGGCATAAAAAGTTAAGTTCGATTCTCTGCCTGATGCTCTGGGGCTACCTGGTGATGCCGTCGGTTGCGCAATCTCCTGACAGTCAGATCCTTCAAGTCAAGACCCAGCCCGACGGGCCATTCCTGGTCGACGCTGCTCCAACCTTTCCTATCGGCTTTACCGGAGGTCCTCCGACCGGAGCGGCAACGCCCGGCGGGCTCAATGCGATGACCGATCTGAGTCATGGCCGATTTACCTTTCAGCTTTGGTACTGCCCGCCGCGCACGTGGGGGGCTGCCAAGGAAGCTGAACTGGACGCGCTCCTGCACGAGGCCAACCAGCAGGGTATGCGTGTCGCGATCTCGATTGCCGACTTGCAGCACTTCAAGGCAAACGACACGGCGCGTCTCGCCGAGCTGGAGCGGGTGGTGACGAAGTATCGCGACAATCCGGCGCTCTTCTTTTGGAAGGGAACCGATGAGCCGCAATGGGGAAAGGTGCCTGTAGAGGACCTGCAGCCCTACTATGACACTGTTCACAAGCTGGATCCTCATCATCCGATCTGGATCACCCAGGCGCCACGAGGAACCGTCGATGACTGGAAGCCCTACTCGAAGTACTTCGACGTCGGGGCTGTCGATATCTACCCGATCAGCTATCCACCGGGAAACCACTCCGGCATCGCCAACAAGGAGCTGAGCGTCGTCGGAGATTATGCACTGCGTATTCGCGAAGCGACGGACTTTCGTAAGCCGACTATGATGATTCTCCAGATCTGCTGGAGCGGTGTGACCAAGCCCGGCGCGACGCTGCGTTTTCCGAGCTTCGCCGATGAGCGCTACATGACCTACCAGGCGATCATCGATGGAGCACGTGGGTTGGTTTACTTTGGCGGAAACAGCGTGCCCGGCCTGAATGCGCGCGACGCGGCTTACGGGTGGAACTGGACCTTCTACGATCGTGTTCTCAGCCCGGTTCTTGATGAGCTGCGACCCAGCGGACCTTTATATCCTGCACTCATCGCTCCGGCTTCAAGTCTGAAGCTCACATCCGATGGCGGGCCGGCGATGGAGTTCACAATACGCGAAGCAGGCGACTATATTTACGTACTAGCCGCGCGCCGCGAGGGAGCAACGGTGAAGGTTACTTATTCAGGTCTGCCACAGGGAGTGCACGATGGCGAGGTCCTCTTTGAGTCGCCGCGTCACGTCAGCGTAGTCGATGGTAAGTTCACGGACTGGTTTGCTCCCCATGACGTGCACGTCTACCGTTTTCGTCGTCAGTAAAATATTGCGCGGGCTCTGTCGGCATGATGAACTCGTGCACAATGCCGGCAGAGAGCCTCGCAGAGATTGAAGCAGATTAATCGAATTGAGCTCCGAGTTGTTCTATCTGCAATTTGAAGAGCCAGGGAAACCAGGATGCTGATGGGAAAGTTGAGGGCGGCCGCAGGAACAATAGGAGCCTCACTTCTGGCTGTATCTCTCGTAGTCACGGGACAATCACAGGAACTTCAAAGTACGAAGATGGCCCCTTGGACATTCCGCGCTGATTGGAGCGGTGGATACTCGGGATGGATGACCTTTCCCCTGGCGCAGGACGTCGGCTATGACTCCTCCCTTTATATCGAAGCGCAGGGCGATCGTACCGTACTGGTCCACAAGTTTATATCGCACGGAGAGACACAGCCCTGGTTCGGTCTGGTCAGGCCGCTGCGATTTTCAGCCGGAGCCGGAACGTCGATTGAGATACAGTATCGCCTCAAAGTAGCCGGGGCCATTCGCAATCCGCAGCTGGTCTTCGCGGGAGAGGACGGACATCTGTACTCCGCCGCGCTGCCCGGTGGTGAGGGTGAGCATACAGTGCGTATCGGTGCGGGGGCGTTAAAGCTTAACGCACCTACCTCAATACAGGCAATGATCCTTCGTGGTCGACTGCAGCATCCTCCCACGGGTACGGAGTCGCAATGGATTCTTGAGCGGTTTGTTCTTCATGCCACCCGGCAAAGAGAGGTAGAACTCTCGCTCCCACACAGGAATGAGGCAGTTGACGGAAGCTGGGTCGCGCGCGAAGTCATTCAACCCGGCGGACAGCTCCATCTCGAATGGAAGTCGGCTGACACGCACACCCAGGTCGCACTCTATGATCCGGCAGGCATGTTGGCCAGCAGCCAGGAGGTAGGTTCCGGTCAAACGCAAGTTGCGATTTCAGTGGGCGCACACCCGGAGCTCGGCCTATGGCGTGCCGAGATCGCGCAGGGAAGTGCGAAGACTGTCTTCCAGTTTCTGGTACTGGGGGCTCCTCCGAAGCACACTCACCTTTTGCTCTCGGAGCTGCGCCTGCAGCAGTTGAGCCACGACGCGCAATACGCCGGACTGCGTCAGGTAATCCATCAACGGGCAGAGTCCCTATCGGCGAAGATCCATTACAACGCGGCCGCGGGAGAGAACATAGCGCTGATGCCTTCGGGGACAGGCATCGAACCGGCGATTGCGAACCAGCTGCAGCCATACCTGGAGCTGATGGAGGCGTATGCGAATGCCATCGCCTACAATGCGCTCGATTATAAGCTCAACGGCAATGCGAAGTCGCTCGCTGCCGCGCGACACGCTCTGGATACGGTAGCGGCATGGAAGACCTGGAGCCCCCCGCGCTTTCGTGCTCATGGACTCAAAACCTACTACGAAGTTGGCTTCGTTACGCAGCGCTTTGCCTTCGGCTACGATCTGATCGCCGATCAGCTTTCTCCGAAAGAGCGGGAACAGGTAGCCCATGCCTTCTGGAAACAGGCGATCGAGCCTGCGGTACAGGAGTACTTTCTTTACAATCGCAATCCACTCGGCGCCAGCAACTGGATGGCGAACTCCGTTGGCGGTGCGCTTGCCGCCGCCGTGGCCGTCGCCGGAGATGTTCCTGAATGGAATGAGCGCGAGGCTCCCGCGCTGGCCGAGCTGGACTTTGCCTTCGAGCAGATGCTGCATGGCCTGTTTTTAAAGGACGGAAGCGAAGCCGAGCCCACCGGTTATGAGAACTTCGCCATGCAGGGGGTTTCGTGGGGCATGAGCGCGCTGGCGGAGTTCGGCATCCAGCCTCAGGGCGCAAATCGCATGATGCATGGCTTCTGGTGGCCCTACTACAACACGGTCCGGCCCGGCACACAGTTGGATACAGGAGACTTTGATGGGCACCTGAAGGCCCTCTCCGGCTTTGCCTGGGGTGCAGAGCACAGCGGCATTCCGGCGCTGCGAGCGTTCTACGATCGCGGAACCCATCTCGATCTCTCGCACGGCGCAGCCGCCGATCAGAACGGCCATCACCTGGAGGAATTGCCCGGTCCGCTCGATCTGGTCTGTTGTTCTGCATCGGCACAGAGCGCCGATACTCCTCCCGCATCCCGTATCTTTCCCGAGCGCGGCAGTGCCGTGTTGCGCAGCGGATGGGGACCCGATGCTACGGTGATCTCTCTGCGCGCCGGTGCGTGGTTCAATCATGAGCATCGTGACGAAGGTAGCTTTCAGGTGTCCGCTTTCGGCCAAACTCTCGTAGACGAAGCCGGATACGCCAGCTATTACACCGATCCACACTATGCCGATTATTTCTCGCAGGCGGCGGGGCACAATACATTACTGATCGACGGAGATCCCTTCAGCCAGGCGGCCTTCAGCGGACGCTACTGGGCCGCTTTCAATCGCCCGTACTTCAGCAACTGGCTGCTTGCCTCTTCGTTCGACTATCTCGCCGCCGATTTAACCTCTGCCTATGATGGCCGACTCGAAAATTATCAGCGTGAATTCATCTTTCTTAAGCCCGATATCCTGGTGATCTTCGACCACGTTCGCTCCGCACAGCCACACCGTTTCTCCTGGCTGCTGCATACACCCTCCGGGTCGAAGCTTACGATGAATGGCGCACATGCATCGATTGAGCCGGCCGGTAGCGATGCCGGTGTATCGCTTACAGCCGCAGGCCCCAATGCAGTCTGGACGGACGCCTCCACACCTGTCAGCATAGCGCTGTTCAAAGATCTGGACGACAAGCGCATTGAGGTGCGGCACGAACTGCTTCTGCACTCCTCGCCGTCGACCTCTACGCAGTTTCTCGCAGGATTGAAGTTCAATCGAGGCGAAGCATCAGAAACGCAGTTAGAGACTTGGAATGAGCCTGCGGGAGAAGGCTTTCGCACCATTCAATGGGAGTCCGCAAGCGTTATCTTGCGTACCGGGGCGGGCCCGTTGCGCATCTCTGATGTGACTACCAACGGCTCCGTGCTGGCACAGCAGGGTGGAGCAAATCCAGCCTGGATGGCGGTGGCTGCCTCTTCCATTGACGAGGATAGGCATCCATTATTCCATGCCACCACACCGATGAACGTGACTTGGGAGAAGAGTTCATCCGGCTTAACGCTGAGCCTGCATAATGCGGAGGCCACTGCCGTCGAGATCTTCGTTGCCTCCTCGCCGCACCACGTCGAAGTCGACGGGCAGCAGGTCTCGCCCGAATATAAGAACCAGCAGCTGCTGTTGCCATCGCTTCCCGCAGGAGATCATCGTATCTCGATACGCTAGGGAATAATGACAGTGATTTGACAACAGCCGCAGTCAGGCAACATCAGAACAAATAGGAGAAATATGGACCAGGTACGAATTGGAATTATCGGGTTAGGGAAGATGGGCCGGATGTGTATTCGCGTCTTCGGAGAGAACCATCTGGCTAAGGTCGTGGCGCTGTGTGCAAGGCGGCCGGAGCAGGTTGATGCGGCAGCCGCGGAGTTCGGCGCCACGGGCTACACCGATTATCACAAGATGCTCGATCAGGAGAAGCTGGATGCTGTCGTCATCGCGACTCCCGATAACTGGCACTATGACTTCGCCTATGCGGCGCTCGAGGCCGGATGCCACGTCTTCGTGGAAAAGCCCTTCACCACCAATACCGCAGAGGCGGACTCACTGCTGCGGCTGGCGCGCCAGAAGCACCGCAAAATCCAGGTGGCCTTCAATCATCGCTGGCTGTCTGCATACAATCAGGCGCAGGCATCTATTGCGGCAGGCGAGATTGGAACGCCGCTGGCAGGTTATGCCCGCAAAAACGACACCATCGTCGTTTCCACTAAAAACATTCGCTGGGCGGGCGAGACGACGCCCGCATGGCTGCTGTCCGCGCATGACATTGACCTTGTTCGCTGGTTTCTCTCGAGCGAGCCGGTCGAGGCCCGCGCATGGGGGAGAAAAGAGGTGCTGGTAGCGCGTGGCATCCCCACCTACGACATCATCCAGGCACAGGTCATGTTTGCCTCCGGCGCCTTCGTGACGTTCGAATCCGGGTGGATCTACCCCAACACATTCCCCACACCGGTCGACTCCTTTATTCAGATCGTCGGCACCGCCGGCCACGTCAACCTGGATCGCAAACGCGAGTCTCTGGAGATCAGCACAGAGAGCAGCTTCAGCTATCCGAAGGGATTTCTGAGCGCCGATATCTTCGGCCGAATGCGCGGAGCCTTCCCGTCGTGCCTGGAGGACTTCATCTTCGCCATCATCAATGACACCACACCCCGGGTCACCGGATACGATGGCCGCCAGGTCACCGCGACGCTGGAGGCAATTCATACCTCACTTGCAAGCGGCGGTGGAAACGTCGCCGTAGTTCAACCCCCCGCCGATATTCAGAGCGGAATCTGATCGGCACTTGAAGAGAGCCGCTACGGCCAGGGGTCGAACCGACTACTTCCTGGCCGTTTCCAGCGGCCTTGAGCTCTCGCGCAATCGAGCGCGGTACAACCTGTAACCTCCGAGCGCCGCGATCGAGAGGCCAATCGCCAGGTCAGTAATGCGCGCGGTGCGAGCTGGCGCAAGCACTCCGGCCAGCGCCAACAGGCCAGCCACTGCAATCGTTGCAATGGAGATGATCCTCTGCAGATCGATAGCCGACGTCGCCATAGCGGCAGAGTGTACAGCAGGCTCTTCATGGGTATGAAAGATCAGATCGTACTTGCGTGCATCCTCCGATGAGCCGCCTTCGATCAAGCTGCCTGCCCACATGCCAACAATCGTCATGCCGGTGTTGATGAGGATCGATGCACCATCGAAGTTCGCCTGCAGCCACGGCCAATATCCCCGGGGTAGCAGCCACGTCCGTATCGCAAGCAGAGCCAGCCCGGTGGTCAAGCCCAGGAAGAAGCCGGTGACGACACCACGCGATGTGAGACGGCGTGAGATCAGGGCGCCCATCAGCGGCAGAAATGCCGGAGCCAGAAAGGCGCTGGCGATCACCACCATCAGATGCAGAATCGGCTGATCTCCTCCCAGAGAGAGATAGAGACCGATCGCCACAGAGAGGCTGCCCACAAGCAGGGTAATCATCTTGCCCACCTGCAATAGCTTCTGTTGGCTCGCATCCGGACGCAACATCCGCTGGTACACATCTTTGGTCAAAACCCCTGCAATCGCGCTAAAGTCCGCGCTGACCGTGGCCATCGTAGCCGAGAGCAGGGCAGCCACCACGATGCCAACCATGCCAGCCGGCAGCAGCGAGATCATCAGATAGACATAGACATCCGCAGTATGGTGCAGTGCGATGAGATCGGGAAGAAAGACGCGTCCCAGAATCGCCGGCAGAATCATAATCGGTGTGCCGACAAAATATAATCCTGCCGACAGATACGCCGCCTTTTCCGCCTGACGCGTATCACCCACCGAATAATACTTCTGCGCCAGCGCCCAGGAGCCGTTGAGCGTGATGGCCAGCATGACTGCAAATCCGGCGATATAGGTCCAGTTATAAGTGCCGTTAGTCACATGAAAGAAGTCCGGCGGCAGCACCGCCACTGCATGCCGAATCCCTCCTGCACGCCAGAAGGCCAGAGGCACCAGCAGAAGCAGCGCCAGCGCCTTCATCAGGAACTGCACATAGTCAGTGACCGCCAATGCCCACAGGCCGCCGAAGAAGGTATACGCAATTGAGATCACGCCGCAGGCCAGTACCGCCCAGCTCACCGGAATCCTCAGGCCCACGGAGAGAAACAGGCTGGTGGCAAATAGTTTGAGTCCATCCTCTGCCACCTTCATCGGAATCCCCGCCCACGCCATCAACTGACGAACGAAGATATTGAATCGCCGTTCCAGAAACTCAACCGGTGTTGTGACCCGGGCCTGGCGCCATCGCCGGGCAAAGATCACTCCTCCCAGCAGGCACCCCGGAACCGCGGCCCACGCGACGCTGATGGCGGCGAGTCCATAGGTGTAGCCCAACTGCGAATAGGCCACGAAGGTAAGGGCGCTCGCGCTCGAAATGTAATGCGAAACTCCTGCCAGCCACCAGGGAACCTGGTGGCCTCCGGCGAAATAGTCTTCCGCTGAACGCATGCGCGTCCGGAAGTAAAAACCGATGTAGAGGACAAGGAAGAGATAGCCGACGATGACCACAATGTCAGACAGCGCGAGTGAAAATTGGTTGATAGTGACCTCCTCCCTGGCTTCCGATAGAAACCTTCTCAATACTGCGATCTACGCAACCAGGAATATGTGTGGACCGAATGCGTTCAATTAGAAGACCTGAGAATCAGGTAATTGTATGGATAGTTGATTGCGCGGAGAGATGTCAAGGTCAATCCGTATGTTCCGCGCTGACCGAAAAAGTATTCGCCAGTCAAGTCTCTGCTTGACAGGAGAAAGCGACCATAGTTAGTATTTTGATCGAACGTTCGATATATGGAACAGCTTTGTTCCCGTTGCCTTTTAGCTTCTTTTACCGGATTTCGTACGACCACTCTGCTTTCTTCGGGAGGCACCGCAAGCTCGCATGACACAGAAAGGAGGGTCATCAATGAACCTCGCAGTAAATGGCGGAGTCCCCGTTCGGACAACGCCCTACACGCCGTGGCCGCAGTATGGTGAAGAGGAAGAGAGGGTATTGCTCGATGTCCTCCATAGCCGCGCCTGGGGTGGCTATCACCAGGTGGTCAAGGATCTGGAGGAGAACTTTGCCGCCTATCATCAGGTTCCGCATGCCGTCTCCTGCTCGAATGGAACCATCGCGATCGAGGTGGCCCTGCGCGCACTCGGTATCGGCCCCGGCGATGAAGTGATCGTGACACCGTACTCCTTTATGGCTTCGGCGAGCGCCATTCTGCTCTGCCAGGCCACCCCGGTATTTGTGGACATCGATCCGCAGAGCTTCAATATCTCTCCGCAGGCAGCTGAAGCCGCGATCACCAGCCGCACCCGGGCCATCATCATCGTTCACTTCGGTGGCCGCCCCGCAGAGATGGATGCCTTTCAGGCGCTTGCGAAAAAGCATGGTCTGAGCCTGCTCGAAGACTCCGCGCACGCTCATGGCGCAAGCTTCCGTGGCGTTCCTGTCGGCGGATGGGGCGATGTAGCCACTTTCAGCTTCCAGTCTTTTAAGCTAATGACCGCTGGCGAAGGCGGCATCATCCTTACCCGCTCGCAGGAGATCGCGGATCGATGCTGGAGCTACTGCAATCAGGGCCGCAAGCGCGACGGCGGATGGTTCGAGCACTACTTTCTGGGGACAAACTACCGGATCACCGCATTTCAGGCGGCGGTCCTGAATGTCCAGTTGCGCCGGCTGCCGCAGCAGACCGAGCGTCGCGCCGCCAACGTTGCGTATTTCCGCAAAGGCCTGCGCGAGATCTCCGGCCTGATCCTGCCGGAAGACGATCCTCGCATCGAGCAGAATCCTTACTATCTGCTGACTCTGTGGTATCAGTCGGAGGAATTCTCTGGTGTGCCGCGGGATTTGGTGCTGCAGGCATTGCAGGCCGAAGGCATCCCCTTCAAGCCCACCTATCCGCATCCACTCTATCGGAATCCGTTGTTTGTCACCGAGCAGAGCGCTCTGGCCCGTTGCGGCAACTGGTACGCCGCCCAGGACTATGCAAACCTTCATCTTCCTGTAGCGGAGCGCGTCTGTAAGGAGGGTGTCTGGCTCAGCCATAACGTCTTCCTCGGCGAAAAGCGTGACATCGACGATGTGCTTGAGGCCATACGCAAAGTGCAGCGACTGGCATCGACGCTTATGTCAAACTCCTCCTCCGGAGCGAACCATGCGGGATGATCGCAAATCGCGCACGCGCGCAGAGGAGAGACTCGTGCCAGATGGAGTAGCGCTGTCGCTCCAGGAAGCTGCGGCATGGGACCTCTTCGATGTGAACGTCCGCGTCGGCCCCTCCGGTGTCCATGGAGAGTTAGCGCTTGAGCCCGCGGAACTCCTTCAGGAGATGGACGACTTCTATATTCGTTCTGCGCTGGTGTCCCATTGGGCGGCAGAAGAATACGACGCCGCGATCGGGGATGAAGCTCTGGCGCGGATCGCGGAGCCTCGCTTCACGCCGGCCTGGGGAATCTTGCCGGAGGCCTCTTTCATCGACGCGCTTGCGGTATGTAAGCCTCTGGCGGTGCGCATCACTCCGGGTCTCCGTCAGCACAGCTTCTCGCTTGGCAGATGGTGTGCCGGACCAATGTTCGAGTATCTACAGGACAGATCTATCGTCAGCCTGATCTCGCGCACCGACATCACTTGGGACGAGGTGGCGGCTCTTCTCGAAAACTTCCCGCGGCTTCCGCTCGTGCTGCTCGATACCGGCTATCGTGCGGATCGTTATCTCTTTCCTCTGCTGGATCGTTTTCCTTCGCTCCACTTCGACACTGCCACGTATCTTGCCCATCGCCAGTTGGAGAGCGTCGTAGAGCAGCGCGGATCAGGACAGCTGTTGTTCGGATCGCGTCTCCCCTTATTTACTCCGGCATCCGCAATCGGTGTGCTGGCGAGCGCGAGGATCGCGGAGCCCGACAAGCGTGCAATCGCCGGTGACAATCTGCGGCGATTGCTGGCCCAGGCAAAAGCACGCACAGGAGTCCAGGCATGAGATCTCCCATTCCCGTCCTGGATTGCCATGGCCACATCGGCTTCCATCCCGACTTTCCGGCATACAAGGCCGATGCAGAGTCGATGCTCGCCGTGATGGACCTGATGAACATCGAGAAGCTGGCCATCACCTCCACGTTAGCCTGCTACAACGATTGCCCACGCGGCAACGCCGAGATAGAGACTGTTCTCCGTCGGCATCCGGATCGCTTTCTCGGATACGTGACCGTCAATCCGAATCCGCCAGGGCAGGGAGTAGAGGAGTTGGAGCGATGGTCCAGCTTTCATCATCCTCCTCTTATCAAGCTTCATCCTGGTCTGCATAAGTATCCGGTGCACGGCGAGCACTACAAACCGATCTGGGACTATGCCAATGAACATGAGGCGATCGTTCTGGTCCATACCTGGGACTCGGACCCGAACTGCGGCCCGCTGCTGTTTCCGCAGATCGCTCGCACTCATCCCCGCGCCAGAATTCTGCTGGGCCACGCCGGCGTCACCTGGCGCGGCTACATGCAGGCTGTAGAAGCGGCAAAGGTTGCGCCCAATCTCTTTCTCGATCTGGCCGGCTCGCAGCATCATCGTCTCATCCTCGAGCGTTGCGTCGACCTTATCGGAGCAGAGCGAATTCTCTTTGGGTCCGACATGCCTTTTCTCGAGGCATCGATGACCCTTGCCCACGTACTCACGGCGCGCATCCCCGATGCGGGCAAAGAACAGATTCTGCGCCATAACTTCTTATCGCTGTTGTCGAGGTAAAGAAAGAATGAAACTTCTGAACTACTATCTGGCGGACGGTAGCAAAGTCTTCGGTCTGGTCGAAGGCGACCAGGTATTCAACCTGACCCAGGCCGCCGAAGGGCGTCCCGAGTTTGCCTCCGTTGGAGCATGGCTGCGGGCAGGAGAGCTGGCCCTTGCCGAAGCTAACAGGCTGCGCGAGCAACTCCTTCAGACGCACGCGGAGTCCGTACCTTTCGCTGGCCTGCGACAGGCTCCGCTGGTTGAACTGGATGCTCGTATCTTCTGTGTCGGCCTGAACTATATCGACCACGCCGCCGAAAATAACCTGCCCGCGCCGCCGTCGCCCATCTTCTTCTCCAAGCTGGCTGCAGTGGTGATCCCGCATCAGGCAGGCATTCCCATCCCCGCCTCCTCTACGCAGGTGGACTATGAGGCCGAGTTTGCTCTCGTGATTGGACGCCGCGCCGACCGCGTCAGCGAGGCCGAGGCTCGCGCCTGCATCGCCGGATTCACCATCATGAACGATGTGACCGCCCGCGATATGCAGGTGAAAGACAAGCAGTGGTTCCGGTCGAAAAACTGCAACGGCTTCGGACCCATGGGACCGTGGATCGTAACAGCCGACAGCATTGCGGACCCAATGGTATTGGACATCAGCCTGCGTCTCAACGGCGAAACCCTGCAACGCTCCAACACCAGCAACCTGATCTTCTCTCCCGAGGTTCTGGTCTCCACGCTATCGCAGAGCCTGGTTCTGCAGCCCGGAGACGTCATCAGTACGGGAACACCAGCAGGCATCGGCTTCCATCGCAAACCGCAGATCTTTCTCCATGCCGGTGATCGGGTTGAGGTCGAGGTCTCCGAGATCGGCATTCTTGAGAATTTCATGGTAGCGTAGCAGCGGGAGCAGGCCAGCTATGCTTTCAAGAAGCACTCTAGTTTATTTGGAAATGGCGGAATTATGGCAAACAATGGAACTTCTCTAAAGACCAACGCGAACGGAAGCGCATACTCGGTCCCGGCGATCCACCGAACGCTGGACATTATCGAGACGCTGGTGGAGCAGCGAGCGCTTACCGTCAGCGATATCAGCCGAGAGTTTGAGATACCCAAAAGCTCCGCGTATGCCATCCTGCAAACGCTCAAGTCCCGCGGCTATGTCGAAAAGGATGCCGAGGACAGGTACTCTCTCAGCTTTCGCCTCTTCAGCCTTGGAGCCACGCTGGTGGACAATCTCGATGTGCGGACCGAGGTGCATTCGCTGCTCGAGGAACTCACCCGCAAGGCTGGCATCACCGGCCACATCGCGATTCGAGACGGCGGCTTCGCCGTATATATCGATAAGGTGGAGGTGCTCGATGCGGTGCGCGTCACCACATGGGTCGGCAAGCGCATGCATCTGCACTCGACTTCGATCGGAAAGGCGCTGCTCTCCGGACTCTCGGACGATGAGATCGATCATTACGTGAGTGAGCACAGTCTTCCGTCGCTCACGCCCAAGACGATCACAAAGCCGAAGCTGCTCAAAGAGCAACTGGCAAAGATACGCGCCCTGGGCTACGCCTCATGCAGCGAAGAAAACGAGATCGACGTGCGCTCGGTTGCCGCGCCGATCTTTAACGGCTCGCAAAGGGTCGTTGCTGCAGTCAACCTGGGCGCAAGCAAACTCCAGATCCGAGGGAAAGATGTGCCTCGGCTGGGCGCGCTGGTTCGCACCTATGCTCTCAAGATGTCCGTTCAACTGGGGTACCGAATACCCCATTCCACGAAAACGCACGACCTGACAGGAGTACTTTAGATTCCGATTTTTCTGCAAAGAAGACACAGGTTGGCTTCAGAGTGCTCTAGTCGGAGCCGACCTCACTTTACGTCCTGATCCTACCGTCGACTGACCGGCATCCTCGCTCGAGAAAGCAGCCAGGAGAAGGCGCCGATTCTCGGCCAATAGGGCCTCTTCGATAACGCACTCATCCAGCTGGACTTCACCGCTGTGCCTTTGGAGATGAGAGATGTCTGGCGAAACGTCTGGCCTCAAGATCAACCAACCCGCCGTGGCGAACAAAGCAGCGCGATCTTCGCCATCCTCGTTCGATATGCTCCCCCATCCACTGAAGAACGTCTCTTCTGTCCGCGAATCGATCCTCCATACAACGCAGCATTCCACCCCTTTCTACCGGTCGACGTCCCATTGATTATCTATCTGCTCACAGTTCTGGCGGCGGCCTTGCTGTACGCGCTGATGAGCGCATTCATGAAGATGGCTGTGACGGTTGGCGACGCATCCGCAGTCTTCGTCGCGCGATACCTGTTTGCCTCGGCCACGCTCATCCCCATCTACTTCGCCAGTAACCGGCCCACGGTCCGCACAGTGCATCTTCGCTGGCATCTGCTGCGCGGCGCTATCGGATTCTGCATGTTCCTGCTCTATACGTTGGCGCTCGAGCGGATTCCACTGCAGAATGCAATGGTTCTCAACTCCAGCTACATCTTGTTTGTTCCTCTGCTGTTGTTGATCTTCATGCGTCAGCAGCCTGCAAAGGGCGCACTCGCCGGGCTCGTCATCGGATTTGCCGGCATCGTTATTGTGTCAAGGGCCCGCGCTCACGTCTTTCTCGATTGGGGCAGTCTTTTCGCTTTGGGTTCGGCTCTGGCCTCAGCCTCGGCCACGGTGCTGGTCGCCCACCTGCGCCGCACCGACAGCAGCTTCGCCGTTCTCTTTTATTTTTTCAACACCTGCCTTCTGCTCTCCGTGGCCTGGGCCCTCGGAACAGGACATCCCTTGTCGATCGGCAGCTGGTGGATCATCTCCGCCATTGGCGCGCTTACCGCGATCTATCAGCTCATGCTCACCTACGCCCTCAAGCATCTCAGCAGCGTGCTGGCCTCGAGCGTGATGACCAGTTCCGTCGTGTTTGGCTTTGTCCTCGATGCGATGTTGTTCCATCACTCCGCATCGATGAGAGATTACCTGGGGTCCTCGCTGATTCTGATCGGTGTTCTGGTCACATTATGGGCCAGCCATCGAACGGTTGTGGCCGAAGATGAGCTTGCTACCGGTGACCTGCCGAAGAAAGAAGCAGCGATGCAATAGGTACTGCCGCAGGGAGTAGCGAGGCTTATGAAGTGTATGCAGAGCCGTTATCAGAAGCGGTATTCCTATGTGCCACTTCAACATAAGCTGCGTCGCCTTCCGGACCCTTGCAGGAGAGTTTGAAATATTTGCATTTTGTGCTTGACCAGCATCCGCAGAAAAGAGTAAACAGCTTGTACAGCATAATGCAACAGCGTTTTCCTAATAGAACGCACCGGGTTTGGCAAAATTCAAAAATGATGGAATGAGTGGCCGATGACTAAGGGAATCAGATTGCTTTTGGTATTTCAGTTGCTTTTTGCGTGGGGAGGCCTTCTCGCGCAAAACATTACAAGTTCAATCATCGGAAATGTAGCCGATCCTTCCGGCGCAGCCGTGCAGGGCGCTCACATCACGGTCAGGAACACAGGCACGGGTGCGATTACAACCGCGACCACCGGCACCGGGGGAAGCTACTCAGTTCCCGGACTGCTGTCGGGCACCTATGAGGTGACCGCCGAGAAGGAAGGCTTTGAGGCTTTTCGTACGACCAACGTCGTCGTCTCCGCATCGGAGAACAAGCGCGTCGACGCCCGGCTCTCGGTTGGCGAGGTCCAGCAGACCGTCACCGTCTCCGACAAGGTGTCCATGCTAAACACCGACTCGATGACGCTGGGTAGTTCGATCACAGCGGACCAGCTGGCCAATCTGCCTACGTCCCATCAGACCGTTGACGCCTTTATTGCGCTCGCTCCCGGTGTTCAGGCCACGAGCGATGCAACCAATCCCGCCATCGGTGGCGGCACTCATTGGGGCAGCGTGAACTTTACCCTCAACGGTGTCGAGGTCAACGATCCCGGCAACAGCGGCGCGGTCACGGTGCAGGGAGTCGGTCTTCTGGTGCTGCCGCCACCCAGCTCGATGCAGGAGCTGAATGTACAGAGCAGCGGTATGAACGCAAAATATACCGGCCACGCGTCGGTCACCATGGTGACCAAGGCCGGTACCAACGACTTCCACTTTCTGCTCTACGAATACATGCAGAACACAGCGTTCAATGCGAACCAGACTGTGCTGAAAGCCCATGGGAATCCGCGGCCTGCCGACCATCTCAACCAGTTCGGCGGTAATATCGGAGGTCCACTCTGGAAGCAGAAGGCGTTCTTCTTCTTCGACTACAACGGCTATCGCGATACCAAGGGCAGCGCCATTCAACTCGGCTTCCCGAGCATGGACATGCGCTCGGGCAACTTCTCCGCGCTGCCGGTACAGCTCTATAACCCATTCACTGGCGATGCCTTCCAGGGCAATCAGATCCCCGATAACCTGATCACCCCTCAGGCGAAGTTCCTTTTGAAGTATCTTCCTGCTCCCAACCAGGCAGAGTCCACCGGACTTCCCTTTGCCAATCCTAACTATGTGACCACGGTTCCCGTCACGCAGAACGTCAACTCAGCAGATGTCAGAATCGACTATGCCGTCGCTCCGTCCGACCGTCTCTTCGGTGTCTATGCGCAGCGAATCCCCGTGCCATGGAACTCCGCCACCGACTATCCTGGTAACTATGGACAGGGTCGCTACGGTTACAAAAACTACACCATCAGCGCCACCGAGACCCACACCTTCAACGCATCCACGTTGAACGAATTCCGTATCGCCTGGGGAGACTACGCAACCCAGTTCAGCGGGCAGAATCAGGACGTCAATCCGCAGACACTCTTCCCGCAGATGCCGGCCACGCTCTACCGTGGCCTGCCGACGATGACCATGAGCGGCTACACCGGCATGTTCCACGACTACGGCACCGGCTACTACACGCCGCGCTGGAACGTTGAGTTTACCGACAACTTCACCTACATTCACGGCGGCCACACCTTTGAGGCCGGACTCGACGAGACCGGTTACAAGATCAGCTCGCGCGTTCCTTCCACCGGCAGCGCGACCGGTTCCTTCTCCTTCTCCGGCAAGTGGACGGGTAATCTTGGATGGCCCGGTCATCCGACCTCGGGCGGCAATGCATTCGCCGACTTCCTCCTGGGCACGGCCAACAGCGATTCCACCGCGCCTGTTGGAGCCTTCGCTGCTCCGATTTATTCGCGCGACTGGGGCATGTACGCGCAGGACACCTGGCAGGCTACGCCGCGGCTGACCCTGATCTACGGTCTGCGCTACCAGTATCAAAGCCCCTGGCTCTATCGCACCCAGCAGGTCACAACCTTCGACATGGCACGCGACAAGCTCGTTCTGCCTCAAAACAGTCCCACGCCGGTTCTCCCCGCCGGAGCAGACCCGGACCTCTTCGCGGCCTATCCGTTCGAGACCACGCAGAGCATTGGGCTGCCCCTGCACTATATTCAGCCCGATCGCACCAACTTCGCGCCACGGCTTGGCTTTGCCTATCGTCCGCTGGAACACACGGTCATACGTGGTGGCTTCGGCATCTACTACAACTTCCAGCCGGGCTTCGTCGGATCGCGTGCCGATGGTTACAATCCGCCCTGGCAGCTCTCCATCAGCCAGGCCTTCTCCAGCAAGCTCCCAGGTAAGCCGAAGACTCCGTATCTTCCTGATCTGACCTTTGCGAATCCCTTCCCGGGCACAAACGGCACCAACGCCATCACGCCGAATCCCACTATCAACATGCTCCAGTGGGATTTCAAAAACGCGATTACGAAGGAGTGGAACCTTACCTTAGAGCAGGGGTTCGGCTCCAACTGGAGCACCCGGCTCTCCTACGTCGGCAACCAGGGACAGCATCTGCCCTGGAACTCCGGCCCCATCAACGTTCCCGACGTTCAGATCCCCAACGCAACCATACAGTCACAACGTCCATTCCAGCCCTTCGGTGCGATCAACGCCACGCGCAGCGGCGGCTATCAGAGCTTCAACCAGCTGCAGGCAGGCATCAAGAAGCGCTTCAACAGCGGCTTCAGCGTTCAGGGCGAGTATCAGTACACCCGCAGTCTGGATGACGTTGCCACTGCCGGCGGTCCGCAGCAGTGGCGCCAGCCGTATCTCGACTACGGAAACACCGTAGGCCTGCGCCGGCACTGGCTGGTGGTCAATTACATCTACCAGCTTCCCTTCGGACGCGGCCGCCAATGGCTGAATCACCTTGGCGGAGTGGGAGATGCGGTCCTTGGCGGCTGGCAGCTCTCGGGAATCACCACCTACGGCAGCGGACAGCCGTTCTCCGTAAGCTTCTCGCAGACGGGAACAAAGTTCACCGGTTGGTGGCCAAGCCGTGCCAACCAGGTGCCGGGCGCATCGCTCTATAAAGGACGGCAGTCGGGCTCGCACGACATCATCAATGGTGTGCAGTGGTACAACGTCGATGCCTTCGCTCCTCCGCAGCCCTGGCAGTGGGGAACGTCCGCTCGCGATATGCTCTTTGGCCCGGGAATGTGGAACTGGGACATGAGCGGAATGAAGACCTTCTCCATTCCTGAACGGATGAAGCTGCAGTTCCGCGCAGACTTTCTCGATGCCTTCAACCACTTCAATCTCGGTCAGCCGTCGGCTTCCATCGCCGACACCCGCGACAACGGAACTCCGGTTCCCAACGCCGGAAAGGTCATGGGAGGGAGTGGCAGCCGAGTCGTCCAGCTCAGCCTGAACTTGCGCTACTAATTCAGGCCATCCATCCAGCGGCGCGCATTCCAGTTCGGTGTGCGCGCCGTATCCGTTTTTGTTCCTGTTGGAACAGGGCGGCGGACCGGCCACGCCTTCATCGCAACGCCGAAATATCCAAAGCAGTACACACTCTCATGGGAAGGAATCTACTGAAAATGTCGAAACCTGTATTTGTTTCAAAGTCAGTGTTTCTGTCTCTCCTTGCTCTTCTTCTGTCCATGGCTCCTCTGGCGGCGGTTGCTGCGCCTCCATTGTTGCCCGGACCTCAACACAATGATCGCCTCAGCCTCGATGTCTATGCTCTGCGCGGGCCGCAGGATCAGACTGCCAGGCTTTATCTCTCAGCCATCGCTTCCAATCCCTCGGACACCCTTCCCGATCAATTTGAGAAAGTGTGGGTCGAGATCAGAACACCCGGAGGCGAGCAGCACAACCTGCTGACCCCACACAAGCCGACGGTCTACAACAACGTCGATGCCCCCAATGGACAGGCCGTTATCGATCTAGGTGATGTGCCCCTGTCAAACCTCGTGTCGGTACACGCAGTGGTGTCGACAGGTCAGCCCAGGAGCCAGCAGTTCCTTCTCGGCCAGACAGCCGTAACCGAGTTTGCGGTCAATGCGCACAATGTGGTCGTGCCCGACTTCGAAGGATACGGCGCCCAGATGAATGGCTACGTCTACACTGCGCAGAACGATCCCACCCGCGGCTTTACCGGCAATGAGCCTCCCGTCGACATCGAGAATCTCGAGGCCAAGGTCAAGGACATGAAGCCAGGCTTGAGCCGCATCTTCCTCTCCCCGGCCGCCTATCTTCCCGGAAACCAGAACCTCATGGACTCGGTCTACAAAACCGTCGAGCTCGCGCAGAAATCCGGAGCCAATGTCAACATCACCTGGTGGTTCATCGATCGCGCGGCCAAGAACGATCCCGTAATTCAGCAGCAACTGATGCAGCAGGACATGGCGGAGTTCGCGTCAACGCTCGTGGATTTGGTCGTCAATCATAAATTGACTGCGGTAAAGCAGATCACGATTCAGAACGAAGTGGATACCAGTTGGGTTACGCCTCAGCTCTACGAGCAATATTATCGACTGCTCGATCTGGAGCTTCGGAATGCTGGCATTCGGGACCAGATCAAATTCGTCGGCGGCGATCTGGTCATTAATAATCAGGCAACCTGGTTCAAGTACATGGCGGCCCATATGGGAGATGTCCTCGACGGATGGTCTGTTCACATCTACTGGAACTATTGGGACACGGCCTACATGCAGAGCCGACTGAACGGCATCCTCGCTGTTTATAACGCAATTCCAGCGGACGAGCGCAAGCCCCTCTCCGTTACTGAATATGGCGTTCGGGGAATTAAAACTCTGAACGGTAAGACCATCATGGACGTCGATCCCTACCGCAAAGGCGCTCTCACGGCCACCATCGCCGGCTACTATCAGGACCCCAGCGGAAACATCGCGCCAGTCAACGAGACCAACATCGCCGCCTTCGAGCAGGCATGGTTCAACATGATCTCGGTGAACGATGGCTTCGTCGGCATGTCCAAGTGGGACTTCTTCCGCGCACAGTACGACTTTACCTATCAGGACCACTCGCTCATTGGCTATCTCTTCAATCCGGCGCCCGACCAGGACCGCTGGCCCCTGCGTCCTTCCTACTACATGGAGTGGCTCATGGCGAACACTACGGGTCAGCACTGGCAGGTACTCGGCCAGAGCGGCACCTCCGGCGCGAAGCTGATTACACCCTTCCGCAGCCCCACTGGCGACCTGACGCTCTTCGCGCTCAGCACCAATCAGGCGGCGGGATCGGTCACCGTAGGCGATCTGCCTCAGGGCACAGAATTTCACGTGCTGCTCTGGAACGCCGATGGCAGCGGCAAGGTGACAGATGGAGGTCACGTCAACGCCGGTATCACTGGAACAGTCACCATCGCTGTCCCCGCCGGAGGCATGGCCGCTCTAACCACAATGGAAAGAAGAGACCGCTTCTGTGGCTTTATGACCAGGCAATGTGACCTGTGGCCTCTGCCCGGAATCGGGCACAACATCGGAGATCACAGCTACTGATTCACGCGTGAGAAGTTCCATCAGGATAGAATCCGGCTGAAGCTCAGCAGGTCGCCTCAGCCGGGTTTTAAAAATAAGGAGATGGGTCGTATGAAGACTGGATATGGGCACAAAGACACGAAGTTGCAGACATGTGCCCGTGCAATCACGATGAGTGGCACAACCCGCCTCATCCGGCTCGTCTCTATCGGATTATTCATACTAGGCACGCAACTGGTGCCTGCTGCCCACGCCTCTCCCTTCGATGCTATGGGCTTCTCTCCCTGCTCCTGGAGTGTTCCCATTCAGGACAAGGACCACAAGCTCGATGTCCCGGCAACCATTCGCCTGCTCCGCGCCAACCACTTCACCTGCTACGTCCAGCCGATCGAAGAGAAGTCGCCAATGAGCTTCGACGACTTCAAGCGGCTTCTTCCTGCCGCGCAGGCAAGCGGCATCGCCATATGGCCCGTGCTCGTCCCTCACACCGAAGGCGCGAGCCTTCCTTATCGCGAAGACTTTGTGCGCTGGACGAAAGAACTCGCCAACCTCTCACTCAAGTACTCCGTCATACGCGGAATCAACATCGACGACACCGACGCCGGCGGCAACGACAAGATGTTTACCCACGACTATACCTGCCAGATCTACCGCGCCAAACAGCAGATCAACCCGAAGCTGTTATTCATTCCAACCATCTATGATCTCGATCGCGGAGAGGCAGATCGTCTGGCAGGATGCGTCGACGGCGTCTGGCTCTGGTGGACGAATCTCGAGCAGAACAATGGCCTGCGCGCCTTTCTCGAAGACGGCCGCGTCGTCGCCAACGGGAGGTTCCCGGTCTATGCAGGCATCTACGCGCATTCGACCTCATGGCAAAAGCAGGAAGGCCCCAAGCCGAAGATCTTCCGCAAGGCCATGGAGATCGGATGCACGTACTCGAATGGTGTCGTGATGTGGCAGTTGCCGCTGACCGAAGACCTCAAAGACAACGAGATGCTGCCGATCGCGAAGGACTTTGTCACTGGCGGAGCATCGCCTCTAGCGGGCAAGTGCGGCAAGAATCCGCTCTGACCCATCCTCGATCGGTACACTGGTAAGCCACATGGGTTTGCTTCCGCAAATCAGCCACGAAGCAAGATGCAGTGCAGCGATTCATTCAAGGAACGGAGAAAAAATATCTTATGTCGGCCTCGAACCAACAAGATGTCCTTTCACCCGGGAACGTCACGCAAGGCGGAACCACGCGGCGCAACTTCCTGCAGGGATCGCTCGCCGTCGCTGGCACCGCGCTGGTCTCCTCGGTGGCTGCTCCCACAGCCTTGGCAGAGGCGAAGCACAAGCGGCCCAATCTCGTCTTCTTCTTCGGCGAAGGCCAGCGTGCTGATGCGCTCTCCATCGCCGGCAATCCCATTCTAAAAACTCCGCATCACGACCGCATCGGCCGCGAGGGCATGCGCTTTCGCAACGCCTTCTGCACGAACGCCCTCTGTGCCCCGGCGCGCGCCGTGGCGCTTACCGGCATGTACTCCAGCTCTACCGGAGCGCTCTCCAACCAGAGCATGGATGTTCCTTTGCCCTCCGACATCCCGCTCTTCACCGACATTCTCCGCCAGGCTGGCTACGAGGTCGCCATCGTCGGCAAGGTACACGTTCAGAACGGTGTCGAAGACCGTTACTGGGACTATTACTTTGGACACAACGATCCCAGCAACGACTACGTTAATCCCTACTTCAAGGAAGGACGAAAAGGAAAAGTCGGGCCGCAGAAGCGATATCGCAACGTGTACCCCGACGATCTCACCGTGGACCGCGCTCTTGCATGGCTCGAAGAAGACCGTGGCGACAAGCCCTTCTGCCTGCTGGTCTGGTTCGTCGCTCCGCACGAGCCCTTCTTTCGCCCCCGCCGCCATCTCGACCTCTACAGCGGCACCACGATCCCGAAGCCTGCAACCTTCGACGAAGACCTCAAAGGCTATCCCGGCAAACCAAAGTGTTTCGTTGCGGCAGAGAACAAGCTCGGCACCACCATAACGCATCCGGCCTGCGGGTCTCTCGACGGAGTAGCGAAGAACTACTACGCCGGTCTGGTCGCGGTCGACGAAAACATTGGCCGTATCGTCAGCTATCTCGAAAAGAAAAATATCCTCGAGGACACCGCTATCGTCCAGGGCTCCGATCACGGATACTTCCTCGGCGAACATCGTCTCTTCGACAAGCGCCTGATGCATGAGCCGTCGATTCGCGTTCCTTTAATGATCCGTTATCCCAGGCGCATCCCCGCCGGCATCGTCCGCGACGAGATGGTTCTCGATACCGATCTTGCTCCGACCTTCCTCGACCTCGCCGGCATACCCGCCCCCGCGCACATGCAAGGCAAGAGCGTTCTCTCCCTGGCGAAGACGCCCGATCCATCCTTCCGCAAGGAGTGGTACTACGAATACTTTGAGTGGCCCAACCCCGAAGCGGTCCGCCCCTGTCGCGGCATCCGCACCGAACGCTACAAACTCATCCACTACGTCATGGAGCCGCAGGAGTACGAGATCTACGATCTGCACAAAGACCCCGACGAGACCAAAAATCTCTACGGACTTGCCGACTACGCCTCGCTTCAAAAAGATTTGATGGATCGCCTCGAAGTCCTGCGCGCAAGGGTCCCCGTCCGCAAAGCTTAGACATAGGCGGAGGCAAACCCCTGGCCACGCAAGTTCGCGCATCTTCCACTCCTGGCGAGTGAGGATGCGCACATCGTTTTGCAGCAGTGCATGGCAGAGAGCAGGACGTAGTCCTCCTCTCGGGATCCGTTGCCGCTCGCGCAATCGGGGTAATGGCGAGCGTAGACGGCAAGCATGAATGCAGCCAAATCTAGCACCAAATTCGATCAGTCCAAATTTGATACAGTTTGGCGATTCTGCCGTTTTTTCGTCTATATCGAATCCAATTCTAAAAACTTATTGTTGGTGGAGGCGGCGGGAGTCGAACCCGCGTCCGAAAAAACTTCCAACAGAGAGCTTTCATGCTTTTTCACGTTCATTTTTGTCTCGTCATCGACGCTTAGAACGGACAAAGATGCGGCGACGACCAGTCTGATCAATCTCGTCCGACCCGCTCAGACGGAGCAGGGAAGACCAGCCTACTGTGCGACGATCGGTACGGGCCCGTAGGCGAAGCCCGAGCGATCGGCT
>Ga0207678_10000188_pt1 | contig 53112 bp, 38 predicted proteins | sample KBSC63metaG_FD_184319 | JGI IMG/M metagenome (GOLD analysis project Ga0207678, IMG submission 184319) | Corn rhizosphere microbial communities from Kellogg Biological Station, Michigan, USA - KBS C6-3 metaG (SPAdes) (version 2) | ecosystem: Host-associated > Plants > Roots > Rhizosphere > Soil ... | reverse complement strand
GCTCGTTCGCAGGCACGACCTGGTTCAACTCAGCATCCTTCTCCGGCGAGGCCCACTTCGAGAAGGCGACCTTCGCTGGTACCGCCGACTTCGAAGGAGCAGTTTTCAGCAGCAAGGCCACCTTTGCAGGAGCTATCAAGTTGGGCCAGGCCTTCGATCCTGTCAGCCGCGAACTTGACCCTGATAGCTAGCCGGCAGATGCTAAGACGATGGTAGGACTCGGATCCTGCCGACGCGAAGCAGGTCTTGGCTCACACTGGTCAGGCTGATGTCCCACTGCTCGGGAACGGCAGCCGCGATTCGCTCGACCAAGTGCCCGCAGAACACAGGAACGCTTAACAGCGCGACCCCCGGCTGCCTGGTGTCCAGTGCATACGCGTCGGGGTCGTTGATGAAGGCGACATTCCGGAAGGCTGCCTTTCCGGGCTTGGGGTCACCGTACCCGTGCAGCAGAGCATTCCTGATGCCCCAGAAGATGTCGGCATCCTCCGACTCGATCTCGTGATCGGTCAGCAGCTTCGTAAACCGATCCCTCACTGGAGTCGAAGTGCCAGAGAGCGTGTCAAGCACGATCATACCCAGACACACGCCAATCCACGATTCGTTGCCTGGGCGCTCGCCGGTGTTCTCGTCGCGCCCGTTGGCAGTGCGCATGTCCCGCAAAGCCAGCTCAAGGGGCAGATAGACGTTGCGCTCCGGAGGTAGCGTGCAGTCGACTCGCGTCACTGCGGTTCTGCCCCGGTCGGCCAGCGTGGTCATCAGGTCACGATAGCCCTGCCACCGATTCAACACGCATTGAATTTAGGCCGAACCGGCTTGGTGCAGGAGCAGCATCGGACCTGAATCAGGCAGCTTGCGTCAGGTCGGGACGCTGAGGGGACAACAGTCGCCGCCGTGGCCGACAGCAGTTCAGAGTAGTCAGGCACTTAGTCAGGCAGGCAGCAAAAAGCCCGGTTCACCAGCGAGGTGAACCGGGCTTTGACCTGCGTGGGCCTACCAGGACTTGAACCTGGGACCTCTTCGTTATCAGCGAAGCGCTCTAACCGCCTGAGCTATAGGCCCTCGAACGAGGAGAACTTTACAGGACCCCCGAAGGGGCCCTGCAACCGGGTCACTCCCGTTCGGACAGGGTGACTTCCAGGCCTCCCGCCAGGTCGGCCGAGACGTTGTAGATGAACGCGCTCACCGTGGCCAGGGCCGAGACCAGGACGATGTTGATCGCTCCCAGGATGGCCGCGATGCCGAAGACGCGGCCCGCGCTGATCAGGGGTTCGGCCGAGGCGTTGGCGCCCTCGCCGCCGACCAGGGACGAATAGGTGCCGTTCAGCTTGTCCCAGACGCCCATGCCGTCCAGCACCGTGTACAGGACTCCGACCGCCACCAGCCAGACGAAGAACATCGCGACGCCCAGGACCAGGGACAGCTTGAGCACCGACCACGGGTCGAAGCGCTTCACCTGCAGTGATGCGCGGCGCGGGCCCCGGCCGGGGCGACGCAGCGCGCTCGGGCGAGCTCGCTGCGTCGATGCCGGGGGGACCTCGGCGCCGGCTGGTGGAGTGTCTCCGCTGCCGAACAGGCGCGGGGCTGCGCTGCCCGTGACCACCGGGCGTTCGGTGGCCGCGGGCTGCACCTCCTCGGTGGCCAGCTTGACCGTCGCTTCGGCGTCGCCTTCCTTGTCGACCCGCTGCCACGGTGGGCTCGCCGGCGTTCCGTTCGAACCCGCTGCCTCGGGATTCTCGGTCGGTGTCACGAAGAGTCAGTCCTTACCCGTGCCGTGGGGCGCTGTCCGTAGTTGTGAACTTACTGCTCCGACGGCGCCGTCGTCTCGTCAGCCACTTCCGGCGCTTCGGGAGCGTCACCATTGGCGACGTCCGAGGGCTCGTCCGCGTTGCGTGCGACCGCAAGAAGAGTGGTTCCTTCGCCGAGATTCATCAGCCGGACCCCCTTCGTCTGCCGTCCCGCTTTGCGTACGTCGCCCGCCGGTGTGCGGATCACGCCGCCGCTCGAGGTGATCGCGTACAGCTCGTCCTCGGCGTCGACGATGAGCGCTCCCACCAGCCTGCCACGTTTCCGGTCGTGCTGGATGGTGAGCACGCCCTTGCCGCCGCGGCCCTGGACCGGGTAGTCCTCGATCGCCGTGCGCTTCGAGTAGCCGCCGTCGGTCGCGACCAGGAGGAACTTGCCCTCCTTGACCACGCTGATGCCGAGCAGCTCGTCGCCGTCGTTGAAGCGCATGCCCATCACGCCGGACGTCGGGCGGCCCATCGGCCGCAGGGCCTCGTCCGTCGCGTGGAAGCGGATGGACTGGCCTTCGGCCGACACCAGCAGCAGGTCGTCCTCGGCCGCCGCCAGCACCGCGCCGACCAGTTCGTCACCTTCGCGCAGGTTGATGGCGATGAGGCCGCCGGAGCGGTTGGAGTCGAAGTCGGTGAGCTTGGTCTTCTTCACCAGGCCGCGCTGGGTGGCGAGCACCAGGTACGGCGCGACCTCGTAGTTCTTGATCTGGATGACCTGGGCGATCTGCTCGTCCGGCTGGAACGCCATCAGGTTCGCCACGTGCTGGCCGCGCGCGTTGCGGTTGGCCTCGGGCAGCTCGTAGGTCTTGGTCCGGTAGACGCGGCCCTTGTTCGTGAAGAACAGGATCCAGTCGTGCGTCGAGCAGACGAAGAAGTGCTGGACGATGTCGTCCTGCTTCAGCGTCGCGCCCTGCACGCCCTTGCCGCCGCGCTTCTGCGACCGGTACAGATCCGTTTTCGTTCGCTTGGCGTACCCCGTGCGGGTGATCGTGACGACGACGTCCTCGACCGCGATGAGCTCTTCGTCGGTGACGTCGCCGCTGAAGCCGATGATCTTCGTGCGCCGGTCGTCGCCGTACTTCTCGACGATCGCCATCAGCTCGTCGCGGATGATCGCGCGCTGGCGCTCGGGCTTCTCGAGGATGTCCTTGAGGTCGGCGATCTCCAGCTCGATCTCGGCCAGCTGGTCGATGATCCGCTGGCGCTCCAGGGCGGCGAGGCGCCGCAGCTGCATGTCGAGGATCGCGGTGGCCTGGATCTCGTCGACGTCCAGCAGCTCCATCAGGGCCGGCCGGGCCTCGTCGGCGGACGGCGACCGCCGGATCAGCGCGATGACCTCGTCGAGCATGTCGAGCGCCTTGACGTACCCACGCAGGATGTGGGCCCGCTCTTCGGCCTTCTTCAGGCGGAACCGGGTCCGCCGGACGATGACCTCGACCTGGTGCTTCACGTAGTGCCGGATGATCTGGTCGAGCCGCAGCGTGCGGGGCACGCCGTCGACCAGGGCCAGCATGTTGACGCCGAAGTTCTGCTGCAGCTGGGTGTGCTTGTAGAGGTTGTTCAGCACGACCTTCGCGACCGCGTCGCGCTTGATCGTGACGACGATCCGCATGCCCGAGCGGCTGTTGGACTCGTCGGCGATGTCGGCGATGCCGGTGAGCTTGCCGTCGCGGACCAGGTTCGCGATGTTCTCGACCAGGTTGTCCGGGTTGACCTGGTAGGGCAGCTCGGACACGACCAGGATCGTGCGGCCCTTCGCGTCCTCTTCGACCTCGACGACCGCGCGCATCCGGATCGAGCCGCGGCCGGTGCGGTAGGCGTCTTCGATGCCGGACGTGCCGAGGATCATCGCCTTGGTCGGGAAGTCGGGGCCCTTGACCCGCACCAGCAGCGCGGCCAGCAGTTCGTCATCGGTCGCGTCCGGGTTCTCCAGCGCCCAGACGACGCCTTCGGAGACCTCGCCGAGGTTGTGCGGCGGGATGTTGGTCGCCATCCCGACCGCGATCCCGGAACCGCCGTTGACCAGCAGGTTCGGGAACCGCGACGGCAGGACGTCGGGCTCCTGCGTGCGGCCGTCGTAGTTGTCGGAGAAGTCGACGGTGTCTTCTTCGATGTCGGCCAGCATCTGCATGGCCAGCGGCGCGAGCCGGGACTCGGTGTACCGCATGGCGGCCGCGGGGTCGTTGCCCGACGAGCCGAAGTTGCCCTGGCCGTCGATCAGCGGGTAGCGCAGCGACCACGGCTGGGCGAGCCGGACCAGCGCGTCGTAGATCGCCGAGTCACCGTGCGGGTGGTAGTTGCCCATGACGTCGCCGACGACGCGGGAGCACTTGTTGTAGCCGCGGTCCGGCCGGAAACCGGAGTCGAACATCGAGTACAGGATCCGGCGGGCGACGGGCTTGAGGCCGTCACGCACGTCCGGCAGCGCCCGCGACACGATGACGCTCATCGCGTAGTCGATGTAGGAGCGCTGCATCTCCTGCTGGATGTCGACCGGCTCGATCCGGTCGTGTTCCGGAGCCGGCGGCAGAGTTTCCGTCATGAGGTCCTTCTCGAGTGGAGAGTCCTAGCGGGACAAAGAGCGGGGGAACGCCTACACGTCCAGGAAGCGCACGTCCTTGGCGTTGCGCGTGATGAACGACCGGCGGGCCTCGACGTCCTCGCCCATCAGGACCGAGAAGAGGTCGTCCGCCTGGGCGGCGTCGTCCATCGTGACCCGGCCCAGCAGGCGGTTCGCCGGGTCCATCGTGGTCTCCCACAGCTCCTCGGCGTTCATCTCGCCAAGACCCTTGTAGCGCTGGATCGCGTCGTCCTTCGGGAGCCGCTTGCCGGCTTCGACGCCCGCCTTGATGACGGCGTCGCGCTCGCGGTCGGAGTACGCGTACTCCGGCTCGGCCCGCGGCCACTTGATCTTGTACAGCGGTGGCCGCGAGAGGAAGACGTGGCCGTGCTCGATCAGCGGCGTCATGAACCGGAACAGCAGGGTGAGCAGCAGCGTGGTGATGTGCTGGCCGTCGACGTCGGCGTCGGCCATCAGCACGATCTTGTGGTAGCGCAGCTTTTCGAGGTCGAACTCGTCGTGGATGCCGGTGCCGAGCGCGGTGATCAGCGACTGGACCTCGGTGTTCTTGAGGACGCGGTCGATCCGGGCCTTCTCGACGTTGATGATCTTGCCGCGGATCGGCAGGATCGCCTGGTACATCGAGTCGCGGCCCTCCTTGGCGGAGCCGCCGGCCGAGTCACCCTCGACGATGTAGAGCTCGCACTCCTCCGGCTTGGTGGAGCGGCAGTCCTTGAGCTTGCCGGGCAGGCCGCCGATCTCCAGCGCACCCTTGCGGCGGACCAGGTCACGCGCCTTGCGCGCGGCCATCCGGGCCTGCGCCGAGGAGATCGACTTGTTGATGATCGTCTTCGCCTCGGTGGGGTTGCGCTCGAACCAGTCGGCCAGCCACTCGTTCGACTGCTGCTGCACGAACGTCTTGGCCTCGCTGTTGCCCAGCTTGGTCTTGGTCTGGCCTTCGAACTGCGGCTCGCCCAGCTTGATCGAGACGATCGCCGCGAGTCCTTCGCGCACGTCGTCACCGGTCAGGTTGGCGTCCTTCTCCTTGAGCAGCTTCTTGTCGCGCGCGTACGCGTTGACGACGCGGGTCAGCGCGGCGCGGAAGCCCTCCTCGTGGGTGCCGCCTTCGTGGGTGTTGATCGTGTTGGCGAACGTGTACACCGACGGCGTGAACCCGGTGTTCCACTGCATCGCGACCTCGACCTCGAGGCCGGTGCCCTTGGCGTCGAAGGAGATCACGCTGGGGTGGATCGGGTCCTTGCTGCCGTTGATGTGCTTGACGAAGTCCTCGAGCCCGCCCGGGTAGCAGTAGACCTTCTCCTTGACGCGGGCGACCTTGCCCTCCGCGTCCTCTTCGGTCTCCTCGTCGGCGACGCGCTCGTCGCGCAGGGACAGCGTCAGCCCCTTGTTGAGGAACGCCATCTCCTGGAGCCGGCGCGAGATGGTCTCGAAGTTGTACGTCGTGGTCTCGAAGATGTCGCCGTCGGCCCAGAACGTCATCGTCGTGCCGGTCTCGGTCGCCGGTCCGAGGTCTTCGAGGGGCCCCGGGATCTGGTCGGTGTACAGCTGGCGCCAGCTGCGGCCGCCGTACTTGACCTCGGCGAGCAGCTTCGTCGAGAGCGCGTTCACCACGGAGATGCCGACGCCGTGCAGGCCACCGGACACCGCGTAGGAGTCGCTGTCGAACTTGCCGCCCGCGTGCAGCTGCGTGAGCACGACCTCGATGGTCGGCTTGTTCTCCTTGGGGTGCATGTCGACCGGGATGCCGCGGCCGTCGTCGACGACGCGCACACCGCCGTCGGCGAGGAGGGTAACCTCGACCTTGGTCGCGTGGCCGGCCATCGCCTCGTCGACGGAGTTGTCGACGACCTCCTGGACGAGGTGGTGCAGCCCGCGTTCACCGGTGGAACCGATGTACATGCCGGGGCGTTTGCGGACGGCTTCGAGGCCTTCGAGCACCGTGATCGACGACGCGTTGTACTCGCTCTTGTTCTCGGTCACCGGCGTTGTTTCTCCTCGTCTCGCCCGAGCGGACGCTCGCTCTCCTCCAGTGTACTTGGCCGCGTCCGCTGACATGCGGCAAGGACACCCCTGAACGCGTCACAGACGGACGAAATCGGTTCGAGCCGAGTCTTGACGTATCTTGGGACTTCTGGATGCGTTCTCGGCCCACTCAACGGAGCATCGCGCAACCCGGGTCAGCCGTACGTGTCACGCGGGCCGCGACCCGGCACGTGGCGGGGCCCTTTCCGCCAGCTCGGCGCCGTCGGACCCTGGATCCGCATCCGCTTGACGACGCCGTTGCCGACCCCGGCCGCGATCTTGGCCAGCAGCTTTCCCTGCAGCAACCGGAGCTGGGTGGCCCACGCCGTCGAGCTCGCGCGGACGGTGAGCTCGCCGTCCTTCAGCGCGACCGGCTGCGCGTGCTCGGCGACGTCTTCGCCGACCAGCCTCGCCCACTGCGCGAAGACGCGGGCGCTCGTGACGCTCTCGTTCCAGCCGCGGTCGCTGACCAGCCGGGAGACGAGCCGGCCGAGCGGCTGCGGGTCGCGCGCGTCCGCACCCGGCCCCGACCAGCGGCGACGCCGCGGGTTCTGCCCGCCGCCCACCGCGGGACGGCGGCGCCCGGGCGGGACCCCTCGCTCTTTCGCCTTCGCCTTGGCCGCTTCGAGCGCGGCGTGGGCGAGGTCGCGCCCGGTCGGGGGCGTCTCGTTCGGCCCAACGTCGCCATCACGCTCGGTACCTGCAGGAGTCTTGGAGCCGTTTTTGGGCGCTTTGTGCCACCCATCTGGCCGCAAGGTCACGGGCAGCGATAACTCATTCACCGTGTTATCCACACTGTCCACAGGTTTGTCCCCAGATCGGGTGGGCTTTGTGCCGCCCGTCACACGGGGTGCCCGGTCGCCTTGCTCAGCCACGCGTGATCTCACCATCCGCCACCAGGAACCGGCGGCCGGCCAGCTCCCCGGGCACGTCTTCGTCGACCGCGGCGGTCACCAGCACCTGTTCGGCGCTCGCGGCCACCTCGGCCAGCCGGGCCCGGCGCTTGCGGTCCAGCTCGGCGAACACGTCGTCGAGCAGCAGCACCGGCTCACCCGCCTCCCCGCGCAGGAGCTCGTAGCTGCCGAGCCGGAGGGCGAGCGCGAACGACCACGACTCGCCGTGACTCGCGTAACCCTTGGCCGGCGCCTGGCCCAGGATCAGCTCCAGCTCGTCCCGGTGCGGGCCGACCAGGCTGATGCCGCGCTCGAGCTCCGCCTTGCGAGCTTCACCCAGCGCCTTGAGTAAGACGTCCTTCAGGACTTCGGGTTGCGCCCGTTCGCCGTCCGGTACGCCGTACGTCTCCGGCAGCGCTTCACCCAGCGACGACCGGTACGAGATCTTCGCCGGACGCGAGTCGGGCGCGACCCCCATGTACGCCGAAGCCGCGTACGGCGCGAGGTCGGCGACGAGGTTCAGGCGCGCGGCCAGCAGCTCCGCGCCCGCCACCGCCAGGTGGTCGTCCCAGACCTCCAGCGTCGACAACGCGTACGGGTCTTCTCGGCCCGTACGTCGTTTCCCGGCCGTCTTGAGCAGGGCGTTCCGCTGCTTCAGCACCTTCTCGTAGTCCGCCCGGACCCCCGCGTACCGCGGCGCGCGCAGCACCAGGAGCTCGTCGAGGAACCGGCGCCGCTCGCCCGGGTCGCCGCGCACGAGCGCGAGGTCCTCCGGGGAGAACAGCACCGTGCGCAGGATCCCGAGCACGTCACGCGGACGGCCGACCGCACCGCGGTTGACCCGGGCGCGGTTCGCCCGGCCGGCGGTGATCTCGAGCTCGACGGTCAGCTCACGGTCGTCGTTGACCACCGCGACCCGCACCAGCGCGCGCTCGCAGCCGTGCCGGATGAGCGGCGCGTCCGTCGCGACGCGGTGCGAGCCCAGCGTCGCGACGTACCCGATCGCTTCCAGCAGGTTGGTCTTGCCGCGGCCGTTCTGGCCGACCAGCACGGTCGGCCCCGGTTCGAGGGCGAGATCGGCCTGCGGCCAGGAGCGGAAGTCGGTGACCTGCAGGTGTCGCAGATACACCAGTAACTCCTTACCCGCCGGCCTTCTTCACGGCGTGTCCGCCGAACTGGTTGCGCAGTGCGGCGACCGCGCGCATCGCGGCCGAATGTTCCTGCCGCGAAGCGAACCGCGCGAACAGGGCGGCCGAGATGACCGGCGCCGGCACCGCGTTGTTGATCGCCTCTTCCAGCGTCCAACGGCCTTCGCCCGAATCCTCGACGTAGCCCTCGAGGTCGTCGAGTTCCGGGTCCTCGTCGAGCGCGCGCACGAGCAGGTCGAGCAGCCAGGACCGGACGACGGTGCCGCGCTGCCAGCCCTTGATCACCGCGGGCACGTCCTTGACGACCTTCGCGGCCTCGAGCAGCTCGAAGCCTTCGGCGAAGGCCTGCATCATGCCGTACTCGATGCCGTTGTGGATCATCTTCGCGTAGTGACCCGCGCCGACGTCGCCCGCGTGCGAGAAGCCTTCTTCGCGCGGGCCGTCCGGGCGCAGCGCGTCGAAGATCGGCATCGCCTTTTCGACGTCGGCGGCCGCGCCGCCGACCATCAGGCCGTAGCCGTTCTCCTTGCCCCACACGCCGCCGGACACGCCGCAGTCCAGGTAGCCGATGTTCTTCGCCGCGAGCAGATCGGCGTTCAGCTTGTCGTCGGTGTACTTGGAGTTGCCACCGTCGATCACCATGTCGCCCGCGGAGAGCAGGTTGCCCAGCTCGGTGATGGTCGCCCGGGTCGGCTCGCCGGCCGGGACCATGATCCACACGATCCGCGGGGCGTCCAGTTTGGACACCAGGTCCTCGAGCGAGGTCGTGTCGCTGACATCCGGGTTGCGGTCGTAGCCGACCACCTCGTGACCGGCCGCGCGCAGCCGCTCACGCATGTTGAAGCCCATCTTGCCCAGGCCGATCAGACCGAGCTGAACCATGAGATCCCCTTACGTGCTTTAAAAACAGGTCAGCCCGGCAGGCGGACGGGCATCAGGAGGTACAGGTAGCCGGGGACGACGTTGCCCTCGGCGTCGGCGGGCTTGATGAGCGCGGGGCGGTTCGGCGTGGTGAACGTCAGCTCCGCCCGGTCGCTGTGGAGCGCGCCGAGGCCGTCGACGAGGTAACCCGGGTTGAACGCGATCGTCACCGGCTCACCTTCGTACTCGACCTGAAGCTCTTCTTCGGCGCTTCCCTCGTCGTCGCCGCCCGCGGACAACCGCAGCGAGTTGTCCCCGAACTCCAGTCGTACCTGAGTCCCCCGCTCGGCCACCAGCGAAACGCGCTTGATGGACTCGGTGAGAGCGGACACGTCGATGACCGCGCGCGAGGTGTGCGACGCCGGCAGCAGCTGCCGGTACGGCGGGAACTCCGCGTCGAGCAGGCGGGTCGTCGTGTAGCGCCCGGAACCGGACAGGCCGAGCAGGCCTTCGCCGCTGGCGAGGGCGAGGCGGATCGTGGCGCCGCTCGCACCGAGCGTCTTGGCCGCCTCGGCGAGGGTGCGCGCGGGCACGAGCACCGCGGCGTCGGCCAGGCCCTCGGCCGGTTGCCAGGTGAACTCCCGCATGGCGAGCCGGAACCGGTCGGTCGCGACCAGGGTCAGCGAGCTGCCGGAGATTTCGAGCCGCATGCCGGTGAGCATCGGCAGCGTGTCGTCCTTGCCCGCGGCGACGACGACCTGGGTGACGGCCTGGCCGAACGAGTCGCCGGCGAGCTCGCCCGCGAAGGCGGGCTGGGACGGCAGCTGCGGGTAGTCCTCGACCGGCATGGTCGGCAGGGAGAACCGCGCGCTGCCGCACGTGATGGTGGCGCGGGCGCCGTCGACGGAGATCTCGACCGGCTGCGCGGGCAGCGCCTTGGTGATGTCGGCGAGGAGACGCCCGGACACCAGCAGGCGGCCGCCGTCGGCGATCGTCGCCGGGACCCCGACCGTGGCCGAGACCTCGTAGTCGAAGCCGGAGACCGTCAGCGCGTCGGTGTCGCCGTCCGATCCGGCGTCGAGGAGGACACCGCCCAGCACCGGCACCGGAGGCCGGGAGGGGAGGCTTCTGGCCACCCACGCGACGGCGTCGGCGAGCCCGTCACGCTCGACGCGGATCTTCATGCGCGCATCCTTTCGACGATCGAGCCCACTGCGGGCTCGGGCCAGGCCTCGTTCTCGCAGGGCAGTGACCGGCTGCCCCCTCCGGCCGGTCCGCCCTCCCGCTTGAGCGGCCGGAGCGTGGACCAGGTGCAGGCGTCCACGTTAGGCCGTCGCGGGCGCCGCCGTCACCTCGGCCTCCCCTTGACTTTGTCGACATGACGACTCGATCTCGCGGCTGTCCCCAGCTTCGGTCTCCGCCTGTTTTTGTTTTGTTCTCTCTCTTAGAAGATCTAAGGGCAGTAGCAGTAATAGGCGTTGTGGATTGTGTGGATTGAGCTCGTTCGCGCAGGTCGGACGGGTTGCGGGCGTGTGGAGAACCGTGGTGGCAGACCTGTGGGTAGATCGGAGCGTCGGTGGATGGTTCGGAGCATCCACGAATCCATCCACAGTTGTCCCCAGTTGTCCCCACGGTTGTCCCCAGGTGTGGGGCGATTTGTACCCAGGGTCTGGGGGTGCCGGACGGGGTCCGAACCCCTCTTCCGAGTGATCGGCTCCTCCTGTGCACATCATGTGGGCAACCTGTGGAATCAGCGTGGACAAGGGTGTGGATGCACTGTGGATCGCCTGTGGGCGGGATGTGGAGGGAATCCGTGTCATCGCTGGTAGGGGATCCGTTGACACTGTGGGCAATCTGCCCACACGGTGGGGAAAACCCCTTGTGTACAAACAATTTTCACGAGTTTGGCGAAGCACGCGTACGCGCCTTCGCTGCTTCGCGGGCGTACGCGTGCTTCAGACACTCCAAAGACGACTAAGGGGCGTCCACATTGAGCGGACGCCCCGAAGTCGTTGGGAGGTAAGGGATGTGCTACTGGCGGGCGCGCTGCTTGATGCGCGAGGTCAGCTCCTGCACCTGGTCGTAGATCCGCCGGCGCTCGGCCATCTCCTTGCGGATCTTCTTGTCCGCGTGCATGACCGTCGTGTGGTCGCGGCCGCCGAACGTCTGCCCGATCTTCGGCAGCGACATGTCCGTCAGCTCGCGGCAGAGGTACATCGCGATCTGGCGGGCCGTGGCGAGCGCCTTCGTCTTGCCGGGGCCGCACAGGTCGTCGAGGGTGACGTCGAAGAACTCGGAGATGACGCCCATGATGGTCGGCGCGGTGATCTCCGGGGCGTGGGAGTCGGGGATCAGGTCGCGCAGCACGATCTCGGCGAGCGCGCTGTCGACCGGCTGCTGGTTCAGCGACGCGAACGCGGTCACCCGGATCAGCGCGCCTTCCAGCTCCCGGATGTTCGCCTCGACCCGCGAGGCGATGAACTCGAGGACGTCACCCGGCACCGCCAGCCTGTCCTGCGCCGCCTTCTTGCGGAGGATCGCGATGCGCGTTTCGAGCTCGGGCGGCTGGATGTCGGTGATCAGGCCCCACTCGAACCGCGTCCGCAGCCGGTCCTCCAGCGTTTCGAGGCGCTTCGGCGGGCGGTCGGAGCTGACGACGATCTGCTTGTTCGCGTTGTGGAGGGTGTTGAAGGTGTGGAAGAACTCTTCCTGCGTCCCTTCCTTGCCCTCCAAGAACTGGATGTCGTCGACGAGCAGGATGTCTATGTCGCGGTAGCGCCGCTGGAAGGCGACCTTGCGGTCGTCGCGCAGCGAGTTGATGAAGTCGTTCGTGAACTCTTCGGTCGAGACGTACCGGACGCGCATGCCCGGGAAGAGCCGTTGCGCGTAGTGGCCGACCGCGTGCAGCAGGTGCGTCTTGCCGAGCCCGGACTCACCCCAGATGAAAAGGGGGTTGTACGCGCGGGCGGGCGCTTCGGCGACGGCGACGGCGGCCGCGTGCGCGAAGCGGTTGGACGCGCCGATGACGAACGTGTCGAAGGTGTACTTCTCGTTCAGCTTCGTCTTCGACGTCTGCGGCTGCGCCGGCGCGGTGTACGGCTGGCCGGCGATCGGCTGGCCGGAGAACGTCGGCCAGATCTCGTGGACCGCGGCGAGCGCCTCGCCCTCTTCGTCGACTTCTTCGTCGGTGTCGTCGCCGTCGTCCGGCTTCGGCGCGACGGCCTGGTGCGCCGGCATGGGCATCGGGGGCGCCGGTTCGGCGGGCCGCGGCGGCGGCATCATCGGGGCGCCGTTGGCCGGCATCGGCGGTGCGGCTTCGAGGCTCGCGCCGTTTTCCACCCGGCCGGGTGACGGTGCGAAGCGCGGCGCGGGGGCCGGGGCGACTGCCTCGGTGTTGTCGACCTTCACCGCGAGCGAGATGGCGCGGCCGAGCCGCCGGGAAAGCGCGTCGGTGATCGCGCCGCGCAGCCCGCGTTCGATCGCTTCCTTCGCGAAGTCGCTGGGCGCCGCCAGCAGCGCCGTGCCGTCGAGGAGACCGATGGGCCGGGTCACGCGCATCCAGGCGCGCTGCTGGGGGGACAGGGTCCCGTCGGACAGTTCGCGTACCACCTGTTCCCAGATGACACCCAGATTGTGCTGGTGATCCGACACCTGTCTGGCTCCCCTCCCCTCGTCGGCGTGGACGCCGAGCCGGCCCCCGGAACGCCCTGGTCACTCCACCCGGCGATCACAGGAGACCTGTCCGCGCACCGGCACAGCGAATATCCACATAGTTGTCCACAGCTGTGCACTAATGTACGGCGACCCGCGGTGCCGCCACCTGCGGGCTCGTCGTACGCCGGTGGGCACTCCACCACCCGGATACTCGTGCACCTCGACCGGTGACCCGAGAGAGGCACGCTAACAAGCCCCGCTCGTGGCCACAAGGCATCCTGGGCGGCCAGCATTTCACGGTGCACGGCCGGTTGCCATTCGGTGCCGCGGCGTGGAGCCCGGGGCGAGCGCCGACCGGTCGCGTACCGTGGCCGAGGGGGTGCTTACCGGCCGCTCGACGGGGGTGCGTACCCTCGTAAGGTCTCCCGTATGCGACGGGTGCGTTTCGCGTGCCCACGTTGTCGTCGCTCGTCGTGACGAGGCCACACGTTGGTAGGAGACACCAGAGACTGCCGTGCGCCCGCACGACACGCCAGGTGGGGGGAAGGAATTCTTCCCGCCCGACGCGAGACACAGGAGAAGCAGTGAGCAAGGGTAAGCGCACCTTCCAGCCGAACAACCGCCGCCGCGCGAAGACCCACGGGTTCCGCCTCCGCATGCGGACCCGCGCCGGCCGGGCCATCCTGGCCGGCCGCCGTCGCAAGGGCCGCGCCGCGCTGTCCGCCTGATCGCGGCGATCGAGGCGCGCCGTGCTGCCGGCTGCCGCCCGCCTGCGGCGGAGTGAGGATTTCCGCGTGGTTCTCCGTCGCGGGTCCCGGGCAGGCAGGCGCCGCCTCGTCGTCCACGCGCTGACCACGGACCCGTCCGGGGCCGCCGATGCACCATCGGCGGCCAGGGCGGGTTTTGTGGTGAGCAAGGCCGTCGGCAACTCGGTGGTCCGCCACCGGGTCAGCCGGCGGTTGCGTCATCTCGTTTCGGCCCGGCTCGGAACACTGCCCGCCGGCACTGCGTTGGTCGTACGGGCATTGCCGCCGTCGTCGACCGCGTCCAGCGCCGAGCTCGGGTCCGATCTCGACGCCGCGTTGCGTCGGCTGGGGCTTCTGTCGTCGCGCCGTCCGGCCGGGGATGTCCCCCGCCCGACGCGTCCCGCGGACGCGGCCCCCGACCACGGATCAGCGGTGTGACCGGCATGCGAGCCACCCCCGAGCACGACTCAGCGCACGACCACGACCACGAAACCGGGCCCCCGCGGCCCGGCCCGGTCGCCTGGGTCCTGCTGCTCCCCATCAAGCTCTACCGCAAGGCGATCTCGCCCTTCCTCCCACCGGCTTGCCGGTTCTACCCGAGCTGCAGCGCGTACGCAGTCGAAGCCCTCACCCGGCACGGTGCCGGTCGTGGCTCCTACCTCGCGCTGCGCCGGTTGCTGCGCTGCGGCCCCTGGACGCCACCTGGCCGCGACCCCGTGCCCGAGACGTTCTCGTGGCGCCACCGCAGACCTGAAACACCGATCGAGGAGTAGCAGCAGTGCTCGATTTCATCTACTACCCCGTGTCCTTCATCCTCTGGTGTTGGCACAAGGTCTTCGGGTTCGTCTTCGGCGAGGCCACCGCGGTTTCCTGGATCCTCGGCATCATCTTCCTGACGTTCACCGTCCGCGGCATCATGTTCAAGCCGTTCGTGAACCAGGTCCGGTCGATGAAGAAGATGCAGGACTTCGCGCCGGAAATGAAGAAGATCCAGAAGAAGTACGCGAGCGACCGGCAGCGCCAGGCCGCGGAGATGCAGAAGCTCCAGAAGGAGCACGGCGTCAACCCGCTGGGCAGCTGCCTGCCGATGCTGCTTCAGATCCCGGTCTTCATCGGCCTGAACCACGTCCTCCGCGCGTTCACCATGCCGCCGCCCGGGGGCGGGCCGAAGACCGAGAACTACTTCTTCACCCAGGCTGACGTCCACTCCTATGTCAGCGCGAAGCTCTTCGGCGTCAACCTCGGCGAAGCGGTCTACAACGGTGTCGGCGTCGTCAGCGGTGGCGCCACGAACGTGGGCTTCCAGTGGGGGGTCCTCCCGGTCGCGCTGCCTCTGATGATCGTCGCGTCGATCGCCACGCACCTCACCGCGCGCCACTCGGTGGCCCGGCAGAACGCCGCGTCGGCCACTCCGCAGACCGCGATCATGAACAAGCTGACGATGTACATCTTCCCGCTCGGTGTGCTCGTCTTCGGTGCGCTGTTCCCGCTCGGCCTCCTCTTCTACTGGCTGGCGAACAACGGCTGGACCCTGATGCAGCAGCGGCTCGTCTACACGAAGATCGACAAGGAAGAGGCGGCCCGCAAGGCGGAGGCCGCCGAGAAGCGCGCGACGCTCGGGCCGAAGCCGGGCCAGAAGCCGACCGCGCCGAAGGTCGGTCAGAAGCCGGTCCAGCAGAAGAAGAACCAGCCCGCGCAGCCCGGCACGGCGAAGAAGGTCACGAAGGCGGGGTCGGCCCACGGCTTCGCGCAGACGACTGCGTCTGCTGCAGCCGCGGGCGATGGCGAGGGTGACAAGACCCCGGCCGACACGAACGGCCAGAACGGCTCGAAGGACAACGGCACCGGCGTGCCGGGCCTTCTCAAAGACTCGACCAGGAAGTCGGGCCGGAAGCGCCGCTGAGGCGCGACCGGTTCGGAGAGGAGACGAATGATGTCGGAGACGATCGACACGATCGACGCCGATAAGGACGACGTGACCCCGGAGGCGGCCGCGGAGGAAACGGGCGAGCAGAAGGCGGGAGGTGGCGACGACATCCTCGTCCAGGAGGGCGACATCGCCGGCGACTACCTCGAGCGACTGCTGGACCTCCTCGACTACGACGGTGACATCGACCTCGACGTGGAAGCCGGCCGCGCGATCGTGAGCATCGACGGCGGCGAGGACCTCGAGAAGCTCGTCGGCCCGCGCGGCACGGTCCTCGAGGCGCTGCAGGAACTGACCCGCCTGGCGGTCCAGCAGGAGACGGGCTCCCGCAGCCGCCTGATGCTGGACATCGCGGGCTGGCGCGCGGACCGCCGCGAGGAGCTGAAGGAGCTCGGCCGCTCGACGGCGGAGTCGGTCCTGAAGAGCGGCGAGCGGGTGCGGCTGCAGCCGATGAGCCCGTTCGAGCGCAAGGTGGTCCACGACGCGGTGGCGACAGTCTCGGGCGTCACGAGCGAGAGCGAAGGCGAAGACCCCAAGCGGCGCGTGGTGATCTTCCCGGAGTCCTGAGACCCCGGTTCCGCGAAGCGGCCCCACCCGACTGGTTCGGGTGGGGCCGCTTCTTTGTCTGCTGCAGCCTCGACTGAGCGAATTACACGCGTGATGTTTCACGTGGAACCGTCCACAGCCGCGGCCGGCTGAGTGGAGTTGTCCACATCTTCGGACTGTCGGCTCGTCTTCTCCGGTTCATCGGGGACAATCGAACGAGCGCGGTTTCACGTGAAACCGGCGGACGAGGAGTAGGCGGAGTGAGCTTGGAGCAGGCCGCGGGGGCGGTGCGGGCCGCGGCGGAGCGGGTGTTCGGTGCGCACGTCGACCGAGCGGCCGGGTACGTCGAACTCCTGGAGCGTCACGGCGTCGAGCGGGGGCTGATCGGTCCTCGGGAAGTCGAGCGGCTGTGGGAACGGCACGTGCTCAACTCGGCGGTGATCGGCGAGCAGATGCCTGAAGGGGCACGTGTCGTCGACGTCGGGTCGGGCGCGGGCCTTCCGGGTGTACCGCTGGCGATCGCGCGACCGGACCTCGATATCGTCTTGCTCGAACCGATGGCCCGCCGGGTGGACTGGTTGGCCGAGGTGGCCGAGAAACTGGAACTCCCGATCACCGTTGTCCGCGGACGTGCGGAGGAGCGGCCGGCGCGTGAGCAGCTCGGTGGCGCCGACATCGTCACCGCTCGCGCGGTTGCCCCGCTTGCCCGTCTTGCGGACTGGTGCCTGCCGCTGGTCCGTCCCGATGGTTTCCTGGTCGCCCTCAAAGGCGCCAGCGCGGCGGACGAGATCGAGCGGGACGGCGCCGCCATCCGCAAGGCGGGCGGGGCCGATCCACTCATCGTCGAGTGTGGTGCGGCGGTCCTCGAGATCCCCAGCACGGTTGTGAAGATCCGTCGCCTGCCGGCAGCCGCCAAGCCGAAGGCGCGGAGCAGGAAGCGTTAACGGGCCGCGATGTTCCACGTGAAACGAAGCGACTCGACCACCGACCAGACGTCTAGATGGAGGAGGTGTCGAGACCGGTGAATCCCCCGCCGTCCGACTCCACGGAGACCAGCCACGACGTGGGCTGGACGCCGATCGCCGAAGAAGCCGCCCGCGCCGCGCGTCTGCTGCACCCGAAGGAGGGCGAGCTCCCCCGGCCCGGCCGCCGCCGCGTCATGACCGTCGCCAACCAGAAGGGCGGCGTCGGCAAGACCACCAGCACGGTCAACCTCGCCGCGGCGCTCGCCGTCCACGGGCTCAAGACGCTCGTCGTCGACCTCGACCCGCAGGGCAACGCGAGCACCGCGCTCGACGTCGACCACCGGTCCGGGACGCCCTCCATCTACGAGGTGCTCATCGGCGAGGTGACGCTCGCCGAGGCGGCGCAGCCGACCGAGCAGTCCCCCAACCTCTTCTGCGTCCCCGCGACGATCGACCTCGCCGGCGCCGAGATCGAGCTCGTCTCGATGGCGTCCCGCGAGTCCCGGCTCAAGGAGGCCATCTCCTCGGAGATCCTCGACGAGATCGGCGTCGACTACGTCCTCATCGACTGCCCGCCGTCGCTGGGGCTGCTGACGGTCAACGCGATGGTCGCCGCGCAGGAGGTGCTCATCCCGATCCAGTGCGAGTACTACGCGCTGGAAGGTCTCGGGCAGCTGCTGAGCAACATCGAGCTCGTGCAGCAGCACCTCAACCGCGAACTCCGCGTCTCGACGATCCTCCTCACCATGTACGACGGCCGGACCAAGCTGGCCGACCAGGTGACGAACGAGGTGCGGAACCACTTCGGCGACACCGTCCTCAAGACGGTCATCCCCCGCAGCGTGAAGGTGTCCGAGGCGCCCGGGTACGGCCAGACCGTGCTCGCCTACGATCCCGGTTCGCGCGGGGCGATGAGCTACGTCGACGCGGCCAAGGAGATCGCCCAGCGCGGCGCACTGATGGAGAAGGGTAGTTCGACATGACCGAGCGTCGAGGAGGGCTGGGGCGCGGCCTCGCCGCCCTGATCCCGACCGGGCCCACCGGCGGTGGTCCGCTGCCCGCCCCGGCCGATGGGGCGGTGGCGGACAAGAAGGCGGCCGACGACAAGGGCTGGTTCGCGGCGAACGGTCAGGCGAAGCAGCACAGCGGCGAGGTCGCCGGCGCGGTCTACCGCGAGATCCCCGTCGGCTCGATCAAGCCGAACCCGAAGCAGCCTCGGCAGGTCTTCGACGAAGACGCGCTCGCCGAACTCGAGCACTCGATCCGCGAGTTCGGGCTCATGCAGCCCATCGTCGTCCGCGAGCTCGGGAACGACGAGTACGAGCTCGTCATGGGCGAGCGGCGGCTACGCGCGTCGCAGCAGGCGGAGCTCGAAGCGATCCCGGCGATCGTCCGGCAGACCGCCGACGAGTCGATGCTGCGCGACGCGCTCCTGGAGAACATCCACCGCGTCCAGCTGAACCCGCTCGAAGAGGCGGCGGCGTACCAGCAGCTGCTCGACGAGTTCGCGGTCACCCACGAGGAGCTGGCGAGCCGGATCGGGCGCAGCCGTCCGGTCATCACCAACACGATCCGGCTCCTCAAGCTCCCCCTGCCGGTGCAGCGCCGGGTGGCTGCGGGCGTCCTGTCCGCCGGCCACGCCCGCGCGTTGCTGTCGCTGGAGGACGCCGAGAGCCAGGAGGAGCTCGCCGCGCGGATCGTCGCGGAAGGCATGTCGGTCCGGGCGACCGAGGAAGCCGTCACGCTCAAGAAGAGTGAGAAGCCGGCCAAGCCGAAGCCCGCGCCGCGCAAGCCGATCCAGGCGCCGGGGTTGCAGGAACTCGCGAACCGGCTTTCGGACCGCTTCGACACCCGCGTGAAGGTCGACCTCGGCCGCCGCAAGGGGCGGATCACGCTCGAGTTCGGGTCGGTCGACGACCTCGAACGGATCGTCGCGATGATCGACCCGAATGGGACAAATCAGGCACCGAAAACCGATTAGGGATCACCCCAGGGTGTTTCGTCACGGTGATGATTGCTCACCGGAGCCGTGACGAACACAGTTGGTGATCACACGAAAAAGGCCGCCACGGAGGTTCCGAGGCGGCCTTTCGCGTGCGTAAGAGTCAGCGGGAGATGGCCCGCGCGATCAGTTCGGCGAAGACCGTGCCGAGCGACTTGCCCGCCGCCTCGATCGCCATCGGCACCGTCGACGTCTCGGTGAGACCGGGCGACGGGTTCACTTCGAGGAAGTGGACCGTGCCGTCCGGAGTGACGATCGCGTCGGTCCGCGAGATGTCCCGCAAGCCGAGGACGCGGTGCGCGGCGACCGCCAGCTCGGCCACCGCCTTGGCCGCGGCGTCGTCGAGCCGGGCCGGGGTGAAGAAGTCGGTCAGGCCGGCCGTGTAGCGGGCCGTGTAGTCGTACACGCCGCTCTCCGGGACGATCTCGACCGCGGGGAGGGCCTCGGGCCCGTCCTCGCCCTCGATGACCGTCACGGCCACCTCGACGCCGTCCACGTACCGCTCGGCGAGAACCGTGTCGCCGTAGGCGAAGCAACCGACCATCGCCGCCGGCAGTTCCGCCGCCTCGCGCACCACCTGCGTGCCGAGCGCGGAGCCGCCCTGGTCCGGCTTGAGGATCAGCGGCAGGCCGAGGCGCTCCACCATCGCGTCGAGCACCGCCTGGGCCCCGAGCTCCCGGAACGTGCTGTGCGGCAGCACGACCCAGCCCGGCGTCACGAACCCGGCGTTCTGCAGCAGCGCCTTCGCGGTCGGCTTGTCCCACGCGCGGCGGCAGCCCTGGGAGCCGGTGCCGACGAACGGCACGTCCAGCATCTCCAGCACCGTCTGCACCGAGCCGTTCTCGCCTTCACCGCCGTGCAGCGCGACGACGACCGCGTCCGGACGCTGGGTGCGCAGCCGCTCCAGCAGTCCCGCGTCGGTGTCCCACTCCTCGATGCCGAAGCTCTCGGACTTCAACGCCGCGGACAGCCGCCGCCCGGACCTCAGCGAGACGTCACGCTCGTGCGAGAGGCCGCCGGCGAGCACGGCAACGGTACGGTCGACCACCGTGGAAACTCCTTAGGAAGAAAGAACTAGACCGTGTCCGGGGACGGCGTCTGCGGCCCCTGGATCTGGCGCGAGCCCACGCTACCGAAGGTGCGTGCGAGGTCCATTTCGGACTCCAGCACCGCCGCCAGCCGCCGCACGCCCTCACGGATGCGTTCCGGCGTCGGGTAGCAGTAGGACAGCCGCATCTGGCGGCTGCCGAACCCGTCGGCGTAGAACCCGGTTCCGGACGCGTACGCCACCCGCGCTGTCACCGCGCGCGGCAGCATCGCCTTGGTGTCGACGCCTTCCGGCACCGTCACCCAGACGTAGAAGCCGCCGTCCGGCTTGGTCCACGAGCAGCCCGGGGGCAGGTACTGGTCGAGCGCGGACAGGATCGCGTCACGCCGCTCGCGGTAGTTCTCGCGGAACTTCTTGATCTGGCCCTTCCAGTCGTGCGTGGCCAGGTAGCGCGACACGATCATCTGGTTGAACGTCGGCGGGCACAGCGTCGCCGACTCCGCCGCGAGCACGAGCTTCTCGCGCACCGCGTGCGGCGCCAGCACCCAGCCGACGCGCAGGCCGGAGGCGAACGTCTTGGAGAACGAGCCGAGGTACACGACGTTGTCCGGGTCGGTCGACCGCAGCGCCGGGTACGTCTGGCCGTCGAACCCGAGCAATCCGTACGGGTTGTCTTCGACGACGAGGACGCCGTGCTCGCGGCAGATCTCGAGGATCTCCGCGCGGCGCTCGACGGCCAGCGTGACGCCGGCGGGGTTGTGGAAGTTCGGGATCGTGTAGAGGAACTTGACCCGGCGGCCGGCCTTCTCGGTCCGGTCGAGCGCTTCCCGGAGCAGCGAAGGCACCAGGCCGCGGTCGTCCATCTCGACGTGCACGACCTGCGCCTGGTAGGCGGCGAACGAGCCGAGCGCGCCGACGTACGACGGGCCCTCGGCGATCACGACGTCACCCGGGTCGCAGAACAGCCGCGTGACCATGTCCAGGCCCATCTGGGAGCCGACGGTCACCACGACGTCGTCCGGGTGCGCCTTGATGCCCTCCAGGGCCATGATTTCGCAGATCTGCTCGCGCAGCACCGGGACACCGTGCGCCGAGCCGTACTGCAGGGCCACCAAGCCGTCTTCGGCGATGATCTCGGCCACCTGCGCCGACAGCGTGTCGAGCGGGAGCGCCGCCAGGTTCGGCATGCCTCCGGCGAGCGAAACCACCTCGGGCCGGCTGGCCACCGCGAACAGCGCCCGGATCTCGGAGGCGGTCATCCCGGCGGTGCGGGCGGCGTACCGCTCGAGGTGCGGGTCGAGGTTCTGGCGGCCGCTCTGCGGCTTGCTGGGGCGGTTCTCGGTCATCGACGTTCACCCGGGGCTCGGTGGACACGGTCACTCCCGCAGGAGCTGGAGATCCCATCGAGTGTAACCGGGCACCCATCAGGACCCCCTGGCCTTTCGGTGCTCGTCACATCGGCCTATCCTCGACCTTGGCTCCCGTGTTCGTGCCGTGGCTTTCGTGCGGCTTGACGAGCGGGCGGCCGGTCGGGTGCGCGCAGTCAGGGAGGTCACGGGTGTCGCGTCGCGTCGTGGGCGTCACACTGGACAACCTGGAACACCTGCCGAAGAGCTGTCGGCGGTGCGTGTACTGGGAACTCGCCCCGCACCTGAAGCACCAGGCCGAGGAGTTCGGCGCAACCGAGGTCGAGAAGGAAGCCTGGGTTTCGAGCGTGCTGCTCGAGTGGGGTTCCTGCGGCCGCATCGTCTACAGCGACACGCTGCCGGTCGGGTTCGTGCTGTACGCCCCGCCGAACGCCGTCCCGCGGTCGCTGGCCTTCCCGACGTCGCCGCCGAGCGCGGACGCCGTCCTGCTGACCGCGTTCCAGGTGCTCCCGGAGTTCCGCGGCGGGGGTCTCGGCCGGATGCTCGTCCAAGCGGTCGCCAAGGACCTCACCAAGCGCGGCGTCCGCGCGATCGAGGCGTTCGGTGACGCGAAGCCCGACGAGTCGGACCCGGACGGCGGCCACAGCTGTGTGCTGCCGGCGGCCTTCCTGCAGAGCGTCGGCTTCAAGACGGTCCGCCCGCACCAGAAGTGGCCCCGCCTGCGCCTCGAGCTGCGTTCGGCGATCACCTGGAAGGAAGACGTCGAGGCGGCCCTCGAGCGGCTGCTCGGCCAGGTGACGATCACCACCGCCGAGCCGAGCCTCGGCCGCGCCTGATTCGCCGGTCCGCAAACGTTTGCGCCCGGGTTTTGGCGTGCCGGAAAACGGGTGTGCACAACTGTGGAAGAAGTGCCGAGTTATCCACAGAGCGCTGATAGGAGCGGTGGAAAACCTGTGGAGAACTGCCCGAAAACCTGGGGACGCACGGCGTGCGTCCCCAGGGGTGGTGGGGCAGGTGAAGGAGAGCCGCTAGGGGTTGTGGTCGGCCCTATTCGGCCTTGGCCAGCTCGTGCGCGAGGACGTCCGCGAACGTGAACGTGCCCGTCGGCTGGTCGCCCTCGCCGAGCAGGTACAGGCGCTTGACGGCGATCAGGATGCCCTCCGCGACGATGTCGCGGAACGCCGGGTCACCGAGCTTGCGGGCGTCGTCCGGGTTCGTCAGGTAGCCGATCTCGACCCGGACCGCCGGGCAGCGGGTGCGGGTGAAGATGTCCCACGACTTGTAGTGCGTGCGGCAGTCCAGCATGCCGGTGCGGGCCGCGACCTCGCGCTGGATGAAGCCGGCCAGCAGCTCGCCCACCGTGGACGTCGTGCCGTTGCCGTTGCCGAAGTGGAAGCTCGCGACACCCTGCGCGCGCGGCGAGGGGTTCTTGTCGCTGTGCAGCGAGAGGAACAGGTCCGCGCCCGCGTCGTTGGCGAACTTGGCGCGTTCGAGCTCGGTCGGGCTGTGGTTCGGGCCGCGGGAGATCAGCGCCTCCATGCCCGTGGCCTTCATCCGGCCTTCGAGCCGGCGGGCGAGGTCCCACGCGATGTCGGCCTCGCGCAGCCCGCCGGCGACCACGCCGAGGTCGTCGCCGCCGTGGCCGGGGTCGATCACGATGCGCTTGCCGCGCAGGCGGGGACCGGCCTGGCGCACCTGCTCCTGCTCGCGCAGGAACACGGGGCGGCCGCCCCGGGCCCGCGGCGAAGACAGGCGGTGCAGCTCGCGGATGGTCGCCGGGCCGCAGACGCCGTCCGGCGTCAGGCGCATGTCGCGCTGGAACGTCTTGAGCGCGCGCTCGGTGGCCGGGCCGAAGTAGCCGTCGGGGCGGCCGGCGTCGAAGCCGAGCTCGGTGAGCCGCTCCTGCAGCGTGAAGACGTCGTCGCCGTGCACCGGCGAAGAGATCATGTACGACAGCGGCCGGCTGCCCAGGTGGTAGCTGGCGCCCTTGAGCGCCTGGAACGTCGCCGGACCCACGATGCCGTCGGTCATCAGCCCACGACGCTGCTGGAAGGCACGAACGGCGTGCTCGACGGCGACGTCGAACGTGCCGTAGTCGTCGTCGGTACCGGTGACCGGCGGGAGCAGGTCCATCCCGGCCAGGATGGACCTGATCTCGGCGACGTCCGGACCGGCGTCACCGCGGCGGAGTACCCGCATGCACTCCTCGCTCTTCCTCAGGCACCGATTCGGGGGCTCGGTGCGTGGCAGGACTTCGGAAAACTCTCGCTGGGACGAGCCCAGGTCCTCTATTGTGCCTTGCCAACTCTGGGTGACAGCGTAGGCCCGGTAGGTGCGTCAAGAACCCGTTAGTGGAGTACCCGAGGTGGCCGCCGTCACGCTCGATCAACGCACCTGGGTCAGATTCGCCCGAACGAAGACGAACCCGGGACCCGCAGGAGGATTCCCGCAGGCCCCGGGTTCGCCGGGCTTGTTCGGTTCAGAGGACGTCGGCGAGGTCCGACAGCAGCGCGGCCTTCGGCTTCGCGCCCACGATCTGCTTCACCGGCTTGCCGCCCTGGAACAGGATCAGCGTCGGGATGGACATCACCTGGTAGTCACGCGGCGTGTTCGGGTTCTCGTCGATGTCGATCTTGGCGATCGTCAGCTTCTCGCCGTTCTCGGCCGCGATCTCCTCCAGCACCGGGGCGACCATCTTGCACGGGCCGCACCAGGTGGCCCAGAAGTCGACGAGGACCGGCTTCTCGCTGGTCAGGACCTCGTCGACGAACGTCGCGTCGGTCACCTTGACGGTGTTGGCCATGGTTTCTCCTTCAGGGATGGTTGGAAGCCGGTAAGTCAGTTGGTGCCCGCGCCGTAGCCGCCGCCGACGAGCTCGGCCGCCTCGTGCGCGTCCGATTCGCCGTGCTCAGCGAGCCATCGTTCCGCGTCGATCGCGGCGCTGCACCCGGAGCCCGCGGCGGTGATCGCCTGGCGGTAGGTGCGGTCCACCAGGTCGCCGGCCGCGAAGACGCCGTCGAGATTGGTGAAGGACGTCTTGCCCTTCGTGACGACGTAGCCGTCCTCGTCCAGGTCGACCTGGCCCTTCACCAGCTGGCTGCGGGGGTCGTGGCCGATGGCGACGAAGAAGCCCGACACGTCCAGCGTCGACTCGGAGCCGTCCTTGGTGTCCTTGATCTGCAGGCCTTCGACCTTGCCGTCGCCGAGGACGCCGGTGATCTGCGAGTTCAGCTGCCACTTGATCTTCTCGTTCGCGCGGGCGCGCTCGATCATGATCTTGGACGCGCGGAACTCCTCGCGCCGGTGGACGATCGTGACGGACTTCGCGAACTTCGTCAGGAAGGTCGCCTCCTCCATCGCCGAGTCGCCACCACCGGCGACCACGATGTCGTGGTCGCGGAAGAAGAAGCCGTCACAGGTCGCACAGGCCGAGACGCCGCGGCCGAGCAGCTCCTGCTCGCCCGGGACGTTCAGGTACCGCGCCGCGGCACCCATGGCGAGGATGACCGCGCGGGCGGCGTAGCGCTTGCCGTTCGCGTGGACGTACTTGACGTCCCCGGTCAGCTCCAGAGACTCGACGTCCTCCGCGCGCAGCTCGGCGCCGAAGCGCTCGGCCTGCTTGCGCATCTCCTCCATCAGGTCCGGACCCATGATGCCGTCGCGGAACCCGGGGAAGTTCTCGACCTCGGTCGTCGTCATCAGCGCGCCGCCGAACTGCGTGCCCTCGAACACCAGCGGTTCAAGCTGGGCCCGCGCCGCGTAAACGGCAGCGGTGTATCCGGCAGGACCCGACCCGACGATGATCAGGTTCCTGATTTCCTCGGCAGCCACCCGTGACCTCCGCTCGTAGTGACCCGTGTACCAGGCTCAACACGATCGTAGGTGGCCATGTTCCCAGCCGTGACACCGCTCATGGGGGTTCCGGGTGGCGGAGCCCCCGGCCCGGGGCGAAGCCCCGGATGTCACAGCCGCTACTTCTCCCCGACGACCTTGTCGAACAACACAGCCGGATTTCCCGGCCCGCAGTCGGCGCCGAAGGCCACCAGGCGGAACTGGGCCAGCTTGCCGGTGGTCAGGATGATCATCACGCCTGCCTTGCCGCCGACGTTCACCGGGCGGATGCCTTCCGGGCGCACCTTCGGGTCCAGCCCGGCGGCCGCGATGCAGGCGTCGAGACGGTCTTCGTTCTGCAGCGGGCCGAAGTCGCGGACGCCGATCGCCTTGCCGACCAGCGCCTGTGCGCCGGCGCCGTCGCTGCCCACTGACGGGCCGGTCGGGGCCGCGACGTTCGGGGTGCCTGTCTGCTGCGAGGTGTTCGGGATCGCGATGGTCACGGCGACGATCGCCGCCGCGGCCGCGGTCAGGACACCGGCGGCCCAGCCGAGCCGCTTGTTCCGGCGCCGCCGGGCCGCCGCGAGGTCCAGTACCGGGGCGTCCCCGGACCCGGCCTGCTGCGGTGCCTGCGTGGCGCCCCGAGGTGCCTGCTGTCCAGGAAAGGCGGCGGCTGCCTCGGCGGCGAGTGCCGCGTCCAGCCGGGCGGCGAACTCCGCGGGCATCGGCGGGGCCGGCGCTTCGGCGAGGGAGGCCAGGTCGGCCTGCGTGGCGTCGAGGGCGTCCAGGATCGCCCGGGCTTCGGGATCGGCGTTGACCAGCGGCCACAGCTCCGCCGCCTGCGTGTCGTCCAGGACACCGGCGTGGAGGTCGGCGAGCACGTCGACAGACCAGGGCGGACCGATGGTCCCCCCGATCCCCCGGCTTTCGTCCGTCATCGTCCCTCCCCGCTACCCGGCTGACGCCCGGCCCGTTTGCTTTCGTGAGTTGGGACGTTCGCAATCGCATCGGGGTTCCGCAGGTGCCCGAGAACCTTCGCGAGTTTGCCCCGGCCGCGCGCGCACCGGCTCTTCACCGTGCCTTCGGCGATGCCGAGCATCTTCGCCGTCTCGGCGACGGAGTATCCCTCGACGTCGACCAACACGATCGGGGCACGTTGCTCCTCGGGCAGCTGGTCGAGCGCCTCGCGCACGAGCAGGCTGGTCTCGCGCTCGGCCATCGAGTCGCGGGGCGTGGCGGGCTCGTTGAAGCCGGTTTCCGGCAGCGGCACGGTCGGGCGCGCCTGGCGGCGGCGGATCCGGTCGAGGCAGGCGTTCACCACGATCCGGTGCAGCCACGTCGTGACCTGCGACTCCGCTCTGAAGTTCCCGGCGGCGCGGAACGCGGAGATGAACGCGTCCTGCAACGCGTCGGCGGCCTCTTCCGGATCGCGGACCGTGCGCAGGGCCACCGCCCACATGCGGTCGCGATGTCGCTGGACGAGTTCGCTGAACGCATGGGGGTCCCCCGCGGCGTGAGCCGCTATCAGATCCGCATCCGTGGGAGCTGCAGCTGTCACCCGGCAGAGCCTACTGACCCTGTCGGGTGCGTCACCCCGCAGGCAGGAAGGACAGGTCGCCGATTTCGGTCTGGTACTGCCCGTCCACTTGACCCAGCTGGGTGATCCAGACGATGAAGTACTCACCCTGGGTCGGCTGGGCCAGCGCGATCGTCGTCTCGCCGTCCTTCAGGTCGCCGTTGCCGACCACCTTCGTGTCGGCCAGGTCCGGGTTCTTCCCGGTGGCCGACCGGATCTCGACCTTGGTGCCCGGGGTGCCGCCGGTGACCTTCACCTGGCTGAGGTTGATCGGGTCCTTGAAGGTGACGACCAGGCCCACGCCCGGCTTGATGACCGGGAACTGCTGCCGGTACTTCTCGGTCCGCCACTCCGTCTCGGCCTTGCCGTCGATCGCCAGCTTCGCCCGGCCGGAGTTGTCGCCGCTGCCCTCGGGGTTGTAGACGGCTGCGCCTTGCGGCGTCACCGGCGCGCCGACGGTGGGCGCGGGCGGCGGGGCCGGAGCCGACGACGACGCGGGCGGCTGCCCGGCGGACTGGCTCGACGCCGGCGGCTGGGCGACGTTGATCGTCGGCCCGCTCGCTTTCGAGTCGCCCTGGAAGACGTTGATCAGCATCAACCCGCCCCAGGCGAGGATGACGACGGTCGCGACCACCAGCACGGTGACGCCGAGGGCGAGCTTGCGCCGCCGGGCGACGTCCTTGACCGGCTTCTTCGTGGTCCAGACGGTGCCTTCGCCCTCGGCCGGGTCGCCGCCGACGGCCTTGATCAGCTGGGTGCGCTCTTCCTCCTCGGCCACCTGGCCGAGGACGCGCAGGATGGCCGCGCTGGTGCGGATGCCGCCGTTGCCGCCGTCCTCGATCGTGCGGACGGCCAGCGACGACAGGTCGGCCGGGACCGTCGGCACCAGCTGGCGCGGCGGGACGATCCGGCCCTGCGGCGTCATCGGCGCCGCCGGGATCGCGGGCGGGCCGCCGGGCAGCGCCCAACGGCCGGTCAGCAGCAGGTACAGGACCGCGCCGAGCGCCTTGACGTCGTCGCGCAGCGTCGCCTCCGGCAGCGGGCCGGGGAACGCGAGCTTGAGGGCGCCGTTCGGCGTCAGCCGCAGCCGCTGGGGGTGGTCGAGCCCGAGGACGAGCCCGTTCTGGTGCGCCTGCTCGACGGCTTCGGCCAGCGCCTGCACCATCCGCGCGGCCGCGGCGGGCGCCACCGGCCGCTGCGCGACGAGGTCGACCAGGTCGCTGCCCTTGGTCCATTCCGCGACGACGACGCCGAGCAGGCCTTCGCTCGAGGTGATGCCGCTGCCGAGGGCGAGCACGTCCAGCACGCGGGCGACGCCGCCGTGGCCGAACTTCGACGCGTGCGTCGCGCGCTCCAGCGTCCGCCGGGCCAGCCGGGCGGCTTCGGGATCCGCCGGGTCGCCGACCAGCAGGGTCAGCGCGACGTCTCGCTTCAGCTGCCCGTCGCGGGCACGCCAAAGGTGCGCGTCGCCCCGCTCGTCCACGCCGAACTGCGCGAGGAGGCGGTAGCGGCCGTCGCCGACCACACGCCCGGGGGCCAGCGATCCGACCTGGGCCTTGCCCACGTGGTTCGCACCCCCCGCCTGTTCGCTCCGCCTCGTGTCCACCCGCACTCTCCCGCTAGCTCCCCGCACCAAGGTTACCCAGAATACGACGCGGGAGTCGTCGCCTTCCGTACCGCAATCGTTACCCGCGCTTGATCAACCGGGTGAACCTCGAAGTGGCGGGCTGGAGCTCCTCGACCTTCAAGGCCATCAGCACGCCGAACGAGACGGCGATGCCCACCAAGCTCTGCAGCAGGAGTTTCACCCAGGCACCCAATCGGGGCCCGAAGAAGTCCGGCACGAGCTTGCCCGCGACCCACGCCGCGGCCACCCCGAGGACGCTCGCGACGACCGTGAAGAGGATCACGCCGATCACCCGCTTGCTGCGCAAGTTGCCCAGGGTCACCCACAGCCAAACCTGGCCGAGGATCGCGCCGACGACGAACGTGAGCGCGTTGACCATCATCACGCCGAGCACCACGTTGTCCGGCGACAGCAGCACCGGGCACAGGTACAGCAGCGGCACCTTGACCAGCGTCATCACGATCATGATCAGCGTCGGCGTGCGGGCGTCCTTCATCGCGTAGAACACCCGCATCTGCAGCATGACCAGCGCGTACGGCAGCAGCGCGAACGCCGAGATCGCGAGCGCGTCGCCGAGCCGCTCGGCCGTTTCGACGGTGCCCTTGCCGAAGGTGAACAGCGCGATGCCGATCGAGCCGCCGACCACGGTCATCACCGCGGAGATCGGCACGAGCATCACCGTCGAGATCCGGGACGCGTACGACAGGTCGCCGATCAGCTTCTTGTGGTCGCCGTCGGCGGCCGCGCGGCTCATCCGCGGCATGATGGCCGTCAGCAGGGAGACGCCGATGACGCCGTAGGGCAGCTGGAAGAGCAGCCAGGCGTTGCTGTAGGCCGTCACACCACCGGGTGAACCGCTGGTCAGCACGCGCGTGTTGATCGTGTAGCCGATCTGCGACACCGCGACGTAGCCGAGGATCCACAGCGCGAGGCCGCCGAACTCCTTCATCTGCTTGTCGATGCCCCAGCGCCACTTGAACCGGAAGCCGGACCGCAGCAGCGGCGGGATCAGCAGCAGCGCCTGGGCGACGATGCCGCCGGTGACGCCGATGCCCAGCGTCAGCACCTTGGGGTCGGTGATCGAGACGTTCCCCGTGTCGATGTCGCCCGGCATGATCCAGACGACCAGGATCGTGAAGATGACGACCAGGTTGTTGATCACCGGCGCCCACGCCGTCGGCCCGAAGATCTGCTTGGCGTTGAGCACGGCCGAGAGCAGGGCGAACACGCCGTAGAAGAAGATCTCCGGCAGCAGCAGGTAGGCGAACGCCGTGGTCAGCGCGGAGCTCGCCTCGCCGGACGAGTCGACATAGAGACTCGTGAACGCCGGCGCCGCGATCACCGCGACCACCGTGCCGACCAGCAGCAGCGAGAACGCCACCGTGATGAGCCGCTGGGTGTAGGCCGCGCCGCCGTCCGGGTCGTCCTGCGAACGCACCAGCAGCGGCACCACCACGCTGGCGAGCACGCCACCCATCAGCAGCTCGAAGATGATGTTCGGCATCGTGTTGGCGACGTTGAACGAGTCGTTCGCGATGCCCTGGCCGATCGCGCCGACCAGCAGCAGCTTCCACAGGAAGCCGGTGATCCGGCTGATCAGGGATGCGATGGCCATCCGCCCGGACGCCTTCGCCAGCGACGGCGCCTTGGCCGGGGCCTCCGGCGCTTCCCCGTCCGGCCGGGGCTTGACCAGCGGCCCCTTGAGCGCCGGCATGACCTGGGTGGCCAGCGCGTCGTACGGCCGCATGACGTCGGGGTCGGCGACCGGCCAGCGCGAGTTCATCGGGACGCCGGCGGTGCGCGGGATGAACCGCGTCGCCTCCGGGTCGGATGGGCGCTGGACCTGGGTGGCCTCCTCCTGCCACGGCCGGACCGGCGCCGGGCGGCGGGAACCGCGGCCGCGCGGCGGGACGGGTGTGCCCGGCGGCGGGGTGCCCAGCGCCGGATTGCCGGGGGGCGGGGTCAGCGGCGGGCTGGGCTGCGGGAGCCGCCCCTGGTGCGGAGCCGGGCCAGGCGGTGCGCCTGGCGCCGGTGGGACCTGCTGCGGGCCGCTTTGCTGCGGCGCGACCGGCTGAGCGCCGCTTTGCGCCACGAGCGGCTGCGGCGGGATCGGTTGCGGGTTGCCCGGCGGGGCGATCGGCTGAGGGCCGCTTTGCTGCGGCAGGCCCGGCTGCGGCTTGCCCGGTGATACGACCGGCTGCGCACCGCTCAGTGGCTGGCCCGGTGGCGGCACGGCCGGCTGCGCGCCGCTGTGCGGCGGCGGGCCCGGCTGCGGGTTGCCCGGCGGTGCGACCGGCTGAGCGCCGCTCAGCGGCTGGCCGGGTGGCGGCACGGCCGGCTGCGCGCTGCTGTGCGGCGGCACGGGCTGGACCCGGGTCGGCGCCGGCCCTGCCTTGCGCGGCGGCCGCCCGTCCCGCGGCGGAGCCTGCGGCGGCGGGCCGGGCGGCGGGACTCGGCGCTGCGGCCGGTCCTCGCGGAGGGCGCGTTCGTCGCGCGGGTCGCGTTCGTCCCGCGGCCAGTCGCCGCGGGGTGGCAGGTCTTCCGGGGTCGACCGGTCGCCCCGGGGGACGCGTTGGTCGCGGGGTGGGAGGTCGTCCGGCGCCGGGCGGTCGCCCCGGGGGACGCGTCGGTCGCGCACCGGGCGGTCGCCGCGAGGGGCTTGGTCGCCCCGGGCGGGGCGGTCGTCGGCCGGTGGGCGGTCGTCGCGGGCCGGCCGGCCGCCGCGAGGGTCGCGCTCGCCCCGGACCGGGCGGTCGTCGCCCGGTGGGCGGTCGCCGCGGGGGGCGCGTCCGTCGGGGGGTGGCTGGTCGCCGCGGCGGGGGCGGCCGTCGCGGGCTGGGCCGTCTTCGCGGCCCGGACGCTGGTCGCGGACCGTGCCGTCGTCCGGCGCCGGCATCTGGCGCGTGTGGCCGTTGCGGGGTGGCTGCCGCCGTCCGCGCTCCGGCGGTGGTGGCGGCGGCTGCTGTCGGCGGACCGGCTGCGACGGCCGCGGGGGCCCGTCGCCCCGTTGCGGGGGCGGAGGGCCTTCGCGCCGAGGACGACCCGCACGCTCGGGTGGTAAGCCCGGCTCTCTCTCCAACGCGTGCCCAATCCTCGGTGCTCGTCCCCGGTGCCGCGGCCCGGTGCCGCGCACGTGCGGACCAAGGGTAATCGGGAACGGCCCGAAACACTCAAAGGCCGACGGATCAGCCCACGACGTCGCGGCCCGAGCGAGCGTCCTTCACCCGCCGGTAGATCCGCCGCGAAGCGAGCAGAAGCAGGGCCACACCTGCGGCGACGGTCGCGATGATGGTGATCGCGCCGTACTCGGTGGACGTCAGTTCGAACCGCGCGGATGACCCGAGCGGGGTATCGGTGGGCGTGCTCAACGACACATCGACGCTGAACCGGCCGGCCCGCAGCGCCTCCACCGGGAGGAAGTAGTTCTTGCCGCCGCTGGCCGGGAAGAACCAGTCCTTCGCGCCTTCGAGGCGCAGGCCGGTGTTGTTGTTCAGGGTGAACCGGGCGTTGATCCCGACCGGCAGGTCGTTGCTGACGTACACCGGCAGCGGCGAGTTGCCGGACGCCAGCGCGATCGTCTGCTTCGGCTGCGAGACGGTCACCCGCCCGCTGATCGCGGCCACCTCGGCCTGGGCGTTCGTGGTCGCCGCGTCCGCGGGCAGCCCTCGCCACGCCGTGGACGCACCGCGCAGCTCGGCCAGCCGGACCGGCTCGACGACGTCGTCGGGTTTCACCCGTTTGGTCGGGTCGAGCTGCATCGCGGACGCCAGCCCGGTGGCCTGGGTGTCGAGCCCGGCCAACGTCGAGACGACGCCGGCGTCGACGCCCGTGGCCGGGTTCTGCCCGCCGTCGCCGACCGAGCCGGCGGCCGAAGGCTCGGCGGCGAGCAGTGCCGGGAGCCCGGTCGCGGTGACCACGCCCGCGTTCAGGAAGTCGCCGACCTGCTGCAGGTAGGTGGTGAACTCCTCGGCCGAGGCGTCCCAGCGCCGCGGCGGCGCGACCAGCAGGTGGTCCGGCCGCTGCTGCCCCGCTGTCACGCCCAGGCCGGCGCGGAAGGCGAGGGCGCCGAGGCCGTTCTGGCTCGCGACCGCCCGCTCGGTCGTCGCGGGCACAGTGACCGAGCCGGGCACGGTCGGGACACCCGTCATCGCGGCCGAGATCAGCGAGTCGGTCGGCTGCAGGCGGACGGTGCTGCCCTGCACGGTGACGCCGCCGCCGGCCGCGGCGGGCGCGAGCTTGCCCGCGTCGGTGAGCACGGTCCGCACGCCGGCGTCGGTCAGCGCGCTGAGCACCGACGCGCTGGGCGTGCCGTCCGGCCAGAGGACGCCGGTCTGCGGGGTGACGTCGGTCAGCTCCTGGATGGTCGCGGCGCCGCCGGCCGCCCGCGTGACCAGGCTGGTGTCGCCGGGCCGGATGCGGGTGAGCGCGTCGAGGTCGGCGTCGGCGAACGGCAGCGCCACCACGCAGCGGCCGCCGACCAGCGCGCGGACCTCGGTCAGCCACGTCTTCGCGGCCTCGGCGCCCTTGCCGTCGACGTTCCCCGCGTCCGTGTGGACGAGGTAGCCGCGGGTCATCGCGTCGACGGTGGCGAGCAGGTCCGGGTCGAGCGCGAAGCACATCGACTTCGCGAGGTTGGGGCTGTTCCGCACTTGCGACGCCGCCGCCGTGACCAGCGCGTTCAGCCGGCCGTCCCCGCTGATCTCGCCGGCCAGCCGGTCGTCGGCCAGCACCATCGGGCTGCCGTACGGCGTCGCGTAGACGTGCGGGACGTTGCCGGTCAGCGGCCAGAGCAGGGTCATGCTCGGCGCGCCGCCCCGGCTGGTGGCCTGCTTGCCCGGCCCGGCCAGCACCGGCATCAGCATGCTGACCGCGCCCAGCCGCGCGGGCCCGCCGAACTCCGGCGTGCCGTTGACGTTGACCAGCAGCGGGTAGACGCCGGGGCGGGCGAACCGGTCGACCCGCGTCCCGGTCAGCGGGACGGTGATGTTCAGCGGGGCGCTCTGGCCCGGCTCCAGCACGTCGGCGACCGACGTGAACTCGGTCAGCGGCGTGTCCTTGACGACGGCGCCGGACAGCACGTCACTGACGCCGCGCTCGGTCGTCGCCCGGTCCCCGACCTGCAGCCGCACCTGCGGCTTGGCGACCCGGCGGTCGCCGGTGTTGGTCACCGTGCCGGTGACGGTCAGCGTCGTCGTCGAACTCGTGATCACCCGCGGGCTGAGCCCGGCCAGGTCGATGCGCAGGCGTGCGCCCTCCTGCGCCTGGGCGACCGTGGCGCCGGCGAGGCCGGGGACGGCCAGGAAGAGGACGGAAAGGAACGCTGCGGCGAACCGCTTCACTCGGGGGCTCCCTCAGGGGCGTGCTCGTCTCGTCCGTGGACGTCCGGGCGCGCGAAAAGTTCCTTGGCCTTCCGGACGAGCTTGCGCTCGTCGGAGTAGGCGAGTTTGGATTCCAGCTCGGCCAGCGGGACCCAGGCCACCTCGGTGACCTCGACGTCTTCGTCGGAAAGCTCGCCGCCGAGCGATTCGAGCAGGAAGTGGTGCACGGTCTTGTGGATGCGCCGCTTCTCGGCCACGAACCAGTAGTCGATGGTGCCCAGTGGCCGCAGGACGCGCGCGGAGATGCCGGTTTCCTCCTTCACCTCGCGCACGGCTGTCTCTTCCACCGTTTCACCGTCCTCGATGTGGCCCTTGGGCAGCGACCACAGCAGTCTGCCGTGCCGGTCGAGCCGGCCGATCAGCACCGCCTCTTCGCGGTCGGGGTCGACCACGAGACCGCCGGCCGACGTCTCGTCGACCGTGGTCAGGCGCCTGCCGCGTTGCCGCCTGCGCCGCCTGCGCGGCTTCGAGGCGCCGGGGCGGCCGGCTGATCCAGACATGCTGCGATGCTAGAGCAAACGGTCGTCCCGGTAGGCTGGCTCTCCGTGTCCGTGTCCGGCGGTGCCTGCAGCTATCGCACCTGGAACGTAGTGGGATTTTCGTGAACGACGTGGTCGACAAGCAGGTGGTGGGGCTGATGGAGGTCTCCCCCTTGGCCGAGGAGCTGGCGGAAAGGTTCGCCAGGGCGGGGCACCGCCTCTACCTCGTGGGCGGCAGCGTGCGCGACGCGCTGCTCGGCCGCAGCTCCGGTGACCTCGACTTCACCACCGACGCGCGGCCCGATCGGGTGCTGAAGATCGTCAGCGGCTGGGGCGACGCGGTCTGGGACGTCGGGATCGCCTTCGGCACGGTCGGCGTGACGAAGAAGGGCATGCAGCTCGAGATCACGACGTTCCGCGCCGACAGCTACGACCGCGTCGGCCGCAACCCCGAGGTCACCTTCGGCGACAGCATCGAGGGCGACCTGCTGCGGCGCGACTTCACGGTCAACGCGATGGCCGTCGAGCTGGCCTCCGGGACGTTCATCGACCCGCACGACGGGCTGAGCGCGCTGCGGGAGAAGGTCCTGGACACCCCGGCGACGCCGCAGGAGTCGTTCGCCGACGACCCGCTGCGGATGCTGCGCGCCGCCCGCTTCGCCGCGCAGCTGGGCTTCACCGCCGCGCCGCGGGTGGTCGACGCGATGACGTCGATGGCGGAAGAGATCGACCGGATCACCGCCGAGCGGGTGCAGGCCGAGCTGTCGAAGCTGCTGCTGGCGGCCGACCCGCGGCCGGGCATGGAGCTGCTGGTCGACTCCGGGCTGGCCGACCGGGTGCTGCCCGAGGTGCCCGGGATGCGGCTGGCGATCGACGAGCACCACCAGCACAAGGACGTCTACCAGCACTCGCTGACCGTGCTCGCTCAGGCGATCGACCTGGAGAAGTCGCACGAGCCGACGTCGGAGCCGGACCTGATCCTGCGGCTGGCGGCGCTGCTGCACGACGTCGGCAAGCCGGCGACCCGGGAGTTCCAGCCGGGCGGCGGTGTGAGCTTCCACCACCACGAGGTGGTCGGCGCGCGGATGGCCCGCAAACGTTTGCGGGCGCTGAAGTTCTCGAAGGAGATCGTCGACGACGTCTCCCAGCTCGTGTTCCTCCACCTGCGGTTCCACGGCTATGGCAAGGGCGAGTGGACGGACTCGGCGGTGCGCCGGTACGTCACCGACGCCGGCCACCTGCTGACCCGGCTGCACAAGCTCGTCCGGGCCGACTGCACCACGCGCAACCGCCGGAAGGCGGCCGCGCTGCAGGCGACCTACGACGACCTCGAAGCCCGGATCGCCGCGCTCAAGGAGAAGGAAGACCTCGACCGCGTGCGGCCGGACCTCAACGGCGAGCAGATCATGGCGCTGCTCGGCCTCAAACCGGGGCCGGACGTCGGGAAGGCGTGGAAGTTCCTCAAGGAGCTGCGCCTGGACCGCGGCCCCCTCGACCACGACGAGGCGGTCGCCGAGCTGAAGAAGTGGGCCGCGGAAAACGGCATAGGGGGCGTCTGACCGGTGGCGGGCGGGGGCAGCTTCCTGATGGCGCTGCTGAGGCGCGGCGCCCCCGCGATCGCCACCGCCACGAGTGAGCTGCCCGACGAGATCGCCGACCCGGCCCCGATGCACGCGCTGCGGCGCATCTCGCGGATGTCGGGCCCGATCGACCCCACCGAACGCGACGGCCTGCTGCTGCGCGCGACCCGGTACGTCGTGCTCATCCCGCTGGCGTACCGGCTGCTCGCGGTGCCGGGCCAGTTCGGCGTCTACGTCCTCCAGCACGGCACGACCGGGCTGCTGCCGGTCGGCGTGTTCACCCTGCTGTCGGTGGCGCTGAACGTGATCGGTCTCCGCTGGATGTTCCGCTCGGCGCCGTTCAGCGGCCGCAACGCCGGGAAGCTCCTGGCGGTCGACCTGGCCTTCACCGTCCTCACGCCGCTTCTCATCGCGCTGACCGTGCCCACACCGGCCTACTTCGACGCGCTCGCGGTCACCAGCGTCCACCTCTACGGCGAGATCGGTCTGCTGACGCTCGCGCTCGGCCTCCCGAGCGGCGTGGTGTTCGGCCTGCTCAGCTTCCCGCTCCGGATGCTGGCGAACTGGCTGAACACCGGCGGGTTTCTGGCCGGGGCGGCCTTCTCGACGTACTCCGTCCTGCTCGCGGAGCTTTTCCTGGCCACCGCCGCGCTGGTGCTGACCGGCCTCGGCACGCGCCTGGCGCTGGCCTACGGCACGCGCAACGGGCGGCTCGCCGAGCGGGCCCAGCAGCACCGGAGGCTGCACGACACCGTGCTGCAGACCCTGGAAGCGATGGCGCTGGCCGGCCCCGGCGACGCCGAAGCACGGCTGGTCCAGATCCAGCGGCTGGCGCGGGCGCAGGCGGTGGAGATCCGGCAGACGATCGAGTCGGCCGCGTCCGAGCGGGCCGAGGCCGGCGCCCGGCCGCTGGGCGAGAAGCTCGCCGCGCTCGCCGCCGAGATGGCCCGCGACGGCCTGCGCGCCCAGCTCGTGGTGGCCGAGCTCGACGACGACACGCTGTCGGAGGTGCGTCAGATCGCCATCCGCGACGCCGTGCGCGAGGCGATGCGGAACACGATGAAGCACTCGGGCACCGACCGGGTCGTGGTCCGCGTCGAGGAACGCGACGGCGGGATCGCGGTGATCACCCGCGACCACGGGAGCGGGTTCGACAAGGCCGATCACCCGGCGGGGTTCGGGATCAGCGAGTCGATCACCGCGCGGCTGGCCGAGGTCGGCGGCACGTCGCGGGTCGAGTCGGGACTCGCCGGTGGTGGCACGCGAGTGACGTTGTGGGTCCCGTTCTGATATCTCCTGACCATGACCTCGATCGAGCTGCTGGCCGACGCCCTCGCCGCCTACCGCTCCGGTGACCGCGACCAGGCCGCCGAACTCGCCGCCCAGGCGGGGCGCGCCGGCTCCACGCTGGCCGACGAACTGCGGGACTACCTGGCCGGCGACGGCTCGGCACCGGTGTACGACCAGCCGAGCGCGTTCACGGCGTTCATCCGCGGCGGCGGCAACGTCGAGCTGTACCGGGCGCTGAGTGCCGAGCTGGCCGCCCGGTACGACGCCGCGAAGCCGGAGTCGCTGCTCGACCTGGGCTGCGGTGACGGCCTCGCCGTGGTGCCCGCGCTGGACCAGGCCTCGCACCTCCCGCCGCGGATCGACCTGGTCGAGCCGTCGGCCGCGCTGCTCGAAGGCGTCCACGAGCGGGTGCCGTCGGCGCAGTGCTGGCAGTCGACCGCCCAGGACTTCCTGGCCCGCGACGATCTCGGCTGGGACTTCGTCCAGTCGACGTTCGCACTGCAGTCCATCGAGCCCGAGCAACGCGCCGAGGTGCTGCGTGCGCTGCAGCCGCGCACCGGGACGCTGGTGCTCGCCGAGTTCGACGTCCCCGAGTTCGAAGAAGGCTCGCCGGAGCACCTCGGCTCGCTCGTCGAGCGCTACGAGCGTGGCGTGGCCGAGTACGGCGAGGACGCCACGCTGGTCGCGCAGGGCTTCCTGCTGCCGGTGCTGCTCGGGATCGTCTCCGGGCAGCAGCGGACGAACTGGGAGCACCCGGCCGCGACCTGGGCCGAGCAGCTGGCGACGGCGGGCTTCACCGACGTCGACGTCACCCCGCTCGCCGACTACTGGTGGTCGCCCGCCGTCCTGATCACTGCCTGCTGAGCGAGCCCGTCTCGACGTGCTGGGCGAGCGGCCGGGGCAGCAGGTGGGCGACCGCGCCGCCCGGCATCCCGCCCCACGGCGCCGCCACGCCGGTCAGCACGCGGATCGCGCGTTGCACCCGGTAGAGCCGCTTCTCGCGTTCGCGCTCGAACGCCAGCGCCGTCTCGACGAACCGTGAGCCGTCGGCGTGCACCAGGTTGCCGGTCTCGTTGCCGAACCGGATGACCGTGGTGCCCGGCGGCAGCACGATCAGGCGCTTGCCGCGGTAGAAGTTCAACGGCGGCTCGCCGCGCATCGGCAGGATCGGCCAGTCGGCGGGCTGGTCGGACTCCTCCGCCGGCCGCGGCGGCAGCATCAGCAGCACGCCGAGCAGGAACCGGGCCGCGTCGCCGAGCGAGCCGAACGCCACCGGCTCGTCGGACGGCGGCCGCGAGACCTCCCAGCCGTTCTCGGCGCGGCGCAGCGTCCAGACCCCTTCGGCGGGCATCTCGTTCGCGCCGATCCGGTAGGTCGCCGCGGGCAAGCCGTGCTCGGCGAGCCGCTGCTGGAGCAGCTCCAGGGTCTCCGCGCCCTTCAGGTTCCGCACCGGCTCGCCGCGGGCCACGCGGGTGAGCGCGCGCTCGTCCGGCAGGTCGGCGGCCGGCCGCGGCTGCCCGAGGACCTCCGCCTCCGCGGTCGCGCGGACCAGTTCCCCGACGAACGGCGGGCGAAATCCCGCCGCGCGCGCGTGCTCGACCAGCTCCGGTTCCGGCGGCACCCCGTACTTGCGCAGGTAGTGCGGCACGGCGGCGGGCCAGATCCAGGTGCCGTCGGTGTGGAAGGCGTCCGGCACGTCCGGCTTGGCGCCCGGCCCGCCGAAGATGTCCGGCAGCGGCGTCGGCCGGTGCAGCGCCACCGGCGCCCGGAACAGGTAGTCGAGCAGACCGCGGACCTGGTCCGGCGGCACCGGCGGCCGGTTGACCACCGGGCGCTCGCCCTCGACGTGCGAATCGGCGACCCGGGCCTGCCGGAACACGACGTCCAGCGGCAGGCCCGCCTTCGCCGTCAGCCACGACGGCAGGTGCTTCGGCGTCCGCGGGAAGGTCGCCAGCTCCAGTTCGTAGGCGGCGGTCGACGGGCGGCCGCCGTCGTTGGGCGGCACCCGCCAGTCCGGCTCGCGGTCGGCGTCGAAGTCGAAGTCGAACTGCGACTGCGCGTCGAGGGTGAACGTGCCCTGGAACCACGTGCCGGCCTCGGCCTGGAACATCGCCGCCCGCAGCCGCGCGAAGAGCCCGCCGAGCCGGGCCGCCGCGGGCAGCGAGACCGACACCGGGCCGTCCTCGTCGCCGACCGCGCGGACCTCGATCTCGGAATAGTCCCCGACCTGCCGGAACTGCGCGCCGACCCGAGCCCAGCCGCCGGGCACGGTGTGCAGCAGCGTCCGGCCGATGGCCCGCAGCAGCGCGTTCTGGTCGCCGGTGCCCGGCTGCGGCCGTGCCTCCGGCGTCTCGGTGAAGTCGAGCCGCGTCTGCCACAGCGCCGTGACCTGCTTGGCCGGCACGGTGACCGAGAAGTCGGTCAGGCCCAGCTGGGCCGCGCGGGCGGCGTCGTCGCGGACCCAGCGCAGGGTCAGCTCCGGCCGGTCGCCCGGCGCGACTTCGAAGACTTCGCCGTCGAACTCGGCGAAGGTGCGCAGAGTGAACGTCGACGGCACTTCGCTCGCCGGGACGACCTTCGCCGGACGGCCGTCGAACTCCTTGTCGAAGCCCTCCGGTGTCTCTTCCTCCGGCAGCACGGACAGCAGCACTGTGCCGTCCGTGGTCGACCGCTGCGCGCGGTAGGTCCCCTCGCCCCATGTCGCGTACAGGCCGTCCGGGCGTTCGGCCACTTCAACCCGGTAACGCACGTTTGTCCTCCCCGTCCCCCGTGAACCAAGAACCTAGTCGACCGGGTACCGAGCGAACCACCGGTCGTCGTCCGGCGCATCCGGGCCGAACTCGGTGAGCGCGTCGTCCGCCAGGCCGACGATGACTTCGCGGAGTTCCAGCCGGTCGAGCCAGCTTTCCCGCAGGGCTTCCTCGCCGTACATCGCGCCGACGAGGTTGCCGCAGACCGAACCGGTCGAGTCGCTGTCGCCGCTGTGGTTGACCGCCGCGAGCAACGCCGAGTCGGCGTCCGTGGTGGTCAACGCGACGTACACCGACATCGACAGCGCGGTCTCGCCGATGTTGCCCTGGCCCAGTGACTCCAGCTTCTCCGGCGTCGGCGGTCCCTCCAGCGCCAAGGCCGCGTCGAGCGCCTCGCTCTGCTCTTCGTGCCCCGGGTGCTCGACGAGCTCGGCCCGGGCGGTCGCGACCGCGTCGAGCAGCGGCTTTCCGTGCAGCAGCTCGTGCACGATCACCGCGAAGCACCCCGACGACAAGTACCCGCTCGGGTGACCGTGGGTCAGCGCCGCGCTCTCGGCACCCAGCCGGAACACCTCGGCGAGGTCGTCCGACCACAGCGCGATCGGGGCCGCGCGCATCACGCCGCCGCAGCCCTTCGAGTTGTTCACCGGCCGGTCGATGGTGCCGCGGACACCCGAGCGGCCGTACGCCTCCAGCTCGCCGAAGCAGGTCAGGCCGGGCGCGCGCCGGCTGAACAGCTCCTGGTGGGTGATCAGCCAGCCGTCGGCCGCCTCGACGGCCGACTGCGGACCGCGGGCCCGGTCCCACGTGACGCCCTGGGTGTGCAGCCAGCGCTGGTAGGCCAGCTGCAGCGAGTGGACGACGTCCGCGGACCCGGTCTTCCGCCGCTGGGCGTGCGCCCTGATCAGCGCTTCGAGCGTGAAGAGCGTCATCTGCGTGTCGTCGGTGATCCGGCCGACGCCGCCGTACGCGGGGATGAAGTCGGTGATGCCGTCCGGCCCGGCGATCTCGCGGATCCGGTCGATCGAGTCGAACTCCGTCTTCGCGCCCAGCGCGTCGCCGATCGCTCCGGCCAGCAGGCTGCCCCGCAGTCGCGATCGCAAGCTCGGTCCCTTCGGTTCCGGGGTGAACCGGCCGCTCGGGTACCGGCGCTCCCAGCGTGCGTGTTCCGCGGTCTCCGTCTGGAGGCCGTTGCGGTTGAAGTACCAGAAGACGTCGCTGGCGACGTCGTCGAGCAGGCCGAGGTCGGGCAGCTTGGTCGCCGAGGGCAGGCCGGGCACGCCGACCCGGGCGCCGACGAGCGCACCGGCGATCGCACCCGCCACCGGGCCGGACCGCGCGGCGAGCGTGATCGCGGCTTCCGGGTCGTAGCCGCGCTTGGCCGCGGCGAACAGCGCGCGGGCGAGCACCGACCGGACGCTGCGGCCGTCGCCGATGGACTCCAGTTGCGTGACGTCGTCGGCGTTGCGGTCCGCGCGCAGGGCCAGCGTCGACGCCGCCAGTTCGCCGCCCACCTCGTGCAGGCGGACGTGCACCGGCAGCGCGTACGGCTCCCGCGTCAGCAGGCCCTGGAACAGGGAAATCAGCAGCTCGACGCCCTCGGTGACCTCGGCGCCGGCCGCGCTGCCGGTCAGCTCGCGGGCGACGTCCTTCGCGTACCGCTCGCCGTCGACGTCCGCGAGAGCGACCGCCCCGGCCGGGGTTGCGGCCAACGCCGTCGCCAGCAGAGCGGAGAACTCGGCGGGCGCCGGGCCGGCGTGCCGGGTCGCGACGGCGAGCCAGCCGACCGGGTCCGGCTCGGGCAGGGTCGCCGGGACTTCGCCGGTCGGCACCGGCGGCAGGCCGCGCAGCACGATGCCGGTGTGGAACAGCAGGTGCCGCGTCAGGCCGCCCAGCGGCAGCGGGCCCGCGGGGTCGGCTCCGCCGCCGAGGGCGTCACCGATCGCGAAGCCGACGTACGCGCCGACGATCCGATGCCACGCGAAGCGGTCGGGCGGTGTCCCGAAGGCGGAGAACTTCCCGAACGTCCACGGCACCGGCCGTGGCCGTGCGTCTTCGTCCACGTGCGCGATCAGGCCGTTCGCGCCGAGGTCGGCGGGCCATTCCGGCTCCTGACCGGCCCGGCGGCGGACGCCGTTGCGGTACTGCCAGGCGAACCCGCGCAGGTACCGGACGCACTCGTCCGGCGTCAGCTCGAAGTGCTGGTCGCGGGCGTGGTCCAGGGCGTACCGCAGGTGCCGTTCCGGCAGGTCGGGCGGCTCGACGCCGAATTCCGCGACCAGCGCGGGCAGCGCGGCGGCGACCTCGGGCCCCGCCTCCGGCGCGGGCTCGTCCACGATGGGACGGCGCTCGCCGGTCGCGCCCAGCTCGGCGGCGGTGAGGCTGCGGACCAGCCCGGTGCCGGGGTCGAGGGTCAGCCCGGACGGCGGTAGGTCCCGGACCGTCACCCGCCAGCGGCGGGGGTACCGCCCGGGCACCTTCGCCGACGAGCTGTAGGCGATGACTTCGCGCTCGCCCTTGCCGGGGACCGGCCGCAGCAGCGGCTCGCCATCGGGCAACGGCACGAGCACTTCGCAGTCCAGCAGGGCGCGGACGAACTCGGCGCGGCTGATCCAGTTCGCGGCCAGGTAGTTCAGCAGCTTCCCGGCGTCGGTCGTCGGCACCGGGAACCCGCGCCAGACCGGGCCGGGGGTGTACTGCTCGTTGACCCGGTACTCGCCGTTCGCCCTGGTCCAGCCGCGGACGGCCCGCACCGGGAGGTCCAGTTCCGGGAACGCCTTCTCGTCGAACTCCGGGTCGACGTCCGGCCGCCACTCGGCCTCGGCGGGCGTGCTCGCCATCGCCGCCCGGTCGAACCCGATCTCGCCGCCGTCGTCCGGAACCACGACCACCGGGCTGGGGAACAGGCCCGCGCCGATGTCGGTGCCGTCGAGGTAGCCGGCCGCGTTGACCGCGAAGCTCCAGCCGTCCGGGCGGCGCGCGGTGAACTCCGGCCGGATCCGCAGCCGGTCGCCGCCGGGACGCGTGCGCAACCACTCCCGCACGCGCGCGACGGCTTCCTGTTCTTCCATTCTCCCCATCCTCGCGCTAATGCCGCGGGTACCGCTCGATCCAGGCGTCGCCGAGCGCGCTCAGCGCCGAGTGCCGGTCGAAGTGCCAGTAGGCGTCCGAAGCGACGTTCTCGACCAGGTACCGCAGTTCCAGCTGGTCGACCCACTTCTGCGGCAGCCCCGGGATGCCGGTGCGGGCGCCGAGCAGAGCGCCCGCGATCGCCCCGGTGAGCGCGCTGCGGCCGGAGTGGTTGACGGCGCGAAGCAGTGCCTGTTCCGGGTAGTTCTCGAAGCCCGACAACGCGGCGAAGGCGCGTCCGAGCACCGAAAGCGTCGTCTTGCCGTCGCCGATCAGCTCGGGCATCCGCAGGTCGGGCAGCCCGTGCTCGCCGAAGAACGGCACCGACTCGGCGACCATGTCCTTGATCGCCGTCCACTCCGGGCCCTGCTGGAACTGGCTGTCCGGGTTGAGCACCTCACGGCTGGTGTTCCAGATCGGGAAGCTGAACGGGTCCTTGGTCAGCGCGTGCTCGAACAGCCAGGTCAGGTAGGTCCCGGCGGTCAGGTCGGACTCGTCCGGGTGCGTGACGCCGGCCAGTTCGCGCATCGCCTGCCGCGCCCCGCCGCTGAACCCGCTGCCGGGGCCGGCCATGGTCAGCGCGGCGGGCAACGCCGGAATCAGCGCAGCCGGGCCGCTCATCGGCGGCGCGCCGTCGGCCCCCGTCGCGAGCTGGTGGTAGGCGTTGAGCTCGGCGTCGTCGATGTCCCGCCGGGCGTGCAGGTCCGGGACCTGCACGAGCCAGCCGTCCGGGGCGTCCATCGGCGCGCCCTGGGTCCGCAGCCAGCGTTGCAGCGCCCCGCGCACGACGTCGGGGAAGAGCTGCTCGGCCTCGCGCGACTCCGGCTGTTCGCGGTGTGGGCTGCGGATGACGGCCTCGGTGTAGAAGAGCAGCCGCTGCGTCAGCGAGCCGATCCGGCCGGGCTGGTCGAACGCCGGGATGAGGTCGGTGACGCCTTCGATGCCGTACTTCGCGTGGATGTCGTGCAGCATCATCCGGTCGACGGCCGCGCCGAGAGCTTCCCCGAGCGCGAAGCCGACGTACGCGCCCGTGACGCGCTGCCAGCCGTAGCGGAAGCCGTCGAGGTTCCGCTCGAAGTACTTGCCGAACGTGTCGAGCCGCGGCACCGTGCGGCCGGAGTTGTCGTACGCCGGCGCCAACCCGTTCGCGCGCAGGTCGTTCGGCTTGCTGCGCGGCGGCTCCGGCATGTTCATCCGCTTCAGCCAGGACTCGCCGAGCACGGTCTTCGCGCACTCCTCGGCCGTCAGCTCGAAGCCGCGCCGGCGGGCCTTCTCGGCGGCCGCGATCGGCGGCTTGACCGGATCCGGCAGGCCCATCCGGGCCGCGGTCTCGGCGGCGACCCGGATCAGGTCCTCCTCCGCCTCCGGGCAGCGGCCGTGCACGTCGATGCGCGGCTCGTGCCGCGGGAACCGCTTGACGATCTCCGCGAGCTCGCCGCTGGAGACGTCCTCGATGGTCGTCGGGCCGCCGTTGATCACCAGGTTCGGCGGGTGCTCGAACTCGGCGAGCGTCGCGACGTCGACCTTCCACCAGCCGTGCTCGCGCGAGGGCAGGTGCCGGGTCGAGCTGAACACCTTGAGCTCGTTGCGTTCCTCGGCGAAGTAGAACCGGTCGGTCTTGCCGGTTTCCAGGTCGAGCGGAACGAACACCTCGCACCGGATCAGCCCGATGAGCAGCAGCTCCCGGGTCAGCCAGCCGACGCTGCCGAACGACAGCAGCGTCTCCAGGGTGTTGTCCGGCTTCGGGTAGCCGCGGCGGATCGGGCCGGCCTTGTACTCGGGGTTTTCGCGCTCTTCGCCGGTCTGGTTGCCGTCGGCGTCGACCTTGACCCAGCCCGCGACGGCCTGCAGCGGCACGCCCAGCTCGCCGAGCCCGGCCTTGACGTACTCGGGGTCGACGACCTCGCGCCAGTTCTCCTGGCCGGGGAACGCCACCGGCACCGACAGCCCGCCGGGGTGCGGGTGCGCCTGCCGCAGCTCGCCGTCCGGTTCGCGGACGACGACCGACGGCGGCGGGAAGATCTCCTTCTCCGGCCGTCCCTCGTCGAGGAACGCGATGGTGTTGTAGGGCACCGACCAGCCCTCGGGGATGCGCAGCACCTTCTCGGTGTCCACCCGCAAGCCCGCGGGGCCGGAGACGTCCGGGCCGTGCACCGCGCGCAGCCACTGGCCGACCTTGGCAATCGCTTCCGCCGCTTCCACCTACTCGATCCTCTCCAGGCTTCCGTCGGACTCGTGCTCGGCGATCGTCTTCGGCAGCACGAAGGCCACCGCGCCACCCGGCAGGTTCGCCCACGGAACCGTGATGCCGGTGATCACGTGCAGGGGGCGTCTCAGCCGGTAGGTCCGCCGCACCCGCTCGCGTTCGAGCGGCAGCGACGTCGTGGCGAACCGTACCTCGCCGTGGTGAACGAGGTTGCCGGGTTCCTCGCCGAAGCGCAGGACGACCGTACCCGCCACCAGCCTGGTGATGCGCTTGTTGCGGAGCAGGGTGAGGGGAGGCTCACCCGGCGCCGGGTGCACCGGCCAGTCGTCGAGCTCTTTCGCGGTTTCCAGCGGTGTTTCGTGCCCGGCGGTCATCCGCGCGGGGTGCAGCAGCAACGCACCCAGCAGCTGCTGCGCGGCGTTTTCGAGCCGGGCGAAGTACTTCGGTTCGCGAGGTTCACCGCCGGCGTGCGCGGCGACTTCCCAGCCGTCGGGGGTGTAGTTGAGGCACCAGGCGCCGTCCGCGCGTTCGCCGACCCGGTACGCCTCGGGCCACACCCCGTGTTCGCCGAGCCGCTGCACCAGCACGATCAGCAGCTCTTCGTCGCCGAGCTGCGGGTCCGGCGTGGTCTCCAGCTCGGCGACGACGTCCCCGGCGGTCTTCTTCACGTCGGCGCGGCCCGGTTTCGGCCGCGGCTTGCCCAGCAGGTCGGCCTCGGCGGTCCGCCGGACCAGCGGCTCGACGTACGGCGGCTGGAAGTGGTGGCGGCGGATGTGCGCGACGAGGTCCGGCTCCGGCGCCACGCCGTGCTCCGCGAGCAGCAGCGGGACGGCGTCGGACCAGATCCACGTGCCGTCGGTGTGGAAGCGCTCGTCGCCGTCTTCGTGCACGACGGCCTCGCGCACGAGGTACTGCAGCACGAGCGGCACCTCGGTGTCGGTCAGCGGCGGCCGCTCGACGTCCGGGCCGCCGATGTCGGCGTGCCGGAACTCCACGCCCAGCGGTAGCTGCGCGCGTAGCCGCCACCAGTCCGGGATGTGCTCGTCGGCCCGCGGGAAGGTGGCGAGTTCTTCCGGGTAGACGGACGGGTCGGGCGCCTCGGTCCACACCGGATCGTCGTCGAGCGCGAAGTCGAAGTCGAAGCTGCCGTCGGAGTTCAGGGCGAACCGCGCCTGCAGCCAGGTGCCGCGGCCTTCGACGTACATGCCGGCCCGGAGCTCGGTGAAGACGTCGGCCACCTCGTCCGGCATCGCGGTGTTGTGGCCCGCGGTTTCGATGTGCTTCCCGACCTGCCGGAAGTCGGCGACGGCCGGCACGTCGGCGTTGACACGGTGCTCGCGCACGAGCTTTCCCAGCCGCACCAGGAGGGTGCGCTGCTCGTCGGGCGAAAGTCGATGTTCCACGTGAATCATTGCCTCGGGTAGCGCGGCTTCGCTTCGAACGTCGGCGCCTCACCGGCCGCGCGCCGAGCGGCTTCGTCCTCCCACATCTTGAAGGTGCGCTTCTGCAGCGCGCGCATCAGCGCGGTCTCCTGCTTCGTCCGTCGACGTCCTTCCCGGACGGCGACGTCGTCGATGCCCAGCATGGTGTCGTAGAGCGCGAAGATCGGGCCGTCCCCGGTCAGGTGTTGACTCCGCTCGCTTTCGGTTTCCTGGATGAACCGGTCCTCATCGAACGGGCCACGGATGTTCGACTCGGTCGTCGACCAGATGAGCTCGCGGATGTGACTGCTGTCCTCTTCGAAGAACCCCGTCCGGAGATTGAGGATGGTGCCCTTCAACCCGCCTTCGGGCGTCGAGTCGATCCGGTAGGTCTGGGAGTAGTACTTGTAGAACATGGGGGTCTGAAAGGCCATCAGCCGTTCTCCTCGGATGTCAGTCCCCGCCGGAAAGCTTCCTCGAAACGGCCCCGGACCTGCTCGGTCAGTGCCGCGTCGAGGGCCGCTTCCTCCGGTGAGAGAAGGCCTTCGCGTCCTTCCTTCCTGCTGAACGTCTCCAAGTCGCGGCGCACCTCGTAGAGCGCGTGCTCATACGACGCCACCTCGTCTATGTGCGTCAGGTGCAGCCGCAGTTCGGCCACGTGCCCGTTCGGCAGCCGGACGTTGAGCTGCAGGTCCCGGTAGCCGCTGCCCTTCGGCTCGGCCAGGCGGTCCGTGAAGTCGACGATCGTGAGTTCGGGGTCGTTGCGAACCGCGTCCAGCGCGCGGTACATGTCCGCCACCCGCTCGAACTGGATCTTGGCGCCGACGAGGTCGGTCAGCTTCGCTCCGTTCCAGTCGTACTTCGAGATCTTCGCGAGTGCGCGCTCGTTGTCCTTCGGCTCCGGCCGGAATCCCGCGTGCCCGTCGGTCTCGCCCGCGATCCGCTCGGTGATGCGGTTGAGCGTGCCCTGGTTGTCCGGCCAACGCTCACGTTCCTCGGCGACCCATTGCTCGCAGTACTCCGGATCGCCGATCCGTTCCCGGTCGAAACTGCCGTGCTCCTTCAGTAACTTCGGGGTTTCCGTCCGGATTTCCGTCACGTCCGCGGAGATCTCCGCCTGCTCCGGCGTCGGGTCGAACGGCTCGACGCCCTGGTGCTCGACGTCGTCGACCACGCTGTAGCCGCGCTCCTCGACCTCGCGGATCGCGTCTTCGAGGATCGGGATCGCTTCGGGGTGCTCCAGCAGGCTCTTGATCGTCTTCGGGTTGTCGAGCAGCGAGCGCGTCAGGTAGTCGTTGCCCGGCTCGCTCATGATCCGGACCAGGTCGGGGTGCTGCCCGAGGTGCTCGCGGATGTAGTCCGCCGAGGGGTGCCCGTCGAGGGCCGCGGCGACGTCGTCCCTGGCCAGGAAGGCGTCGTGCGGCTGAGCTGTGCCGAAGCCGCCGTGTTCGGTGGTGGCGGGGGCGTGCTCGGGCTGGACGTGCACCTCGTCCGGCGTGCCGATGTGCATCAGCTTGATGCTCTTCGGCGGTTGCGGCAGGTGCATCAGGTCGCCCGACTGCGGGTCGATGAACGCGACGCCCTCGGGGGTGTGCACGACCATCGCGACGTGCCCGTAGACGACCCCGTTCGGGCCCTCGTACTTCACCGCGACCACGGCGTGGTGGTCGACCGGCATCCCGCGCATCTCGCGGATGACGTCGTCGTAGCTGCCGCGCGCGGAGAACGCCTCCCCGAACCGGCCCTCGAGGTGTTCGAGCGTGCCGCGGCTGCCCATCTCGTGCGGCAGGATCGGCTCGGCCGTCATGTCGCCGCCGCGCTGCCGGTCCATGTAGGCCTCGGGGCCGCGCGTGCAGTTCGTCATGTAGCCGTTTTCGAAGGCGCCCGGCTCGCGGAAGCCCGGGTTGACGTCGCGCAGGTGCGGGTGCCGGTCCTGGACGTAGGCCGCGCGCTCGCTTTCCGTCGTCCCGCCGGCGTGGATGGCCGGTTCGGACGGCGGGTTCGTCGCCCGGGCCAGCCGCGAGTAGTCGTGCACCGACACCGGGGGCGGCGGCGGTTCCGCGGGGGCGTCCTGGACGTCGTGGACCGACTGGTGTTCCGGCTGCGGGGCGACGTGCTCCGGCTCGCCGAGGCCGCCGAGCCGTTCCATGATCGCGGCCTGCTTGCGCCGTTCGAACTCGGCCGCGTTGTGGTCGTTCTCGGCGCGGCGCTCGGCCATCTTCTGCTGCGCGGCGTCGGGCTCGAGGTAGCGGGGGTGACCTGGGCCGATCTCCTCGGCCACGATGATCCACTTGCGACGGCCGTCGGGCCCGATCTCCAGCCGCTTTTCGTGGACCAGCAGCTGGGTCCCGGGCGGCGACAGCGATTCGCGCTCGCCCGGGTTCTCGGCGAGCTTCGAGATGTCGCGCAGGTTGTCCGACCGGACGTGCAGCTCGATGTCGTCGCCGAACTTCGACGTCGAGAACTCGTCGGTCTTGATCGACGCACTGGAGAACGCGGGCTCGACGACCACCGAGCCCGGCTCGTACGGCTTGGCGACCAGGTCCGCCAGCTGCGGGTCGCCGCCGACGTCGTAGGCGCGGATGGTCTCGCCGGACTCGGGGGTGATCTGGTTGAGGCCGTCCATGATCGCGCGCGTGTTCTGCTGCACGAGGTCGAACCCGGGGTGCTCGGGGCCGCGGCGCAGGGCCTCGTTGACGTCGTAGGCGTACTCGCCGCGCGTGTAGCCGTGCAGCGCGACGGCGCCTTCGTCGGTCACCGGCAGCCCGGACGCGTCCCGGCGGGCGAGCGCGCGGTCGTGGATCTGCTGGTAGATGTCCTCGTCGCCGACCGCTCGGCGGATGCTCTCGTGGTCGGCCGGGGTGCCGCGGTGCTCGCCGTCGAAGAGGTAGCCCTCGTCGTGCGCGATGCGCTCGGACTGCGGGTTGAGCCGGTCGTTGATCGTCTCGGTTTCGACGACGTGGTGCGGAGGCGCGTCGCCGCCACCGAGCGGCAGGGTGTGGATGCCGGTGGCGTCGTGCGGCAGTTCGGCGAGCCGCCCGGTGACCGGGTCGGCGAACAGCACGCCGTGTTCGGTGTTGACGGCGGCGACCAGCCGCGACTGTCCGTCGGGCGTCTCGAAGGCGACGGCGGTCCGCGCGCCGACGGGACGTTCGCCGAGGTCACGGGCAACGCTGTCGAAGCTGTCCCGGCTGCTCCACGGCCCGCCGAGCTGTTCGCCCAGGCTCTGCTGCCGAGCCGGCCCGGCGACGACGTCCTCGCCGTTCATCCGCCGATCGAAGGCGGCCATCGATTCGGCGGCGTTGGTCCGGTAGCCGTTCTCGAGGCCGGCCGGGCTGTAGTGGTTGCGGGTGTTCACCCCACCGAGCTCGGGCAGGGCGTCGCGCACCAGACGCGCGTGCTGCTGCGGCGTCTCGACGGACCCGGCGTGCAGCACCGGCCGGCCACCGGGCGCCAGCGGCTCGGCCAGCTGCGACCAGCCACCGTCCGGCTCCCCGGTGGCCGGCGGCGGCCGTTCGGGCAGCGGTTCCGCGCCCGGCTCGTCGAAGGGGTTGATCTTCGACGCTATGTCGTTGCCCGGCGCGTACTTGGGGTGCTGCTCGTAGAACTTCGCGAGCTTTTCGTCGGCTTCGCGCTGGAAGCGGTCCTCGTCGGCACGCTCACCGGCCCGGCGCTGCTCGATGGCATCACGGGCGTCGTCCCCACCGAGGTGCCCCGGCTCCCCGGGCGCGATCTCTTCGGCGTGCACGACGTAGTGCGGTTCGCCCCGCACCGGCGCCGGCTTGTGGTTGGGGTGGCCGGGTCCCTCTTCGATGCCGGTGATCTTGAACTGCGTCCCGGCTTTGAAGAGGACTTCGCGCTCTTTCCCGATGCTGGCCAGCTTTTCGACGTCACGCCCGGTCTTCGACTGGATGCGCATCTCGACTTCGCCGGGGAAGGTGCTGCGCGGGTGCTTCGCGTCGACCTTCGAGGAGCTCAGGAACGACGGTTCGGTGATGTGCGCACCGTCGTGGAACCGCGCGAGGAAGGCCTGCAGCCGCCCGAGATCGCCCTTGAAGTCGACCCGCCGCGAAACCACACCTTCATGCGGCGGAAGTTCGTTCAGCCCCGAAACGAGCGCGGCGGCCTGGGGCGCGAGGTGGACGAGTTCGGGACTCCCCAACCGCAGCGCGTTGTTGAGCGGCCCGACCATCTCGGTCCGCGTGTAAGCGTGCACGGCAACGGCCCCGGCGTCGGACATCCCGGCGTGCCACTTGTCGCGCTTTTCCCGAGCCTCGCGGTTGACCTGCTCGTGTCGCCACTCACCGTCCTGGTCGCTCGTCTTCGCGGAGTCCATGAAGGTGTCTTCGATCCGCCGGATCCCGGCCGGATCATCGGTGTGGAACCGAGGATCGGTGAGGTAGGGCTCATCAGGCCCATCCCGGCCCGGCTGCCCGAAGTCGTGTTCAGGCTCAGCTGGGCGCTGCTCCCCGACGGCGTCCGCCTCTGCCGGGTTCTGGCCGTCGCCGGGCGAGGCCTGCTCATCCCGGTCGACCGGGACGTCGTGCTCGGGCGCGTGTTCCGCAGGACGCTCGTCGGCCGTGTCCCGCTCAGCCGGGCGATCATGATCCGGAGCGCCCTGATCGGGACGGTCTTCTCCGTGCGCCTGCCGTTCGGCCGGCGTTTCCCGCACCGGAGATTCGCCCGCCGGGCTCGCCTGTTCGGCCGGCTTGTCGTGCGCCGATGGTTGTTCGGCTGCCGGGGTCGGCTGGTCGGCCGGCCTTTCGTGCGCCGGTGGTTGTTCGGTCGCGGTCTGGCGCGCGGCTTCGGCTGCCGGGGTCGGCTGGTCGGCCGCCCTTTCGTGCGCCGGTGGTTGCTCGACCGTCGGCTGTTGCGTGGGTTCGGCCGGCGATCGTTCGGCCGCAGGCTGTTGCGTGTGTTCGGGTGCCGGGGCCGGCTGTTCCGATGTCGGTTGCTCCGCCGGCCTTTCGCGCACCGGCGACTGCTCGACCGGCTGCTGCGTCCGCGGCTGTTCCGGCGCACGGTCCACCGGCCGCGGCGGCTCGACCGGTCCACGCGGCGGCAAGTGCTCCTGCGGCGGCCCGAACCGCGGCGGCGGCACCTGCGGCCCCCCAGCCGGCCGGACCGGCCCCAGCCGCGGATCGTGCGGCGGCACGGGCGGGCGCCCACCCGGCGGAGGCGGCATCGGCGGCCGTCCACCGGGGTGCGGCCCAGGGCCCTGAGGACCGCGAGGCTGGTTCGGATACCCAGCAGGCCGCTGCCCGCCGGACACCGGCGGACGCTGCCCACCCTGCGGCGGCATCCCCGAAGGCGGCGGCATCCGCCGCGGATCCTGCGACGGCAACCCACCCTGAGGCGACTGCCCACCATGGACCGGCCGACCCCCCGGCGGCTGCCCCCCAGTCGGCGGCTGCCCCGTATGCGGCAACTGACCAGGCTGAACCGCCTGCCCCCCAATCGGGGCCTGCCCACCGGAGCGAAGCGGTCCACCTTGCGGAGGCTGCCCGCCGTGGATCGGCTGTCCGCTGGACTGCGGCGATTGCCCGCCAGGGTGCGTCGACTGCCCGTTATGCGGAGATTGCCCGCCTGGCTGCGCAGGTTGAGTGCCGTGCGGAGGCTGCCCGCCTGGCTGCGCGGGTTGAGTGCCGTGGGGCGGTCGCCCGCCGGGGTGCGTCGGCTGGCCGCCGTGGAGTGGTTGCCCGCCGTGCGGAGGTTGGCCCGCGTGCGGCAGCTGCCCGCCGGGGTGCGTTGGCTGCCCGCCGTTGAGCGGCTGCGCGCCATGCGGCGGCTGCCCGCCACGTTGCGCACCGAGCGGCTGTCCACCCTGCGCCATCGGTGCCTGGCCACCCGGCCGGTGCCCGCTCGGCGGCAGCGGCGGTTGCCCGCCCTGCAACATCCGGCGGGGATCCGGTGGCTGCACCCGTCGCGGCTGGTCGCCGCCGTGGGTTGGGCGGGGAGCGGGGCCGCCGGTACGTCCCGGGCCGCCACCGTTCGGCAGCCCACCCGGTGGTGGCGGAGGCGTGAACCCGCCCGGTGGCGGCGTCTGCTGCGGCGATGGTCCGCTCTGGAACGACGCCTGCCCACCATCCGCCGCGAACGGTTGGCTCGGGGCGCCGCCGGTGAAGCCGGCCGCTCCGACGTTGTCCTGGGGACGTCCGCCGCCGCTCTGGCGTCCCGGCTCCGGCCCGAAGCCCGGTGGTGGGGCCATGCCGTAGCCGCCCTGGGAGGAGCCGCCGCTCGTCGACGGTGCCGAAGCCGGCGCCTCACGCTGCTCGGGCCCGGGTCGCGA
>Ga0207678_10000186_pt1 | contig 53291 bp, 62 predicted proteins | sample KBSC63metaG_FD_184319 | JGI IMG/M metagenome (GOLD analysis project Ga0207678, IMG submission 184319) | Corn rhizosphere microbial communities from Kellogg Biological Station, Michigan, USA - KBS C6-3 metaG (SPAdes) (version 2) | ecosystem: Host-associated > Plants > Roots > Rhizosphere > Soil ... | reverse complement strand
CGCCGCGTTGACGGACATCTCCCTGCTCACGCGACGCTGCACCGCGGTCCGCCACGCCTGGATCGCGCCCGCCAGCAATGTCGCCGGAAGCCAGATCATCTATCCTTCCCCCCGTTCCCGTCCTGCGACGGGGAGGACAAGGCGAAGCTCATGCCCCTTCGAGAAGGCCTTCCTTCCTGATCTTCTCCTGCCACACCAGCGGAGCGAGGCGGTGGACATTCTGGCCTTCGCTGTCGACGGCGACAGTGACGGGCATGTCCTGCACCTCGAACTCGTAGATCGCCTCCATGCCCAGATCCTCAAAGCCGACCACCTTGGCCGCCTTGATCGCGCGGGCGACCAGATAGGCGGCGCCGCCGACCGCCATCAGATAGGCGCTCTTGTGCCTGGCGATCGAGTCCGTCGCGGCGGGACCACGCTCGGCCTTGCCGACGCAGGCGGCGAGGCCCTGTTCCAGCATCATGTCCATGAACTTGTCCATGCGGGTCGCGGTCGTGGGACCGGCGGGGCCGACCACCTCGTCGCGCACCGGATCGACCGGACCGACATAATAGATGACGCGGCCCTTGAAATCGACCGGCAGCTCCTCGCCACGGCTCAACATGTCCTGGATGCGCTTGTGCGCCGCGTCGCGTCCGGTCAGCATCTTGCCGTTGAGCAGCAGGCGGTCGCCATGCTTCCAGCTCTGCACCACTTCCGGCGTCAGCCTATCCAGATCGACGCGGATCGCTTCCTTGCTCGGTTTCCAGTCGACCTGCGGCCATTCGCTGATCTTCGGCGCTTCCAGATAGGCCGGGCCTGAACCGTCCAGCGTGAAATGCGCATGCCGGGTGGCCGCGCAGTTCGGGATCATCGCCACCGGCTTGCCCGCCGCATGGCAGGGATAGTCGTAGATCTTGACGTCCAGCACGGTCGCCAAGCCGCCCAGGCCCTGCGCGCCGATGCCCAGCGCATTGACCTTGTCGAAAATCTCGATGCGCAGCTTCTCGATCTCGTTCTGCGGTCCGCGCGCCTTCAATTCGCCCATGTCGATGGGGTCCATCAGCGATTCCTTGGCCAACGCCACCGCCTTTTCCGCGGTGCCGCCGATGCCGATGCCCAGCATGCCGGGCGGGCACCAGCCCGCGCCCATCTGCGGCACCATTTCCAGTACCCAGTCGACGATCGAATCGCTGGGGTTCATCATCTTGAACTTGGTCTTGTTCTCCGACCCGCCGCCCTTGGCCGCGACATCGACGATCACCTTGTCGCCGGGCACCATCTCGACGTTCAGCACGCAGGGCGTATTGTCCTTCGTGTTGACGCGGCTGAAGGCGGGATCCTTCAGGATCGAGGCGCGCAAGCGGTTTTCAGGGTTGAGATAGGCGCGGCGCACGCCTTCATCGACCACGTCCTGCATGGATCGGCTATTGTCGTCCAGGCGGCAGTCCATGCCCCATTTGATAAACACATTGACGATGCCGGTGTCCTGGCAGATCGGGCGATGGCCTTCGGCGCACATGCGGCTGTTGGTAAGGATCTGGGCGATGGCGTCCTTGGCCGCCGGATTGGCCTCCGCTTCATAGGCTTTGCCCAGTGCGCGGATATAATCCATCGGATGATAGTAACTGATGAACTGAAGCGCGTCGGCAACGCTCTCGATCAGATCGGCGGTCTTGATGACGGTCATCTACCCTGGTCCCTAGTCTAAGGCCCACCCTGCACGGCGGGTCCATGCAGGGGAGCGGCTAGTAGGGAATCGCGCCCGAGTCCAGTAGCGGCAGGGAACGGGCGGCCGCCCTGAAGGCGTGGGGCGCCGATGCCGGTTTCTTCGCCTGCGGCGCAGTGGAGGTCGTGACCGATCCGGCGCTGACTGCCGGCCGCCAGGCGCTATGAGCGGGCGCTCAAGGCCTGGGCAGGCGAAGACTCACGGCGCCGATGCGCTGGATTCCCTGCTTTCCGTGACTTCCTGACCAGCGATCGTTTCCGGTCGCCTGGCAATCCCTAATCGGCAAAGGGGAACATGTGCCACCATGGTTCCTTTTCGCGCAGCACCCGCGCAAAGCTCTCCCGCGCTTCCAGCCGTTCCAGATAGGCGCGCAGTCGGGGAAAGCCGCCCCGCATGGGCTCGATCCTGTCCGCATAGAAGAGCGCAGGCGCCGCCGCGCAGTCGGCGAGGGTGAAGTCGTCCCCCGCCGCCCATCGCCGCCCCGCCATCCTGTCCTCCAGCAGGGCATAGGCCTTGCCCAGCATCCGCCGCGCTTCCCCGACGCCGTGGGTGTCATGGGCAACGCCCTCCGGCCGGATCTTGTCCGCGACGATCGCCTGCATCGGCGTCATGACATAGATGTCGAACAGCCGGTCCATCAGCCGCACCTCCAGCGCCGCATCGGCTTCCTGCGGGATCGGGCGGAACGGCCCTGGATGATGCTGCCCCAGATATTCGACGATGATGCTGGTTTCGGCGATCGTCCTGTCCCGTGCCTCGTCGCGCAGCACGGGGAACTTGCCAAGCGGCCACAGCGCCAGCCAGGACTGCGCCGCCGCCGCATCGTCGAGCGCGCGCGGTTCGAAGGCCGTGCCGTTTTCGTAAAGCGCTATCAGCACCTTCCAGCTGCAGGAGGAGAGGGGGTGATAGTAGAGAATCATGTTGGCTCCTCTCATGTCGCAATGCTTTTGCCGCCCCCTCCGCCATAACCTGTCATGCGTCCGTCATGAAGCGGCATGGGCAGAATCGGCCGGCCCGCGCAATTGCGTGGCAAGCCAAATTTATTTTCGTCCCCCAATTGTCCCTCTTGTCTTTTGCAAAGCCGAGGAAAGTCGGCGCGTCGCTGCGCTGCGACGTGCCGAACCGTCGACGAGATGACTCCCGGCGTCGATGAGCTGAGTCCCCGAACTGTCATTTACCCCCTTGAAAGGAAATGAAGCTGTGGCACTATCCCTTGTATCGGGTTAACGGGGGTTACCCAACAGATTGTGATTGCACCGGCCGGGCTCCTTCCCGGAGGGAGGCTGTTTTTGCCTTGCGATCCGCTCTGCTGGCCCCATCTCCGTGCCTGACCGGGTCGATAATGCTACATTCGTTCGGCCCGGCCGGCACCGGCTTGACCGAATCGAACGAAACAGGAACATTCGGGGGAGTTGGTCATGGATTTTCGAGACAGCGAACAGGTGAGTGCAGGCGACGTGGCAACCGTGATTGACGAAGTGGTCGAAACCGTGGCGGACAAGAAGAAGGCCCCAGTTCCTTCGGAACAGGCACCGGTGGATCAGGCGCCGGCGCCCAAGGCCGATCCCACGCCCGGCTCATCCACCGTGCTGGAGCGGCGTTTCCATGTCGTGACCGATGCTGGCCGCGACGCTCTGCTGACCGAATTTGGCAAGGATACGCTGCAGGACCGCTATCTGCTGCCCGGCGAGTCCTATCAGGATCTGTTCGCCCGCGTCGCGGCCGCCTATGCCGACGATGCCGACCATGCGCAGCGCGTCTATGACTATATCTCGCGCCTCTGGTTCATGCCCGCGACGCCGGTCCTGTCGAACGGCGGCACCGGCCGCGGCCTGCCCATCAGCTGCTATCTGAACTCTGTCGACGACAGTCTGGAAGGCATCGTCAACACCTGGAACGAAAATGTCTGGCTTGCCTCGCGTGGGGGCGGGATCGGCACCTATTGGGGCAATGTGCGCGGCATTGGCGAACCGGTGGGTCTCAACGGCAAGACCAGCGGCATCATTCCCTTCGTCCGCGTGATGGACTCGCTCACCCTTGCGATCAGCCAGGGCAGCCTGCGTCGCGGTTCGGCCGCCTGCTACCTCGACATCTCCCATCCGGAGATCGAGGAGTTCCTGGAAATCCGCAAGACCAGCGGCGACTTCAACCGCAAGGCGCTGAACCTGCACCACGGCGTTCTCCTGACCGACGAGTTCATGGAAGCGGTGCGCGACGGCAAGGATTTCGCCCTGCGCAGCCCGAAGGACCAGTCGGTGCGCGGCAGCGTCAACGCCCGCGCGCTGTTCCAGAAACTGGTGGAGGTCCGCCTCGCCACCGGCGAACCCTATATCGTCTTCAACGACACCGTGAATCGCACGATGCCCAAGCATCATCGCGATCTGGGCCTCAAGGTGTCGACATCGAACCTGTGTTCCGAAATCACTTTGCCGACGGGTCGCGACCATATCGGCAATGACCGCACGGCTGTCTGCTGTCTCTCCTCGCTCAATCTCGAAACATGGGATGAGTGGAAGGACGACGGGCGCTTTGTCGAGGATGTCATGCGCTTCCTCGACAATGTGCTGCAGGACTATATTGACCGCGCGCCGCCGGAAATGGCGCGGGCGAAATATAGTGCGAGCCGTGAACGGTCAGTGGGCCTGGGGGTGATGGGGTTCCACTCCTTCCTCCAGGCCCGGGGGCTTCCCTTTGAAGGCGCCATGGCGAAAAGCTGGAACCTGCGCATCTTCAAGCATATCAACGAGAAGGTGAACGAGGCCTCGATGCAGCTCGCGGTTGAGCGCGGCCCATGCCCGGACGCCGCCGACATGGGCGTGATGGAGCGGTTCAGCTGCAAGATGGCGATCGCGCCCACGGCGTCGATCAGCATCATCTGCGGCGGCGTGTCCGCCTGTATCGAGCCTATTCCGGCGAACATCTACACGCACAAGACGCTGTCCGGCAGCTTCTCGGTCAAGAATCCCTATCTGGAAAAGCTGCTGGTCGAAAAGGCGAAGGATTCGACCGCCGTCTGGAATTCGATCCTGGAAAAGGGCGGCAGCGTCCAGCATCTCGACTTCCTCAGCCAGGAAGAAAAGGACACGTTCAAGACCAGCTTCGAGATCGACCAGCGCTGGCTGCTCGAACTGGCCGCCGACCGCACGCCCTATATCGACCAGGCCCAGTCGCTGAACCTGTTCATCCCGGCGGACGTGGAAAAATGGGACCTCCTCATGCTCCACTACCGGGCGTGGGAACTGGGCATCAAGTCGCTTTATTATCTGCGCTCCAAGTCGGTCCAACGCGCTGGCTTCGCAGGCGGCGTGGAGGCCGACAACACCATCGACGCCCCGAAATTCGAAATTGGCGAGACCACCGACTATGACGAGTGCCTCGCCTGCCAGTGATGATTTTCGGTCAAAGTGGTACTTTGACCGAGCAGGAGGATCGTGGTGACGCAGTTGGTCGTCATGGCTGCCATAGGGATGGGAATGCTTCTCCTGGGCATTTCCAGTTTGCGACGGAAGCCTGATGAAAGCATTTCATTGGCTGAAGCTGCGATCCTCAAAGCGGCCGGAACCGAGCCGCTTCCATTGACCGCGTTTGATCGGATCATGAACCGCGTTCATGCGTGGCTTCTGACCGTAATTGGATTTATTATTGCGCTGATTGGCCTTGCCGCTGCGCTCACCTGATCGCCCGGAGTAACCACCATGCCTCTTCTTCAAGCCAGCAAGGTCTACAAGCCCTTCGAATATCCCTGGGCCTATGAGTTCTGGAAGCGCCAGCAGCAGCTTCACTGGCTGCCGGAGGAAGTGCCGCTGGGCGAGGATTGCCGTGATTGGGCGCAGAAGCTTTCCGACCATGAGCGCAATCTGCTGACGCAGATCTTCCGCTTCTTCACCCAGGCCGACGTGGAGGTGCAGGACTGCTACCACGAAAAATATGGCCGCGTGTTCAAGCCGACCGAAGTCAAGATGATGCTGACCGCCTTCAGCAACATGGAAACGGTCCACATCGCCGCCTATTCGCACCTGCTCGACACCATCGGCATGCCCGAAAGCGAATATAGCGCCTTCATGCAGTATAAGGAGATGAAGGACAAACACGACTATCTCCAGCAGTTCGGCGTCGACACGGACGAGGATATCGCCAAGACGCTGGCCATGTTCGGCGGCTTTACAGAGGGGCTCCAGCTCTTCGCCTCCTTCGCGATGCTGATGAACTTCCCGCGCTTCAACAAGATGAAGGGCATGGGCCAGATCGTAAGCTGGTCCGTCCGGGACGAGACGCTGCATTGCGAGGGCATTGTCCGCCTCTTCCATGCCTTCGTGAAGGAACGCGACTGCCTGACCGCGTCGGTCAAGGACGACATCATGGACATGTGCCAGAAGACCGTCCGCATCGAGGACGCCTTCGTCGACCTGGTCTTCGAAATGGGCCCGGTCCCCGGCATGACGCCCAAAGACATCAAGAAATATGTCCGCTACATCGCGGATTGGCGGCTGGGGCAGCTGGGCCTCAAGCCCATCTACATGATCGACGAGCACCCGCTCCCCTGGCTGACTCCGCTGCTTAACGGCGTGGAGCATGCCAATTTCTTCGAAACCCGCGCGACGGAATATTCGAAGGCGGCGACCCGCGGCCAGTGGAATGACGTGTGGGATGCCTTCGACCGCCGCACCAAGCTCAAGGGCGGCACCGCCGCCAATGCAGACGAAGCGGGCGATCCGGACATGTTCAAGGCGGCGGGAATCGCGGCGGAGTAATCGCGAACGGGAAAGGCGGCGCCGCGACAGCGGTGTCGCCCTTCGACCAAGGGAAATGCTTTCCTGACAGCCGCCGGCCGGCAAACTGACCCCTATATGAACGCTGCGTTTTGTTCCGTTCATGAAACATTTATCCGCCTTGGTTTGTTGTGCTCCCATCGATAATTGGACCGTGGGAACCAGAGATGAGATTCAACCTGAAAGCCGCTTTCGCCGCCCTGTCGCTTGGCGCGGTAACCTTGAGCGCTGCTCCGGCAGCCGCTGATCCGCCGCCATGGGCGGGGCATGGTCGCGGTGGGGAGCGCGGTCATGGCCGCGACGACTGGAAGCATGGCGGGCGTCACGACAATGGCCGGCACGAAGGCTGGCGCCGTCCTGGCGGCGTGATCTACAGCTATGACTGGAACCGGCCGGACCCGCGCTATGGCCGCTATTATCGGCCCGATCGCTATTATCGCGACGGCTATGAGCCGATCCGCGTGACCCGTTCCACCCGCATCTATCGCGGCTATGACGACCGCTATTATTGCCGCCGTTCGGACGGCACCACCGGCCTGATCGTCGGCGCGGCGCTGGGCGGCCTGCTTGGTGGTCAGCTCGACCGCGGCCGTTCGAACACGGCAGGCATCCTGATCGGTGCAGGCGCTGGCGCGCTGCTGGGTCGGGAAGTCGATCGCGGCAATCTGAACTGCCGCTAAACCGCGGGGGAGGGCGAAGGCCCTCCCTCAACGAACCGCCCGAAATCAGGCCGTCAACATCAGGCCCTCAACACCATGGATGCCGCGCTCCGTCCCATTCGCGCGCCAGCCCTTCGGCCACCAGCATCTCGCCGATCGATTGATCGCCCCGCGTCACTACCCGCAATGTGCGCCCATAGCGGTCGGTCTCCCGGTCTCCACTCTCCAGAGAAAAAGGGCCGGCATTCATCAACTGCTGCAGTCTCTGCGTCGCCCGCGCACCCAGCGCGGCTTCCTCGGCACAGCGCGGCCCGTGCGTTTCCGGCGCATCGATGTCCATGACCCGCACCTTTTCGCCATGGAACCAGAAGGTGTCCCCATCGACAACGCAATTGACGCCGCCGCCGACATGGCAGAAACCGAATTGCGCCGACAGGCTGTCCCTTGAGGCAGGCGAGGCGGGTTCATGCCAATGCTGCTGGACGCGTTGTAGCAGATCCGGCCCGAACCAGCCCAGCGCCGCGCCGACCAGCACCCCGCCGACGACCAAGACGGCAACGGACGGATATCCCCGCTTCCTGGGTCGCAGGCGCCCTCGACCAGCGCGACCAGCCTCCGCCAGCCAGATTCGCTCCCCGCGCGCCTTCCCCGACCTTTTACCCATGACGCGCCCATAACGGGCGGCGCGCTTCCCGTCTCGTGCGAAAATCGTCCGATCCGACCGGGATCAAAGATCATTCGCGCAAACCGTTGGCCTGATCAGCAGGACCCTTGCTGACCCAGCCTATGCCGCATCCCGAACCGAACCCTAATCCTCGTCTTCGGTTGGCCCCAATATATCCTCCTCATCGTCCATCTGCGGTTCGCCGGCGAAGGCGTCATTGTCGATCCGGCCGGATCGGTTCATCTCCTCCATCCTCTCGACCAGATCGGGCGTGTCGTCGGGCAGGATCTGGGCCGGATTGGGCCGGCCGCCGCGCTCACTGTCCTCGGCCAGATCCGTCGATCGCGCCCGCGCCTCATCGGCCACGTCCTGCGCCTGCGAACCCGCTTCGTCCTGTTCGCCATTCTCCTCGCCCGTATCGGGGAAGGGGCTGTTGTCGGGTCGGTTCATGCTCTGTCTCCTTCCCCGCTCCAACGGCCGGCGGCCCGCCCCGTTCCCGCCCGGCAAAAGGCGCTGGACAGCATCCTGCGAACGGGGCAAGAGCCGCCACGATCCTTTTCGCCTCGTTCTGCACAAGGAACTTCCATGCCCCGCCAGCTCATTTCCTCCGGCTCGCCTTTCGAGGCGCAGGTCGGCTATTCGCGCGCCGTCGTACAGGGCGACTGGTGCTTCGTCGCCGGCACTACCGGCACCGATCCCGAAACCAGGGCCATGCCCGAATCCGTCGTCGACCAGGGCCGGAACGCGCTGAAGGTCATCGGCCGGGCGCTGGAGGAGGCGGGCTTTTCCTTCGCGGACGTGGTACGCGTCACCTATTACATCACGGACCCGGCCTATTGGGACGTGCTGGGGGAGGCGACCGCGCCGGTCTTCGGCGACCTCCGCCCCGCCGCGAGCTGCATCGTCACCGGCCTCATCAAGCCGGAGATGAAAATCGAGATCGAAGTCACCGCATATCGCGGGTAATTTGGGGGATTATGGCCATGCTGACCATGTACGGCATCAAGAATTGCGACACGATCAAGAAGGCGCGCAATTTCCTCGACAATAGCGGCAAGGCCTACGGTTTCCACGACTACAAGGTGTCGGGCGTCGACAAGGCAAAGCTGGAGGAATGGGTGATGGAGCATGGATGGGAAACCATCCTCAACCGTTCCGGCACCACCTTCAAGGCGCTGGATGCGGGTGACAAGGCGCATATCGACGCGGAAAAGGCGGTGCTGCTGATGATGAGCAACCCCTCGATGATCAAGCGACCGATCCTGGACCTGGGCGACCGCACCATCGTCGGCTTCAAGGCCACCACCTATGAGGATGCACTGGAGGGCGTGAAGGCATGATCCTGAGGAGGATGCTGCGGCCGGTCGTCCATCGGGCCGCCATCCTCCTCCTCACCCTGTTGATGGCGGCGCCTGTGATGGCAGAGACCGGGGCAGAACCCCTCATCATCGCCCATCGCGGCGCCAGCGGCGAGCGGCCCGAACATACGCTCGCCGCCTATGAGCGCGCGATCGATCAGGGCGCCGACTATATCGAGCCGGACCTGGTGCTGACGCGGGATGGCGTCCTCGTCGCCCGGCATGAAAATGAGATAGGCGGCACGACCGACGTCGCGGACCATCCGGAATTCGCCGCCCGCAAGGCCACCAGGACGATCGACGGGCAACAGGTGACCGGCTGGTTCACCGAGGATTTCACGCTGGCGGAATTGCGTACGCTGCGCGCTCGCGAGCGCCTGGCCGCGCTCCGTCCCGCCAACAGCCGCTTCAATGACCTCTATCCGATACCGACCTTCGAGGAGATATTGAAGCTGGTGCGAGCCAAGGAGGCGGAGACCGGCCGCCGCATCGGCGTCTATCCCGAAACCAAGCATCCGAGCTATTTCGCCGGCATCGGCCTGCCCCATCAGGCGCCCTTGCTCGCTCTGCTCAGCCAATATGGCTATCAGACGGAGGCCGATCCGGTCTTCATCCAGTCCTTTGAGGTCGGGAATCTCAAGGCCCTGCGCGCAGTGACCCGCCTGCGCCTGATCCAGCTTGTGGATGGGGAGGGCGGTCCGGCCGATGCGCCGGGCACGACCTATGCCGACATGATGACGACCAGGGGGCTGGAGCAGATCGCCGACTATGCCGACGGCATCGGCCCGCCCACAGCCATGGTGCTGGCGCCGGAGGGGCCGACCGGCCTTGTCGATCGCGCCCATCAGGCCGGGTTGCAGGTCCATGTGTGGACGCTGCGCATGGAAAACAGCTTCCTGCCCACGGCCTTCCAGCGTCCCGACGATCCGCAGGGCCGGGGCGATTTTGCCGGCTATGCAAGGGCAGTCGCCGGCACGGGCGTCGACGGCATGTTCAGCGATTTTCCCAGGCAGGCACGCGAGGCGCTGAAGCCCGCGCCCTGATGGTTCATTCTCGCTGATGACTTGTCAAACCTGCGGCGGAAGCGAATAACAGCCTTATGCTTTCGCAGAAGACCCGTTACGCTATCCGCGCTCTCCAACATCTCGCAGACCGCTATCGCCAGGGTCCGGTGCCCTTGGGTGAGATTGCCACGCGCCAGAATATCCCCTCCAAATTCCTGACCGTGATCCTGTCGGAACTGTCGCGCGAAGGGTTGGTCGCCACGCAGCGGGGGCGCGATGGCGGCTACTGGCTGGCGCTGGCCCCGGTCGACATCAGCTATGGCGACATCGTCCGGCTGACGCGCGGGTCGCTCGCGCTCACGCCCTGCGCCAGCCGCTTCGCGCATGAAACCTGCACCAACTGCCTGCCCGAATCGGAATGCCGCCTGCACCGCGTGATGCTTCGCGTACGCGACGAGACCGCCAAGGTGCTGGACAGCATCAGCCTGGCCGAACCCTTCGCGACGGAGGAAATGGGGTAAGAGGCTCGATCCGAGCCATTTCCGTTCCTCCCGCCGGATGCGAATGCCGGGCTCCTGCCCAAAGCCTTGCGCCGGACGCGCAGCTTCGCCACATCAACGCCATGACGACTCCACCCCTCAAAGCCACCCTGATCCCGGTCACTCCGCTCCAGCAGAATTGCACGCTGTTTTGGTGCACGGCGACCAATCGCGGCGCCTTCGTCGATCCTGGCGGCGACCTGCCGGTGCTCAAGAGGGCGGCCGAGCAGCAAGGTGTCACCATAGAGAAGATCCTCGTCACCCATGGCCATATCGACCATTGCGGTCAGGCGGGCATGCTGGCTCGCGACCTGGGCGTGCCGATCGAAGGTCCGCATGAGGCCGACCGTTTCTGGATCGACCGGCTCGATGAGGACGGTCGCAAATATGGCATCAATGGCGAGAGTTTCGAACCTGATCGCTGGCTGAAGGATGGCGACCGCGTCACGGTCGGCAATCTCACGCTCGACGTCTATCACTGTCCCGGCCATACGCCGGGGCATGTCGTCTTCCACCACGCGCCCAGCAAGCTCGCCATCGTCGGCGACGTGCTGTTCCAGGGTTCGATCGGGCGCACGGACTTTCCGATGGGCAATCATCAGGATCTGATCGACGCGATCACGGGCAAGCTATGGCCGCTGGGCAACGACACGGCTTTCGTCCCCGGACATGGGCCGATGAGCAACTTCGCCCATGAACGGCGCACCAACCCCTTTGTCGGGGATGCCGTGCTGGCCTGATCCCTACCGGATCATCGCCATGGCGGGCGGCGCCGGCATTGCGCGGGTCGCGCCATAGGCGACATAGAGTGCCGTCACCGCCATGCCGACCATCACCGCCCAGGTCAGCAGCGCCCCGCCCGCACGCCAGACGGTGGGCTTGTCCGCATCCATCCCAAATCCATGGGCGATTCGCGCCAGCACCAGCACCAGCGCCGCGATCCAAAGCCAGATCGACGCCCCGACCGCCAGTTCCACCAGGCCGAAGAGGATCAGCGTCACCGGCACATATTCGATGAAATTGGCATGCGCCCGCATCCGCTTGGCCAGCAGCCCACTGCCGCCGTCGCCATGCATCACCCGGTCGGAAATCCGGATTCGCGCGCAGCGCACGCCCAGCCACATGTTGAGCAGCGCGCAGGCCGCGGCCAGCGTCAGCGTTATCGGCAGCAACATCGGATTTACCCCCCTTTTGTCGAGACGCCCGCAAGAATAGGGCGGCCGCCCGCCGGGGCAAGAAGGACTTGCGCATGGGCCAAAAAACGCTATAGGCGCAGGGCTTCGCGATCATCCGGGCCGCATGGGTCTGCGGCGCCGTTGGCGTCGACATCCATCGGATACGGCCAGTCGCACTAACAGATCAATTTATGGAATAAGGTGCCGACATGGCTGTCCCCAAGAGGAAAACGTCCCCGTCCCGCCGCGGCATGCGCCGCAGCCATGACTCGCTGCGCGTCGAGGCCTATCAGGAATGCTCGAACTGCGGCGAACTCAAGCGCCCGCACAATCTCTGCGACGCCTGCGGCCATTATAACGGCCGTGAAGTTGTCGCGGTCGGGGCCTGACGCTCAAGCATTTCTCCTGAAAAGGGTGCGTTAACTTGTCCAGCCAACCGCGAATCGCAATAGACGCGATGGGCGGGGATGAAGGCGTGCGCGTGATGATGGCGGGCGTGGCGCTCGCCCGTCGCCGTCACGAAGGGCTGCGCTTCACCCTTTTCGGAGACGAGGTGCGGATCAAGTCCGCGCTTGACAGTCATCCCAATCTGCGCGCCGCGTCGGAAATCGTCCACGCGCCTGATGTCGTGGATGCAGGGGACAAACCCAGCGTCGCCATCCGCAAGAAGACCAGCTCCATGAGCATGGCGATCGCGGCGGTGAAGGCAGGAACCTGCGGCGCGGCCGTCTCCTCGGGCAATACCGGCGCGCTGATGGCGATGGCGAAGCTGGCGCTCCGTACCATGAAGGGCGTGGACCGGCCTGCGCTGGCCGCCATGCTGCCGACGCTGGGCGACAATGACGTGGTCATGCTGGACCTGGGCGCCAACACCGAATGCGACGCCCGCAATCTCGTCCAGTTCGCGGTGATGGGCGCCGCCTACGCCCGCATCGCCCTCGACCTTGAGCGTCCTCGCGTTCGCCTGATGAACATCGGCACGGAAGAGATGAAGGGCACGGAGGAGATCCGCGACGCCGCCGCGATCCTGCGCGCCGCGACCAGCCTGCCGCTGTCATTCGAGGGCTTCACCGAAGGCGACAAGATCGGCCGGGGCGATGTCGACGTCATCGTGTCGGACGGCTTTTCCGGCAATGTGGCGCTCAAGACGGCGGAGGGCACCGCCCGCTTCGTCACCGACCTTTTGCGCACGGCCTTCACCAGTTCGATCCGTTCGAAGCTCGGCTTCCTGATTTCCAAGCCCGCAATGCACCTGCTGCGCCATCATCTCGACCCGAACAACCATAATGGCGCGGTTTTCCTCGGCCTCAATGGCGTGGTCGTGAAAAGCCATGGCAGCGCCAATGACAAGGGCGTCGCCAATGCCGTCCATGTCGCCGCCCGGCTGCTGGAGGAAGACATCACCCGGCGCATCGCCGCCGACATGCACGGGATCGAGGGGTTGACTGCCCCCGCATCCAGGATGGAGCTGCCCGCAAAGTGATCCGCCGATCCGTTCTCCTGGGCACGGGTTCCGCCCTGCCGGTCCGCTCCGTCAGCAATGCCGAACTGGCCAGGACTGTGGACACGAGCGACGAATGGATCGTGGAGCGCACCGGCATCCGCACGCGCTACATCGCGGGAGAGGGCGAAACCACCGCCAGCCTTGCCACCGACGCGGCGAAGGCGGCGCTGGAGGCTGCCCGCCTGTCGGCGCAGGACATCGACCTCATCGTCCTGGCGACGGCCACGCCCGATCAGACCTTCCCGGCCACGGCCACCATCGTGCAGGCGGCGCTCGGCATCGATGACTGCGTCGCCTTCGACGTGGCGGCGGTCTGCTCCGGCTTCCTCTATGCCATCACCGTCGCGGACAGCATGATCCGGTCGGGCGCGGCCCGGAACGCGATCGTCATCGGCTCGGAAACCTTCAGTCGCATCCTGGACTGGGAAGATCGCACAACCTGCGTGCTCTTCGGCGACGGAGCGGGGGCGGTGGTGCTGGGCGCGGAGGAAAGCGCCGACGGCAAGCGCGGCATCCTAGCCTCGAAACTCCATGCCGATGGCCGGCACAACCAGCTTCTCTATGTCGATGGCGGCCCCTCGACGACGCAGACCGTCGGCAAGCTGCGGATGAAGGGGCAGGAGGTGTTCCGCCACGCCGTCACCAATCTCGCCTCTGTCCTGACCGAAGTGATGGAGGCCGCTGGCCTTGCAACGTCGGAGATCGACTGGCTGGTGCCGCATCAGGCCAATGCCCGCATCCTTGACGCGACTGCGCGCAAGCTGAAGCTCTCGCCGGAAAGGGTGGTGATGACGGTCGACCGCCATGCGAACACCTCCGCCGCGTCGGTACCCCTGGCGCTGGACCTTGCCATGCGCGATGGCCGCATCCAGCCCGGCCAGCTGCTGGTGCTGGAGGCGATGGGCGGCGGCTTCACCTGGGGCGCCTGCGTCCTGCGGGTATAAAGGGCCGCCTGGCACCGCGTTGCCATGTCGCGGATAAGGGGATGGAAAAGCATCGTTCCTTTGTCCCGATCCACCTGCCGATCACTGCCGCAACGACCGCCACATGCCTGATTCCGCCCCGGATGGACCGCATCTGCGTCCCCCATTCCGCCAAGCCCCCTTTTGGGACCGTTACCATGTCGATTTTTCACGGTTTTTTAAGGATTTCGGCGATCGATCATCTTGCCGAATCATTAGGAATCGCGCACATTATCGAGTGATCACCCGCGTTTAGGCTCGACGGGTGTCATGGTGGGGACATAGGATGAGCGGTAACGGAACTCTGACGCGCGCGGATCTCGCGGAGAGCGTGAACCGTCATATTGGCCTTTCGCGGGCAGAAGCGGCAACCCTGATCGAATCCATTTTGGAGCATATGTCCGCCGCGCTGGAACGCGGGGAAAATGTGAAGATTTCCAGCTTCGGCACCTTTGTCCTGCGCGACAAGACGCAACGCATGGGCCGCAACCCGAAGACGGGTGTCGAAGTGCCGATCGAACCGCGCCGGGTGCTGACCTTCCGCGCCAGCCAGACGATGCGGGACCGCGTCGCCTCGGCCTGAAAACGGCCCGCCAAAACGGCTATTTTCCCGAAGGTTGACCTTTGCGCCGCTAAGGGTGCAACATCATGACCATGGAAAAGGCAGAGGGCGCATTTCTGACGATCAGCGAGCTGGCAAGCGAACTTGATCTGCCGCAGCATATATTGCGCTATTGGGAAACCCGCTTCACCCAGTTGCGCCCGCTCCAGCGATCGGGCAATCGCCGCTATTACCGGCCCGCCGACGTGGCCTTGGTGCGGCGCATCAACCATCTGCTGAATGTCGAGGGCTTCACCGTGAAGGGCGCGCAAAAGGCGCTGGGCGAAGGCGGCGGCGATCCGGTGCGGACATCATCCGCGCCGCCCCGGGCAGGCCATGCCGAATCGACCCGGGGCGCCGATCTGCTTCCCCGGCTGGAGGCCATCCGCGCAACGCTGGCCAGGGCGATAGGCGAATAGCTCTACGCCGGTGGTGATCAAACCACCGGCGCTGCGTAGATCAGGTCGCGAAACGGCACGTTGCCGACCATGAAGACGGTCTCGCCTATCTCCACGAATCCATGCCGGGCATAGAAGCGCTGCGCCCGCGCATTGTCGGTATAGACCGCGAGCAACATGCGCCTTGCGCCGCGTTGCCGCGCTTCCTCCATCACCCGTGCCAGAAGAGCATCGCCATTGCCGCCGCCCTGCCAGCCGGAGAGGAGATAGATGCGCTTGAGTTCGAGATCGTCCGGCTGCGTTTCGACCGGCAGCCGGGGTGGCGTCAGCAGCGCGTAGCCCACTGGCGCGCCCAGCGGGGTTTCCCCAATCAGCACCACCTGGCCCACATCGGCCAGCGCCGCGGCATAGAAATCCTCCCCATGGGCGGTCCGGACATGGGCGATCAGGGCGTCGCCCGGATGATCATAGGCAAAGCTGGCGAGGAAGGTTGCGCCGCCCAGCAGCGACAGTGCCGCGGCATCGCGCGGCTCCGCCCGTCGCCAGTGGATCGGCGTCATCGGCGCTGTTCAGCGCGACCCCGGCCCCAGTGCCGGGTCCAGGTCGCGCGGCCGCGTGAAGCGGGCCAGGGTGGCGATGTTGGGCTTTGCCTCGCTCCAATGCGCGATGGGCAGGTCCATGACGGCGATGGAGGCGGTCGGGAACTTCACCTCCACATCCTCGCGCAGCGGGCTGGCGCCATCATCGGGGACAAGGTCGAGGACCAGTTCCTCCAGCCCCGGATTATGCCCCGACATCAGCACGCTGTCGACATCGTCCGGCAGGTCGCGGATCACGTCGAACAGGGTGGGGGTGGAGGCAAGATAGATGCGCCGGTCCCAATGCGGATCGATCACCTCGCCATAGCCGGTGAAGAAGACATTGAGCGTTTCCACCACCCGCACCGCCGGGGAAGCGACCACCATGTCGAAACGGATATTCTGCGCCCTGGCGAATTGGCCCATCACCAGGGCCGCCTTTTCCCCCCGGCTGTTCAGCGGCCGGTCGAAATCCCGCGCAACCGGATCGTCCCAATCGGACTTGGCGTGACGGAACAGGATCAACCGCTTCATTTTTGCTCCAGGTCGTGGGTGCCGGCGTCGAGTCCCTGAAGCCCTAGCGTTGCATTCCCGTTAAGACCAGCGCGGGATTGGCCGCTGACGGATATGATGGCCTCGTCCAGCGTCAGGCGGCGGATCGGCGTGCCGGGGGGGAAGGCGCTCAACAATCGGCTGGGCATGGCCGCGGACAGGATGACGAAGCTTCCCCGGTCCTCCGCCCGCCGGATCAGCCGGCCGAAGGCCTGCGCCATTCGCGCCCGGATCAGCCGATCGTCATAGGCGCTGCCGCCGCCCCCCTGATTGCTGGCCGCCAGCTTGCGCGCGGCATGCAGGACGGTCGGCTTGGACCAGGGCACCCCCTCCATCACCACCAGCCGCAGCGAATGGCCGGGCACATCCACGCCGTCGCGCAGCGCGTCGGTACCAAGCAGGGAGGCGCGGGGATCGTCGCGGAAAATGTCGATCAGCGTGCCCGTATCCATCGGGTCCACATGCTGCGCGTAAAGCGGCAACCCCGCCCGCGCCAGCCGGTCCGCGATCCGCGCATGCACGGCGCGCAGCCGCCGGATCGCGGTGAACAGGCCAAGCGTTCCGCCGCCCGCCGCCTCGATCAGCCGGGCATAGGCGCCGGACAGCGCCGCAATGTCGCCGCGCTTGATATCGGTGACGATCAGCACTTCCGACCGGCCCGGATAATCGAAGGGGCTGTTCGCCTCGAACCGCCCGGCCCCCCGCGGCAGGTGGTTGGCGCCGCTCCGGCTCATCGCATTGTCCCAGTCGCCGCCGCCCTTCAGCGTGGCGGAGGTGATCAGCACGCCCTGCGCCGGCTTCAGCACCGCCTGCGCCAGCGGGCGGGTCGGGTCCAGCCAGTGGCGATGGATGCCGATGTCATATTCTCGCCCCTCGATCCGCTCCACGGCCAGCCAGTCGACATAATCCGCGTCCGCCGGTCCACCGATCCGCGCCAGCAGCGCCAGCCAGGCCGTCACCAGATCGCGCCGCCAGCCAAGCGAGGCGATCGCCCCCTCGACCCGCGCCCGCGCCGCGCCGTCCAGCCAGTCGGGCGCTTCCTCGATCACCGCCTCCATCCGCTTGCCCAGATGGGTCAGGGGGCGCAGCAGACTGTCGAGCGCCCGAGCCGCCTCCTGTGCTGCCTCGACCAGCGTCCCGTCCGGTTCGGCCAGTTCCGTCTCCAGCCCATAGCCGGCATCCGCCTCGCCGCCGTCGGCCGCCCGCGCATAGACAGTGCCGCGCACCGCAGCGAGCAGCGCCTCGACCGGCCCGAAGGGTTCCCCGGCGACGACCCGCTTCAGCCATTCATCGGCCGGGAGCGCCCGTGCCGCGTCCGCCGCCGCCCTGATCGCCTCGCCGCCCTGTTCGTCATAGCTGGCAAGGTCGGACAGGCGCGCCGCCAGTCCGCGCCGCCGCCCGCGCGAATTACCCTCCGGCCCCATGACCCAGCGGCGCAGTTCGATCGCCTCCTGTCCGGAAAGCGCGACGGAGAAGGTCGAATCAGCCGCATCGAACAGATGATGGCCCTCGTCGAACACGATGCGCTGCGGCGCCTGTCCGGTCTCGCGCCCTCGCGCCGCATTGATCATCACCAGCGCATGATTGGCGATCACGATGTCGGCATCCGCCGATGCCCGCGTCGATCGCTCGATGAAGCATTTCCGATAATGGGGGCAGCCCGCATAGATGCACTCGCCGCGCCGGTCGGTCAGCGCCGTCGATCCGTTGCGCCGGAACAGCGTCGGCAACCATCCCGGCAGGTCGCCGCCGATCATGTCGCCATCCTTGGTGAACGCCGCCCAGCGCGCGACCAGATGCGCCAATATCGCCGCCCGCCCCGCAAAGCCGCCCTGCAGCGCATCCTCCAGGTTCAGCAGGCAAAGATAATTTTCCCGCCCCTTGCGCACCACCACCCGCTTCGCCGCCACGGCCGGATCGGGGAACAGGCGCAGGCTTTCCCGGTCCAGTTGCCGCTGCAAAGCCTTGGTATAGGTCGAAATCCATACCGTGCCCTGTGCTTCCCCGGCCCAGAGCGATGCAGGGGCGAGATAGCCCAGCGTCTTGCCGATCCCCGTTCCGGCTTCCGCCAGCAGCATGTTGGGCTGGTCGCGATGCGCCCTGGGGTGGAACACCTCCGCCGCTGCGGCGGCATAGGCCTGTTGCCCCGGCCGCGCTTCGGCGCCAGTGCCGGTCAATTGCTGCAACCGCGCCACCACTGCATCGGATTGCAGCGATATGGTGCGCGGGGCGGGGCGGGGCGGGCTTTCCTCCCATTCGGGCAGCTTGGAAAAGAGCCAGCGCTCCGCTTCCTTCGGCCGGGCAATGCGCGGCGCCACCAGCGGCGCCCAGGGCCAGCGCAGCCGGTGCAGCGATTGCGCCGCCGTCCAGCCGCCCTCGCGCTCGATCCATGCCGGGGATTCCAGCATCGCCAGCAGCGCGCCGGTCGCCGCCTGCAACAATGCGGGAATATCCGATTCACTGGCCGGACGAGGCAGGTTCAACGCTTCCGCGAGCCCCTTGGGCGTCGGCACCAGAAAGCGCGCGGGATGGATGAAGGCCCATAGTTCCAGCAGGTCCAGGCCATTGAGATCGGGATAACCCAGCCGTTGTCCGGTCAGCGGCGCGTTCAGCAGCAGCGTCGGCGTCTCGGCCGTCCGCGCAATGGCCGTGCCCTTGGGAACGGCCGCGGTCCGATCCCCCTCCCTGATCCAGATGCCGCCATGGCTGGCATGCAGGGCGGGCAGGGCGGCGGGATCGATCACCCGTCCCGCTTAGGACAACGGGAACAAAAGGGAAACCTGAAAAGCGCGGAATTCAGCTGAAGCGACGGCCAAAACCGCCCGCCGGTCGCGGTGCCGGCGACCGCGGCGCAAAGGCCGTCGGGGCAAGCCGCGCCGCCCGTGCAATCTCCAGCCGGTCGAACAGCGGTCCGTCCGTCAGCTCATAGGGAAAGCGGATGCCCATGCGATCCTCTTCGGACCATTGCACCGTGGCGAACACGATATGGCCGTCATAGTCGATCTGGCACTGGCTGCGCACCGGCAAGCCGCAGCCAGCAATCTGGGCGCCGCCCTCGCTCAGGTCGACGATGGTTCCTTCAAGGCTGTCGAGCACGGTCGTCACGACGACGGGTATATCGACGGCTATTCTTTGACGGCTGCGCGGCTGCATGGTCCCTCCTGAGCCCTGTGAAGGGCTGGCCTGACCATGAGGCGGATCGGTCGGGCGGTCTGTCGCGACCTGGCCAGTACCCGACAAGCCTTGCCGTTCCGCAACCGCGTCATGGTCACACCAGCTCTAAGCTCCCGATAAATATACGTCATCAGGGTTAATCAAAGTTAAACATCGGCTCTCGAAAAGCGCCGTTCATCTCCATTTCGGCACCTGGAACCGCTGCCTTGCATCCGGTCTGGACATTGATCGACGTTAACGCCGGCTTTGCCGACCTGCTTTCCATCATGTTGTTTTCCGATTCGTCAGATGTTTCCAACGGCCGCGAAAATGCTTAGGGGGACGCATCATGACCGTGTCCGAAAACATCCGCACCGCCGCGCAGGCGTCCAAGGCCTGGCCCTATGAGGAAGCCCGCAAGCTCCTGAAGCGCTATCAGAACGGCGCGCCTGAAAAAGGCCATGTGCTGTTCGAAACGGGGTATGGCCCCTCGGGCCTGCCGCATATCGGCACGTTCAACGAAGTGCTGCGCACCACCATGGTGCGCAACGCCTTTCATGCGCTGTCGGACGTGCCGACCCGCCTGATCGCGTTCAGCGACGATATGGACGGCCTGCGCAAGGTTCCGGACAATGTGCCCAACCAGGCGATGCTGGCGCAGCATCTGGGCAAGCCGCTGACGCAGGTGCCCGATCCGTTCGGGAAATATGAAAGCTTCGCGCATCACAACAATGCGATGCTGCGGGAATTTCTCGACCGCTTCGGCTTCGACTATGAATTCGTCTCCGCGACGGAGCGCTACAGGTCCGGGGTTTTTGACGACGCACTGAAGAATGTCCTGCGCCATTATCAGGATATCATGGACATCATGCTGCCGACGCTGCGCAAGGAACGGCAGGCGACCTATTCGCCGGTCCTGCCGATCTCGCCCAGCAGCGGCATCGTGCTTCAGGTGCCGGTCGAGGTGATCGATGCCGACAAGGGCTTGGTCCGCTTCGAGGACAACTCTGTTCCGGGGGGCGAGGTGATCGAGCAGTCGATCCTGTCCGGCGCCGCCAAGCTGCAATGGAAGGTCGACTGGGCGATGCGTTGGGTCGCGCTGGGCGTTGATTATGAGATGGCGGGCAAGGATCTGATCGATTCCGTCACGCAAAGCTCGAAGATCTGCCGCGCCCTGGGTGCCCGCCCGCCCGAAGGCTTCAATTACGAGATGTTCCTCGACGAAAAGGGCGAGAAAATCTCCAAGTCCAAGGGCAATGGCCTCAGCCTCGAGCAATGGCTGACCTATGGCCCGCAGGAGAGCCTGGCCTTCTACGCCTATCGCGAGCCGAAGAAGGCGAAGCAGCTCCACATGGGCGTCATCCCCCGCGCGGTCGACGAATATTGGCAGTTCCGCGGCAATTATCCGGACCAGCCGGTGGAGCAGCAGCTCGGCAATCCGGTCCACCATATCCATGATGGCAAGCTGCCGCAGGGACGCCTGCCGGTGACCTTCGGCCTGCTGCTGAACCTGGTCGGCGTGATGGGCGACGCCAGCCGCGAACAGGTCTGGGGCTATCTCCAGAATTATGTCGCGGATGCCAATGCCGAAAGCTATCCGGAGCTGGACGCGCTGATCGGCCACGCGCTGGCCTATCACCGGGATTTCGTCGCCCCGACGCTCAAGCGCCGCGCGCCCACCCAGAGCGAAGCCGCCGCCCTGCGCAAGCTGGACGCGGAACTCGCCGCCCTGCCCGAAGGCGCCACGGCGGAGGATATCCAGAATATCGTCTATGCTATCGGCAAGGACGAAGCCTATGGCTTTGCCGAGCTGCGCGACTGGTTCAAGGCGCTATACCAGACACTGCTGGGTGCCGACCAGGGGCCGCGCATGGGCAGCTTCATCGCGCTATACGGCGTGGAAAACAGCCGCCGGCTGATCGGGGAGGCGCTGGCCGCCTGAACGGGGGACGGCGGAACATAACGGGGCGCCGGGCGTTTCGGCATATGGTCCACCCCCTTTCGGACTGATGGCGCGCCTGGCGCGTGCCATCGGCCGCGCCCGCCCGGAAACGAGCGGCGCGGCCAAGGGGTGCAGGCTGGACCATCGGCGCCTTGGCGCCAAAGGAAACGGCCTCTCGACATTCGTCGGGGGCCGTTTCGTCATTCAGGCTTGGATTGGGCAGGCTCGGATTGAGCTTTGGAGCGGCGATCTGATCGATCCAGATCGCCGCTCCAGCTTCCCTGCTTTCCGCGGTTCCTGATCAGCGATCAGTTCGCGTGCCTGGAAACCGCTCTGCTGCTTACCAGAAGAAGCCGCGATGCACTTCCATCACCCTGCCGGTCCGCACATTGACCAGCAGCACGTCGTTATAATGCCTCACCCACCGCAGATTCACGCCGGGGCGCGGCAGGCGATAGCGATAGGGATCGGCGATATAGTAGCGCGAGCTGTAATAGGTCGGCCGAAGCCGCGCGCCGACCTCCCAGCGGTTGTAGCGGAACGGGGCGCGCCAGTTGCCGCCGCGATAGACGTCACGGTGCGAACGGCGGTAATCGCGCCAATCCTCCCGCAGTTCCTGCCGCGCCTCGCGCACGTCGCGCCGCTCTTCCCGCACGTCGTGCCGGCTGCCATAGCGCTCGGCATCGCGCAGGTCGCGCTGTTCGTGGCGCAGATCACGGGCGCTGTCGCGCACCTCGGCGCGGGACTGGGCCATGGCGGCGCCCGGCATCACTGTTGCGGCCATCAGGCCCAAGATAATGAATTTACGCATAGGTCTTCTCCCATTGCCTGGTGGCTGAAGTCCGGTGGGGAGAGGGTAACTTTCCCGCGCCCCGCCGGTTCCGCCGACCACGAAGACAGATATGCACCCGGTCACCTGAACATGTCGGGAATGAAACGGTCAGGAATCAGTCATTTATGTCGCACTTTGTATCAGCATCCGTGGCACTCAGGGCTTCCAGGGACGCTCGCGAAACCATTTGGTGGCGACATATTTGACGCCCCGCTCCACCGGACGCGCGGCGTGCAGGCTGAGGAGGTTGGGCGATCCATCCCGCTCCATATTGTTCCACATCAGCAGCATGCCCTCGACAGGCGGGACCATGAATTCGCAATGGGGGAAATGCGTTTCCCCGCCCGCCTCCACCGGCGACAGGTAGATCATCGCCGTCCAGCTCCGCTGCCCGCCGGATTTCATCATGGCCGGCCAGTAACTGGCGGTCACCGGGAAATAGTCGCAATGCGCCTTATATTCCTGCCCGGGCTGATAGCGTTGCCCCTGCAGGGTTTCGCCATGCTCTCCGGCCAGGCCCATCAGCGCGCAGATCCGGTCGCTGATCCCGCTGACCAGCGGGCTCCAGGGGCTGAGATGGCAGCTTGCGCTGGTGCGGTAATCGGCATTGGCGCTGCCTGAAAACAGGGTGGAGGGCTGCGCGCCCGCATCGATCAGTTCCCGCAGGCCGGCGCATTCCTCCGCGCTCAGAAATTCCTGCCGTCCATAGATTTCGAGTCTTGGCGTATCGATCCGGCTGACCATCGGATTACGGTCCAGCCGCGCCCGCACCATCTCTCCGATCCGCGCCCGTGCTGCGGAGGCGACCCCGCCATCGTCAACAATCTCGCTCATGCCGCTCTCCTGCCACCGTGCGGGCGTTCGGCGCAAATGAAAAGGGCCCGGAACCTCCCGGCTCCGGACCCAGTGTTTCCTGAAGGCCAGTTCAGGAGCGCCTGTCTTCCGGCCTTACCAGAAGAAATCGTGGATCACGTCGACCACATAGCCGTCGCGTATGTCGACCAGCAGCGCATCGTCATAATAGCGGACCCAGCGCAGCGAGCCGTAGGCAGGCGGCAGGCGGTAATAATAGGGATCGTCGATCCAGTAGCTGTTCGAATAGAGCAGGCTGTTCAGGTAGATCCCGATCGAAAAGCGCGAATAGCCATAGCCCCAGCCGCTTGGTGCATAATAGCGGCCGATCCGGTAACGGTCGCCATAGCGGGAGCGATAGCTGTACCAGTCATAGCGGCGGTCGTTGCGCCAGCCATTGTCCCAGCGCCTCTGCCCCTGCCACCGTGTACGGTCGTCAAAGCGCGCCCCGCTGTTCCAGCCCGGGTTGCCGCCGTTCCAACGCCGGTCGCCATTGTTCCAGCGCCGGTCGTCGCGCCGGTCCCGATCATTCCGGTCCCGATCATTCCGGTCCCAATCCCGCCGACCGTCCTGCCCGTTGCGCCGATCGCGGTCGTTCCAGTCGCGGCCGTTCCTGTCGTCGCCGCGCGGGGATGTCTCGAACCGCTGCTGGTCGCGGTTCCAGCGGGTGACCGTGGCCGGCCCTTGCGCGTTCGGCCGCGCATTGTTGCCACGCCATTGCGGCTGCGCGGCCGGTGCCGGCGGCGGGGCGGCCGGCGCCTGCTGTTGCTGCCAGCGCTGCTGCCGCATCTCGCCGCCACCTTGCCACTGGCGCTGCGTCTGTCCATTGCCGGATCCGCCACGGCCGCCTTCCGGGCGTCCCGCCCGTTCGCCGCCGCGGCCGCGCCAGCCGCCATCATCGCCCCGTTGGGCATAGGCCGGGGCGATCCCGCCCAGAACCGTTGCGGTCATCAAGCCCGCCAGCATCATTTTCCTCAACATGCCGTTCGCCTTCATCTTGCGGGGCCATTCGCCCCTCATAATCCGCTTTTAAACGGGGGGCGATGTCGTGATGCTGAACTTGTCTGTCAGCGATCTGAAAGAATCCGCAGCCTGCGGCGGGACGCACTCTGCGCCGAACTGCCGGGAAATATAACCAATGTTATAAGGAAAGCTGATCCAGATCAGTGCGGTGCTCGATAAACCCCCTTAGGGATGCGGGGTGACGATAACGCCCACTGCCGGCAGCGCTCGACAGGCCCTGCGTCAAGCGACGATGGAAAGCCATCAGCGAGTCGATGATCTGTTCTCGCGCTTTTCGCTGGACGACCGGCCCGGCTATGCCGCTTTTTTGAGGGCGCATGCCCGCGCGCTGGCCCCGCTGGAGGCCATGATCCGGCCGGACGCGCCGCGCCTGCCGCAACTGGCGCAGGATCTTGCGACTCTGGACGAAACGCTGCCCGCGCCGCTTGCTGCGCCGACACCCCCTTCCGATGCCTATCGCTGGGGCGTCCGCTATACGCTGGAAGGATCACGGCTAGGCGGGGCCATGCTCGCCCGCCGCGTCGGCTCCGGCCTGCCCCGCGCCTATCTGAGCGCGGCGCATGAAAAGGGTGGCTGGGCGGCCTTCCAGCGCCGGCTGGACGCCGCCGCTGCCAAGGGCGGCAGGACATGGATCGACGAGGCGATTCGCGGTGCCAGTGCGGCATTCGATCTGTTCGCGGCGGCGGCCCTCGAAATGGCGCCGCTTCATGGCTGATGGCGATATTCTGGCTCAGGATTTCGCCGTCGACCTCGACAATTGCGACCGGGAACCGATCCATGTGCTCGGTACGGTCCAGCCCTTCGGTTTCCTGATCGCGCTGACCGCCGACTGGCTGGTGTCGCGCGTATCCGCCAACAGCGCCGACCATATCGGCCTTTCGCCAGAGCAGATGCTGGGCCAGCCGATCAGCGCGATCTTCAGCGGGGAGGCGGTCCACTCCCTGCGCAACCGAATCACCCTGTTGCGCGGTCCCGACGCGGTCGAGCGCATCTTCTCGCTCACGCTGATAGACGGCATCGCGCCCTTCGACGTGGCCGTCCATTTCTCCGGCTCGCTGGTCGTGATCGAGGCGGAACCGGCGTCCCGCGACGAGATGGAGGCGAGCAGCACGGTCCGCTCCATGGTGTCGCGGCTTGGCCAGACGCAGGGCATGGCGGCCTTCCTGCGGGACGGCGCGCGCCAGGTGCGGGCGCTGACCGGCTTCGACCGGGTCATGGTCTATCGCTTCGCGGACGGTGGCGATGGGGAAGTGGTCGCTGAAGCGCTGCGTCCGGGCGTCGAGAGCTTTTTCGGCCTGCATTATCCCGCGTCCGACATACCGGCGCAGGCGCGGGTGCTCTACCTGCGCAACATCTTCCGGGTGATCGCGGATGTTCGGGCAAAGCCGGTGCCCATCGTGCCGCAGCTCGATCCGTCGGGCGCGGCGCTGGACATGTCGCTCTGCCTGACGCGGGCGGTTTCGCCGATTCATATCGAATATCTCGGCAATATGGGGGTGGGGGCCTCGCTCTCCATCTCGATCGTCGTCGAAGGGCGGCTCTGGGGCCTTTTCGCCTGCCACCATTATGGTCCCCGCCTGCCTAGTTTCGCGCAGCGCAGCGCGGCCGAATTGTTCGGCCAGATTTTCTCGATGATGCTCGAAAATCGGGAACGGAGCGAAACCGCCGCCTATGAGGGCAAGGCGCGGCAGGTCGCTGACAGGCTGATGTCGGCGGTGGCGCAGGACCATGACCTGCTCTCCAACGCCCGCTGGTTGGGCGACGTGATCTTCGACACCATCCCGGCGGACGGCGTGGGCGTATATATCGACGGCCAGATGGCCTTTTCCGGCCTTGCCCCCGACCAGCGGAGCTTCGCCGCCATCGTCGCCATGCTGAACCGGGCGGCGGCTGGCCAGGTCTTCGCCACCGAAAATCTGTCGCGCCTGTTGCCTGAAGCGGCTGCCCATGCCGATCGTGCGGCCGGCCTGCTCGCCATCCCGCTTTCGCGCCGCCCGCGCGACTATGTGGTGCTTTTCCGGGCGGAACAGCTTCGCTCGGTACGCTGGGCGGGCAGTCCTGAAAAGCATGTCGAATATGGCCCCAACGGCCCGCGCCTGACGCCGCGCAAGAGCTTCGAGGAGTGGTCGGAACTGGTGCGCGGCACGGCGACGCCCTTCACCGCCGCCGAACTGCGCGTCGCGGAGGCTCTGCGTACCGCGCTGCTGGAGGTCATATTGCGCCTGTCCGATTCCGCGCATGAGGATCGGCGGAAGGCGCATGAAAAGCAGGAATTGCTGATCGCGGAACTCAACCATCGCGTGCGCAACATCCTCTCGCTGATTCGGGGCCTCTTGTCCCAGACCCGCGACAGCGCCCAGTCGATCGACCAGTTCATCGACACGCTGGAAAGCCGCGTCCATGCCCTGGCCCGGGCGCACGACCAGATCACTGCGGACCGCTGGGCGCCCGCCCGGCTCTACGATCTTATCGAGGTGGAATCGGCAGCCTATCTGGGTGCGCGGCGCGACCGGGTGACGCTGACCGGCCCCAACGTCCTGCTGACGCCTGCCGCCTTCACGGTGCTGGCGCTGGTGATTCACGAATTGCTGACCAACGCCGCCAAATATGGCGCGCTGTCGGACAATGGCAGCGTCACCATCGACTGGACCGTCGATGCCGACGGCAGCCTGCTGCTCGATTGGCGGGAAAGCGGCGGGCCCGCCGTGCTCGCGCCCACGCGCCGGGGTTTCGGATCGACCGTGATCGAACGGTCCATCCCCTATGATCTCGATGGCCGGGTGGAGGTGCACTACCGCCTTTCCGGGCTGGAGGCGCACTTCTGCATCCCCTCAGCCCATGTCGCCTCGGTCCTGCCCGACGTCATCGGCGCCGAACGCGCCGGCATTGTTCACGCGCCCGCGCCGACCCTGCTCAAGGGCCGCAATGTGCTGCTCGTCGAAGACAATATGATCATCGCCATGGACGGCGAGGATGCGTTGCGCGACCTGGGGGCCGAGGTGATCACCGCCGCCAGCGTGAGCCGCGCGCGGGAGGCGATCGCAAACCATGAGGTCGACCTGGCCGTGCTGGACTTCAACCTGGGCAATGAAACCAGCCTTCCCGTGGCGGAACTGCTGGCGGAAAAGGGCATCTCCTTCCTCTTCGCCACCGGCTATGGCGACGGGCTCGACCTGCCTGATCGCTTCGACGACGTGACGCTGCTCAAAAAGCCCTATTCCGGCGCCACCCTGGCCCAGGCCATCGCCCCCGTCCTTTAGGACGGATCGACATTCAGCCCTGACGGCCTGCAAATGGCGACTTTCCGTGCTTCCGGTGCTCACGTACTGGAAGTACGCTGCGCGCCGGGTCACGAAAAACCACCATTTTCGGCTCGTCATCATCTGAATGTCGATCCGTCCTAGCCGTTTCGTACAGAGGCTGCCCTGGCATCCGCCCGAAACAATGCGTTTCCCCGGTTCCGCTTGCGTCGCGGCTGCGTCCATCCGATCTATCGGGGATGAGACAACCGACATTGTTCATTCCCCATGGCGGCGGCCCCTGCTTCTTCATGGATCCCGCCGACCCTGAAACGCCGCATTGCGACCCGATGTGGCAGCCGATGCAGGATTATCTGGCGGGCATCATCGCCAACCTGCCGGAACGTCCTCGCGCGATCCTGCTGGTCTCCGGCCATTGGGAGGAAAGCCGCTTCACGGTCCATGACGGGGAAAGGCCCGGCCTGCTGTTCGACTATTACGGCTTCCCGCCGCACACCTATACGCTCCACTGGGATGCGCCGGGCGCGCCCGCATTGGCCCGCCGCGCGGCCGATCTGCTCGAACAGGCAGGTTTCCAGACCGGCACGGAGGAAGCGCGCGGCTGGGACCATGGCGTCTTCATCCCGATGAAGGTAGCGCTGCCGCAGGCCGACATTCCCGTCGCCCAGCTTTCGCTTCACCACGGCCTTGACCCCGAAGCGCATATCGCCGCCGGCCGGGCGCTGGAACCCCTGCGCGACGAGGGCGTCCTGATCGTCGGTTCGGGCCTCAGCTTCCACAATCTGCGGGTGCGCGGCGCGCAGGCGACCGGGGCGGCGAAGCTTTGGGACGACGCCCTGACCGACGCCGTCCTGGACCCCGATCCCGCCAGCCGGGCGCGACGCATCGCCGCCTGGACCGATCTGCCCCATGCCCACTTCGCCCATCCGCGTGAGGAACATCTCCTGCCGCTGATGGTCGCTCTGGGCGCGGGGGGCAGGGATGCAGCCGTGCGCGACCATGCCAGCACCGTGCTGGGCTGGGCCGTTTCAGGCTACCGCTTCGGCTGATTTTGTAGCGCTGGAACCGCTTCCGCCGCCTCCTCCGGCGTGATGCCCGATGGCGGCACGGCGTCCACCACTTCCTCGCCGCGCATCACCCTGCCGGCACGCTGGATCGCGCCGCGCAACCGGGGATAGATGCCGCACCGGCAGATATTGGTGATCGCCGCGTCGATTTCCTCATCGCTCGGATCGCCCGACCGCCGCAGCAGTACCGAAGCTGCCATGATGACCCCGGGAATGCAGTATCCGCATTGCGAGACATTGTCCGCCGCGAACACCTGTTGGAGTGGATGGCCGCGATCAGGTGATAGTCCCTCTATGGTGGTGACGAACTTCCCCTCGGTCGCGGCGATCGTCACCTGGCAGGACCGGACGGCTTCGCCATCTATGTCGACCGTGCAGGCGCCGCAATCGCCGGTGCCGCAGCCATATTTCGTGCCGGTCAGGTTGGACGCGTCGCGCAGCGCCCAGAGCAGCGGCGTGGCCGGGTCCATGCGATATTGGACGGGTCGGTCGTTGACCGTGAACTTCGTCATTCCGCGCCCTCTTCCTCGACCTGGTGATAGAGGACTTCGTTGCGGATGTGGATGGTCCGCGAGGCAAGCCGGATTTCCTGGATGAAGGTGCCGAACGCGGCCGCCTGCAACACCATTGCCAGGCTGAACAGGATCGCGATCGGCGTGCCCAGATGCGAACCCAGCAGATTGGCGGCGAACAGCAGGATGACGACCAGACAGACGGCGCAGGCCGACGCCACCGACAGGAAGATCGCGCCGTTCACCACGCTCATCCGCCGGTCCAGCACGCGGATTTCGCTGACCATCCGGTCATGTTCCTTGCCGCGGGAGCCGAGGATCTTTTCCTCCACCACCCGCGCCCGGTCGATGATGCGCGCAAGCCGCCCGACGCAGACGTTCAGGAATGCGCCAATGCCGGTCAGCAGGAAGACCGGGGCCAGCGCAAGCTGGATGGTCTGGGCGACCTGGGAAACCTGGGGGAGTGCGATCATCGTGTCAAAGCAGCGCAGAGCAAGGAAAATGGCAAGAGGCGAAATGATGGCATGGGGCGCACGCCATCAAGACATGAGGAAATCATGCGCCTGCGACGGCAGGAATCCAGTTCGAACGCAGGAGGCGCCGCCGGACGGAGGGAGCCGGACTCCTGCCCTCGCAGGAGTGCGGCCTCATCCATACTCCCTCAGGCCGCGCCCTTGGCGGGGGTGTTGACCCCCATCGACTTCAGATATTGCCGGATATTGCGCGCCGCCTGGCGCAACCGCTGCTCATTCTCGACCATGGCGATGCGCACATATCCCTCGCCATCCTCGCCATAGCCGACGCCCGGCGCGACCGCGACCTTGGCATGGGTCAGCAGCTGCTTGGAAAATTCCAGACTGCCCATATCCTTCAATGCAGGCGGCAGTGGCGCCCAGGCGAACATCGAAGCGCGGGGCGCGGGAATGTCCCATCCTGCCCGGCCAAAGGCCTCCACCATCACGTCACGGCGCTTGTGATAGAGCTCGCGATTCTTCTGCACGATGTCCTGCGGCCCGTTCAATGCCGCGCAGGCGGCCGCCTGGATCGGCGTGAACGCGCCATAATCCAGATAGGATTTCACCCGCTTCAGCGCCGCGATCAATTGCCGGTTGCCCACGGCAAAGCCGATGCGCCAGCCCGCCATGGAATAGGTCTTGCTGAGCGAGGTGAACTCGACCGCGACGTCCTTCGCGCCCGGCACCTGCAGGATGGAGGGCGTCGGATTGCCGTCATAATAAAGTTCGGAATAGGCAAGGTCGGACAGCACCCAGACCTTGTTCTCCTTCGCCCAGGCGACCAGCCGCTCGTAAAAGGCAAGATCGACCGTCTCTGCCGTCGGGTTGCTGGGATAGCCGACGACCAGGATGGACGGGCGCGGCACGGTGAAGGCCATGGCCCGCTCCAGCGACTGCCAATAATGCTCGTCCGGCGTCGTCGGCACGGACCGGATCGTCGCCCCCGCGATGATGAAGCCGAACATGTGGATCGGGTAGCTGGGATTGGGCGCCAGCACGACGTCCCCCGGCGCGGTGATCGCTGTGGCCAGGCTGGCCAGCCCCTCCTTCGACCCCATGGTCACGACGACTTCCGTCTCCGGGTCCAGATCGACGCCGAAGCGGCGGCCGTAATAATTGGCCTGCGCTTTCCGCAGGCCCGGAATCCCCATCGACTGGGAATAGCCGTGCGCGCTCGGTTTCTGCGCGACCTCGCACAGCTTGGCGATGACATGGTCGGGCGGCGGCAGGTCGGGATTGCCCATGCCCAGGTCGATAATGTCCTCCCCCGCGGCGCGCGCGGCGGCCCGCATCGCGTTCACTTCAGCGATGACATAGGGCGGCAGGCGCTTCATGCGGTAGAATTCTTCGGACATTTGGGGCTTTCCTGAAAGCTCGCTGTGAGGAATAGTGCGTGACGCGCATTCGTCGCGTCACCATCCGGCTATAACCCGCCAGCCCGTGACACGCCAGAGAAAGCGGCAGACCGGACCATGCCAGGAGGAGGAAGGTGGCCATGAAGGAACAGGATGTCATGGAACCCCATCTCCCCACGCTTCAGGACATGCAGCAATGGACCCAGGTGCTGGGCCGCGCTCAGCAATTGCTGCTGGAGCAGGCGGCCGGCGCGGCCGGGCGTACGCTGCCCTTCGATCCGGAAGCGGTGGCGCGCATCCAGACCAGCTTCGCCGATGAGGGGCTTGCCCTGTGGCAGCGTTTCCTGACGTCGGGCGGGCTGCTGCGTGACCAGCCGGAGCCGCCGCCTTCGGGCAGTCCCGCGGCGGCCCGCGACCGCCGTTTTGCCGACCCGGCCTGGACGGAGCATCCCTTTTACGACCTCATCCGGCAGAGCTATCTGCTGCTTTCCGACTATCTGATGCGCATGGCCGATGCGGTGGACGGCGTCGATCCCCGGCAAAAGGCCAAGCTGCGCTTCGCGACCACCGGCCTGCTGGACGCGATCGCGCCCAGCAATTTCCCGCTGACCAACCCCATGGTCGTGCAGAGGACGATCCAGAGCGGCGGCGAAAATCTGGTCAAGGGCCTCAAGCACATGCTGGCCGATCTGGAAAAGGGCCAGCTTAGCCATACCGACGGCACGGCGTTCGAGGTGGGACGGAATATCGCCTCCACGCCGGGCAAGGTGATCAAGGAAACCCCGCTCTACCAGCTCATCCATTATGCGCCGACGACGGGAACGGTGATGGAAACGCCGCTGCTGATCTTCCCGCCCTGGATCAACCGCTTCTACATTCTCGACCTGTCGCCGGAAAAGAGTTTCGTCAAATGGGCCGTGGATCAGGGGCTCAGCGTCTTCCTGGTGTCGTGGAAATCGGCTGACGGCTCGATGAAGGACCTGGTCTGGGACGATTATATCCTGAACGGCCAGCTCGATGCGATCGACACGGTGCGCGACCTGCTGGACGTGCCGAGCGTCCACACCATCGGCTATTGCGTCGCGGGCACCACGCTCGCCGCCACGCTGGCGCTGCTGGCGGCGCGGGGGGAGGCGGACAAGGTCGCGAGCGCCACCTTCTTCACCGCCCAGGTCGATTTCAGCAAGGCCGGCGACCTCGCCCTGTTCGTCGATGACGAGCAGATGAAGATGGTGGAGCAGCTTTCCTCCGGCGGCTTCCTCGACGGGCGCTACATGGCCGCGACCTTCAACCTGCTGCGCGGGCGCGACCTCATCTGGAACTATGTGGTCAACAACTACCTGCTGGGGCAGGATTATCCGCCCTTCGACCTGCTCTACTGGAATGGCGACACCACCAACCTGCCCGCGCGCTGGCACAAGGATTATCTGACGCAGCTCTACCGCGACAATCTGCTGGTGCAGCCCGGCGCGATCAGCGTCGCGGGCACGCCCATCGACCTGCGCCAGGTCAGGACGCCCGCTTATGTCCAGGCCGGACGTGAAGACCATATCGCCCCGCTGGAAAGCGTGTGGAAGCTGACCGAGCATTTCTCCGGACCGATCCGCTTCCTCCTCGCGGGTTCGGGGCATATTGCGGGCGTGGTGAACCCGCCCGCGGCCGGCAAATATCAATATTGGAGCTGCGACGAATCGCAGCCGACCCTGGAGGCGTTTCTCGCGCAGGCGAGGGAGACCAGGGGCAGTTGGTGGCCCGACTGGATCGAATGGATTCGCGGACAGACCCCCGCCACGGTGCCGGTGAAGGGTGCCCGCCGCCCCGGCAAGGGCCGACTCAAGGCGATCGAGGACGCGCCCGGCCGCTATGTGAAAAGCCGCTAGTTCCTTCCTGCTGAACGGTTTTTGCGGCAGCCCGCCTTGCCGGGGCGACGGGCCGTATATGGCAAATTTGTTGCACTGCACAAAAACGCTTGCAATGGCGATGCGATGCCTATATTGTGCAGTGCAACAAATGGAGGTTGGTCCATGGCCGTTACCCCAAAGCCAGTTCGTAAAAAGCCCGTCGCCAAAAAAGCGTCGTCGACCCTGTCCGCCAGCGAGGCGCTCAAGGCTGCCGAAGCGGCACTCAAGGTCCCGGCCAAGGTGGCGGCAAAGCCTGCCGCCAGCAAGCCGGCACCGCCCAAGCCTGCCGCACTGGCCAAGCCTGCCGCACTGGCCAAGCCTGCCGCACTGGCCAAGCCTGCCGCACCGGCCGCCAAGCCGGCGCCCGTGGCGAAGGCTGATCCGGTTGCGGTGATCGCGGCGACCACGGCAGTCGATGCCGCGCCCGAACCGGAACTGGTGAAGGAAGCGGCGGCGCAACCGGCCCCCATCGCTGCGGCGCCAGAGGTGGAAAAGCCGCAGTCAAAGCCGGTCGTGGAGCCCAAGCCGGCTCAACCGGACCTATCGAAGAGCCTGTCGTCCAAGGCCGGGCCGCTAGAGCCCATGTTGCTGCCCGCCACAGAAGGAACGAAGATGATGAACGATGTGATCGAAACCGGAAAGAAATTCGCTGAAGAAACCAAGGCCAAGCTGGAGACGGTTTACGCCGACCTCAACGAGAAGGCCAAGGTGAGCGTCGAGAAGTCGACCAAGGCGATTGAGGAGTTCAGCGACATCGCCAAGGGCAATGTCGAAGCGCTGGTCGAATCCGGCAAGATCGCGGCCAAGGGCTTTGAGACCATCGGCCAGGAAGCCGTGGATTACAGCCGCAAGAGCTTCGAAAAGGCGACCGCGTCGTTCAAGAGCTTCTCGACCGTGAAGACGCCGACCGAATTCTTCCAGCTGCAGAGCCAGCTGCTCTCCAGCAGCTTCGATGAATTCACCAAGGAAGCGGCCAAGAGCAGCGAAGCGCTGATCAAGCTGGCCAGCGAGGTGACCTCGCCGCTCACCGCCCGCGTGACCGTGGTGACCGACAAGGTGAAGGCGCTCGCCGCCTGATCTTGCCTTCGGGTTCTGGAACAAGGAACGGCCCCGACATCGGGGCCGTTTTCCTTTTCCGCCAGGGCGCCGATCGACAATCGACCCATGGGAGGATGAGCGCGCCCGTCCCTTCAGGCCGCGGCGCACGCCGACGGCAAACCGCCCCTCACACGCTCCCCCAGGGCCCTTCCGAACGGGAAGGATGGTTTACGCGCTCTCGTCCCCCTTGCCATGCAAGCGCAAATCGCCATATCCTTGCCCATCATGAACAGCTTCTCGACCATGGCATATTCCGTGACGATGACGGACAGAGATCAGGACGACCAGGGCGATGGCTCGGGCGGTCCCAATGTCGGCATCGCGACGCGCACCCGCGCCCGGACGAAAAAGCCCTCCCTCTACAAGGTGCTGATGCTGAATGACGATTACACGCCGATGGAATTCGTCGTGCACGTCCTCCAGCAATTCTTCCGCATGGACATGGAGGAGGCGACGCGGGTGATGCTGCACGTCCACCAGCGCGGCGTCGGCATCTGCGGCATCTTCAGCTATGAAGTGGCGGAGACCAAGGTGAACCAGGTCATGGACTTCGCCCGCCAGAACCAGCACCCGCTCCAGTGCACGCTGGAAAAGGCTTAAGGCCCCGCGACCGGCACCCACGATCATCCTACCCCATGCACCCGCGACCGGTGCGCCGTGGCGGTCAGGTCTACCATCTCCCTTCTACCACTTGGGCACATGCAAGCTTAAAGCGGCTTGTCCGACAGCAATTTGCCGCTCAGCAAGTCGCGGGCCTCGGCCAGACCATCGGGTTCCAACCTGGTCGGACCAGCGGGCAGCCTATGATCGGCCCGCCTGCCATGTCGCTCGATATCCTGTATCAGCATTTTCATCTCTGCGATCTCCTTGACCTGATCGCGCGTGATCCGATCCGCAAGGTAGCGCACGCGTGGATCGCGAATGTCCGCCTTCCGGGCGTTGTTGATTGCAATGGAATGATGCGGGATCATTGCTTTCATGAAGCCGGTATCGCCAACCAGCGTCTGATTTCGGTTGATCGCCAAAAGCGCGATGGCGCATAAGACCGACGCCGCGAGCACCAGGAGTTTTGCGGCTTGCGGCTGATACATCTTCCACATGAAGGCGAGCATTACCGCTATCATTACACAGCCCATGACGAACGATGAGACAAGTCGCGTCAGGCTGAACAGGACGTGGTCCCAACTGTAAACCAGTTGGTACATCAGAAAAAACATGATGATGGTGGATACCGCGATCATCGCCGCGAACCGACCCCATCCCATACGCATCTCGTGGCTCAGATCCATTGCAACCTCCATGCCGTCATGAGTGTAACTGGCGACATGGAGATTTGTTCTCGCGCTCGCGTTGAGCCCGACGAGCACCGGAGGCCGACGGCCTGATGGCGGACTTGGAGAACCCGGCCAAATCCGGCGCGGCCTTCGGCTGGACGATATGCTGTCAAAGCTGGAAGACGCTGGCGTTCTCGGTCGTCGTCAAACTGTTGCACGTCATCAACAGCACGGTAAGCCTATTTTCCGGCAGTTTGCGCACTTGCAACCCGATTGCGCATGAGTCGGGATAGCTGACATCGGGCTGTTCGCACCATCTGCGTGCGATCTGCTCGATCATGTATTTTCAGCTCCCGCAGCATCTCGGAACCGCTTTAAGATCAGCAGGAATCACGTAGCGAACGACGCAGACCGCCTTCTTATGATCAGAACATGATGACAGACCTTGCTGTCTCGCCGTTTCGCAGGGCGTCGAAGGCCGAGCCGATCTCATCCAAGCGGATATGCGCGGCCACGAGGTCATCAAGATTCAGGCGACCTTGCATGTAGAAATCTACCAGGCGCGGTATGTCGACCGGAAAATGGTTCGAGCCCATGTTCGAACCCTGAAGCCGGCGTTCACCGAGCAGGGCGAAGCCCTCAAGTTCGATCTTGACTCCCACGGGCATCATGCCGGCGACCGTCGCGATTCCGCCAGGGCGGAGCATGGCGAAAGCCGCTTCGACGGTGGATTTGAGACCGATCGCTTCTATGGCATGATCGACGCCGCCTCTGGTCATCTCCAATATCTGATGGGCCAAGTCTTCGCCTGCCTCAATGACATCGGTAGCGCCGAAGCGCCGCGCCAGTTCGAGCTTGGCGGGGGCGCGGTCAACCGCGATGATCCTGCCAGCACCCGCCAGAAGAGCACCATTGATCGCCGACAATCCTACGCCCCCACAACCGATGACCGCAACGGTCTGGCCGGGCCGGATCCCTGCCGAGTGGATGGAGGCGCCAACCCCCGTCAGCACCGCACATCCCAGCACGGCTGCCTTGTCGAAGGGCATGTCGCGCGAAATCGCCACAAGGGCATTTTCATGGACAAGCACCTCCTCGGCAAACGCCGACAGGTTGACGAACTGGTGAACGGCCTCGCCGCCGATGGAAAGCCGCGGTGGCATTGCCGCGTCCCGCCGCGTCTCGCCCGTGCTGCACAGGACCAGCCTGCCGGAAACGCACGACGCGCAGTGGCCGCAAAAGGCGGAGAGGCAGCCTACGACATGGTCTCCACGCTTGACCGAGCGTACATCGCTGCCGACCTCGATCACGATTCCCGCCGCTTCATGGCCCAATATGGTGGGCAGCGGAAAAGGCACGTGCCCTTCGGCGAAGTGCAGGTCCGAATGACACACTCCGACCGCCTTCACAGCCACTCTCACCTCTCGCGGACCCACGTCGCCGATCGTAACGTCCTCAATGGTCAATGGTTTGCCGATTTCCCGCAGTACCGCCGCTTTCATGAACGATCCTCTCTTGCGCAGGTCCGCACTGCGCTCTGCTACTTCGCAATATTGACGGCATGCAACTGCGTGAACTCATGCAGGCCTTCACCACCATTATCGACGACCAGATCGATCCGCCAAGGCCGTAGCATGAGGCAGCGCATTCTCCTCATCCTTGATCCTTCACCGCAGGGAGAAGCGGACCGAACGACTCTTCATCGGCCAGCCGGCCTCCATCCTCTATGCCCCGCACGGTGGTCGGGGCGATGAAATAGCCCGGTCGATCTGGCAATGCACCGCCTGCCACGATGGCATCCAATATCGCATGTTTGTCCATGAAATATTTTTGCTGAACGGCGATGGCCCGAGTGCGAAATTTGCGGGCCCAAAGGACGTAAAGTTAAAGGTGACTTTCTATTTCGGAAAACGATGGCGAGAGGACATCGTATATTTGACTGGCGGCGAAGCCAGCAGCAATGAGAGCCAGGGCGATAAACACACCAAATTGGAATACCGCTGACCAACGCCGGCTGTTCTCCAATTGGCGTGCGATCCTGGCATCAGCATCCATTCTCGGCTGTGCTCGGCGCTCAAAAGTAGATCCGGGGTCTTTCGCCGACCGGGGGCGGGAAGCCAGGCGCGGTTCGTCGATTATGGCAGCGACGTCGAGCCTGCCCTGCGCCTGGATTCCGAAAAAGCGATCCTTTCGCCAGACGACCCGCCCAATGATGGTCTGTCGCCCTCGCCGAATTTCCACATATGTGCCGCGATCTGGGGCTTTGTCAGACGCGACAAGTGCGCCACCGGAGGACAGATTGTGAATGACAACTTCGATCCAGGATGCGCCCACGTGCATCCGCGCCGGTATCAACACCGGATGACGTGCCTCACGAGGCTTGTATCCAATCTGTAATGCCTTGAGCAAGCGACAGCCTCTCCCACATCTGTCACTTCTATGCCGTCATGGTAAACACAATGCTAATACCGGTGCTGTCAGACAAAGGCGAACTCGTCTCCACCGGATGCATTTCGGGCGGGGAGGGCAGGGACCCAGGTGTTTAGTCCCGGCATTTGATGGTGCGTTATTCAGCCAGCAATGGAAGAATGCGCTACGGGACAGGTACTTCACGGGAGCGCCCGCGCGACAGCGTCGGTCTTTTGGTGCGCATAGTTGGTCGTCCGCTCTAGCCGGCTCAATCGGAAGCTTTTGTGAGGAGCGGACGTTCGTGGGAGCAGATCGGAACGACTGTGTCTGGGTCGACTGCTGCTGGTGATGCCGCGTCGTCGGCTTCGTTGAAATCGATCGCCGTGTTCCGGGACCAAGCCGTCGTTCGCGGACGCGGCCGTTCGCGCGTCGACGAGTCTTATGCGGGAACGAGCAAGTCAGGTCGAAGGCGGGCATTACAGGCCGAATTCCGACAACCCGGGAGACCCTGCTGGCCGGACGCCAAGCGGCCAGCGGAGCACCCGGTCTACCTCCCGGATCGGATGTTCGTTGATGCTGGCGAAGCGTCGCTCCATCAATCCGTCGGGGTCGAATTGCCAGTTCTCGTTGCCATGTGCCCGAAACCAGTTGCCGCTGTCGTCGTGGTACTCGTAGACGAAGCGCACCGCGATGCGGTTGTCCATGTGCGCCCAGACTTCCTTGATCAGCCGGTAATCGAGTTCCCTCGCCCATTTGCGGGCCAGGAACTCTTCGATCGCGGTGCGCCCCGTGATGAACTCAGCCCGGTTCCGCCACTGGCTGTCCGGCGTGTAAGCGAGCGCGACGCGGGCTGGATCGCGGCTGTTCCACGCGTTCTCGGCAGCGCGCGCCTTGAGGGCAGCGGTCTCGGCGGTGAAGGGGGGAAGCGGTGGACGGCTCATCGGGGATTCCTTTCAATCCGGCCGCGGAGTGCGGCGTTTTCGGCTTCGAGCGTGGCAAGCCGCGCTTCCAGGTTGGCGATGGCTGTGCGTGCCTCGCCGGCATTCAGTTTGCGGGGAATATGCTGGGGGCAATTCGCGTCCCAGGCCAGCACCGTGAACAGGATCGCCTGCTCGGCCCGTGCGGGGTAATTCTCCGGCATCAGTCTTGCGACCAAGCCCGGATCGTCGCTCACGACGCGGGCGCGCCCCCAGAGTTTGATGCGGCGACGGTGGGTATAGTCCATCAGAAACAGGAACGCCTGGTCATTCTCGGCAAGGTTCCCGGTGGTAAGATACTGGCGATTGCCGGCGAAGTCGGCAAAACCCAGCGTACGTTCGTCGACGATCTTGATAAAGCCTGCAGGCCCACCGCGATGCTGGGCATAAGGCTGACCGTCGGCGGTCGCCGTAGCGAGATATGCCGTTTCGATCTCCGCGAGGAAGACGGCAAGGTCGTCGGTGATCACGGTGCGGAATCCGCCCCGCTGTTCGATGCGGGCATTCGCCTCGCGCGAACCGCGCGCAGCCTGGATGGCCTTGACGCTGGGAGTAAAGGCGATGTCGCTCGACGGCATGGCGGCCTCCGTAACTGGTAAAGCAGGAAACGGCAGGCGCCGAATGAGGACGGCGCCCGCACCCCTTTCCGGTCAGGCCGCCTTGCTGGCGGTCACGACCGGAAAGTCGATCTCTGTCTGGAAGACGTTGTTGAACAGGTTGGTCCAGGTGTTGAGCGCGACATGCTGGATGATCTCTATGATCTGGGCATCGGTGTAACCGGCAAGCCTGACCGCCGCGAACTCGGCGTCGCTGACCTGTCCGCGCGACACGGCGACCCGGGCGGCAAAGCGCACCGCGGCATCGGCCTTCGGGTCGTTCGAGGCGCCGGCGCGGTTGGCGGCGATTTCGGCGTCGTCCAGCCGGGCGAGGTTCCGGCCCAGATAGGTGTGCGCCGAAAGGCAGTAGTCACAGCCGTTGATTTCCGCGACGGCCAGCGCGATCCGCTCTCGGGTCGCCGCCGGCAACGCGCCCTTGCCGAGCGCGCCGGAGAGGCCGAGGTAACCTTCGAGCGCGTGCGGGCTGGTGGCGATCAGGCGAAACAGGTTCGGAGCGGAACCAAGCTGCTTTACGACCGCTTCGAGAAGCGGTTGCGATGCTTCGGGAGTGTCGGCGATCGAGGCGGGCTGAGAGATGCGTGTCATGGGCGTGGTCCTTGCCTGAGCTGACGGCCGGATTGGCCGGTGACCTACAGTTATTCCTTCCACAGAATTGCGGTATTGAGTGCTTTCGGAAACAAAGGTTCCATATTATGGAAGGTCATGGACCGGTTTGAGGCAATGCGGACCTTGCTTGCCGCTGTCGATGGCGGCAGCCTGTCAGCGGCGTCTCGCCGGCTCGGCATACCCCTGCCCACGGTGAGCCGGCGAGTGTCCGACCTGGAAGCGCACTTGCGCACCCAACTGGTGATCCGCACTAGCAGGAAGCTGCTGCTGACCGAGGCGGGTAGCGCCTATGTCGCGGCGTGCCGGCAGATTATCGACCAGCTCGACGATGCCGAACGCCTGGCCAGCGGCGAATATCGCATGCCACGTGGAGAGTTACTGGTCACTGCGCCGGTGATGTTCGGGCGGCTCCATGTCGAGCCGGTCGTTCTGGATTTCCTGGCTGCCTATCCGGACATCAGCGTGCGGCTGACTCTGTCCGATGCGATGGTCGACATCGTCGAAAGTCGGATCGACCTCGCAGTGCGGATCGGTGATTTGCCCGACAGCGGCCTTGTTGCCCGGCGACTTGGTGCGGTTCGCTGGATCACCTGCGCCAGCCCGGCGTACATCGCGCGCCGCGGTCAGCCGTCGACGCCGGACGAACTGGCGGATCACGACAGTATCGGATTCGAGCGCCTGCATACCGACACTACATGGTCGTTCGCAGGCGAGCATGGCGTTCGCTCGGTCACGGTCAGGCCGCGTTTCTCGGTCAACACCGCAAGCGGCGCGATCGACGCGGCGCTCGCGGGGGCAGGCATCGTGCGCGTGCTATCCTATCAGGCGGCCAGCGCGATTGCGGAAAGACAACTGGTCAAGGTGCTGGAAATGTTCGAGACCGAGCCGCACCCGGTGCACCTGATCCACAATCCCCAGCCGATCCTGCCGCTGAAGCTGCGTGCGTTCCTGGACTTTTCGGCACCGCGCCTGAAGGCTTCGCTGGAGGACGCGGCGGATGCACGAGTTCGATCAAACGGGCGCCTGTGACGACCTGATCTGTGATCACGGCTCGGCCTTGGCTACATTCACTGTTTTTCGGCAACCGACTCCGGCGCGCGAAAAAAGCTGACAACACCTGTAAGCGGCGCGCCGGGTTCGGTGCGAATGCCGATCAGGAGAACCTCCAGCGCGATCGAACCACCGGAGCGGTGACGCGGTTCGATCGAACCCCAGCCTCCGCTACCTGCCCACGAAAGTGCCATGGCGCGGTGGAAGCCTTGCCAATGGTGCTCCCGCAATTCGGGAGGGACGATCAAGTCGGCCTTCTGTCCGATTGCCTCATCCGCGCGATAGCCGAAGAGACGCTCGGCCCCGCTGTTCCAGGACCGGATCGTTCCTGCGGCATCAACGAAAATCACCGCGCATGTCTCATCGAGCGCAAGCCCACGGGCGAGTGCCGCCGTTCCATGTGCGTCAGTCATGTTACCTCTCCACCGGCATGATCGGGGCTGCCGCGCGAAAAGATGCCTTCGCCCAGCCACTGCGACAGCCATTCGCCGAGACGGGCTGCGTCATGGTGTTCCGCCAAGGCACCCAGCGATGCGCCGCCCGCGAGCGCTTCCAGCGCGTGCAGTTCGTCGATCCAGGCCAGTCGATAGCGCGGAGAAAGCCGTGAACGCCAGACGAGCAACGCGGCATCGGCATGGCCTGTGACTGTGCATTCGCCGGATCGTTCCTCCGCCAGCGCCTCCCAGAGTTCGATGACATCGGTGGCGACTGGCGCCGCGGCGAACCCGGTGGCCATGGTGAAGCGCATCGCGGCCCATTCCTCCGCCGAATACCCCCGCGCGCCCAGTTCCGTCGGATCGAGCTCCGGCGCATCCGCCGCGGCGAATGCTCGCTGGAGGTGCCATTCGAGCCACGCCAGTTCGGCGACTTCGGGGTCGTTCCCAAACAGCCCTGCCAACAACGCTGGAAATTCCGAGCCGTAGTCATCGAGCGACCAGCCGGTGGGTGGGCATGTCAGGACATGATGGCGCGCGACAGCCTGGAAAGTGTCCTCGCCAATCCAGCGCCGGGTGCGCTCAAAGCTCACTTCGAGCGCACCGAGCAGCCGACCGCGATAGGCGTTGCGGTAAATATCCATGCCGCGGGAGGAAGGCGGCGCGGCGTCGTCGCCCGCCGCGATCTCGGCGCGGAAGGCGAACTGGCGTTCGAGCAGGCTCATGCCGCGATGCCGGGAAGCGCGGCGGCGGCCTGCGCAATTGCTAGTTCCGCCAATAGCTCGGGCAGTGGCGGGATCGCGTCGTCGCGCTCGATCATCGTCGCGCAGGCGCCGAACCGTTCGACGGCGCGCGCGTAAAGTTGCCAGACCGCGCTACAGACCGGCGCATCATGCGTATCGATCAACATGCCTTCCAGCCCGGCGCTGTGCCCGGCCAGGTGGATCTGCCGGACCCGGTCGGCCGGGATGCCGTGCAGGAATTCCAGCGGATCGAAGCCGTGGTTGACGCTGCTGACCCACACATTGTTGACGTCGAGCAGCAGGTAGCACCCCGTCTCGCGGCTCAGCTCGGCCAGGAACGCCCATTCGCTCATCGTGCTTTTGGAAAAAGTCACGTAGCTCGACGGGTTCTCGACCAGCAGTGGCCGTTCGAGCACGTCCTGCGCGTACCTGAGGTTGGCGACGCAGGTGTCGAGCGCCTCTTGCGTATAGGGCAGCGGCAGCAGGTCATGCGTGGCGAAGCCGCCGACGCGGGTCCAGCACAAGTGATCAGAAAGCCACATCGGGTCGATGCGCCTCGCCAGCGCTTTCAGTTCGGCGAGATAGTCCGCATCCAGCCCCTCCGGCGAGCCGAGCGACAATGAAACGCCGTGCATCGCCACCGGGTGCCGCTCCCGCACCGCTTCCAGCGTGCGCAATGGGCGCCCGCCGCAGGCCATGAAATTTTCCGAGATGATCTCGACGAAATCGACCGCTTGCTCGGTCTCGAGAAAATCGCGGTAATGCTCCTTGCGCAGGCCGAGGCCGAAGCCGGCGAAGCGGGGGATAGTTTCGCTCATGCATGATCCTGATCATGGAGGGTGTGGCCCGGCCGGTCGGGGGGCGACGACGGCCGGGCCTTGGCTGACCTGCGCGAGGCTCAGCCAATGTCGCCGATGGTGCCGCCGCGCTTCAGGCACGCGCCCGCGGCCAGGGCCTTGAACCCCTGGCCTTTGCAGCTGTTCATGCCCTTGCAGTCATGCTGGGTAGTCTTGCAGTCGGCCGTGCCCTTGCAGCTATTGACGCCATAGCAGTGGACAGTGTCGGCCGAGCCAAGCGCCGGGCCGCTGCTGCCGGCCGGCGGCGTGGCCGCATTGGCCAGCGCCGACAGTGCGAACATGGCGGCGGCAGAGGCGATCGTCGCGCCGGTCTTGGTGGTGATCATGAGAAAGGTCTCCGCAATTTGAAACTTGCCGGAATGGCATCGGCAGGTTCGTGGCGGATCGCCCTACGGTTACGCAGCGCGGAAAAATTCTTTTCCTCGACCATGGCTGTAACCTGCCGGGCAAACGCGACGAACCAGCGTGCATCGGCCGCCATGGTGGCGTCCTGCATCCAAGGGGAGTATTCGATGTCCGCTGTGAAACCATCCGCCGCTCTTGCTGCCGTCGCCATCGCCGCCGTGTCTACGGCCGCGTTTGCACAGGCTGCCCCCGCGGCCAAGCCCGCGATGGAAAAGTGCTTCGGCGTCGCCAAGGCCGGCAAGAATGACTGCAAGGCCGGCCCGGGCACCAGCTGCGCCGGCACGTCGACGCGGGACTGGCAGGGCAATGCGTGGAAGCTGGTTCCGGCAGGCACCTGCCTCACGATCAAGACCCCGCGCGGGCACGGCACGCTGGAGCCGCAGGCGTGAATGCGATCGCGCCTGTCGTCCAGCGCTACGACACGGCAACCGCATGGCTTTCGGGGCGCGTCCCCGAAAGCCTGATGCTCCTGTTCGTCCGCATCGCGTTCGGCGGCATTTTCTGGCGCTCGGGGCAGACCAAGGTCGAACCGGGCAGCTGGTTCACGCTGACCGATGCAACGCGCGAACTGTTCCGCACCGAATATGCCGGCGTTCCGCTGCCGCCGGCGCTGGCCGCGCCCCTGGCCAATGCCGCCGAACATATTCTGCCCGCGCTGTTGCTTGCCGGATTGTTCACGCGCCTGTCGGCGCTGGGTCTTCTCGGGATGACGCTGACGATCCAGATCTTCGTCTATCCAGATGCCTGGTGGCCCGAACATTCGCTGTGGGTGGCGCTGGCGCTGGTGCTGATCGTGCGCGGCGGGGGCCTGTTCTCGGCGGATGCGCTGCTGGCGGGCAAGCGCCGGCAATGATCGCCGATGAGGCCACGCTTGCCCGGCTCGCGGCGCTCGCCCAGCGCGGCGACCGGCAGGCCTATGCGGCGATGCTCGCCGCATGCCGGTCGTGGCTGCTGCGCTACTACCGCCGCAAGGTCTGCGCGGAGCAGATCGACGATCTCGTGCAGGAAACGCTGCTTTCGGTCCACCGCAAGCTTGCCAGCTACGATCCCTCCCGCCCGGTCATCCCATGGCTGGCGGCGATCGCGCGCTACCGCTTCGTCGATCACCTGCGCGCGGCTTATCGCAATGCCGCCGACTCAGTGCAGGAAGACGATATCGCCGCAGCCGATGACAAGGAACAGGCGGTGGTCGCCCGCCTCAGCCTCGACCGCCTGTTCGAGGCGCTGCCACAGGCGCAATGCCGTGCCATTGAACTGGTCAAGCTGGAAGGCCTTTCGATCAGCGAGGCCTCGGCCTCGACCGGCCAGAGCGAAAGCCTCGTCAAAGTAAACATCCACCGGGGCCTCAAACGCCTCGCCGCCCTCATTGAAAGAGCCTGACGCCATGCCCGAGAATATCGATATCCGGGGCGACGCCTTCCTCGACAGCCTCGTTGCCGATCTCAAGCCGGTGGCGCCGCTGAGGCAGGGCATGGGCATGGCGTTCGCGTCGCTCGCGCTCGCGCTCGGCGCCACGCTGGTGGTTGCGGTGCTCGGCCTGCGCCGTGATCTCGCCGCCGGCCATCCCGATCCGTTTGTCCTGACCGCCGCAGGCGTATTCCTGGTGCTCGCGCTCGCCTCGGCGTGGGGCGCGATCGACATGGCGCGGCCAGCGGTCGGCATCCGGCGCGACGGCTGGGGCTGGACTGCGGCGATGGCGGCAGTCGTGCCCGGCTCGGCATTGGCTCTTATCCTGACAGACCTCGTCACCGGACAGGCGATCGATTTCGATCGCGGCGGCATCGTCTGCCTCGCGCTCGGCATTGGCATAGGATTGCTCACCGGGGGGGCACTGATCCTCTGGCTGCGGCGCGGGGCGCCATCGTCGCCTACGCGTGCGGGTCTGCTCATTGGGGTCGCAGCGGGTGCGGCTGGCATCTTCGCCGTCTCGCTGTGGTGTCCGCACGACAACCTGCTGCATATCGGCATTTGGCATGGGGCGACGGTCGTATTTGCGGGCCTGCTCGGCCGGATTGGGCTACCGCGACTACTGCGCTGGTGAGCGGGGCAGCGTCGTGTTGAGCCCGCAAAACGCCGAACGTCCACGCGCCACCAATTGCCCATGAACGACGGGCGGCTTAGGACAAGGTGTTTGCGTCCGTGAGCGTCCCCAAGTGGGGTCGTGGGACCGGATGCTCAAACATATGCCAACGACCGGTTCCGGCGCGGTCTTGTATAAACAGGATTCTGTTGCCACCGGTAGCGGCGACGCCCAATCTGCCCTTCGCCAATACGGAGCGCGCTGATGGCCGACGACCAGCCCCGCTATGAACGCTATGACAGCCCGGCGGGCGGATGGGGCGCTGCTGCCGCCACGGCAAAAGTCCTGATGCGCGAAAGCGCCGTCACCAAGGGATCGAAAGCGCTGCTCTCGATGAACCAGCCCGGTGGGTTCAAATGCCCGAGCTGCGCCTATCCCGACCCCGACTGCACCCAGGCGCTGGAGTTTTGCGAAAATGGCGCGAAAGCGCTCGCGCACGAGGCCACCAAATTCCGCGTCACGCGGGATTTCTTTGAGCGCTACACCGTCCGGGAACTGGCGCAGCAGTCCGATTGCTGGCTGGAGAAGCAGGGCCGGTTGACCGAGCCGATGCACTACGACGCGGCGACCGATAGATATGTGCCGATCGCGTGGGACGATGCCTTCGCGCTGATCGGCCGGCATCTCCGCGCGCTGGAAAGCCCGCATCAGGCCGAGTTCTACACATCGGGCCGCACGCCCAACGAAGCGGCATTCCTCTATGCGATCTTCGTGATCGGCCAGAACACGGGGACAAATTCTCCCCGCATGATGAGCGATCTGGTCGAGGCCGAGCGGCGCGGCGTGCCGATCATCGCGATCAACCCGATGCCCGAACGCGCGCTGTTCCGCTTCATGCCGCCGCAGGACGTGATCGAGATGGCGACCTTCGGCTCGACCAGGATCGCGAGCGATTATTGCCGATCCGGGGTCATTCGAATGTCCAGGGCAATCGCACCGCCGGCATCGACGAGCAGCCTGCCGCCGCATATCTCGATCGCGTCCGGGATGTGTTCGGGTTCGATCCGCCGCGCGAGCATGGCCATCACACCGTCGATGCCGTCAAGGCGATGAGGGCGGGGACGGCCAAACTGTTCGTCGGCATGGGCGGCAATTTCGTGCGCGCCGTTCCGGACACCGAGCGCACCTATGAATCGATGCGCAATCTCGACCTGACCGTCGGCATTTCGACCAAGCTCAATCGCGGGCATGTGGTCCATGGCAAGGAGGCGCTGATCCTGCCGGTCATTTCCCGGTCCGAGCGCATCGAGACAGAGGCGGGCGAGCAGTTCGTCACGATCGAGGACGCCATGTCCAAGGTCACCGCTTCGCGCGGCGTGCTCGATCCGGCCAGCCCGGACTGCCTGTCCGAAGTGGAGATCGTCTGCCGCATGGCCCGTGCCACGCTGCCCGACAGTAGCATCAAGTCGATCCCGGTAAAGATCCGGCTGGCGTGAGAATGGCTCGGGCGGCCCGATGACGCTGATAAGCCTTGCCGCGCTGCTCCACACCGCGATCGTCGCGGCGACGCTGCTGCACATACTGGCGCGACCGGACATCAACGCAACCACACGGATCGCCTGGGCGCTGGCTCTCTTCGTACTGCCTGCCCTCGGCGCGCTGGCCTATTTTCTGTTCGGCCGCATCCGGTTCGATGGCCCGCAAGGCGCCGCTCATCGCGGGGCCGAACTTGCGACCCGGCCAATGGTGCTGGACAGCGGCGAGCCGCATGACCTTGTCACCCAGGGACCGGCCAGCGGCTTTGCCAGCGCCATCAACGGGTTCGGCGTCACGCATGGCAACCGCGCGGAGTTGCTCGACAGCCCGGACGGGCAGCGCGCCCGCCTGATCGCCGATATCGATGCGGCACGGCGCTTCGTCCACGTCTTCTACTATATCTGGCTGGATGACGGCACCGGCCGGGCGGTCGCCGAAGCGCTGATCCGGGCGGCACGGCGAGGTGTCCGCGTGCGCGCTGGCGTGGACGCGATCGGATCGGGCGCGCTCCTTAAATCCACCGTCTGGCAGGCGATGCGCGCGGCGGGCATCGAGACCATGGCGGCCTTGCCCATCGGCAATCCGTTATCGACAGTGCTCGTTCGCCGGCCCGATCTTCGCAATCATCGCAAGATCACGATCATCGACGGCGCTATCTGCCATTGCGGCAGCCAGAACTGCGCCGATCCGGCCTTCTCACCCAAGCCGAGATATGCGCCATGGGTCGATGTCATGGCCCGGTTAAAGGGGCCGGTGGCGCGGCAGATGGACCTCCTCTTCGCGCAATCCTGGTTCGAACAGGGACCGATCGACCTGACCCCCTGGGACTACCGCACCGATCCCGCCGAAAGCGGCGTCACAGCTCAGGTCGTTGGCACCGGCCCGACGACGGACAAGGGTGTGACCGCCCAGCTCCTTGCCCGCATCGTGGGCGAGGCCCGCCGTGAAATCATGATGACGACCCCCTATTTCGTGCCGGGCGATGTCGTATCGGAAGCCATCATCGGAGCGGCCATGGCGGGCGTGGATATCACGCTGACCGTGCCGCATCGCAATGATTCCTGGTTCGTCGGCGCGGCGAGCCGAGCCTATTATCCGCGACTGCTCGATGCGGGTGTCAGGATCCAGGAGTTCGAGGGCGGCCTCCTCCATGCAAAGATCCTGACCGTCGATGGCGAGCTGACTTTCTTCGGGTCGACCAATCTCGATTTTCGCAGCTTCGACCTCAATTTCGAAAATGACATCATGGTGCGGGACAAGGAATTCACCGCCGCGATGCGGGCGCGCCAGCAGGAATATGGTCGTTCGGCGCGGCCGGTGACGCGAGGTCAGACAGAAGCCCTCCCTCTGCACATCCGCATCTGGCGCAATGCGCTCGCATCGCTCGGTCCGTTGATTTGACGTCCGGTCAGCTAGCGCTTCTCCCGGAATTTGGATCCCGATAGTATGGTTCGTCGAAGCACGGAGTATGACGCACATGGTTGGCACGCCGATCCCGAAGGACATCTTTACCGAACCGGAGAATGTCGATCCGGATACCCTCGCCAATCTCGGCCCCCTGCGTCGGCTTGCGGGAATATGGGAAGGCGACAAGGGCAATGACCTCAATCCGAAGGCGGACGGCCCGGAGCAGCGCCAATATTTTGAGCGGGTCGAGATGCAGCCGATCGATCCCCAGACGAATGGCCCCCAACTTCTCTACGGCCTGCGCTACCACACCCATATCGGCACGCGCGAAGAGGACATCACCTTCCACGACCAGATCGGCTATTGGCTGTGGGAGCCTGCAACCGGCCTCATCATGCAGACACTGGCTATCCCTCGTGGCCAGGTCGCGCTCGCATGTGGACAAGCCGGGAAGGACGATATGACGCTGAAAGTGAAAGCCGTTCGCGGCCAGACCGATTATGGCATCTGCTCCACGGACTTTCTGGAGCAGGCGTTCCGGACCGACAGCTACATGCTCGAAATCGATTTTGCCGCAGATGGCTCCTGGACATATACGAGCGAGACCATGCTGATGGTCAAAGGCCGCAACGAGCCGTTCACCCACCGCGACACGGGCAGCCTTAAGAAGGTGGGCGAGGCGGATCTCAATCCTTGGCTCAGGATCGTTCGTGCCAAGGCCGGCGGGCCGGGCTGATGGGGAGAGCCGCGACGATCCTTCATTATCTCGATACCGAGACCTGGCTGGTTCGACGTGCTTTCAGGACATTGATCGCACATGACGGTGCTGTCGGTCTAACGCGCACTCGTCTCCACCATAGCTTTTCGGGCGGGAAGGACTGGGGTCTAGCTCGCGATTGACTGCCACTGTGCGAAGGCCGCAGAGCGTCGTTCCTTACAGGTCTTTCGATCGACGCGATTGTTTGCCCAACGTCCGACCTCCTGCTTGGCACGATTGCCGAGCTCGCTCATGGCAGCGCCATAAGATCGCAGCCCGTCTGTGGTGATGGCCTCGGGCGGGCCATGGCCGCCCCTGTTCCAACAGAGGCGCACCGTCGCATGACAGATGTCGATGCCCTGCTCAAACAGCAGGTCCTCCACGTTCCGCAGAGACAGCGGATAGCGGGCATGCATCAGCATCACGAGGCGGATAACCTACGGGGAGGAGTTGAAGTACCGGAATGGACTGGCAACAGGCTTGTTCATGCCAACCGTTACCTCAGGTCCGTTTGCTTTGGCAGTACCGGCCGCTTGGTTGATTACGGAGGTGATGCACGGGCTCGACAAGGCGGGTGGGTTTACGACCGATGTGAAGATGGAGACGGCGCCATGACTGGTCGAAGCCCCGAGACTCAGGCAGACCCCTTCTCGGAGTTAGGGCATAGGCCGATCAACTCGACCCCCATGTGCGATCTCAGCAAAGCAGACGGCACGCGAATTGGTCGGCAAATTTATCCTGCCGCGTTATACGTCCCATTCCAGATCGAGCCGTTCGACCGAATTGACTATGCCCGTGCGCACTCGGGGCATACACCCTTCGACTAAGCGAAAATCGGGAATCCGCTTGAACCATTCTTCGAGAAATATGCGAATTTCCCGCTTGGCCAGACGATTGCCGATGCAGGTGTGGGGGCCGGTGCCAAACGCCAGGTGTTTCGGACGCTTGCGCTCAAAATTCAGCGTCATCGGATCGTCGTTTACCGTCTCGTCCAATCCTGCAAGGGGGAACAGGCATAGCACGATGTCGCCCGCCTTCATTTTCGCGCCCGCGATTTCGGTGTCCTGGCGCACCAATCGACCGAGGTTGCTGGTGCCGAAACGCCGCGCAATCTCTTCCACAGCATTATCCAACAGCTCAGGCCGTGCTGCGATCATGCGCCGGAGCTCAGGATGCTGCGCCAGGTAACTTGCGGCCAGGCTTGTCATCGACACGACCGTGTCCAGTCCGCCCCCGACAATCAGCAGGCACATACTGAAAATCTCATCATCGGTCAGCGGCCTCCCTGCCACCTGTCCCGACAGGATCGACGTGATGAAATCGTCGCGCGGTTCATCCCGGCGCAGTTGTATCTGGCGCAGCACGTAATTGGACATGTCCGTCCAGGCTTGCGCCGCATTGGGATTGGTTGGGTCACTCATTTCAACCGCCACGCTGCGCAGATAAGCGAAATCCTCGACCGGAAGGTCAATCAGGGTCAGGAATGCCATAATCGGCATGACGCCGGCGAAATCCTTGACGAATTCGCACCGTCCGCGGGGCTGCAACTCCTCGATGATCGATGCCGCTGCGGCGCGGGCGCGGTCAGTCGCGCGCGCTAGCGACGCTGGCATGAACGCTGGCATCAACAGCTTGCGATATGGGCCATGTTCGGGTGGATCGAGTTGCACGGGCGTCTGAAACGGAATGACGCCCTTGGGAATGAAGGGCTCCGCATTCGAAAATGTGCCGTGGTCCAGCAGTATCTTCTCTATGTCAGCGTAGCGACTGACTATCCAGTGACCGCCATAACGCGGCGTCCAGAACACACGCGGATGCCGGTCCTGAACATCTTTCCACAGCGCATGGACGTCGAGCGTCTGCCCATGTTCCAGCCCTGGCAAATTGTAGATATCGACATCAAAGATCAGATCGACGGGCACGTGCGCAGGTGCTTCGACGTCCTTCAGGACCGTTGCCACAGCGGCTCTCCATTCCCAATTTTATCGGTACGGAAGGCTATCATCGGCCAATTTGGACCACAATCTGTAGCGGAGCTGATCACGTCCGTGCTGGATGCGCCATTCAGCAGAATAAAATTGGCGTCGACTACCGGTTCGATACTCTCCTCGCGCGTTGAACCGATCCCAGAGGTCGGAGCCGTGCGCTACAGCAGGAGAGGCTATGGCCAGGATATTGGTGGTGGGCGGCACCGGGTTGATAGGCGCGGGCGCAGCGCTGCACCTTGCCGAGCAGGGTCACGACGTGACGATCGCAGGGCGCAATCCGCCTGCACCCGGCGCGCTCGATCGCCTCGCCTTCGCGCAGGGCAGCTACCAGACCGACGATTTCGATGTCGCCTTCCTGTCGCGCTTCGACGCCCTGGTTTTCGCCGCAGCCAATGATGTGCGGCAATTGCCGCCGAACGCCAACGAAGCAGCCTATTTCCACCAGGCGAACAGCATTGCCGTGCCTGCCTTCTTCGCCCGGGCGCGCGCTGCCGGAATCGGCCGGGCTGTCTATGTAGGCAGCTATTATACTGCCGTTCTTCCGCGCTACCGCATCGAAGCGAGCGGCTATGTCGCTTCGCGCAAAGCGGCGGACGACGCTGTGCGCGCCATGGCTAGCGACAGCTTCCACGTCTGTAGCCTGGAAGCCCCTTTTATCATGGGTCATGTGGAGGGCGTGGGTGCGATTTCACTGGAATGGTCGATCCGTTACCTGCTCGGCCAGATGGACAGCCAACCGCTCTGGATGATTCCAGGTGGCGGCAATTTCATGTCGATCCTGTCCTTTGCCGAAGCTGTCTCCGGCGCGCTCGAGCGGGGCGAGAACGGGAAAGCCTATCTCGTAGGCGACGAGAATTGGCTGTTCGCTCATTATTATGAACTGATCCTCGACGCCTTGGGCCGACCGCAGTCCCTGCCGGTGCGCGACGCCGAACATCCTTCGATGCCCGACGCCACCCTTTATTCCGGGCGTAACACAATTGTCGCCTATGAACCCGAACCTGAGAGCGTCCGGCGCCTCGGCTATCGCCGGCACGATGCGGAACGGGCGGTGCGGGCAATGATCCCCTATTATCTGGCACGTATAGGGAGCGAGTGAACCCGGCGGCTGATGTGGCTGAAAATAGACTGGGAACGGTGCTGTCAGTCCAATGCGAACTCGTCTCCACCGGATGCATTTCGGGTGGGAAGGGCAGGCGGAACCCCCCTCCTGATATCACGTGCATTTGCTTTGACAGCGCCAGGTGGACGAGCAGCAGCAAAGCCATTCCTCCTTCACATGCATGATGTGCAACGTTAAGAATTAGCATCGCGATGTGCCAATTTCGGGGAATGATTTCAGCAATCTTCCTATCAAAGGCATCAACGAAGAGAGGATCATGATGACGGACCACAGCCTGCACCCTGAAACAATGGTCCTTCACGTTGGGTGGCGGGCAGATCCCGCGACCGGATCGGTCGCGCCGCCAATCTATCAAACCACCTCCTATCAGTTTCGCGATGCCGACCATGCCGCTGACCTGTTCGCCCTGAAGGAACTGGGCAACATCTACACACGCCTCGGCAATCCCACGACCGACATCCTCGAACAGCGCATTGCCGCGCTCGAAGGGGGTGCCGCTGCGGTCGCGGTGGCGTCGGGACAATCCGCTTCGGCCTTTGCGATCCAGAATCTTGCGAAGTCAGGCGACAATATTGTTAGCGGGACGGACCTGTATGGCGGCACCTGGAACCTGTTTGCAAATACGCTGAAGAACATGGGCATCGAGGTCCGCTTTGTGGATCCCGCCGATCCAGACGCCTTCGTTCGCGCCAGCGACGATCGCACGCGGGCCTGGTACGCCGAAACTCTGCCTAATCCCAAGCTCGTTGTATGTCCGATTGCGGAGATCGCCGCACTCGGTAGGCCGATGGGCATTCCGCTCATCATGGATAACACGGCCGCCCCGCTGATTGCCCGTCCGTTCGACCATGGTGCGGCAATCATCGTCTATTCGACCACCAAATATATCGGCGGGCATGGCACTTCCGTGGGTGGCATGATCGTGGATAGCGGCAACTTCGACTGGAGCGCATTCCCCGATCGACAACCCCTGCTCAACACACCTGATCCAAGCTATCATGGAGCGGTGTGGAGCGAAGCGGCCAGGCCCCTGGGCCCGATCGCCTATGCCTTGCGCGTAAGGACGGTATTGCTGCGTGACCTTGGGTCGGCATTGTCCCCTTTCAA
>Ga0207678_10000184_pt1 | contig 53471 bp, 48 predicted proteins | sample KBSC63metaG_FD_184319 | JGI IMG/M metagenome (GOLD analysis project Ga0207678, IMG submission 184319) | Corn rhizosphere microbial communities from Kellogg Biological Station, Michigan, USA - KBS C6-3 metaG (SPAdes) (version 2) | ecosystem: Host-associated > Plants > Roots > Rhizosphere > Soil ... | reverse complement strand
TGATGCCGCGTCCCGCTAGAGGCCGTCGTGGAAAGGGGATACTGGCTCGGCTTGAAGCCAATGCAAATTGGTCAAGCCAATTAATCGAGCCGGATTCGCTTAACGGGCTGCGCCCTTAAACGCCAAAGCTGCGGCCGTGCCATCAACGCTGGTTTCCCAATAGTCGTGAGCCGCGGGCGCTTTACCGGCCGACGCCGTTGCCGCCGAATTCTCGGCAATCTTGGTCTCTGTCGGCTGCTGCACGGGCGCGGCATGATCTACTACGGTCTGGGCCGCGAAGCTTTTCGCATCCGGCATGGCGCTCTTTGCGTCGAGCTTCACCATCTGTTTCAGATATGTGGTATTGGCTGAAGCGGCATCGGAATTCAGGACGCCCGCGGTCACCGCTTTCGATTCGTCATAACGACCTTGCAGGCCGAGAACGATCGCCAAATTCTCACGCACCTTCGGTGTCGCTCCATCAGCGGTCACGGCCTGCCGTAGAATTCCCTCGGCCTTCTTTGGGTCTCCCATCATAGCGTAGGCCATCGCGAGATTGTTCATGACCGTCGGGTTGTTTTGCGAGAGCGTGAGGGCGCGTTCGTAGTACGGCACGGCGTCGCTATATTTGCCCTGCTTGGCCAACACGGTTCCGCGCGCCGAAATCACGTGCCAGTCCGGCTTGGTCGGATCGTCGGCAATTGCGAGCAGCTGGTTTGCAACACCAACCTGGTTGAGATCGAGCGCCAATCGGCCATATTCGCCTGCGAGTTCACGGTTGTTCCCGTGCACGAGGCTCGCCTGCTGCAGAACGGCGAAGGCCTTTTCCTTCTCGCCCATTGCTTTGAGGTCGCGAGCATAGTTGAGGGCCGGCTGGAGCTCCGTCGGCTTCTTCGCGTATTCCTTGCGCCAATACTCCGTCGCCTTTTGCAGCTCCGTCTGCGGCGAGGCGGAAGCCGTTTCGGACGTGCCGGTTTCCAGCGGCTTCATGGCGATGTTCGGCAACAGGTCCGATGAAAGCGAACATGCGCCGAGCAGCAGCGATGCCGTCAGGCTCGCTAGAGTTCCCATGCGAGCGGGCTTCAAAAGCAGTGCGAGCGGGCGGTTGCGACGCTCAAAGCGCATCATGTTAGTCTCCGTCAAGCCAAGATTCGCGGTCGTAGCGGAGCGAATCTGCGAGATCGTCAGTTTCTAGGGCAGGCGTCAATAAACGCTTAAGTTTTGCCGGACGACCGTGGTAGCTGATGCAATTCCAGAGCGCCGCCGCCGTGGCGTCCGGGCTTGTGGCGGCGTCGATAGAGTTCATGGTTTCAGTGGGGGCGAGAGTGACGATGGTTGAGACAACGGCATGGTCGGTAGACGACGTTTTCGCAGGCGGTCCGGCCGCTCCGTCAGACATCCCAATCTATCTCGCTCGGTCGGATGATCCTGCGGCGCTCGGCCAACCTGACGATGCCGAAAAAGCGTGGCTCGCGGCGCAGAACTTTTCAGGCGCTGCCAAGCGGTACGTTCTCGTTCCGGGTGCAGACGGGCGGATTTCCTCCGTCGCGTTCGGAGTTGGTGACGGCCATCAAGGCGATCCGAGCGGGCCTTCCGAGCTTCTAGCGGGACTTCTCGCCCAAGCCTTGCCGGCCGGAACCTATCGTCTCGCATCCGATGCGGCTGATGGCGATCTTGCAGCCCTTGCATGGGCTCTCGGCGCCTATTCCTTTTCGCGGTATCAGCGAAAGAATTCAGGTGCAGGCCGCGCCAAGTTGCGGTTGGAAACGGCAAGCGCGTCACGGATCGTCAACACTGCCGAGGCGGTTTGGTTCGGCCGCGATCTCATCAATACGCCGGCGTCGGACCTCGGACCCGCCGACATCGAAGACGCTGCACGCATGCTCGCCGAACGTCACGGCGCATCTATCTCCGTCGTCACTGGCGACGAACTGCTGGCGCAGAACTTCCCGATGATCCACGCGGTTGGTCGCGGCAGTCCGCGCCAGCCACGCCTGATCGATTTGGTTTGGGGTCCGGAGAGCGCGCCGAAAATCACCCTCGTCGGCAAGGGCATCACGTTCGACACGGGTGGGCTCGACATCAAGCCCGCGAGCGGCATGCTCCTGATGAAGAAGGACATGGGCGGTGCCGCGACGGCACTGTCGCTGGCGCACATGATCATGGGGCAGGGGCTCAAATGCCGGCTTCGCGTTTTGATCCCGACGGCAGAGAATTCGACCGGCGGAAATGCGTTCCGGCCGGGAGACGTGCTTTCGAGCCGCGCCGGGCTCAGCGTCGAGATCGGCAACACCGACGCCGAGGGACGGCTGGTGCTCGCCGACGCTCTGGCGCTGGCCGACAGCGAGGCGCCCGACAGCATCTTCGTCTTCGCGACGCTGACCGGGGCGGCGCGCACCGCGCTCGGGCCGGATCTGCCGGCGTTCTTCACCGATGACGAGGGCATGGCGCAAAGCCTGCCGCCGCTTGCCGCGTCCATCGGTGATCCCTTATGGCGGTTGCCGCTTTGGAACGGCTATCGGCGTCACCTCGATAGCGACATCGCCGACATCAACAACGTTTGGCAGTCGCCCTTTGCGGGCGCCATCACCGCGGCGCTGTTTCTCCGCCAGTTCGTTACGAAAGCCCGCCGTTTTTCGCATTTCGATCTCTATGGCTGGCGACCGGCGGGCCGGCCCCTCGGACCCAAGGGCGGCGAGCCTCAGACGGCGCGAGCCGTGATGGAGCAGCTGAGGCGGGAGCTGTCGTCGTGATGGATGAAGCTTCGCAAATCGCTGTTGGCACGCTCGATCCGCGCCGGAATGCTTTTCGCAAAGATCTGGCTGCAAAATCGCTGGAAGGCACGGTTAAGGCGGAACGCTATGTCGTCGGCGAACAGGCATTTGTCGTGCGCGCCTCGGTACCGCTGCGCAAGACACCGGACGCGACGCGCGGATTCGAAACGGAGGCCTTATACGGCGAGAGCCTGACCATCTACGACGAGGTCGAGGGTTGGGCGTGGGTGCAGCTCGCACATGACGGGTATGTAGGTTACGTGCCGGCGGATGCGTTGCAGCGAGGAAAGCACGATCCGACCCATCGCATTCAAACGCTAGGCACATTTCTCTATGGCGCGCCCGACATCAAATCTCCGCCGCTGATGCATCTGGCGATGAACGCGCTCGTTACGGCGCGTGGGGGTGACGATAAGTTTCTCGAACTCGACGGCGGTGGCTTCGTTTACGCGGGACACGCCGCGTCGCGCGGCCGCCATGCAAGAGATTTCGTGGCGATCTCAGAGGGCTTTGTTGGCGTGCCGTACCTTTGGGGCGGCCGTACACGCATTGGCCTGGATTGCTCGGGGCTCGTTCAAACTTCGCTGCAGGCGGCCGGGTTTTCGGCGCCCCGCGACACCGACATGCAGCAGGCCGAGCTTGGCGCCAGTATTCCCGTCGCCGGCGGTCTTGAAGGCCTGAATCGCGGCGACCTCGTATTTTGGAAGGGGCACGTCGGCATCATGGTCGATAACGTTTTGATGGTGCACGCCAACGCCCATCACATGATGGTCGCCGTCGAGCCGCTATCCGAGGCCGCGCAAAGGATTGCAAGAACAGGTAGTCAGATCACCGCGATCAAACGGCTGGAGCTGCAGGACATGTCGAGCGCAACTGCCTAGCGCCGGTATGGCAGAAACCGGTGCGTGCGTCGTACCTCGTCCGCTTCGAGCGCAGGCAGTGGCGTGGGCGTGATCCGACGGTCTCCCGTCCAGTCCCAGCCGTCCTCGATTTCCACGCGCGTTCCGATGCCGAGCAGCACGCCGGTCAGAGCGTTACGCGTTTCGATTCTTTCGACATGCCCGGCGGCGATGGCGCTGACGAGCCTCACTAAGAAGTCGAACCTGTCGAGCGGTCGATCTTCATAAACCTCATTCGCGAGCCTCAGATCGAACGTCTGATCGGACTTGATCAGCAATTCAAACGGACAACCTCCGGCGATATGTGGGGTGGCGGACAGCCGCCAGTAGCGCTGCGAGGCGGTGATATCGATCTTGGCGCAATCGCGCATCCCGTTCGCCCACGCCTCGAGGTCGACAAGCGTCGGTTCGAGGCGATCGCGGAACACGTCGTCGGGAAGCATTTGCTATTCTCGCAGGAGAGCGGCGGAATCCGTTGACCATATGCGATCCGGAGTTTTGCGAAAGAGGGGCCGTCTAGGAGGCCAGAGATTGGGAGAGCTCAGCATCCTTCGCGAGAGCGCGCGCGAAGGCAGGACGTGCCGTCACCCGTTCGGCATAATTTTTGAATTCCGGGCGCTCGGGAAGGAGCTTGAACATCGTCATCCATCTTACGCCCGAGCCGACGACGACGTCGGCCGCCGAAAAGCGCTCGCCGAGGATGTAGGGCCCCTTCGCAAGAGAGCCGGCAAGCGCGGCGACCGTTTCGTCATACGAGCCGTAGGAGAGCGTCGATGCCGGACCGGGCTCGCGCTTCAGGGCAAAATCGGTAAGCGCCGGCTCGACGGCGGCCTGATTGAAAACAATCCACCGCAAGTAAGTGCCGCGCGCCGGGTCGCCGATCTTCGGGGCGAGTTCGGCATCTGGAAATGCGTCTGCAAGGTAGAGCGCGATCGCGGCCGCCTCCGTGACGACCGTGTCGCCATGCACGATGGCCGGCACTTTGCCCATTGGATTGATCGCGCGATAGGCAGGCGATTTGTGCTCGCCCTTCTTCAGGTTCAGCACCTTGAGCTCGTGCGGTGGCGAGCCAAGCTCCTCGAACAGCCACAAAATAGCAAACGAGCGTGTCTGCGGCGCGTGATAGTGCACGAGCTTCTGTGTGCTCATTGAGTTCCCCCCGATGTGGTCTCTAGCTCGCCAGCACGCCGCGATGCGCGACTTTGATGTCGAAAGCGGCGGCGAGCAGGGCTTTCGTGTAATCTTCCTTCGGACTTTCGAAAATATCGCGCGCCGGGCCTTCTTCAACGACTTTGCCGTTCTTCATCACGATGACGTAGTTGCACAACGCCCGCACGACTTTGAGGTCGTGACTGATGAAAAGGTAGGCGAGATCGTGCTTCGTTTGCAGGTCGCGCAACAGATCGACGATCTGCGCCTGCACGCTCATGTCGAGTGCGCTCGTCGGCTCGTCGAGCATGACGAACTTTGGCTCCAACACCATTGCGCGGGCGACCGCGATACGCTGCCTCTGTCCACCAGAGAACTCGTGCGGGTAGCGGTCTCGCGCCTCGGGGTCGAGCCCGACTTCGGTCAGCGCCGCGGCGACGCGGGATCGGCGTTGACCTTCGTCAAGCTCCGGATTCTGGATCAGCAGCCCTTCTTCGATGATCTGCTCGATAGTGAGCCGCGGCGACAGCGAACCATAGGGATCCTGGAAGACGACCTGCATCTCTTTACGCAGCGGCCGCATCTGCTTGTTCGTCAAGCCGTCGATGCGCTTGCCGACGTAAGCAATAGGGCCCTTCGATGATAGAAGCCGCAGGATTGCGAGACCGAGTGTCGTTTTGCCGGAACCGGACTCGCCGACGACGCCAAGCGTTTCGCCGGCTCGCAGCTTCATCGACAAACCATCGACGGCCTTCACGTAGTCGACTGTTCTTTGCAGAAAACCGTGCTTGATCGGAAACCAGACCTTGAGATCGTCCGTCTCGACAACGACCGGGGCAGACAGATTGGTCGACGGCGGGCTGCCCTTGGGTTCGGCTTCGAGGAGATGGCGCGTATAGGGATGCTTGGGTGACGTGAAGACTTCTTCGGCATTGCCGGTTTCGACGATCTCGCCGTTCTGCATGACGTAAACGCGGTCGGCCATGTGCCGCACGATGCCGAGATCGTGGGTGATGAGCAGCATCGCCATGCCCATTTCTTTTTGCAGAGACTTGAGCAGCTCCAGGATCTGCGCCTGGATCGTGACGTCGAGCGCGGTTGTCGGCTCGTCGGCGATCAGCAGGTCTGGCTCGTTGGCGAGCGCGATGGCGATCATCACGCGCTGCCGCTGGCCGCCGGAAAGCTGATGCGGATAAGCTCCGAGCCGTTTTTCGGCGTCGCGAATGCCGAGCTTGGTCAGTAGTTCGATCACGCGCGTGCGCGTCGCCTGGTCGGAAACCTTTTGATGCAACTTGATGATTTCGCCAACCTGCTTCTCAATGGTGTGCAGGGGATTGAGCGTCGTCATCGGTTCCTGAAAGATGATCGAAATTCTTCTGCCACGAATGGCGCGCAATTGCGCTTCGTTGGCCTTCAGAATGTCCTTGCCTTCGAACAGGATCTCGCCGGTTGGGTGCGCTGCGGAGTTGGGTAAAAGCCGCAGGATCGACATCGCCGAGACGGTTTTGCCCGAACCCGATTCGCCAACGAGGGCGACAGTCTCCCCATTGCCGACCGTGAACGACACTTCGTCGACGACGCGCTTGGTATCGGCGCCCTCGCCGAAGGCGACGGAGAGATTGCGGACATCGATGAGAGGTTGGCCCTTGGTCATCAGCTTTTCATCTGCCTGAATGTTTTGCGCGGATCGAGCGCGTCGCGTACGGCTTCACCCATGAAGATCGCAAGCGACAGTATGATGGAGATGGAAATGAAGCCCGAAATGCCGAGCCATGGCGCTTCGAGATGCTTTTTTCCCTCGAGCAGAAGTTCACCAAGCGAGGGTGATCCCGGCGGCATGCCGAGCCCAAGAAAATCAAGAGCGGTCAACGCCGCGATGCCTCCGGAAAGCTTGAACGGCACGAACGTCAGCGTGGCGACCATCGCATTCGGCAACAGATGCTTGAATATAATTTGCCAGTCGGAGAGGCCCAGGGCACGCGCCGCCCGGACGTACTCGAGGTTTCGGCCGCGCAGAAATTCGGCGCGCACGAGACCGACGAGCGACGTCCACGAGAAGATCAGCAGAATGCCGAGCAGCGTCCAGAAACCCGGAACGAACAGCGATGACAGGATCAGCAGCACGAAGAGTTCCGGTATCGAGTTCCAGATTTCGAGGAGGCGTTGGAAAATCAAATCGGTCTTGCCGCCGAAGTAGCCCTGCACCGCGCCCGCGAGCACGCCGAGCGCCGACGAGACAATCGTCAGGATGAGACCGAACAGCACCGAAATCCGAAAGCCGTAGATGACGCGCGCAACGACGTCGCGGCCTTGGCTGTCGAGGCCGAGCCAATTGGTGTTGCCGAGTTCCTTAAAGCGCGCGACTTGATCCGCCGGCGCGTCGCAAAGCTTCAGTGACGATGCCCAGGGTGGTGGCGCGGGATAGCCGAGGCAGATGCCGTTTTCGCCAATGCGGCCGGGATAGTCCTTGTTGATCGTGTCGTAGGAGTAGCGGATCGGCGGCCAAAGCATCCAGCCGTTGGCGTTGATCTCGTTGGCGATGTCGGGCGTGCGGTAATCGGTGACGGCGAGGAAGCCACCGAACTTTTCTTCCGGATAGTCGACGAGAACCGGAAACAGAATTTCGCCCTTGTAACTGATCATCAGCGGCCGGTCGTTGGCGACGAACTCGGCAAAGAGCGTGATCAAGAATAGTCCGCTGAAGATGAGGAACGAACGATATCCGAGCTTGTGCGCCTTGAAGCGCTCGAGGCGCCGACGATTGACGGGAGACAGGCGGAAGCCGAAACGCTTTTTGGTTCTTGCGAACCACGTTGCTTTGTCCGGCGTCGCGATTGCCGCCGTATCTCCCGTATCCCGATCGGTTTTCTGATCCATCGCCTCAGACCTCACGCGTCTCGAAGTCGATGCGCGGATCGACGAGGGTGTAGACGAAGTCCGATATGATGCCGACGACCAGGCCGATCAGCGAAAAGATGAAGAGAGACGCGAACACGACAGGATAATCGCGCTTCTCGATGCTTTCGAACGAGAGGAGGCCGAGCCCATCGAGTGAAAAAATCGTTTCGATCAGCAATGCCCCGGAAAAGAAGGCGCTGATGAACGCGGCCGGGAAGCCGGAGATGATCAGCAGCATGGCGTTGCGGAAGACGTGTCCGTACAAGACTTGCTGCTCCGACAGCCCTTTGGCCCGCGCCGCCACGACGTACTGCTTGCGAATTTCGTCCAGAAACGAGTTCTTCGTCAGAAACGTCATCGCCGTGAACGAACCGACCGCCATCGCCGTCATCGGCAGCACAAGATGCCAAAGATAATCGGTGATCTTTCCGAACATCGATAACTGGTCCCAGTTGTCGGAGAAGAGCCCGCGCGAGGGGAACCACTGAACGAAGGATGAGCCGGCGAACAGGATCAGCAATAGAACGGCGAACAGGAAGCCCGGGATTGCATAGCCGACGACGAGTACAGCGCTACTCCACGTATCGAATGGCTCGCCATCCCTTACGGCTTTGCGAATGCCGAGTGGAATTGAAATCAGATACGTCAGCAGCGTCATCCATAGCCCGAGCGAAATCGAGACGGGCAATTTTTCCTTGATGAGATCCATGACGGGAACGTCGCGGAAGTAACTTTTTCCGAAATCGAACGTCAGAAAATTCTTCATCATAAGGTAGAAGCGCTCAGGCGCCGGCTTATCGAAGCCGAACTGTTTTTCGAGGCTCTTGATGAAGGCCGGATCGAGACCCTGGGCACCGCGATACTTCGAGGTGATTGAATCGGCCGCGCCCTGGCCGAGTTGAGCGCCGCCGGCACCACCGCCGAGAGCATCGCCACCGCCGCCGCCCATGCGGCTGACGATCGAGGACGAGTGCCCCATCAATTGCGCGATCATCTGTTCCACCGGACCGCCCGGCGCGAACTGTATGATGACGAACGAAAACAGCATGATGCCGAACAGCGTCGGAATGATCAGCAGCACGCGTTTCAAAAGATAGAAGGCCATCAGTTTTTCGCCGGTTCCTGAGACTGCACTTGCGGCTTGCCGGAGCTTAGAGCTTCGGCTTTCTTCGAATCGAACCACCACGTGTCGAGCACGCCCGCATCATACTTGGGCTGCACGGCGGGACGTGAGAATTTGTTCCAGTAAGCGATCGAGTAGGATGCCTTATACCACTGTGGCACCCAGTAATGCCCAGCCCGAAGCACCCGATCAATGGCACGCATCGCCGTCACGAGTTCGGCGCGGGATTTCGCCGCCATCGCCTTATCGATCAGAGCATCGACGACGGGATCGTTGATGCCGGGCAGATTAAGCGATCCGTCGATCTTGGCGGCCTCTGATCCCCAATAGCTTTTCAGCTCGACCCCCGGTGTCAGGCGAAGCGAATAGCGCTGGGTCGTCACGTCGAAATCGAACGATTTGACGCGCCGCTCGTACTGAGCCGGATCGATCAGGCGAAACGAGGCGTCGACGCCGATGCGCTTGAGATTGTCGGTGTAGGGCACGGTGATGCGTTCGAACATCGCCTCGAATTCGAGAAACTCGATCGTCAGCGTTTCGCCCTTGGCGTTGTGCAGCATGTGGTCCGGGCCGGGCGTCCAGCCTGCCGCAATCAGGAGATCGCGCGCTTTCTTCAAGTTGTCGCGGTTGTTGCCGCTGCCGTCGGTCACCGGAGGCGTATAGGGTTCGCCGAACACCTCTGGCGAAAGTTTATCTTTGAATGGCTCCAGCAGCGCCAGCTCTTCGGGGCTCGGTTTGCCGGATGCCTTCATGTCCGAATTTTCGAAGTAGCTCGTGGTGCGCTTGTAGAGGCTATAAAACAGCTTCTTGTTCGACCACTGGAAATCGAACACGAGATCAAGCGCTTCGCGTACGCGCGGGTCCTTGAGTTTGTCGCGGCGGGTATTGATGAAATAGCCTTGCGCACCCGAGGGCCGTTGATCCGGCAACACCACGGTAATCAGTCGGCCTTCGCGGACGGCCGGGATGTCGTATCTGGTCGCCCAGGCGCCACTCGAGAATTCCTCGCGAAAATCGAATTGTCCCGACAGAAGCGCCTCTAGCTCGATATTGCGATCGCGATAGTAATCGTACCGTATCTCGTCGAAGTTATAGCGGCCGCGGTTTACGGGGAGGTCTTTCGCCCAATAGTCTTCGCGACGCGTGTAGGTAATGTAGGTTCCCGGCTTGAAATCCTTGATCTTGTAAGGACCAGATCCGAGCGGTGGTTTCAGCGACGTCTCCTCGAACGGCTGCTTTGAATAATAGGCCTTGGACAGCACCGGCAGTTGCGCAAGGATAATCGGGAGATCGCGCGTCAGGGTCCCCTTGAACGTGTAACGCACCGTTTCGGGGTCGAGCGCTTCGGCCGAAACGACGTCGTGCAACGTCATCGAAATCGCGGGGTGGCCTTTCTCTTTCAGCGCGGTGAACGAGTAGATGACGTCGGCTGCGGTCAGCGGCGTGCCATCTGCGAACTTCGCCTCGGGCCGGAGCTTGAATGTAACGGAAAGACCGTCGGACGCGACATCGGCGGATTTAGCGATAAGCCCGTAGACGGCATCGGGTTCATCCTGGGCGCGCACCATCAGGCTGTCGAAAAGAAAATCGAGGCCCTGTGCGGCGTCGCCTTTCAGGATGTACTGATTGAGCGTGTCATACGTGTTGGCGCCGCCGGTTCCCATCGTCACCATGCGGCCGCCCTTCGGCGCAGCGGGATTGACGTAGTCGAAATGCTGGAAATCCGGCCCGTATTTCAGTTCGCCGAAAATCGACAGGCCGTGGCGTGGCTCGGCGTTGGCATGGGGGGCCGATAGGACAACGATCAGACCAGCCAGCGCAGCGAGAACGCAGCTTCTCGGTATCATTGTCGTTCGCGTTCGGACAAAGCTCCGCACCGGATTATTTCGCCTTTGCCGCCTCGATAGCTTTTTCCTTTGCGGGATCGATCCACCAAACCTGCGTCGGTGCCGACGTTTGGGACGGCAATTTCGCGGGCCGGCCGAAAATATCCCAGTACGCCACGCGCTCGTAAGGATAGTACCAGTGCGGAACGACGTAGTAATTCCACAGCAAAACGCGGTCGAGTGCATGCGTCGCGGCGACCAGCTCGGGACGATCTTTCGCAAACACGATGTCGTCGATCAGCTTGTCGACGGCGGGGTTCTTGATGCCGATGGTATTGCGGCTGCCATCCTTATCGGCGGCGGCCGATCCCCAGAATTCGCGCTGTTCGTTGCCGGGTGAATTCGACTGGGCGAAGTTATCGACGATGATGTCGAAGTCGCGCTTGTCTTCGCGCTGCTTGTATTGCGCGCCATCGACCGTGCGCACGGTGGCCTTGATGCCGAGTGCTTGCAGGTCTTGCGCGTACGGAAGAATGATCTGTTCAAATGTGTCGCCGTCGAGCAGAAATTCGACAGACATCTGCTCGCCTTCGGCGTTGCGAAGCACGCGCGCCGTTCGGGCTGAGGACAATCCGACCATCCCCTTCAATTTGCAAAAAAAGCCGCATGAAGGATCGGTGGCCGTTTCGCTGGAAATTTTCCAGCCGGCAGCCTCGAAAAGTTTCAATGCCTCAAGCTGATGCTTGCGATAATCGCCTTCCTGGGCGTTGACGGGATTCTTCCATTCGGTGGTGAAGACTTCAGGTGGCACCTCCGATTTGATGCCATTCAAAATTTCGAGCTCGCGTCCTTCTGGCAGCCCCTTCGATTGCAGATCCGAGTTCTCGAAGAAACTGCCGACCCTCTGATAGAGATTGAAGAACAGCTTTTTGTTGGCCTGTTCGAAATTGAAGAGGAGGTTGAAAGCGTGCCGGACGCGCACGTCCTGGAATTGTTTGCGGCGCAGATTGAAAACAAAAGCCTGCATCGAAGCGACGCGTTTTACTGGGATCGCCTCTTTGATCACGAGCCCCTTTTTCAGCGCATCGAAATCATACTGCGTCGCCCAGGCGGAAGCCCGGTTCTCGATCCATAGATCGAGCTTTCCGGTTTTGAAATCCTCGAATGCCGGCGCGCGGTCGCGATAATAGGTGAATTCGAGGGTGTCGATATTGTACTGGCCACGCATCACGGGCAAATCCTTTGCCCAGTAGTCGGGCACGCGCTCGTAGGTGATTTTACGGCCGGTATCGACGGATTTGATTTTGTATGCCCCGTTGCCGAGCGGTGGCTCGACGGTCGTCTCGCCAAGGTCGCGCTGTTTGCCGTTGGCGTCCTTGCCTTCCCAGTACTTCTTCGACACGACCGAAAGCTCGCCGACGATCATCGGCAACTCGCGATTGCCTTTGACGTTGAACGTGAAGGTCACCTCGTGATCGCCGGTCTTCTCGGCCTTCTCGACGTTCTTGTAATAGAATGCGTAAAACGGATTGACCTTCTTGAACTGCTCGAACGAGAAAACGACATCCTCGGGTGTGATCGGCTGCCCGTCATGAAACTTGGCTTCAGGCCGCAGCTTGAAAGTCACCGATGAAAAGTCACTCGGGTACGAGGCGCATTCTGCGATGAGGCCATATTGCGTCGACGGTTCATCGGGGCTCGCCGCGAAAAGTCCGTCGAATATTATGCCGAGGCCGACAGCCTTGACGCCCTTGTCTGAAAACGGGTTCAGCGTGTCGAATGTGCCATCGGCCCACTGACGCAGCGTGCCGCCTTTCGGAGCGTCCGGGTTCACCCAATCGAAATTCTTGAAATCGGCGCCGTATTTCGGCTCGCCGACGAGCGAGAGCGCGTGGTGGCACACCGGTTCTTCGGCCTGAGCCAGATCTGCAATCGACAAGAAGCCCAGCAATGCCATCACGGCGACGGCTAACTGCGTCATCAGGCGCATACGCATCGTCGGCTGGGTCCTTTCAATGTCTCGTCCTGGCAGCAGGTTAACACGGCCGGAAACCACGGGGATAAATCCGACGTCCCGATAAGAAAACGACCCCGCCAAGTGCCCGGCAGGGTCGCAAACTTTGATAGCCATAGCGAGTTAACTTGCTGTCATTTAGGCAACGGCACAGGGGTATCGGCGAGGGTTGCCAGATAAGCAATCACGTCGGCCTCGTCGCTGGGGGTCGGCAGTCCCGTGAACACCATTTTAGTGCCTGGTATATCGGCCTTCGGATTGTGCAGAAATCGGCCGAGTTCTTCGAACGACCAATCGCCGCCCTTGGCCTTCATCGCCTCGGAATAGGAGAACCCTGGATAAGTCGCTTTCGGGCGATTGACGACGCCCCAGAGATTGGGTCCGACGGTCGGCGTCTTGCCCTTCTCGGAGACGTGGCAGGCGTGACATTTCTTGAAGATGGCCTTGCCGTTCTCCGCATTGGCCTTGGCAAGTAGAGCAACGACCTCTTTGCCGGCGGCTTCAGGAGTGGCGGCGGCAGGCGCACCGGCTTCGCCGGCTGCTCCGTCTGCGGGTTTAGCGGTCTCGGCCGTCGGGGCCGGCAACTGGAACCCCGGCTTCTCGGGTGTTTGTCCGACGTTCATCTCGATGAAGGTCTTCGTGCCGACGATCAGCAGCAATGCCGCGAGCACGGCGCCCGCAATCTTGGTGAACTCGAATTGATTCATTCCGCAGCTCCCGTGGCGGCCAGCCGATGGCACGCAAATCAAAGATGACGAGACTGATCGGAGGTATATAAGCTCACCTCACCCTTGCAAGCGCTCAAACCGTCTCGTCCCACAATCGCGGCGAGACAGTTTGTCACCGAGCCAGAGATCCCGCCCGCAGTGATTCGAAATACTCTGATCGTCATACCGGCTCGCATGCACGCGACCCGGCTTCCCGGCAAGCCGCTGGCCGACATTCGCGGCCGGCCGATGATCGTCCGCGTCTGGCAACGCGCCGTTGCGGCGAACGCCGGGCACGTGATCGTCGCGACCGATAGCGAAGAGATCGTAAAGGTTGTGACGGCCGCCGGGGGCGAAGCGGTGATGACGAGGGCCGATCATGCGTCGGGGTCAGACCGGGTTCACGAGGCGGTCACGAAGGTCGATCCGGCGCACGACGCCAGTATCATCGTCAATCTGCAAGGCGATCTGCCGACGCTCGATCCACAACTCGTCGGCCAATGCGTCGCGCCGCTTGCGACGGCTGAAACCGCCATCGCGACATTAGCCGCCATCATTTCCGAGGCCGAGGAACGAACCAACCCAAACGTCGTCAAAGTGGTCGGCACGCCGATCGCGGAGAACCGGCTACGCGCGCTCTATTTCACGCGGGCCACGGCGCCTTCGGGCGATGGCCCGCTCTACCACCACATCGGCATCTATGCCTATCGCCGCGACAGTCTCGAGCGCTTCGTCTCGCTGCCGCCTTCGCCGTTGGAAAAGCGCGAAAAGCTTGAGCAACTGCGGGCGCTCGAAGCCCAAATGCGCATCGACGTCACGATCGTTGACACTGTTCCCCTCGGTGTCGATACTCCGGCCGACCTGGAGCGCGCCCGCCGTCTTGTCGCGCCGTGATTCTTCCGCTTTCTCATCCCTCCAAGACAATCGCAATTCGAGCCAGTTGATAAGCCATGCCGCAACGATCAGGGTCCGCTGAGGACACCGCGAAAATATCCTACCAAGGTGAGCCGGGGGCCAATTCGCATCTGGCGGCGCGCGAAGCCTTTCCCGACTTGGAGGCGATCGCCTATCCGACATTCGAGGATGCCATCGCGGCGGTCAAAAACGGCGATGCGCGCTATGCGATGATCCCGATCGAGAATTCGGTGGCGGGGCGCGTTGCCGACATCCACCATCTGCTTCCGGACGCAAATCTTTACATTGTCGCCGAGCACTTCCTGCGCGTGCGCCATCAGCTGATGGCCAAGCCCGGCGCCAGCCTCGCGACGATCAAACGCGTGATGAGCCATACGCAGGCGCTTGGCCAGTGCCGCGTGACGTTGCGCAAGCTCGGTATCGCGCCGGTGCCGGGAGCCGACACGGCGGGTTCGGCGCGGCTCGTCGCCGAGAGCGACGATCTGACGACGGCCGCGATCGCATCGCGACTGGCCGCCGAGATTTACGGTTTGCAGATTCTGAAATCCGACATGGAAGACGAGACGCACAACACGACGCGCTTCGTCGTTCTTGCCAAGGAGCCCGACGACGCGGAACCCGGCAACGGGCCGGTCATCACCACCTTCATTTTCCGCGTCCGCAACCTTCCGGCGGCGCTCTACAAAGCGCTTGGCGGCTTCGCGACGAACGGCGTCAATATGACGAAGCTCGAAAGCTATCAAGAAGAAGGTACGTTCAACGCCACGATGTTCTTTGCCGACATCGACGGCCATCCCGTCAATCGCTCCGTTCAGCTGGCGCTCGAGGAATTGTCGTTCTTCTCGACGCAGACGAAAATTCTCGGCACGTATCCTGCCAGTCCGTTTCGCAAGGAGGCGGCGGAGCTCGCGGCAAGCGGGCAGGTGCCGCTGAAGCGCCCCGGCTAGGATCAATGGGCTGACGGACATGCGTCTCAGAGACAAGGTGGCGATCGTCACAGGCGGCGGATCGGGTTTCGGCCGCGGCATCGCCGGACTGTTTGCGGGGGAAGGCGCCAAGGTCGTCGTCGCCGATATCAACGGTGCGGCGGCGCGCTCATGTGTAGAAGCGATCGGCTCCGGTCGCGCGGTCGCAACGACGACGGACGTAACGAAGCGCGTCGATGTCGATGCGATGGTCGCGGCGGCCGTCGAAGCCTTTGGCGGCATCGACATCCTCGTCAACAACGCCGGCGTGACGCACAAGAACCAGTCGTTGATGACGGTTACTGAGGACGAATTCGATCGCATCTACGCGGTCAACGTCAAATCGATCTATCTCACGACATTGGCGGTCGTTCCGCTCATGGAGAAACGCGGCGGCGGATCGATCATCAATACGGCGTCGACGGCGGGCCTTCGCCCGCGGCCGGGGCTCACTTGGTACAATGGGTCGAAGGGCGCCGCGATTACGTTGACGAAGTCGATGGCCGTGGAGCTGGCTCCGAAGAACATCCGCGTCAATGCGATCAATCCGGTGATCGGCGAGACGGGCATGCTCGAACAATTCATGGGCGTGGCCGACACGCCGGAGAACCGCGCGAAGTTCATCGCCGGTATTCCGCTTGGCCGTATGTCGACGCCACACGACATCGCAAACGCGGCGCTTTTTCTCGCCGATCCGGCCAGCGCTTTCGTCACCGGCGTTGCGATCGAGGTTGATGGCGGCAGGTGTATTTAAACTATTGAGATGCAACCGGCCGTCTGAATCGAACGGCGTCTTTATCCCAGCAGAAGCATTGGCGGATTCGGTAAAAAAAGGGCCGCTGGCGGGGTGCCAACGGCCTTAGGTACGGCTGGGGTTGAGTGGTCTATTTAAGGGGTTCGGGAGGTATGTAATTGCTGCGTGTGTCGAGCAGGATATTCAATCGTGCTTCGATGATATTGAAATCCGAGTCTACGCGTAAATTACCGTCCGTAATTGGGTTGTTCGAACTGTCGAGCAGCCGATAATGGTTATCCTGTAAGTTTACGTGCTCATATTGGACGGCGAGCGATACGTTACGCGTAAACTGATATTCAATGCCGCCGCCGACGTTCCAACCGTTTACATCGTCGTCGGCGTGAAATGTTGCACCGGCTGACGGCGTGAGCAACTCGACGTGCGCACGGGCGTAGCCGCCTGTTCCGTAGAGCAGCAAGGGTCCGAAGGCGTATCCCAAGCGTCCATTCAAAAGAAGCAGGTTGTCGACGTTGTTATGACAAGTGAAGCTGGCGTTGGGGCAGGTAGAAGCTCCGTCGAGGTCATCCATACCTGAATAAGAAACCTCAGCGCCGGCTACGAATGGGCCGAATTGGTGGAGTATGCCGACTTGTCCGCCAAACGCCGTTCCGGTGTCGAGTCCTGGCGATGTCCGCGTGTCAAAGTCCGGAGAAAACCAGTCGCTGTCGCCCCATGCGCCGCCTACGTGCGCGCCGACATACAGCTTATTCCACATACCGTCGTTGTAAGTTGAGTAGGGTGGAAACCAATCATCAGCTAACGCGGGGGAAGCCATCAAAAACGCCGACGCTAATACCGCTAAGCCAACATGACCAATATGACTGCGCATGACCGCACCTCGACTAATTCGAACGCTCGTCGTGCATCTGCAATGAGCGAATCGCTAATCAGTCTGAGAGAGCGAATCTAGCCCTTTATCGCGGGTTCCTTGTGCATAACAATTTGCGTGACAAGGATGCCACTCAGCAAAGTCTTCGGCTCAAGTGAGCTAGAATCCGGCCAACATAGAGTCCTGAGTTTTCCAGCATGCGAGAAATATCAAGGCAGACTGCGGCAAGAGATTTCCGGCCATAGGGCGGCAGCGCTGACTGGGACGCCCAAGCCGCGCCGATACAGCAAATTATTGTTCCGCCGACGCTTCTGGCGCTGAACCGCCGATTGTGTTCGTGCAACGAGGGCGAAGCGCATTTGCCGCGCCGCGCGGGGCAAAGGGTTGTACTTCCGGTTCGTTCCGACCATTATATGGACGGGAGGTTGGCGGCGGACGAATTCGTCGCCAACCGGGTCAGGTCCGGAAGGAAGCAGCCCTAACGATCAGAAGTCGGGTCGTTCGCCAGCCTCTCATTTGCCGCCCGCGCGCGCTATTCGGATCGCAGGTGATCCGGCGCTCGGCCCACCCGAAATTGCCGGGGCGGTCATAGCCCGAAAATATGGGCCGCCGGGCGTTCATCGCCTTGCTCCCTCGCCCTTTCGGCGAAAGTCGGCTACTCCGGGATAATGGCGAAGAAGAAATCAAATACGGCAGACGACTCGGATGGCGCGGGGCCGGCGAAGCCCTACGTCGTGCTGGCGCGCAAGTACCGGCCGGCGACGTTCGATGATCTGATCGGCCAATCGGCCATGGTGACGACACTGCGGAACGCTTTCGCCGCCGGACGCATCGCGCAAGGCTATATGCTGACCGGTGTTCGCGGTGTCGGCAAAACGACGACGGCGCGCATTCTGGCTCGGGCTCTCAATTACGAAGCGCCGGGTTACGACAAGCCGACGATCGACATGCCGGGCCTTGGCGTCCACTGCAAAGAGATCATGGAGGGTCGTCACCCGGACGTGCTCGAGATCGATGCCGCATCCAATACCGGCGTCGATAACATCCGCGAGATCACCGAAAGCGCGCAGTACATGCCGCTCGTGGCGCGCACCAAAGTCTTCATGATCGACGAAGTTCACATGCTGTCGAAGGGCGCCTTCAACGCCCTTCTGAAGACGCTTGAAGAACCTCCGGCGCACGTCCGTTTCATTTTCGCGACGACCGAAATCCGCAAGGTGCCCGTCACCGTGCTGTCGCGCTGCCAGCGTTTCGATCTGCGCCGCGTCGAGCAGCCGTTGCTGGCCGAGCACTTCAAGAAGATCGTCGAGAATGAAGGCGCGCGTGCCGATCCCGATGCTTTGCAGCTGATCGCGCGAGCGGCCGAGGGTTCGGTGCGCGACGGCCTCTCGGTGCTCGATCAAGCGATCGCAATGGGCGAGGGGCACGTCACCGCGATTAAGGTTCGCGACATGCTCGGGCTTGCCGATCGCGCCCGCATTTTCGATCTCGCCGAATCGCTCTTCCGTGGTGACGTGGCCGCGGCGCTCGAGGGCCTTTCGGGCCTGCATCGCGATGGCGCTGCGTCCGTGGAGGTCATTTCGGATCTGGCGGAAGCCGTGCACGCGATCGCGCGCGTCAAGGCTGTCGGCGAGGAGCCGGCAGGTGAGGGTCTGACGGCAGAGGAAAAAAAGCGCTGCACGGCGCTCGCGGAACGGTTGTCGATGCCTTATCTGTCACGCGCCTGGCAGATGCTGCTCAAGGGTTTTGAAGAAACTTCGCGCGCGCCGAACCCGCGCATTACCGCCGAAATGGTCCTGATCCGCCTCGCCTATACCGCCGATCTGCCGACGCCTGATGAATTGATCCGCACTCTTGGCGGCGGCGCCGTCCCCGTGCGCCGTGGCGCGCCTTCTTCCCCAGAACAGACGGCCGTGGCTGCGCGCACGCCGGTCAATGCCGCTCCGGCTGCTCCGAGGGCCGAAAGCCCCGAAGATGATGCGAGTGACGGCTTCGATTTCAGCGACGACGACGTTTCCGAGGATGACGATGTCGCCGGTGCGAGCGAGGAAGCCGCTGTGCTGCCGCCTGCCGCCATCGCTGCGAGATCTGATCCGCGCTCGTTTGCCGACGTCGTGGCGCTTGTCAGCGAGAAGCGCGATGCAAAGCTCAAATTTCATCTCGAAGATCATGTCAGTCTCGTCAAATTCGACGGCGTTGCGGGTTCGATCGATCTTTTTCTGCTACCCGGTGCGCCGGCGGAACTCGCGAACGATCTGCGCGAAAAGCTCAACGCCTGGACAACCCGGAAGTGGGTCGTGGTGCTCTCGAAGGAAGCGGGTGCGCCTGCGATCGGTGCCGTTAATCGGGCTCGCGAAGCCGCCGAACTTGAATCGCTCAAAGCGCATCCCGCCGTGCGCGCCGTATTCGCGGCGTTTCCGGATGCCAAGATAACGGCGGTGCGCCGAACCGCCGGACATGAGATCGAAGCCGACGACAGCGACGGCGACAACGAGAGCGAGGCGGGTTGAAGTCCGCTCGATTATTAGAGGCCCGCGTAGAGGACGACATGAAAGATTTGATGGGCATGATGAAGCAAGTCGGCGAAATGCAGGCCCGCTTCAAGGAAATGCAGGAAGAGCTTGGCCGCGCCGAAATCGACGGTCAATCGGGCGGCGGTCTCGTGCGCTTGACGGTTGATGGCAAGGGCGAAGTCAAACGCGTTCGCATCGATCCGAGCCTGATGAAAAGCGACGAGGTCGAAATCCTGGAAGACCTCATCGTTGCCGCCGCTGCCGATGCGCGCGCCAAAGCCGATGCCGCCATGCAAGCCAAAATGTCGGAGATCACCGGCGGTCTGCCGTTGCCGCCCGGGCTCAAGTTGTTCTAACGACGCTGCTCATGCGCGACCCCGCTAAATTCAGCCCAACCGGCGGCCTCTGATGTCGCGAAAAATCGCAGGGCCAGAGATCGAGCGTTTGGTGCAGCTGTTGGCGCGGCTGCCGGGGCTCGGGCCGCGCTCGGCCCGCAAAGCCGTGCTGGCGTTGCTGAAGCGGCGCAACGATTTGCTGTTGCCATTGACCGACGCCTTGCAGCAGGCGGTCGCAAAGATTGCGGAATGCCCGTTGTGCGGCAATCTCGATACCGTCTCACCCTGCAGCGTCTGCCAGGACACGCGGCGCGATCAGAGCCTGATCGTTGTCGTCGAAGAGGTCGGCGACCTCTGGGCGCTCGAGCGCGCCGGCGTCGTCGCGGCCCGTTATCACGTGCTCGGCGGTCATCTATCGCCGCTCGATGGCATCGGCCCGGAACAGCTGAACGTCGCCAGTCTGTTGAGCCGTGCGCAATCACCTGAAGTCCGAGAGATTTTGCTGGCGCTCAACGCCACCGTCGAAGGCCAATCGACCGCGCATTACATTTCAGATCAGCTCGCCACAACGGGTGTTACGGTATCACGGCTAGCGCAAGGCGTGCCGATCGGCGGTGAATTGGATTATCTCGACGACGGTACGTTGGCGGCTGCATTCAAGGCGCGGCGCAAAATTTAAAAAAACATAATAAGCTCTGGCGCGGCACGCGCGGGCGGAGAGTGAATAATGGCAGATGTCGAGCCCGTAATCCGGGCCGCCCAAGGGCCGGTATTCGTCACGGGCTCGCTGTTGCGCCACATACTGGTGATGACGGGCGCCGGCGCGATCGGGTTGATGGCGATCTTCATCGGCGATCTCGCCAACATCTATTTCCTGTCGCGGCTCGGTGACGAGGCGATCGTAGCGGCGGTTGGTTACGCTAGTTCGATCCTGTTTTTCTCGACCTCGATCGGCATAGGGTTGTCGATTGCGACGACATCGCTCGTCGCGCCCGCGCTCGGCGCTGGCCGGCGCATCCGCGCGCGACGCCTCGCGGCTAACGCACACGTTCTGGCATTCGCCGCCTCGGCAGTGCTGAGCACGGCGCTTTGGCTGGCGATCGGACCGCTGCTCGAAATGCTCGGGGCTACGGGCCGCACGCTCGACCTTGCGACGCTCTATCTTCGAATTCTCATCCCGACGCTTCCTTTCTTGTCGATGGGCATGACGTCGGCGGCCGTTCTTCGGTCAGCGGGCGATGCGCGTCGCGCCATGCACGTGACGTTGTCGGGAGCGATCGTCAACACGATCCTCGACGTCATCTTCATCCTCCATTTCGGGCTCGGGATCGAAGGTGCCGCATTGGCCTCGCTGCTGGCTCGGCTGGTGATCATGGGCGTCGGGTTTCACGGCGTCATCAATGTGCATGATCTGCTGGGCAGACCGAAGCTCACGACGCTGAGGCAGGACGTACCGGCGTTCTCGAGTATCGCGGCACCTGCCGTGCTGACGAACATCGCACCGGCCGTCGGCAATGCCTACGTGACGTATGCGATGGCGGCTCACGGCGATGCGGCGGTGGCTGCCTGGGCGATCATCGGCAGGGTCATCCCGGTTGCGTTCGGCGCCATCTATGCGCTATCCGGATCGGTCGGGCCGATCATTGGCCAGAACTACGGAGCGCGGTCGTCGATTCGCATGCGCGATGTGTTCACGCTGGCGCTTTTTACGATGACGGCATTCACGTCCATCGCCTGGATCATTCTTTCAGTCTTTGCCCACGACCTCGCAAGCGTCTTCAACGCAGGACCGGAAGCGCGTGCGTTGATCGTATTTTTCTGTCGCTGGCTGTCGCCGCTTTTCGTTTTCCTGGGCGCGCTGTTCGTTGCCAACGCCACCTTCAACACACTTGGCCGTGCCCACTATTCAACGCTATTGAATTGGGGTCGAGCAACTTTGGGAACCGTTCCATTCGTGCTTCTCGGCGGCACCTACTATGGCGCCGAGGGTGTACTTGCCGGCAACATGATCGGCGGCGTCGCCTTCGGTTTGATCGCAATTTTATCGGGATATCGATTGATCGCGCGTCTCGCGAACGGACTTCAGGCATGACTGCTGCACCGCGTATTCTCGTAACGGGCGCCTCGGGCTTCATCGGCCAGCACGTCGTTCGAGAGCTTGCGGAATGCGGCTATCAGGTTCGTGCTGCCGCCCGTCATCCCATCGTGTTCGATGACCCGCGTATCGAGGGCGTCGCGCTCGGCGACATGTCACGTTCATTCGCTGCCGAATATATAGTGCGCGGGGTCGATGCCGTGGTCCACGCCGCCGGGCTGGCGCACGCCCGTGCCGATCTTCCCGACGCCGTTTACACGGCCATTAACGTCGAGGCGACACGGAAGCTGGCGCGTGCCGCACGTGCGGCGCGGGTCAAGCACTTCGTGCTGATGTCCTCGATCCGTGCGCAGGTCGGCGTCTCGCATCCCGGCGTCATTACGGAGGCGACGCCGGCGGCCCCGACCGACGCTTACGGACGCTCGAAAGTTGCGGCTGAAGCCGTTACCGCCGAGGCGTTGGACGGCTCGAGAACACGTTGGACCGTGCTGCGGCCGGTCCTCGTTTATGGTCCCGAGGTCAAAGGCAATATGGCGGCGCTGATGCGGCTTGCCGCGCTACCGGTACCGCTGCCGTTCGGCGCGGGGAAGAGCCGCCGCTCTCTCTTGAGCATAGGCAACCTTGTTGCTGCCCTTCGCCACGTCCTTCAGACCGAAACCGCTGACAGCGGTTCTTTTGTCGTCGCCGACGACGCGCCGGTCACGATGGCCGAAATCATCCGGGCGGTGCGGCACGGTCTCGGTAGCCGGGCCTTGCTTCTGCCGGTGCCGGAAGTTGCGGTCGCTGCGGCGCTGCGTTTAAGTGGCAAGGCCGACCTCGCCGACCGCTTGACCGGCGAACTCGTCGTTGATGCGGCGCGGCTGAGGGCGAGCGGCTGGTCGCCGCCCGAAAACACCGCAGTAGCGCTCGCCGCCGCGGCGCGTGCGAGCAGGCGCAATGCGCACCATTGACCATCGCGACGGCGTTCCATATGTCAGCGTTATGGCCGTTCTACCGATCATCACTCTCCCTGATCCCGTGCTGCGCAAGATCTCCGATCCCGTCGAGCGCGTCGACGATGCTGTCGTCAAGCTGATGGACGATATGCTGGAGACAATGTACGCAGCGCCGGGTGTCGGGCTCGCCGCCATCCAGGTCGGCGTGCCGAAGCGGATTGTGGTGCTCGATACGGCTGAGGACGGCGCCCCTCCGCAGCCGATTGCGATGGCCAATCCGGAGCTTGTCGCACTGGGCTCCAAAACGCGGGTTCACGAGGAGGGCTGTCTCTCGATTCCCGACGTTCGGGTTGATATCGAAAGACCTGAAACGGTGACGGTGAGCTACCTCGACCGCAATGGTAAGGCGCAGGAACTCGAAGCCAACGGGCTGCTCGCAACCGCCATACAACACGAACTCGATCATCTCGACGGTCAGCTGATCATCGACTTCCTGTCGCGGCTGAAGCGAGACATAATCATCCGCAAGTTCAAGAAGCAGAGCCGCGAAGCGCGCGATTGAGCCTCGGTCGCTTATGGCGCCTCGGTGCTGCCGCGCGCGGACATACTTTCCGCGAGTGCGGTTGGCTTCCCATAGGGAGTCGCACGCAAACACACTTTCCGCGCGTGCGGCCGGCTCTCCGGAGGAGAGTCGCACGCGCAAACAAAAAGAGGCCCAATGGCGCTCGACATCATTTTCATGGGCACGCCCGAATTTTCCGTGCCCGTTCTCGATGCGGTGAGCGCCGCCGGACACCGTGTCGTTGCGGTTTACAGCCAGCCGCCACGGCCTGCAGGGCGTGGCATGTCCGAAATCAAATCGCCCGTGCAGCGTCGCGCCGAAGCTTTGGGATTGCCTGTTCGGACACCGCTGAATTTCAAGGGCGACGCCGAGCGGGCGGATTTTGCGGCGCTCAAGGCCGACGCCGCCGTCGTCGTGGCGTACGGTCTTCTTTTGCCGAAGGCCGTGATCGAAACGCCGCTGCTCGGCTGCTACAACGTGCATGCTTCGAAGCTGCCGCGCTGGCGTGGAGCCGCTCCGATCCAGCGGGCGATCATGGCGGGAGATGCGGTCACCGCCGTCAACATCATGCGGATGGATGCAGGGCTTGATACCGGCCCCGTATGTCTCGGCGGCGACGTTCCTATTCCCTCCGCCATGACCGCCGGTCAACTGCATGATGTGCTTTCGAAGCTCGGCGCCGAACTGATGGTCGAAGCTCTGGCGCGGCTCGAAGCAGGTCAGCTCGACGCTGTGCCGCAGGCCAGCGACGGCGTCACATATGCTTCCAAGATCGACAAGCGCGAGACCCGTATCGACTTTGCCAAGCCCGCCCAGGAGGTCGCCAACCACATCCGGGGGCTATCGCCCAATCCGGGTGCGTGGTTTGAGACAGACGGCGCGGGAAAGCGCGAGCGGATCAAAATTCTCGCGGCACTACCTGTTCAGGGCGACGGTGTCGCGGGATCTCTACTCGACGGCAATCTGACGATTGCCTGCGGCGAAGGTGCCATTCGCGTGCAGCAGTTGCAGCGTGCCGGCAAGCAACCGATGGCGGCCTCGGATTTTCTGCGTGGAACACGCCTTACGCCGGGCACGCGCTTTAACTGAGGCCGTTAAGCTTACTCTGCAAACGCTGCTCAACTTCCGGCAACTAAAGCTAATCTTCCGTTGATCCGTGTCCAGGTGGAGGACCAACGATGGTTCGCAGTTTTTTGCTTTGTCTTGTCGCCGGTGGTTCGATTGCGATCGGCGCCGCGGGCGGGGCGAACGCCGAGAGCTTCACGACGCGAATCGAGCCGCGTCCGTTTTACGGCGCTGTCGTAACGCTCGAAGAAGGCGTGCGCGTCATTCGTCCGCTTCCGCCGGTCCGCCAAGTCATAATCAATCCCAATAATACCCCGCTGTCGCTCGGCTTCAACGATACGCGCGTCTATGAGCGCAGCGAGAACTACAACTACAATACCACTGACAATGGGACTGCCGGTTATAACGGTGTACCCATCTATAGCGCTCCCTTCTTCGGCAATGGCCGTGGCTTCGGCAGATTTCGCAACCGGTTTCGCCATTTTAACCGCGGGCACGGCGGGCATGGCGGTCACGGTGGATTTCACGGTCGCTAAACGCGCATTGAGAGCAGACGCTTGAGCGGGTAGGGATGGCGCACACAGTTGTGCCGCGCGCTTGAGTTCCAGTATGCCACGCTACCGCATCATCATCGAATACGACGGCACGCCCTTTGTCGGCTGGCAACGCCAGGCGGCAGGGGTATCGATTCAAGGCGCGCTCGAAACCGCGATCAAGAAGTTTTCCGGCGAAACGGTCGGCGTGCGTGGTGCCGGGCGCACCGATGCCGGCGTCCATGCGCTGGGACAGGTTGCGCACTTCGATCTAGAAAAGGCGTGGGACCCGGCTCGTGTCCGCGACGCGGTGAACTTTCACCTGCGTCCGCATCCGATCGCCGTCGTTTCATCGGCTGCGGTCGACGCCACCTTCGACGCGCGATTCAGCGCCGTGAAGCGCCATTATGAATATCGAATTCTGACGCGCCGGGCGCCGCCGATCCTGAACCGCAATCGCGTCTGGTGGACGGTGCATGACCTCGATGCCGACGCGATGCAAGAGGCGGCAGCCGTTCTGGTCGGCAGGCACGATTTCACCACCTTCCGTGCCGCGCAGTGTCAGGCGCGGTCACCGGTCAAAACTCTCGATGTGTTCGAGGTCCACCGCCTGCGTGACGAAATCGTGTGCCGCGTCTCGGCACGGTCGTTCCTGCACAATCAGGTCCGTTCGATGGTCGGCAGTCTGAAGCTCGTCGGCGAGGGCAAGTGGACGGGCGCAGACATGGCAAGGGCGCTCGCTGCCTGCAACCGGGAAGCCTGCGGACCTGTTGCGCCTGCATCGGGCCTCTATCTCGTCGCCGTCGATTACAACTTGGCAGCGGCTGAAGTGGCCGGAGACGGCATCAGCGCGACTTCTGATCTTCCGTCACGATCGCCAGAAACTCCTGACGCGTAATAGGATTGTCGCGGAAGACGCCGAGCATGCGGCTTGTGACCAGGTCCGTCCCAGGTTTGTGCACGCCGCGTGTCGTCATGCACTGATGCTCTGCCTTGAGTACGACCGCCACGCCTTCGGGCTCTAATACCTGCTGGATGGTATTGGCGATCTGCGCCGTCATTTTTTCCTGGATCTGCAGTCGCTTTGCATAGGCGTTCACAACACGCGCCAGTTTCGAGATTCCAACGACCCGGCCGCGGGGAATATAGGCGACCCAGGCGTGGCCGATGATCGGCGCCATGTGGTGCTCGCAGTGGCTTTCAAAACGAATGCCGCGCAGCACGATCATTTCATCGTAACCTTCGATTTCCTCAAAGGTCTTTTTTAGGATCGCCTCGGGGTCCTCATCGTAGCCGCGGAAATATTCCTCATAGGCGCGCGCCAACCGCGCAGGCGTCTCCTTGAGGCCGTCGCGCGTGGGATCGTCGCCGCTCCAGCGGATGATAGTTTTGAATGCCGCTTCGACGTCGGCACGTGTCGGCTTTTTTTCGGATTTCATGGGAATACGTATTGTTCCAGATTAATTGGCCCTCGCCACTATAGGGCAAAGAAAAAAGTTGGGTCCAGATTGACGTCTCGTACCGTTCGCGATGGTGAAGATCGGCACGCGGCGGGCGCCGTTTGACAAGAACTAGCCCGTCAATGGCGCGACGGGCGGCTCCGATTGCGCATCCGGGCGACGCCTCGCGGCGAAGCCACGAACGAGAACGTAGAAGACCGGCGTAAAGATCAAGCCGAAAAGTGTCACACCGAGCATTCCGGAGAAAACGGCGGTGCCGAGTGACTGGCGCATCTCGGCGCCGGCTCCGGCTGCGAAGACCAGCGGCACGACGCCGAGGATGAAGGCGAGCGACGTCATCAAGATGGGCCGCAACCGCGTGCGGGCGGCTTCGACTGCGGCATCGAACCGCGACATGCCCTGATCTTCGGCCTGCTTCGCGAACTCGACGATCAGGATAGCGTTCTTCGCCGCGAGGCCGACCAGCACCACGAGACCGATTTCGACAAGGATGTTCCGGTCGAGACCACGGATATTGACGCCGACCATCGCCGCGAAAATGCACATCGGCACGATCAGGATAACGGCGAGCGGCAGCAGCCAGCTTTCGTAAAGTGCTGAGAGCAGCAGAAAGACAAAAAGCACCGACAGCCCGAAAGCAACGATAGCCGTATTGCCGGCGAGTTTTTCCTGCAGCGCGATTTCGGTCCATTCGAAACCGAAGCCGGCTGGTAGAACGGTTTCCGCGACGTTCTCCATCATTTTGATGGCGTCGCCGGTCGCGTAACCGCGCTGGAGCTGCACCTGGACTTCCGCGGCGGGGTAGAGGTTGTAGCGCGGCACGCGGTATGCGCCGGTCGTGTCCTTGAAGGTCGCGACCGAGCCGATTGGTACCATGTCGCCGGCATTGTTCCGCGTCTTCAAGTTTGAGACATCGCGCAGCGACAGGCGGTACGGATTGTCGGCTTGTGCCGTCACCCGGTAGGTTCGCCCGAGGATGTTGAAGTCGTTGACGAACGCCGAGCCCATGTAGACGGAAAGTGTTTCGAAGACACGGCTGATCGCCACGCCAAGCTGCTCGGCTTTCGTACGGTCGATGTCGGCATACACTTCGGGCGTGCGGACATTGAAGAGCGTGAACGACTGCGCGACGCCCGGCTTTTGGCCGGTCGTGCCGGCCATGGCCCATGCCGCAGCCTCAAGCGCCGGCAGTCCGCGTCCGGCCTTGTCCTGGACGTAACCCTTCAAGCCGCCGCCGGTGCCGATGCCTGGAACGGAGGGCGGTTCAAGGACGAATACAAACGCCTCCTTCAGCTTGCTCAACTGCTCGCGGAGATCGTTTAGAATGCGGTCTTTTGTGAGCCCGGCAGCGACGCGCTCTTCGAACGGCGCGAGATTGACGAAAATGACGCCCGTGTTCGGCGCGTTGGTGAACGTTGCGCCGTCGAAACCTACGAACGCCACCGAGTGCGTCGCTCCAGGCCGCGTCAGAATGATGTCGGAGGCTTTGCGGATGACGGCATCCGTCCGGTCGAGCGTCGATCCGGGAGGAAGCTGCAGGGCCACGATCAGATAGGCGCGATCGAGCGGCGGAATGAGGCCTGTCGGCGTCGCCGCCAGCCGATTGTAAGTCATATAAAGCAGCCCGGCATAGGCGACGAGCAGGATCAGGCCGATGCGGATCAGTTTGCTCGTCAGCCAAGCGTAGCCGTGCGACAGGCTTCCGAATGCCCAGTTGAAGCCGCGAAAGAACGCGCGCAGCGGTACGCCGAGGTAGTAGACAATCGTGCGCGGCTTGTCGCGGTCATGTACATGCGGCTTCAGCAACAGCGCCGCCATTGCAGGCGAAAGCGACAGCGACACGATCAACGAGATTGCGGTCGAGGCTGCGATCGTTATCGCGAACTGCTTGAAGAACGTTCCCTGCAATCCGGTGATGAAGGCAGTCGGCAAAAAGACGCCTATGAGAACGAGGGAAATCGCGATCAACGCGGTTCCGACTTCGTCCATCGTTTTGTGGGCGGCTTCCTTGGGACTTAATCCGCGCTCGATATAGCGTTCGACATTTTCAACGACGACGATGGCGTCGTCGACGACGATACCGATCGCTAGAACCAGACCAAATAGCGATAGCGTGTTGAACGTGATGCCGACGGCATTCATCACGAAGAACGTGCCGATCAACGAGACGGGTATGGCGAGGATCGGAATGATCGCGGCGCGCCACGTCTGCAGGAAAAGTATGACGACCAGCACGACGAGCAGGATCGCTTCGCCCAAGGTCTGGACCACGGCATCGATGGAAGCCTGGATGAACTCGGTCGGGTTATAGACGACCGTATAGGCGAGGCCGGGCGGGAAGTCCTTTTTCAGCGCCTCCATCTGGGCCTTGACCGCGGCCGCAGTGGCAAGGGCGTTTGACCCCGGCTTCTGGAAGATGACGAGGGCGGTTGCGTTCTTGTTATCGAGATAGGCGTTGACGGTATAATCCTGCGCGCCAAGCTCGACGCGGGCGATGTCTCGGACGCGCACGACTTGCCCATCAGGCTCAGCCCGGACGACGATATCTTCGAATTGGTCCGGGGACTTCAGGCGTCCGAGCGTCTTGACGTTGAGCGTGAACGCGCCATCCGACGTTGCCGGCGGCTGATTGATCGAACCAGCGGCGACCTGCAAATTGGCGGCCTGCAACGCGGCGACGACTTCACCGGCCGTCAAGCCGCGCGATGCCACCTTCTCCGGGTCGAGCCAGATGCGCATCGAATAATCGCGCGCGCCGAAGACGGTGACGTCGCCGACGCCGTCGATGCGTGTCAGCACGTCTTTGACGTAGAGCGTCGTGTAGTTCGAAATGTACTGTTGGTCGCGCGATCCGTCGGGCGACACCATGTGCACGACCATCATCAGATCGGGCGAAGCTTTGCGTACCGAGATGCCAAGCCGGCGCACATCTTCCGGCAGCCGAGGCTCGGCGACGGCGACACGGTTCTGCACCAGCACCTGCGCCTCGTCGACGTTCGTCCCCGGCTTGAAGACGACGCTGATCGTCACCTGCCCGTCACCCGTCGACTGCGAGTTGATATAGAGCATGTCATCAACGCCGTTGACTTCTTGCTCGATCGGCGTCGCGACGGTTTCCGCAATCACCTGCGCCGAGGCGCCAGGATAAGTGGCATGAATGCTGACGGTCGGCGGCGCTATTTCGGGATATTCGGCGATCGGCAGGAAGCGCAGCGAGATCAATCCGAGGATCGTGATGATCATCGAGACGACGGACGCAAAGATCGGCCGATCAATGAAGAAATGTGAGAGGCGCATCGGACTTTCGGCGGTTGATCGTCTGGACTACTTCACTGCTTCTCGGCCGTCTTGTCGGGAGCCTTGATACTGCCGATCGCCGGCGCGACCTTTGCCCCGGGTCGAACGGCGGGGTTCGCAACACCTTCGATCACCACCCGGTCGGACGGCTTCAGTCCGGCCGTGATCACCCGTAAACCCTCGTACATCGTCCCGGGCGTCACCGTCGTCGCCGTGATGACATTGTCGGCATTGACGGTGTAGACAATCTTGCGCGCCTGATCGGACACGATCGCCGTATCGGGGATCAAAAGAGCATCGACGTCCCCGCCATAGAGCGCCAGTCGGGCGAACAGACCAGGCGAAAGCAAGCCGTCCTTGTTGTCGATGATGGCGCGTCCGCGCATCGTGCCGGAGCGCTCGTTGAAGGCGTTGTCGACGAAGTCCATTTTTCCTTCGTGCGTCCACTCGGTCTCGTCCGCGAGTTTGATCCGCACGGGGTTGGCCGCGCTGCGCGAGGACATTCGCCCGCCGGATATGCTCAAGCGCTCATAACGCAGATAATCCGACTCGGCGGCGTCGAAAACGAAGTGGATGGGATCGATCGAGACGATCGTCGCCAGGAGAGTTGAGTTGACCTGCCCGCCAACCACAAGGTTGCCGACGTCGATCTTCTTGTCGGAGATGCGTCCTGAAATCGGAGCTCGCACTTCGGACCACTCGAGGTTGAGCTCGGCTGATTTGAGCTCAGCCTTCGCCGACATGACCGCCGCCTCGGCGACGCCCAAGCTCGACTTGCGTTGCTCGAAGACTTGCTCGCTCAAGACCTTCGATTCAGCCAGAGGTGCTGCGCGCGTGACATCGGCTTGCGCGAACTCGACCTGTGCCTTGGCGCGCGCGATGTCGGCCTTGGCCGACTCGACGGCAATTTCGAACGGACGCTTGTCGAGCGTAAAGAGGAGGTCGCCTTCCTTTACGTCCGAGCCTTCCTTGAAGTTCACCTGCTCGATGAATCCGCTGACGCGAGGCCGGAGTTCGACGCGCGCCACGGCCTCGAAGCGGCCGGAGTATTCGTCCCAGGTCTTGATGCGTTTTGCGAGCGGCGTCGCGACCGTTACCGGGAATGCCGGCGGCGCGGTCTGAGCGTGCGCGTTATCGGAATATGATTCAAACGGGCCGCAGATCACAAAGACCGCCGCGGTGACCGCGATGAAACCACGTACAAACTTCGATCGCGAAGGCTCGGTCGTCGTCATGGGAATCCGAATGTGGACAGTTGTTCGGGCGGGAAGTGGTACGCAGACGTCGGACGCACGAGCTGTATGTCCTCCGGCGATGTAATCGAAGCACGGGTTTATCGCAAGTTGTCGCGGTTCTCAATTGCGTGAGACCGCATACCTGCCGGTCCCGTGTTCCAACGAGATCGGCAGAATACCTGTGGCCGCGGGCGTGACCGTGTCAGGAGAATATGCCGCGTTGCGCCTTCCCTGACATTCCTCGGCGGGTCGTCCCTGCCGTTTGGTGTCAGTTCGCCCGCAACGCTGTTCAATCGCTCGATCAAGAAAAACACCGCCCCGAAGCTCTGGACTTCGAAGCGGTGCCGATTGTCATCAATTCGATCTGTCCGTACGCCCGTGACTACCGTGCGGGTCCTTGCATCAATAGCCGTACTTGCAGCTCAAGAATCGCCTTTTCCAGTAGTAGTTGCCACTATACTGCCATCGGTTGAAGAAGTAACCGCAGCCTTCGTATCCGTATCCGTAGCCACCGCCGATGATGCGGAGGCCATGATGGTGATTGAAGAAGTGATTGCCGTGGCCGCCATGGCCGTGCGCATTTGCAGCGCCGATACCGCCGGCTAATGTCGCGAAGGCGGCCGCAGCCGCCATCATAAACAATCTCGTCGACATGCGAGTGTCTCCTAGTCATTGCTTCGGGTTGGGGGGCCGGCGCCGAGGCGCATGCTCCTTCGCAGGCGCGGGGTGCGCCGCGATACCCGGAATCTGACATCGGAGAGTTCGGCCGCCTGTTCCCTTGGGAACAACGTGCGGTGGCGGGTCAAGAGGCGGCGGAGATAATGGCTGTAACCTCGGCGCCCGAAGCATCAATGGGCAGCGCGTAGAAATCGGCGTTTTTCTCGAGTGCCTTTTCGAGTTCGGCCTGGAATGTGGCTCTGTCGAGCTCGATGGTGCCGAATTGGCGTAGATGCTCGGTCACGAACTGGGTGTCGAGCAGCGAGAAGCCGCCGCGGATCAAGCGCGCGATGAGATGGACAAGAGCGATCTTCGAAGCATCGCGTTCCGTTGAAAACATGCTCTCGCCGAAGAACGCGCTTTTGAGCGCGACGCCATAGAGACCGCCGACGATTCTATCGCCGTCCCAAACTTCGACGGTGTGGCAGGCACCGCGTTCGAAGAGGTCGCGATAGAGCGCGCGAATGCGTGTGTTGATCCACGTCGACATGCGGCCGGCGCGCGGCGCGGCGCAGCCATCGATCACGCGGTCGTAGTTGTTGTCGACTTTGACCGTAAACGACGTCGTCCTGACGGTACGCAGAAGCCGACGGGGAATGTGCAATCCGTCGAGCGGCAGCACGCCGCGCTGTTGGGGCTCGATCCAATAAAGCGCCGGGTCGTCGGCGCTCTCGGCCATTGGAAAAATGCCGCAGCTATAGGCTTTCAGGAGAACCTGCGGCGTGATCTCGAACATCGGGTCGTCGCGCGACGCCATACTGGTACTTGCCAAGCGAATTCTCGGACGCGCGCGGAACATGTCGCGCAGTGGCAAAGTCTACTTCATCCCCAGATGTTTTTCGAGCCAATGAATATCATACAGGCCGTCAGCGATGTCGGGAGACTTGACCAGATCCTGAAACAACGGGATCGTCGTTTCAATGCCGTCGATGACGAACTCTGAGAGGGCGCGGCGCAAACGCATCAGGCAGTCGTTGCGCGTCTTGCCGAACACGATGAGCTTACCGATCAAGCTATCGTAGTACGGCGGAATTCGGTAGCCCTGGTATACGCCGCTGTCGACGCGCACGCCTAGACCGCCGGGTGGGTGCCAATATGTGATCTGCCCGGGCGAAGGGCGGAAATCCTTGGGGTTCTCGGCGCAGATGCGGCACTCGATAGCGTGCCCTCTGAGTTCAACTTCTTCCTGCTTAAAGCTCAACGGCAGGCCGGCCGCGACGCGGATCTGCTCGAGAACGAGGTCGATGCCCGTGACCATTTCGGTCACCGGATGCTCGACCTGCAGCCGCGTATTCATCTCGATGAAATAAAACTCGCCGTCCTCATATAAAAACTCGACGGTGCCGGCGCCGCGGTATTTTAGTTTGCGCATGGCGTCGGCAACGGTGGCGCCGATTTTCTTGCGCTGGGCAGCATTGAGCGCGGGAGAGGGAGATTCTTCCAGCACCTTCTGATGCCGGCGTTGCAGCGAGCAGTCGCGCTCGCCGAGGTGGACGGCGTCGCCCTTGCCGTCGCCGAACACCTGGATTTCGATGTGGCGGGGCTTCTGCAGATACTTTTCGATATAGACCGCATCGTCGTTGAACGCCGCCTTGGCTTCCGAGCGCGCCGTGGAAAGGGCTTCGCCGAGGTCGGCTGCGCTCGTCGCGACCTTCATGCCGCGTCCGCCGCCGCCGGCGGCCGCTTTAATCAAGACGGGGAAGCCCATTTCCTTGGCGACTTTCATCGCCTCGGTTTCGCTTGTGATAGCGCCAGCCGAGCCCGGCACAACCGGAATGCCGAGGCGCTTGGCTGTTTCCTTGGCCTCGATCTTGTCGCCCATGATGCGGATGTGTTCCGACGTCGGGCCGATAAACGTTATCTTGTGTTCTTCCAGAATCTCAGCGAAGCGGGCGTTTTCGGACAGAAAACCATAGCCCGGATGCACGGCATCGGCGCCTGTAATCTCGCACGCCGTGACGAGAGCCGGGATGTTGAGATAGCTATCGCGCGCGGCCGGCGGACCGATGCAGACGCTTTCGTCAGCGAGGCGCACGTGCATGGCGTCGGCGTCGGCGGTCGAGTGTACGGCGACGGTCGCGATGCCAAGCTCACGGCAGGCGCGCTGGACGCGCAGCGCAATCTCTCCTCTGTTGGCAATCAGAATTTTATCGAACATGGGGAAGCTCTCCAGGCGTCTGCATCAGCGCATCAATCGGCTGCGGCGCCTATTCGATAATGATCAGAGGTTCGCCATATTCGACCGGCTGGGCGTTTTCGACCAGGATTGCCTTGACGGTCCCGGCGCGCGGGGCCGGGATCTGGTTCATCGTTTTCATGGCTTCGATGATAAGTAGCGTGTCGCCCTGATTAACTTTGCTGCCGACTTCGCAGAACGTCGCAGAACCCGGTTCGGGTGAACGATAGGCCGTACCGACCATCGGCGATTTTACGGCGCCGGGATGTTTCGAAAGATCGCCCGGCGCTAGGGTCGTCTGTTTGCTATCGGCTGGCCCTATCGGGGCCGTGGCGGCGGGGTAAGTTTGCGGTGCAACGTTAACTGAAATTTTCTTCGCAACGCGAATCTTGAGGCCACTCTTCTCGATTTCTATTTCGGTGAGGCCGGTATCGTTCAGAAGTTCCGCAAGTTCGCGGATCATCTGACCCTCCGCACTTACCAACTTCGCCCCTTGTTCCTTCGCGGTCATACGTTCCGTGTCCTCGGATCTCTAGTTAGCGTGCATCTATAGCCCAAACGAAGCTGCCACCGTCACGCCTTGTTGCCGCCCTTGCTTAGGATATCCGTCATGGCTTCGATTGCGAGTTCATAGCCCTTGCCGCCAAGACCGCAGATTATCCCGGTGGCGGCAAGCGAAACGTAGGAGTGCTGGCGGAACTGGTCGCGGCGGAAAATATTGGACAGATGGACTTCGATGACCGGCAAGCCGACCGCCTGCAAGGCATCGAGGACAGCCACGGACGTGTGGGTATAGGCGCCGGCATTGATGATGATGCCCTTGGCCTTGCCGCGCGCCTCCTGCACCCAGTTGACGAGTTCGCCTTCGACATTGGATTGACGGAATTCGATCGTGAGGCCGTTTGCGGCGGCCGCCTTTTCAGTCCGCGAACGGAGGTCGGCAAGCGTTTCGGTCCCATAGATTTCGGGCTCGCGAACTCCGAGCATATTAAGGTTAGGACCGTTAAGGACGTAGATGAGGCGGGTCATGGTTGGAGACCGTTCGAGCTTCGGGCTACCACCCGAGGCAATTGCGGAGTCCAGGGTCTAACAGCTTTCCAGGCATGCGCAAAGTACGCGCCGGCGGGCGCGTACTTTCGGCGCAGAGTTCATTAACGGCTTCGACGTAGGGCCGCATTGTTTGGGTTTTCAGCTAGCAGGCCGGGCAACCGTCCTTGCGGAATTCCGTAACGAGCTTCTCAAGCTGGTCATGCAAGTCTTCCGGCGCCCCGGGGATCGACTTGTCGCCGACGAGAAAATGCGGCGTGCCGTTGATGCCCATCTTGGTGGCGAGAGCTTTCATGTCATCCAGCTCAGTTTTGATGGCGTCGCTTGCCATGTCGGTTTTGAGCTTTCCCATATCGAGCCCGAGACCGTCTGCGACTTTGAGAGCGGACGCCTCGTTGGCTTGGCCTTTGGAGCCGAGCATAGCCTGGTGGAATTCCCAGTACTTGCCCTGACGCTTGGCGGCCAAGGCGACCTTTGCGGCTTCCTCCGAGCCCTTCGACAGGATCGGCAGCTCCTTGAAGACGACGCGCACTTTCTTGTCGTTTTGAATAAGCTTCTGCACTTCGGGCAATCCGCGCTTGCAGTAGCCACAGTTGAAATCGAAGAATTCGACGACGGTTATGTCGCCATCCGGGTCGCCCGCGACGGAGCTGTTGGGGCTACGATAGATAGTCTTGCCATTCTCGGCCATGAATGACTTGAGCTTGGCGCTCTGCAGCTTTTCGACCTTTTCATCGAGTGCGTTCTGCACTTCGATCATCACTTCGGGATTCTTGACGAGATAGTCTTTGATGATCTCGCCGAGCGCTTTCTTCTGCTCGTCGGAAAAAGCCGATCCGCCGGCCGTTGGCGTAATTGTCTCGGCGTGTGCGGACGGGTCCGTAAGACCGCCGGGCCAACCGGCCGCGCCAAGCGGCAACAACGCCAAGCCGCTGGCGGCGATGGCGCAGGCCGCCCATTTTCTAGCTCGCGCCGAATTTACGGTCTGCCAAATGGTGTTCTTCGGAATCATCGGTCTCATCTCGCTGATCAGGATTGAAGGCCGCTCACGTCTGCGGCTTGTAGTTGATGATGTCGTCGTTCTTCAGCCACTCGGGTGACCCGGCATGAAGTTGCCTTTGGGCGCGTTTGGCAAAAGTTTGCGCCTGTATTACGTCACCTTCGCAAAAATAGGCCTGCGCCGTCATGGCATCTGCCTCCGGCCCCTTGCCCGCTTTGTAATAGGCGTTCGCCAGCAGGCGGTAGGCGTGGGCATTCTCGTCGTCAATGACCAAGGATTTGCGCAGCAGACTAATCGATTCCGTTTCCGCACCGGTTTCACCACTACTTTGCAATGCCGACGCCAGTTCGACGCGGATGAGCGATGCGTCGGGGGCCAGCTTCAATGCCTTACGCAGGTCGGGGATCGCCTGAGCCATTCGCCCGGAGCGCATCAGCAGATCGGCCTTGAGTTCGTAGAAATAAGGATATGACGGGTTCTCGCGGATCATACCATCAATTTCCTGCACCGAAGCCTCGAGGGCGCCGGTGCCGCCTCGGAAGAATCTGGCGATGGCACGCGCGTAGCGCGCCGGCAGCGATTTATCGGTCTCAGGATAGCGATTGAAGACGATCGTCGGTGTCTCAAGGTATCCCGACAGCTTGGCGCGCATCAGGTCGTGGCGAAGCTGCAAAGGTGCAGGGTCTTTTTGATTGGCGTAGGGGCTTGCCGCAACAATGGAGCTGAGATGCGCGAGCCTATCGCCGGCGACGGGATGGCTTCTGACGAAAGGATCCTGAAACTGCTCGGAGAGGTATTCTTGCTCCTTGAACCGCTCGAACGTAGCGAGCATGCCGCGTCCCGACTGCTTGGTTTCCGTCAGGAACTTCACCCCGGCCTGATCGGCGGCCGATTCCTGAGAGCGGCGCTCTGATAAGAGTCCGCGCATGATGACTTGAGTGCCACCCTGCATGATGGCTTGTCCGCCGGCCATCGTGTCGCGTCCCGAGTCGCCTCCCGCGACGCCGCCTGCAACCATCGCGCCGATGCCCAGGATCTGGGTCAAGAGAGCCCGAGTCTGGTCCTTAGCAACGCGCGCCCGAAGGGCCGCCATATGGCCGCCGGCGATGTGTCCGCTCTCATGCGCAATGACGCCGATGACTTCGTTCGGCGTTTTAGCCTGCAGCAGCGTGCCTGTGTTTATGAAAACGTTAGCGCCGTCGACCACGAAAGCGTTGAAGGCGTCGTTGCGGACGATGCGAACCGTGACGCGGCCGCCGCCGAATCCTGCCGCGGCGAAAATCGGCTTCGAGTAGTCCTGCAGCAATGCCTCGATCTCGGCATCGCGAATGAGCGGCAGGCCCTGCGCGCGTGCCCCTGCCACGAACGCCGGAAGCGATGTCAGCAGCACGCCGAGAGCTAAGACGCCGCGGCGAAAGTTTGACCATACCGGGACGGCTTCTTTTGTCGTGGGCATAGGATGTGCCTCAATCTCGATGCGTGTCTCGAGACACCGTGCTTGTTCAGGGTATGCGGCAAGGCCGTTTGGGTCAAATATGCTCCGCCTCGGGCGCAGGGATCAGTCGACGATATTTTGGCGTCAGCATGGCAAGACGGCGTTGTCGGCTCGCGATCTGCGACTTGACGTTGCAGAGCAGCCGAAGGCGTCGAGCACTGGGATCTAAAACAACGAGTTTACGGCACGCGCCGCGATGTACGCCGCAGTGAAGCACACTGGAAACGTAATCAGCCAAGCCTGTACGATTCGTTTCAATACGGTCCAGCGCACGTCCGATACGCGCCGGCTGGCGGCAGCGCCGACGATGCCACTCGTGATCGTGTGTGTTGTCGAGAGCGGAATGCCGAAAGCGGAAGCGCCGAAGATCGTGCAGCTTGCGGCGGCCTGAGCGGCAAAACCCTGCCACGATTGCAGCCTCGTCATGCGCGAGCCGATCGTCTTGATGATGCGCCAGCCGCCGGCCGATGTTCCGAGCGCCATCGTCAGCGCGCAGATCAGGATGACCCAGAACGGAATCTCGAAGGTCGAGACCACGCCGCCGGTCAGCAGGGTCGTCGCGAACACGCCCATGAATTTCTGGCCGTCGTTGAGTCCGTGATTGAAGGCCATGAAGCACGCCGCCACGAGCGACAGGCGATCGAAAAGTCTTTTTGAGCGGGCTGGTTTGGAATCGCCGGCAAAGAAAACGATCACCAATCCGATGGCGAATGCGGCAACGCCGCCGAGAATGACCGACAGGACCATGCCGATCACGACTTTTTCCCAGCCGTCCCATTGCAGCGCCTGCAGTCCGCCGCCTGCAAACGCAGCACCTGCGAGGCCCGCGAGAAGGGCATGCGACTTGCTGATTGGCAGACCAGCTCGCGCCGCGAAAGTGCCCCAGGCCACGATACTGAGCATCGCCGAAGTGATCGAGGGAAGCGTGAGCGCGGCCGGGTCGATGATGCCCTTGCCGACCGTTGCCGCGACCGCCGTGCCCGACATGGCTCCGGCCGTATTCATGATGACCGCCATCAGGATGGCGGCTCTGGGCGACATCACGCCAGTGGATACGACGGTTGCGATGACGTTCGGCGCATCCGTCCAGCCGTTGACGAATTCGGCCATCAAGACAGTTGTAAGCGCGAGAATGAGCGCAAACGAAACGGCGCTCATTCACGCCTCCTTGCGGGCCAGCGACACGATGAGCTTGCCACAGCGCTTGGCGTCGTCCGTCATTTCCTCGAGCATCGCATAGAGCTTTTCGAGTGCGATGAATTCGAGCGTGTCGGCCGACGGGCCGGAGAATTCGCTGACGAGACCGCGCTCGGCCCGCGCTATGATGTTGTCGGCTTCCGATTCCGCGTCGTTTATGGCGCGCGCCAAATCGCGGGTCAGGGGCAGCGACAGCTTCGGATCTTTCAGCATGACGATCAGATTGCGCAGCGCCTGAAGGGAGCGTTCGCCCGTCACGATCAGTTCGCGAGCCTCGGGGCGCAGATCCGATAGGAAGTGTTTGTAGATGTCGATATGAGCCGCCGCGCCGCGCATTCCGTCGATAACGTCGTCGATCTCATCGGTTAGACGCATCGCGTCCGGGATGTCGAACCGCATGATGAACGAGTTGTCGAGAAGTTCGTGAATTTGGTCGACGAGTTTATCGGCGCGCCGCTCGAAGGCGATGATGCCCGGCAAATCCTGGCCGTCCGTGGCGCGGAAGTGCGCCGCGCATTCGACTCCGACATCCGCGAGCCGGATCAGCAACCCGACAAACTCTTCGTTGTGCGAAGGGCCGAAGAGCCGCGCGACTGTACCCGGTGCTTTCCGCAAGAGACCCCCTCCCAACGCGTGGAGCCGCGATGGCTCCGTATGACACTTTTATGGCAAGCGCCTTATAGGGGGGACTTGGCGGTTCGAGAAGCGTCTGGGGGCCGATGATCGACAGCTCTCTGGTCGTGATCGTACGACGCGAGCCTTCGGGACGACCGCAGATACGAAACGGGCCGGTGCTCGCGCTCCGGCCCGCTGTTGATTTAAACCGCTAAACGGCTATTCGCCGCCGAACTTGCGTTGCCACCAGCCTTTACGCTGTGGCGCCGCCTCGGTGTCGGGAGCGCCGCTTTCGGCGGTGTTCTCCCCAGCCTTCACGACCACGCGCTCGATGCGCGGCTCGCTGGAGCCGATTTCGTGGCGGCGGCGAATCGGCCGAGGCGGATTGGCTTCTGGCTCGGCCGCTGTTTCCTGCGGCTTTGCGATCTCAGCGGCTGGCGGAGCGGACGGCCCGACATCGGAGCCATTGGCAGCCGAAGGCACATCCCAGATCCGGGGCTGCCGTTGAACCTTGGGGCTTGCGTCAGCATCGGCATCCGCGTCGTTAGCGGCACGTACCGACGTGGGGCGGCCCGTCCTACGCGGCAGCGCCGGTGGGCTGGTCGAGTCCGCAACATCGGACTGATCATCGTCGATTTCCGGCTGCTCGGCGTCGCCGGCGTTACCGGTATCACCAGCATCGGCCGCAACGTCGTTCGGTCCAACGTCATTCGGTCCACGATCGCGCCCGCGACGGCCGCCGCGACGGCCGCGCCTGCGGCGCCGGCCTGGCCTGTCATCACGACTATCTTCCGGCCGGTCGGCGGCGCTGTCGATGGGCGGTTCGCCCGTCCCGTCGTCAGTTGCCGTCTCTTCCTCAAAATCTTCGCCCGACTGGGGGTGCTCGGATGCAGTTGGCGGCGCATCGTTGTCACCGTCTCGCGGTCCCGACGCGTAACGCTCGCGACCTTCACCGCGGTCGCGTCCACCGCGTCCCCGCCGCCGGCGGCGCCGGCCTCGCCGTGCTCCGTTCTCGTCTCCGTCCATGCGAGGGCTCTCGCCGTCGCGGGCCTCGCGCTCCGTACCTTCGTCCTCGCCGTCGTCGGCCTCAGGCACCATTTCCAAATCGGAAGTTTCGGCCGATGGCGCTTCCTCATCGGAGTCGAAGCCCCAGTCCATATTGACGGCGGCACGCTCGACCCGGCGTACGGGAAGCGCTGACGCGGCGCCCCGCTCGACGGTGAAGTTCGCTCCATGTACGCGCTCGCTGCCGAGCACCGTGATGGTGTGACCGTGCCGTGTTTCCATGTCGGCAATGTAGGCGCGCTTCTTGTTCAGGATATAAAGCGCCACCGCCGGCGTGGTCGTTGCGATAAGCGAACCGGTGGCCCCGGCCGTGATGGTATCTTCGAGACCACGCAATACAGCGAGTGCGACGCTCTCGGTCGAGCGGATGATGCCCGTTCCCTGACAGTGGGGACATTGCGACGTCGAGCCCTCGAGCACGCCGGTCCGGAGCCGCTGTCGCGACATTTCCATCAAACCGAAATGCGAAATCCGGCCGAGCTGAATGCGGGCCCTGTCGAAGCGCAGCGCGTCTTTGAGGCGCCGTTCAACAGTCCGGTTGTTGCGCTTTTCCTCCATGTCGATGAAGTCGATGACGATGAGGCCCGCGAGGTCGCGAAGCTTCAACTGGCGGGCGATCTCATCGGCGGCCTCGGCGTTCGTCGCGAGGGCCGTTTCCTCAATCGAAAATTCGCGCGTCGATTTTCCGGAGTTCACATCGATTGCGACGAGAGCCTCGGTCTGATTGATGACGATGTAGCCGCCCGAGCGCAGCGTCACCTGCGGTTGGAACATGGCGTTGAGCTGCCGTTCGACGCCGTAGCGGGTGAAGAGCGGCGTCGGTTCCTTGTAGGGCGACACGTTCTTGGCGTGGCTCGGCATCAGCATCTGCATGAAGGCGGCGGCTTCTTCATAGCTGGCGTCGCCGGCGACCACGATCTCCTCAACGTCCTTGTTATAGAGGTCGCGGATCGATCGCTTGATCAGGTCGCCTTCCTCATAGACGAGGCTCGGGGCCGTCGATTGCAGCGTCAGTTCGCGGACACTTTCCCAGAGTCTCAGAAGATATTCGAAATCGCGCTTGATCTCCTGCTTTGTGCGGGCGGCGCCGGCTGTGCGGATGATGAGCCCCATGCCCTCCGGAACTTCGAGTTCCTGAGCGATGGACTTAAGCCGCCGGCGATCCTGAGGATTGGTGATCTTGCGCGAAATGCCACCGCCGCGCGCCGTGTTCGGCATCAGAACGGTGTAGCGGCCGGCGAGCGATAGGTAGGTCGTGAGGGCTGCGCCCTTGTTACCGCGCTCTTCCTTGACGACCTGCACCAGAATGATCTGGCGCCGCTTGATGACTTCCTGGATCTTGTAGCTGCGCGGGCGCCGCCGCTGACGAGACTGTTGCCCATCGCGGAATTCGCGGGGTGAGCCTTCGTCGTTGCCTCTGGCTACGTCGTCGCCGTTGCGGGCATCCTGCCTGCCTAGATCGGCGTCGCTCGGCTGGTCGTCGCTTTCATACTGTTCAGATTCACGCTCATGTTGATGCTCGTGCTCGTGCTCGTGCTCATGCTCGTGACCATGTTCATGCTCGTGTTCATGCCCATGCCCATGCCCATGACCATGAACGTCGGCGTCCTCTGAATCCGAAGCGGATTCAAGGGGCGCTTCAGTTTCATCGGCGGCATCTTCGTCGCCGCTATCCTCGTCGTCGGACTCTTCAGCATTTTGGTCCGGCATCGGCAACTCGGAGCGTTCGTCGTCGCTCGAGTGCCCGACAGCGGCCGCGATGACCTTGACCGTCTCGCCTTCCTCACCGCCGCCGACTTCTTCGATATGTTCGTCTTCCTCGACATCGACGATGTGGGATGACTCGACCGGGGCCCCGCTCATAGGCAGGTCGGTGAAATCCTCGCTACCCGTCTCTTCCCTGGGCTGGCGGTGGCTCTGCCCACCTCTTGAGGAGGCTCGGCGAGCCAGCGCCTCGGCGCGGCGGTCGGCAGCAGCCTCGAGTTCGGCTTCGGCAGCGGCTTCTTCCTCAAGCAGCGCTTGCCGGTCGGCGACCGGAATTTGATAATAGTCGGGATGAATTTCGTTGAAGGCGAGGAAGCCGTGGCGGTTGCCGCCGTAGTCCACGAAGGCCGCCTGCAACGACGGCTCAACGCGCGTCACTTTCGCAAGATAGATATTGCCCCGCAGTAGTTTGCGGGCGGCACTCTCGAAGTCGAACTCTTCTACCCGGCCATTTCGCTGCACCACGACCCGAGTTTCCTCGGGATGCGTGGCATCGATAAGCATTTTCGTATTGGAGGACATTGATCTGGATCCTTGGCGCGCCGGGACGGCTGCTCGCACCTTGGCCCGTGGTTAACGGAGCGGATGGCGAGGCTCGCGCAGCGGCGCGTCGTGTTGGGTGAATATTGGGTGGTGGAGGCCGGCCGCGGCGTCCCCTGCAGCACAGTGATCCCGGCGGCGCGTAGGCAGCGCGCCGGTATCCACGCGGATGCCGTCAGGACCGGGGTCCGTCGGGTGCCGTCGTGTATGGTGCAAGTTATCGTCATGGGCCTGTCGTGTACTGCCCGGCTGCTCGTCCGCATTTGCGAGACGGATAGCTGGGAAAAGGGTTTGGCAGCGCCTTCGGCGCCGCGTTCGCAATAGTATGGCCGCCCTACGATACGCGCCTTTACCCGACTGAGAAATCGGGGCGACCGGCACAAAAGCTCCTCAGCTTCGACAGGGCCATCAGAGGGCTGGAAGTCGAAGCTGCGCATCTCACTGAGCGACGTTAAACTCCCGTACGCTTCGCCTCGAGCAGATGCGATCCGTGCGGGCCCAATTACCTGTGAAAGCAGAGTTTTTTCGTGTTCTGCAGCAGGCCGACCAGGTTCGCAGGCGCTTGCCGAACTTGCCCTCGAAAGGTGTGTCTTGAGCGCCACCGAATACGACTAAGAGACTACGAGGTCACCCGATCGCTGGCAAGTGCTATAAAACGACCATCGAGGTGCGCCCGCCTGGCTCGGATACAAGCATTATATTGCTTCTGAAAACAAAGCCTTAACGGCCGTCTCGGCGGGATCGAGTTTTGCATTCGGGGGGTGTCTCAGGGCTGATGGTCCGACTCGGAGAACGCTTTTGGCGATACCAAGCTTTGGCCATCGCCACCGCCGGCATGACGATAGCGTTAACGATGGGGCTGGCGGCTGCCCCCAGCAAGGTCGCGGCCAAGGCCGAAGCCACGGACGCGCGGCTGACCGGGGATAAGGCGTCGACGACCTTCCAGCTTACGTTGAGCGAAGGGTTGATGGTGCAAGCCTTCACCCTGGCCGATCCATACCGGGTGATCCTCGACCTGCCGGATTTGACGTTTCAATTGGACCCTGCCGTTGGTCAGAAGGGGCGAGGGCTCGTGACGGCCTTCCGCTACGGTCTTTTTGCCGAAAACAAATCGCGGGTTGTCATCGACACGACAGGGCCGGTCAAAATCACATCAGCCGCCATGACCCGCGTCGGATCGGGGAAGTCCGTCAGGCTTGCCGTTGTCCTTAGCCCGATCGACTCGGCTTCGTTCGGCGCCGGCACGGGGGCGACGCGCCCTCCGGAGCCCGATGCAGGCGCCAAACGCTCTCTGCGCGCCGATAAAAAGGCCACGCCGCGGGAACGGAGCAAACCGGTCGTCGTTATAGATCCTGGTCACGGCGGGATCGATCCCGGTGCGATCGGCATCAACAACGTCTTCGAGAAGACAATCGTGCTGGCTGTCGCGAAGCAGCTCGAATCCGCACTGATCAAAATCGGAGGCTACGACGTCAAAATGACTCGAACGGATGACGTCTTCGTCTCGCTCGACGATCGACTGGAATATTCCGCCGCAGACGATGCAGATCTCTTCATATCGCTACATGCCGATTCAATCGAAGGAAAGAAGTTCGCGGAGTCGGTCCGCGGGGCGACTATCTACACGCTTTCCGATAAGGCTTCCGACGAGCAGTCCCGGCTTATGGCGGAAAAGGAAAACGCATCCGACCTGATCGCTGGTATTGCCTCGGCAAATCAGGGTGCTAATGATCAGGTTCAGAACATCCTGTTTGATCTCATGAAGCGGGAAACCTCGAATTTCTCGGCGGATTTTTCTCATGTGCTGGCCAAACGGCTCGGCAAGACGATCACAATGTCACGAATCCCGCGACGGTCGGCCGGATTCAAGGTGCTGAAACAGTCCCATGCTCCGTCGGTCCTGATCGAACTCGGCTACGTCAGTAACCAAAATGACGAACAACAAATGACCACCGCGGCTTGGCAGTCCAAAGTTGCGTCCTCCATTGCTGCCGCCGTGCAAATTTATTTCAGTAAACGAACTGCCGAACGACCTTGAATAACAAGCTCCTGGCGGACGACGTGCTGCCACATTCAAAGTTAATGTGCTGAACCGCCGGGTTGTCTTTGCTGCGCCGCCGCAATAGACCTGGGGGCAGAAGCACCCAAAGCTAGTCAGCGATTACGGAATTTCGAATTTGATGCGTGGGCCCACGCTGCCGCCGTCCGCGGCGCCGAGAAGAAGGAAAAAGCGGCGCAAAAGCTTGCTGCTGAGTTTCCTTGGTTTCTCCTTCGCTACCTTCGTGCTCGTCTTCGTCGCCGGATCGGCCGGGGCCGGGTACCTGATCTGGCAGGCGTCTCGCGACCTGCCGGACTACGAAAGCCTGTCGAAATACGAACCCCCGGTGATGTCGCGCATCCACGCGCACGACGGTTCGCTAATTGCGGAATTCGCGCGCGAGCGCCGCATCTTCGTGCCGATCAATACGGTTCCGAAGCGGGTCATCGGCGCCTTCCTTTCAGCCGAAGACAGGCGCTTCTACGAACATGGCGGTGTCGATCTGCAAGGCATCCTGCGCGCCGTATTTGCTGCCGTCGAAGCCAAGGTCCACGGCTCCAACAAGCGGACGCAAGGTGCGTCCACCATTACGCAGCAGGTCGCCAAGAATTTTCTGCTGACGAACGAGCGTTCGATCGAACGCAAGATCAAGGAGGCCATTCTGGCCATCCGCATCGAGAGCGCCTACTCGAAAGACAAGATTCTCGAACTCTATCTCAATGAAATCTATCTCGGCATGAACTCGTACGGGGTCGCGGCTGCTGCCCTTACGTATTTCAACAAAGAACTCAGCGATCTGAACATCGAGGAGGTGGCCTATCTCGCGGCGTTGCCAAAAGCTCCGAACAACTACAATCCGTTCCGCCAGAAGGAGAAAGCTACCGAGCGCCGCAACTGGATCATCGGACAGATGGCCGAAAACGGTTACATCACCACCGCGGAGGCGGAAGCCGCAAGACAGAAACCGCTCGTCGTCAATCTTCGCCCCAATGGGGCACACATTTCGACCGCTGAGTATTTTGCCGAGGAAGTCCGGCGCACGCTGTTAGGCAAATACGGCGAGGCAAAGCTCTACGACGGCGGTCTGTCTGTCCGCACGACGCTCGACCCGCGTCTGCAACAGTTCGCGAAAAAGGCGTTGACCGATGGGCTCGTCAAGTACGATCGCCAGCGGGGTTGGCGCGGTCCGGTCTCCAAAATCGATATCTCCGGTGATTGGGGTGTAGCGCTCGCGGCGCTTCAGAGCCCGGCGGACATTCTGCCGTGGCGGCTCGGTGTCGTGCTCGAAACGCAGAAGACGAAGGCGATCATCGGCTTCAAACCCGCCCGCCAGCAGGATGCGACACTGGTCAAAGACCGCGAGGCGGTCGAGGTGTCACTCGATGAAATGAAATGGGCGGCCAAAAGACGTGGCGGCAAGAAAATCGACGCGAAGTCGACGGCCGACATTCTGAACACTGGCGACGTCGTTTACGTCGCTCCGATGGACCCGAACAACATTCAAGGCGCCTGGTCGTTGATGCAGGTCCCGGAGATCAGCGGCGGTCTTGTCGCGATGGACCCCTACACAGGTCGCGTTCTCGCCGTCGCGGGTGGGTTCTCTTATGACATGAGTCAATTCGATCGCGCGATCCAGGCCAAGCGCCAGCCGGGATCGTCGTTCAAACCCTTCGTCTACGCGGCCGCGATAGACAATGGCTATAAGCCGACGTCGATCGTCCTCGACGCTCCGATCGAGATCGATCAGGGTCCGGGACAAGATATCTGGAAACCGGAGAACTACGAGAAGAACGACACGACAGGACCCGAGACGCTCAGGTTCGGTATCGAAAAATCACGTAACCAGATGACCGTGCGGCTGGCGCAAGACCTCGGCATGCCGATCATCACCGAGTATGCAAAACGCTTCGGAGTTTACGACGATCTGCTGCCGGTTCTTTCGATGTCACTCGGAGCCGGCGAAACGACGTTGCTGAGAATGGCGACCGGCTACTGCATGCTGGCCAACGGCGGCAAAGAGGTGAAGTCGACGCTTATCGACCGCATTCAGGATCGCTATGGCCACACCGTCTGGCGCCATGACGAACGCCAATGCATGGGCTGCACAGCGGAGAAATGGGTCGGTCAGGCGGAGCCGGAACTGATCGATGATCGCAAGCAGATCCTCGACCCTCACACGGCGTATCAAATCACTTCGATCCTCGAGGGCGTCGTGCAGCGCGGAACGGCCACCGTCTTAAAATCGCTGAACCGGCCGATTGCCGGCAAGACCGGGACGACCAACGAAGAGAAGGACGCCTGGTTCATCGGCTACTCGCCGACGATGGTCGTCGGTGTCTACGTCGGCTACGACACGCCCAAGCCGTTGGGTAAGGGCAATACCGGTGGCGTCATTGCAGCACCCATCTTCGGCGAGTTCATGAAAGACGCTTTGGCCGAAACCCCGCCGGCGCCATTTCGCGTTCCGCCGGGGATCAAGTTTGTGCGCGTCAATTTAAAGACTGGTCTCAGAGCCGCGGCGAACGACCCTGACGGCATTCTCGAGGCTTTCAAACCGGACGAGGAGCCGGATGATGCCTACGCAATGATCGGCATCACGAATGCGACGGCCGACGCGTCTACCGCAAACGGAGATGCGAGAATTCCGCCCCCACCGCCGCGCCCGGAAACAGCGACTGGCGGTCAGATGCCTGATGGCGGATCTGGTCCCGGCGGGCTTTGGTAGCTGTGGTAAGATGCAGTAGCTGTTCGCGGCGCGCATTGCCGCGCATGCCGTGGCTGCGTTTACAGGTCCGGTCCAGCTTACTATACGTCCCCACCTGATTTCTTTTCGAATCGAACATGCCGGCGCACCGCCGGTCTCGGAGGCTGCTATGCGCGCAGAAGCGCAAAAACTTTCGGACGAAATCCAGGAGGCCTTCGCCCTCCTGAGGAGGTCGCTTTGACTGGGAGACAGCCGAAGACCGTTTAGCCTCGCTCAACGCGAAGGCTGAGGACCCCAGCCTCTGGACCGATCCGAAGAACGCTCAGAAAGTCATGCGCCAACGTCAGTCGCTGGAGCGCGCGGTGGCAGAATTCAAACGCCTGCAGCGCGATTATGACGACGCGCGGACGCTGATCGAGCTTGGCGAGGCAGAGAACGACGACGCCAGCATTCGCGAAGGCGAGGCAGCACTCGATCGCATCGACCACGAGGCGCAGCGCCGCTCCGTTGACGCAATGCTGTCGGGTGAGGCCGACGCCCTGAATACCTACATCGAAGTTCACGCCGGGGCCGGCGGCACCGAAAGCCAGGATTGGGCCTCGATGCTGGCGCGCATGTACGCGCGCTGGGGCGAGCGGCGCGGCTTCAAAGTCAAGCTCATCGATGAAAGCCCGGGCGAAGAAGCGGGCATCAAGTCGGCAACCTTCGAGATCGAGGGTGACAACGCCTACGGTTGGTTGAAAACGGAAGCGGGCGTGCATCGGCTGGTTCGAATCTCGCCGTTCGATTCCAACGCCCGGCGACACACGAGTTTCGCGTCCGTTACGGTTTACCCTGTGGTCGATGACACGATCGATATCGAGATCAACATGTCGGACGTCGATATTTCGTTCGCGCGTTCGTCGGGCGCCGGCGGTCAGCACGTCAACAGGACGGAATCGGCCGTCCGCCTCGTGCACAAGCCATCGGGCATCATCATCTTCGCGCAAGAGCAGCGTTCGCAGCACCAGAACAAAGACATTGCGTTCAAGCGGCTGAAGGCGCGGCTTTACGACCTCGAACTGAAGAAGCGCGAGGCGAAGGCCAACGCCGATCAGGCAGCCAAGACGGATATCGGCTGGGGCCATCAGATCCGTTCATACGTGCTGCAGCCCTATCAGCTCGTGAAGGATCTTCGGACCGGCGCACAGTCGACGAACCCGGACGAGGTCCTGGACGGCGATATCGATCCGTTCATCGAAGCGGCGCTATCGCAGCGCATCAAGGGCGGCGGCGAAGCAATCGTGGTCGACGACTTGGAGTAGACGAGACTCGTCTCGGCGAATTCCGCGCGCTTTGGCTGCGAATGAGGTCCGTCGCTGCTCCGACGTCAACGGCGGCGTGTCAGCGGTGCCTCGTAGGGCCAGGCGGAAAAGCCGCTCGATGGTGCTGCCGACCAGCCCTGCCCCGCGGGCTGCCCGTTGTCGTTGAAGCCGTTGCCTTGCATGACCCGCACGCTTCCGAGCGGCGCCTGCAGCTTCTGTTCCTCGGGATCCTGATACTGCGCGGAGCCATCCGAATTCGTGCCGCCGATTTGTGTCGACTCGAAAGCACTGGCTGCGCCGGGCGCCATGATCGCAATCACGAACGCCGCGGCGGTGATAACCCGATGAATTCGCATATGCCCTCCGGTGCCTAAATCGCCGACCTACGTGCGGGTTAAACGCTGTTTGGGGACGCTTCTAGGCAGAGACGCGCTTTTTCAAAGAGTGTGACCGCGCTGCTACTCTTGTGCGTTAGGCCATTACAACTCGCCGGTCAGGAACTGTGCCCGCCCGAGGCCGAACGACCAGTCCTCATCCTCGCACGTCACCATGTTGACCATCACATCCGTCGGGGCGATGCCGCAGGCTCGTTCGAGTTCTTCCACCAGAAGACGGTAGAAAGTTTCCTTCATCTCTTTCGTGCGCGGACGTGTCGTCACCTGGATGCAGACGAATTTCCCCGTTCGAGGAATGCCAAGGCCGGTGTCTTCCATGATCATGTCGGCGACCGGGTGCTGGTGCACGATTTGATAGCGATCGCGCTCGGGCACACCGAAGGCAGCGAGCATGGATCGATGGATCGCATCCAGCAGAACTTTCAACTCGGCGTCGGTGCGGCCTTCGTAGAGATCGATTCTGAGGAGGGGCATACATGCATCCTTGAGATTGCAATCGAGCAAAGAGGCGGACAATCTCCCTCACCGGTGGACGCCGTCAACTTGTAACAGATGCTCGCGTCGTCGCGGTCAGGAGAAATGCTTCGCAACCGCCATTTGAAGCCCGCGGGATTGTGCGCGTCCGCCACAATCGTGCTAAGCCGCGTTGCCGCTTTCTCATTGGACCGCCCGCCGCCCGATGCCCCCGCCCGACCGCCTGAACCTCATCACGTCCGACGGCTTCTCCGACTACGCGCTTTTGGACTGCGGCGCGGGCCGTAAGCTCGAGCGTTTCGGCAAAATCGTCGTCGACCGACCCGAGCCGCAGGCGCTGTGGCAGCCGCGTCTCGCAAAATCCGAATGGACGAAGGCGCACGCCGTCTTCTCGGCCTCCGGCGAGGACGACGAGAAGGGCAAGTGGCGCATCGACAAGCCGGTTCCGGATGCGTGGCCGGTGCGCATCGATGGCGTCACGATGAATTGCAAGCTCGCCGGGCTCTGGCACCTCGGACTTTTTCCGGAGCAGGAGCCGCACTGGAGATGGATGGTCGAACGGCTCCAGAAAATCAAAGGCGAGACGCCGCGCGTTCTCAATCTTTTCGGGTACACCGGCGCGGCATCATTGGTCGCCGCCAAAGCCGGGGCGGAGGTGACGCATGTCGATGCGTCGAAGAAGGCGATCCAATGGGGCAAGGAAAACCAGGCCGCTTCGAAGCTCGATGCCGCCAAGATCCGTTGGCTGATCGACGATGCGGCGAAGTTTGCGGCCCGTGACGTCAGGCGCGGCAAGACCTATCACATGATCCTCGTCGATCCTCCGAAGTTTGGCCGCGGGCCTGAAGGAGAGGTGTGGGATTTGTTCGCGGACCTACCGGCGCTGCTCGGTGATCTGGCGAAACTCCTGGCGCCGCGAGATGCCGCCATGGTGCTGACGGTTTACGCAATCCGCGCATCTGCCCTGGCGTTCGATCAATTGATGCGCGACACGCTTGCCGGCGAAGGCGGCAGCTTCGACAGCGGCGAACTCGCGATCCGGTCGGCGAGCGGGCCGATCGTTCCGACGTCGCTGTTCGTGCGTTGGAGCCAGCACGCATGACGACGCCGAAAATCATAACGAGCCTGACAAACGATCGCGTCAAAGCGATCCGGGCGCTCGAGATGCGCAAGGTGCGCAAGGAAACGGGCCTTTTCGTCGCCGAAGGCGCGTCGCTTCTTGTTACCGCGCGCGACAACGGTTTCGTTCCGGAGACGCTCGTCTATCAGGCCGGTACGGCAGCGAGCGGCATAACGAGCGGGCTCGTGACGCACGCATTGAATTCGGGCGCCGAGGTTCTTGAAGTTTCCGCAGCCGTGCTCGCCAAGCTCGCCTCGAAAGACAATCCGCAGACGCTTCTCGGCGTCTTCCGGCAGCGGTTCGCTGACCCACCGATACCGAAGAAAGTCGGAAATATAGAGACGTGGCTGGCTCTCGAAGAGGTGCGCGATCCCGGCAACCTCGGGACGATCATCCGAACTGCCGATGCCGTCGGATGCTCCGGCGTCATCCTCGTCGGCACGACGTGCGATCCTTATGCCCTCGAGTCGATACGGGCGACGATGGGGTCCATTTTCGCGGTGCCGATCGTCAAGATGGAGCGGCCGGCATTTCTCGGGCTCGCCAAGGATTGGCGCGGCGACGTCATCGGAACGCACCTTGACGGGCGCGAGGATTTTCGCGCCGCGCGTTATCGCGGACCGCAGCTGATCGTCATGGGAGGCGAGGGTCCGGGATTGACGGACGACGTCGCGGCGGCGTGTACGAAGCTCGTCAAGATTCCGATGTCGGGACGTCTCGATTCACTCAACCTCGCAATAGCAACCGCGCTGATACTTTATCAGGTGCGCGGACCTCAGCTGAAGCTCTGACCATGCGCATCGAATATCATAGGACGCTGATTGCCGACCACGTTCGCAACGAGGCGTTTTTTCGCGCGCTGAAGGCCGTCATAGAACCCGGCAAGTCGGTTGTGGCCGATATCGGGGCCGGGACGGGATTGCTCGGCCTGATGGCGTCGAAACTTGGGGCTAAAGAGGTATTTCTGTTTGAGATCGCCGAGGTCGCGGGCGTTGCCGCGGCAGTGTTGAAGGCGAACAAGGCGAAAGCGTGCCATCTCATTCCGTGCCACTCAACGGAGTTTCGCGACAAGCTTGCCGTCGATGTGATCGTGTCGGAAACGCTTGGCAACTACGCGCTTGAAGAAAACATCATCGCGACGCTCGCCGACGCGCGGCGGCGTTTTCTAAAAAGCGGCGGCCACGTCGTTCCGACAGGCATCACGCAGTACATTGCGCCCGTCATTACGCCGCGCATCGACGAAGAACTGAGAGCCTGGCAGGGCGTCGGCCACGACATCAATCTCGCTCCGGCGCAAACGATGACGCTGAACAATGCCTATGTGCGCTTGTTGCAAGCGAGCGAGCTCCTCGGCGGTGGCCGCAGCGCCGTAGCGTGGGACGCCATCGATCTGACGCGCGACACGCGCTCGAAACGAAAAGGCGAGGCCGAATGGCGGCTTTCCAAGCCTCAGACGATCTACGGCTTCGCCACGTGGTGGACGGCCGAACTCGTTCCCGGCGTCACTCTATCGACTGGGCCTCTAACGCCGCGCACGCACTGGGAGCAGCTTTATTTTCCGCTTCTCGATCCGATTGAAGTCAAGTCGCGCGAAGTCGTCGGCGTCGAGCTTCGCTCAAATTCGTCAGAAGCAGGCGGTACGCATCTCGCTTGGGCGGCGATCCACAAGAATGCACAGGGAGGCGTGCTGGCGCGCCAGAGTCTCGACCTCGACAAGGGGTATTTGCCCTAGAGGCGATTGTTACCGCGGGCCATTCGATGTTATGCGGGCCGGACCCTTTGAAGGAGACGCGACGCCATGATGGTGCTGATTGTCGGATTGATCCTGTTCCTCGGAATTCATTTGCTTCCGACCTCGCCGGAGTTACGCACCGGATTGCAGGAGCGAATGGGAACGAACGTCTACAAAGCCGTCTTCTCGCTGCTGTCGCTCGCGGGCTTCATCATCATCGTGCTTGGCTACCACAAGCTGCAGCTTCACCCGGGGAAAAACCCGATCCTGTGGAACCCGCCGGAGTGGACACGGCACTTCGCGGCCGGGCTGATGCTACCGGCGATGGTATTGCTCGTTGCGGCGTTGATACCTTCGAGAATCCGAACGACTATTCGTCACCCGATGCTGTCCGCGATCAAGATCTGGGCGCTGGCGCATCTCATCGCGAACGGCGATCTTGGTGGTGTTCTGCTGTTCGGGTCGTTTCTCGCGTTTGCCGTTTACGACCGCATTTCAGTCAAGAGACGTGGTACGCTCGGCCCGCTCGGGGATACCAAGCCTACAAGCGTCATCAACGATGTGATCGTCGTCGTCCTCGGTGTGGCGCTCTACGCGGCGCTGCTGTTCGGCGGGCACGCCTGGCTGATCGGCGTTTCGCCCTTGCCTGAGCTTGGCTGAGACGCGGTCAGCCGACGAGAGCAGGGGTTGCGACCGGTTTGCGCCTCAGAAGGTTGATCGCGATAGCGACCCATGACCCGATCGCCAGAAACCAGGCGACCGGATCGATAACATAGTCCCAGAGGTTGAGACTTCGCCCGGCGCTCAGCAGGAACCCGAGTATGCCAATGTTCAGGACCAGCGCGACGAGGACATATCGCCGGTAGATCGCGTAGCCGAGAATGGCGGCGAGCAGCAGCGGCAGCAGATAGCCGCTGTATCCGAGGATGTAGGTGTCGTAGTTCAAGAAGCCGATGGCGGCGGGATAGAGCACGAAACCTGCGAGCACCAGCACCGCGGTTCCGAAGCGAAACTCGGGCACCGACTGATAACTGCGTCCGGTTGCCGCCGAAATCGCAAACACGATCATCAGCAAAAGGCCGGGCGCCGATGGGCGTTCGATTGCCGAGACGAGCCAATCGAAAAGCGACCGTCCCGAGATCGTCACGCACGCTGAGAGGATCAATCCGATGAGCCCGGCGCCA